>Ga0265331_10000061_pt1 | contig 168963 bp, 159 predicted proteins | sample 41923metaG_FD_202088 | JGI IMG/M metagenome (GOLD analysis project Ga0265331, IMG submission 202088) | Rhizosphere microbial communities from Carex aquatilis grown in University of Washington, Seatle, WA, United States - 4-19-23 metaG | ecosystem: Host-associated > Plants > Roots >... | reverse complement strand
AGGCCGCGCAGGCGTCATGAAGCCCGGTCAGGAGGCGGTCGAGAATCAGCACGCCCACCTTGAACCAGAAAGCCGTGCCCGCGAAAACCACAAATCGCCGCCAAAACCCAGCCATTTAGAATTGCTGGGCCCCCCGCTGCCGGTTTGGACGCCGCCTCGGCCTCGGCTATGCTGCGTCGAACCCTCCGTCCGGAAGAAGACATGGACAATCATTCCGCCGTCCGGGCCAGAGCGCGGGCCGCGCTCGACGGGCGCATCGCTATCAGCGCGACCGCCTTCGCGCTCGCCTTCGCCTTCGCCGCGCTGCTCGACCGCGCCGGCGCGCCCGAACATCTCGTCGCCGCCATGGCGCCGGCGTTCACACTACTTGCGCTCGCCGGACTGGGCTTTCTTCTGCATTCGATGCAGGTCTCGTTCTATTACGCCGCCGGCCGCGCTGTTCCCCCAGAATGGGCCGGATTCGCCAATGCGGCGATCATCGGCGCCCTGGCGGCGCCCATGGCGCCAGCCCTCGCCGGCCAGAGCTGGACGAATGGCGCGCCGCTCGGCTTGCTGGCGGGTGCGGGCTTCGCCTTGCTGGGTCTGACGCCGCTGCTGCGCAAGGCAGGTGTGTTTTCGCTCGCCGGATTTCTCGCTGCGCGGTTTCCTGCGCAGGGTCCCCGGCTCGGCGTCATCGCCGCCACAGCGGCCGCTTCGGCATTGATCGCGCTGGCCGGCCAATGCGCCGCCAGCCAGGTCCTTGTGGACCTCGGCGCGGGCCGCGTTTTTGCGGCCTTCACCGCCGCGGCGGCGACGCTGCTGATCGCCGGCCCCGGCGGACTCTCCGGTGTCGTCTGGGTGGGCGCCGCGGCTGCGGGCGTCGCTTTGCTCGGCCTGGGCTGGCCGGCGCTGTCGTTTTCGCTTGCGCCGGGCTCGGGCTTTTCGTTCCTCGACGCCGCCGACTGGCGCGGCGCGGCGAGACTGATCGAAGCGTTGCGTCTGTTTCATCCGCAGAGCTTCGATGTCGACATCACGATTGCCGGCGGACTGGCCCTTGGAGTCGCCACGCTCGCGCCGGTTCTTGCGCCGGCGGCGGCGCTGGAGGATTCGGGGCGAGCGCGCATCATGGGACTGCCGGGCTTCGCCTGGACCATCGCCTTGATCCTGCTCGTGGCCGCCGGAGCGGCGGCCGGCGCCGTCGCGCTGGCGGGTTCATCGATCGGCGAGGCGCCGGAGCGACTGCCGACAGCGATCTACGCGTCCAGCGCCAGCGGAGCTGTCGTCATTTGCGGGGAAATTACGCCGACGCCGCAGGCGGCGCGAAAGGCGTGCATCGCGGCCGGGCTTTCGCCCGGGGCGCCGCTACGGCCGCAGGATGTGCGCGTCAGAGGCGACCTGCTCGCGCATCTGCCGGCCTTTGCCGGGATGAGCGCCGCAGTTGGAGGGATGGTCGCCGCGGCGCGACTGGCCCTGGCGTTGTCGCTCGCCGCGGCCGGGCTGCACGCCTGCGCCACGGCGCTCGGGCACGAGGCTCTGTTCCATCTGCGTGGCGGCGCAGATCTCACCAGCCGGCGCCTGGCGCTGGCGCGAACGACTCTGGTGGCCGTGGCGGCGGTCGGCGCGGCATTGTCCGCGAGAGGCGCGGCCGACGCCGCGACGCTTGCCGCAGCGGCGATGGCGACATCCGCGGCGATCGTCGCGCCTGTGACCTTCCTCGCCTTCTGGCGGCGTGCCGGCAATCGCGATGCGATCCTGGCCCTCGGGGCCGGCGCTGCTTCGCTGTTCCTGTTCGTCTGGGTCGATGGCGAAGCGACACAGCAGAGCCTTGCGCTCGCCTCTCTCGCGGCGGCGATCATCGGCCTGTCGCTCGGCGCTGTCTCGACACTTGCCGCCACCCGGCCGCGACCGCCAGGCGCCGCCTTCTTGCGCCGCCTGCTGAAAGGCGACGGCTCCGTCTCGGCGCCCGACAAGGGCGCCTGAGCCTCACTCGTGCACGAGCTTGGGCTGCTCGCGATACAGCGCCGGCATGAGTTGTTTCAACGCTGCGACCTTGGGCAGGTCGTTGTAACGGATATACGGACTGTCCGGATGATGGACGAGATAGTCCTGATGATAGGTTTCGGCCGGATAGAAGCCTTTCAGCGGCTCGACCCGAGTGACGATCGGCGCATCGAACGCCTTCGCCGCCGCGAGTTGCGCGAGATATTCCGCCACGACTCGCTTTTGCGCATCGTCGGAAACGAAGATCGCCGAACGATACTGCGGTCCAACATCCGGTCCCTGCCGGTTCGACTGGGTCGGATCATGGACGACGGAAAAATGGACGCGCAGCAATGCGCCGAGACTGACGCGGGCAGGATCGTAAGTGATCTCCACCGACTCGGCATGGCCGCTGTGACCTTCGCTGACGACCTCGTAATGCGCGGTTGCCGCCTCTCCGCCGGCATAGCCGGAGACCGCTCTCTCGACGCCCGGCACATGCTGAAACACCGCCTGAACGCCCCAGAAACAGCCACCGGCGACGGTGATTTTCTGAAGCCCCGGTTTTTCCGGCGCCGGATCGTAAGCGGGCGACGGCAACGGATGCGGCGCTTCGGCAGCCAGCGCTGGCGAAGCCAGCGCGATGACGAGCGCGAGAAACGCCGCCCTCATGTCCCGGCCCTCGTGACAAAGCGCAACGCCGCAGAATTCATGCAGTATCGCAGCCCCGTGGGCTTGGGCCCATCGGTGAAGACATGGCCAAGGTGCCCGTCGCAGCGTCGGCAGTTCACCGCGACGCGGCGCGCGCCGAAGGAAAGATCGTCGCTCTCACGGATGTTGCGTCTGGAGATGGGCGCCCAGAAGCTCGGCCAGCCCGTGCCAGAATCATATTTCGTCTTCGAGTCGAACAGCGCCGTGTCGCAGGCGATGCAGCGGAACAGCCCATCTTCGTGGCTGTTCCAGAGAGCGCCGGTGAAAGCGCGCTCGGTCCCGTCCTTGCGCGTCACGTCGAAAGCTTCCGCGGAAAGCTGGCCGCGCCATTCCGCCTCGCTTTTCACGACCTTGGCGAGATTTTCGACGCCACGGGTCTTTCCGGCGGCGTCGAAGGCTTCGATCTCGATTGTATCGCCGGCCCGCACCGCCGAAGCGAACGCCGAAAGCGCAATTCCGCCGAGCAACTGCCGGCGCGTGGGAGAAAAATTCGAAAATTTCCGCATCTTCGGCCTCCTGAGCCACAGCTCAGATAGATCGAAACAACGGCGAGTTGAAGACGCCGTCGGAAAAAGTCTCAGCCCGCTTTGTAGAACAGCCCCACGGTCAGCAGCGCGCCGACGATCACCACCACGAGCCGCAGGACTTTCTCGTTGATGTGATGAAGCGCTTTCGCGCCCGAGACGCCGCCGACGATGGCGCCGAGCGATGTGGCCAGCGCCTGCGACCAATGCAGATCGGGAGAGAACAGAAAGATCGCCACCGCTGCGGTGTTCATCACGCCGGCCAGAATATTCTTGGTGGCGCTGGCGACGCGCACGCTCTGCCCGGCCATGGTCAACGCCGCGACGATGAGAAAGCCGGCGCCGCCGCCGAAATAGCCGCCGTAGACGGAAATGAGAAACTGCATGACCGCCGCGCCGACAGGCCCGACATGCACGTGGCTTTCCGACTTGCGGCCGAAGCTGCCCCAGGCGAAAAGTGCGGTTGCGAACAGCACCAGCCAGGGCACGAGTCGGGCGAAGGACTCGCGCGTCGTCGCCAGCAGGATCGCCGCGCCGATGGCGCCGCCGACGACGCTGACGGCGTAGAATACGCTCAGAGGCAGGCCGCCGACGCCTTCGGCATATTTGCGGCTGGTCCAGCCGGTGGCGATCTGCGCTGGAAACAGCGCGGCGCAGCAAGTGATATTCGCGGCGCGGGCGTCCATGCCGGTGAACATCAATGTCGGCAGCAGCAGGAAGGAACCGCCGCCGGCAAGGGCGTTTTGTGCGCCGGCCCAGACGGCGACGAGGGTCAAGAGCAGAAAGTCCATAGCGGGCTATCTCAGGTCGCGGGCCGCGATGCAAGGCCGACGGCCAGCAGCCGCGCCAGCGTATCGACCTGCGCCTCCAGCGCCGCAGCCGAAGTGGGGCCGATCTTTTCCTCCATGCCGAGCGCCACGACGCCGTGCACGGCCGAAAACAGCGTCTTGGCCAGCAGGGCTGTCTGCGCGCGATCCGCGGCCGGGGCGATTTCCGCCAGGGGCGCCTCCAGCCGCGTAAACAGGCTTTGACGGGCGCTCGCGTACCAGTCGGGGACATCCTTCCCCTGCGGCAGCCGGTGCTCGAACAGCGCCCGCCACCGCGGCTCTTCGGCGCGGGCAAAGGCGAGATAGGCTGTCGCGAGGTCCCGCAGGCCCGTGTCGCCCGCAGCTGCCGGCAAGGCCTGCTCCAGTCGGCCCAGCGTGCGCTCGTTCACGCGCAGCACGAGTTCGTCGAGGTCCTCGAAGGCCGTGTAGATCGCGCCGACAGCGCAACCGGCCTGGGCGGCGATGTCGCGCGCTTTCAATCCCGAAAGGCCTTTGGCGACGATGGCCGCCTCAGCGGCGTCGATGAGCCGTTCGCGCAGTTCGGCCCGGCGCCGAGCGGCTGGAGTGGGTGAATCGTTCATTGCGTGTGAACCATAGCACACCGCCCATGAACCCTGTTCACATTTTTGTTGAACGACGTTCAAAACTGAGCTAGCCTGTCATCGTGAACATCGTTCACAGATGGAGGACATCATGTTCAGGACTGTCGTCACCCTGCTCCGCGGCCACGCCCACGAGGCGGAGGAACGTCTCGCCGATGCAAATGCCTCGACCCTGCTGGATCAGCAGATGCGCGACGCCGCCGGGGCGATCGAACAGGCGAAGCGGGCGCTGGCGCTCGCCATCGCCGAGGATCGCGGCGAGCAGGGCAAAATGGAGGCGGCGAAGGCGAAGATCGCCGAACTGGAGCAAGGCGCCGTTTCGGCGCTGCAGGGCGACCGGGAGGATCTGGCGCAACGGGCGGCCGAGGCCATCGCCGACCTCGAGGCCGACCTCGCCGCATCCGACAAGGCGCGGACGTTGTTTACGGCCGAAATCAGCCGGCTCGAAGCGCATGTGCGTCGCCAGTCGGCGCGCCTCGCCGAATTGTCGCGCGGCCGGCGCATCGCCCGCGCGGCGCAAGCTGTGCGGATCGCCCGCCGCGGCCGCATCGAAACCGCCCCCTGCCATCGGGCGACCCTCGCCGAGGCCGAGGCCACGCTCGCCCGCCTGCGGGAAAGGCAGACGGAGGCCGACGTCGCCGAATCCGCCCTCGACGCCCTCGATGCCGACCCCAGAGCCGACAGCGCCGCCGAGGCGCTCGCGACCGAAGGCTTCGGCCCCGCCGCTCGCCCGCGCGCCGCCGACATTCTGGCGCGGCTGAAAGAAAATGCGGCCGGCTGACCCTTCCTGGATACACCTTCAAAAAATGGAGAAATCACATGACAAACCAACCGCTCGCCCATTCCAGCGCCTTCGTCGGCTTCGCCTATGCGTCTTTTCTCGGCTCTCTGGCGATGCTGGCAGGCGGCGTGATCTTCATGCCGATCGATCACTGGATGAAAGGCTTTCTCGGCATGGGCATCGCCATGCTGGTGCAGTCCTGCATCACCGTCACGAAAACCGTGCGCGACAACGCCGAGGCGGGAAAGCTCGTCAACCGCATTGAGGATGCGCGCACCGAAAAATTGCTGATGGACGTCGTCAAGACGCCTTGAGGCCCAAGGATCGCGGCTGCGCCCTGTCGCGGCCGCGATTGCGCCGTCAGACTGAACAAATCGTTAAGCGAATTGCTTCAGACTGGCTCGTCATCTCGCTTCGCACTGGTCCGCCCCATGTCGCAGTCGCTTCTCGTTTCGCGGCGCTTCGCGCCTTTGTTCTGGCGTCAGTTCTTCGCCGCCTTCAACGACAACTTCCTCAAGAACGCGCTGGTTCTGCTGATCCTGTTCAAGATCGGCGGCGAACAGGGCGCGACGCTGGTCACCCTTGCCGGCACGGCGATCATCGCGCCGTTCTTCTTCCTCTCGGGCCTTGGCGGCGAACTCGCTGACAAATATGACAAGGCCGCCGTGGCGCGTGCGCTGAGCCTCGCCGAAATCGTCGCCGCCGCCATCGCAACGCTCGGCTTTCACCTCTCGTCGGTGGAACTGCTGTTTGCCGCCCTCGTCTCCTTCGGGATCATCGGCGCGCTGTTCGGCCCGGTGAAATACGGCGTCCTGCCCGATTATCTTTCGCGCGACGAACTTCCCGCCGGCAACGCCTATGTGGAGGCTGCGACCTTTCTCGCCATTCTCACCGGCTCGATCGCCGGCGGCGTCGCGATGCAGAACGGCGGCGACATCGCCGCGCTCGCGGCCGGAATGATGCTGGTCGCCATCGCCAGCTACGGCGCCGCCCGGATGATGGCGCCGACGCCTTCCGCCGCACCGGACCTGAACATCGACTGGAACATTCTGCGCTCCACCTCGCGGCTTTTGCGCCTGCTGTGGGACCAGACGCCGCTGTGGCGCGCCGGCCTCGTCACCAGCATCTTCTGGCTGATCGGCGCCATCGTGATGTCGCTGACCCCGCCGCTCGTGAAGGATGCGCTGCACGGTTCCGAGAGCGTCGTGACCATCCATCTGACGATTTTCGCGGTCGCCATCGCCGTCGGATCGGCCATCGCCGCCTTCCTGCTGCATGGACGCATCGTCCTGCTGCCAACTGCGTTCGGCTCCGCCGTGGCTGGTCTGGCCTGCCTCGATCTGGGCGCCATGCTGTGGCTCGACCCCGCCTCTGCGGTCGCCGGAGGGCTCGACGCTGCGGCTTATTTCGCCCAGCCGCAGGCCGTGCGCGCGGCGATCGATCTGGCGATTCTCGCTGTGGCCGGCGGACTGATGATCGTTCCGTCTTTCGCCAGCATCCAGGCCAATTGTGCGAACCAGGAGCGTGCCCGCGTCATCGGCGCCGTCAATGTGCTCAACGCCGCCTTCATGGCGCTCGGCGGCCTCGCTGTCGCCGGACTGCAGAGCACGGGCCTCCCGGTCGCCGCGCTGCTGGCGGGCATCGGCGTCATCGCGCTGGCCTCGGCCGCCTGGATATGGCGCGTCGTCGTCGAAAACCCGCTGAAGGACTTCATCTCGATCATCTTTCGCGCCTTCTATCGCCTCGAAACAAAAGGCCTCGAAAACCTGCTGGCGGCGGGCGACAACCCCATCATCGCCCTCAACCACGTGAGTTTCCTCGACGCCGCCGCGATCCTGTCGGTGCTGCCGAGGGACCCCGTCTTCGCCATCGACCATGCGATCTCGCAGCGCTGGTGGGTCAAGCCGTTCCTGAAATTCACCCGCGCCATCCCGCTCGATCCCTCGAAGCCGCTGGGCACGCGCACGCTGGTCAATGCGGTCAAGGCCGGCGATCCGCTGGTGATCTTTCCGGAGGGGCGCCTCACCGTCACCGGCAGCCTCATGAAGGTCTATGACGGCGCGGGGCTGATCGCCGAAAAATCCGGCGCCAAGGTCGTGCCGGTGCGCATCGAAGGCCCGGAGGCGACGGTGTTTTCGCGTCTCTCGCCGCAACAGGCGCGCCGCCGCTGGTTCCCGAAATTCACGCTCACCGTCATCGAGCCGGTCGAACTGACTGTCGCCGAAGAGCTGAAAGGCAAGGCGCGGCGCCAGGCTGCGGGCGCGGCGCTGTATCAGATCATGTCCGATCTGCTGTTTCGCACCAGCAAGACCGATCGCACGCTGTTCGGCGCGGTCGTCGACGCCGCCAAAACACACGGCCCCGGCCGCATCGCCATCGAGGACCCGCTCACCGGCGCGCTGACATACCGTCGCATGCTCATGGGCGCCCGCATTCTCGGCGAACGCATCGCGGCCATCGACACTGCCGGCGACGCCATGGGCCTGATGCTTCCCAACGCCAATGGCGCCGGCGTCGGCTTCCTCGCGCTCACATCGGCGGGTCGCGTTCCGGCGATGATCAACTTCACCGCCGGCGCCGCCAATATTCTTTCGGGCTGCAAGGCGGCAGAGATCAAGACGATCGTCACCTCGCGCGCCTTCATCGAAAAGGGCAAGCTCGACAAGCTGGCCGAAGCGCTGGCGGCGCAGACCCGCCTCGTCTATCTCGAAGATCTGCGCGCCGGTGTGACGACAAGTGACAAGCTGCGCGCCCTGCGCGACTGGGCTCGCCCTGTCGTGCCGCGCAGCGCCGACGATCGCGCGGTGATCCTGTTCACATCGGGCTCGGAAGGCGCGCCCAAGGGCGTCGTGCTCTCGCACCGGAACATGCTCGCCAACGCGGCGCAAGCCAGCGCCCGCATCGATTTCGGCCGCACCGACAAGGTCTTCAACGTGCTGCCGGTGTTCCACTGTTTCGGGCTCACCATCGGCTTCATCCTGCCGGTAATCTCCGGCGTGCCGGTGTATTTCTACCCCTCGCCGCTGCACTACCGCATCGTGCCGGAACTCGTCTACGGAACCAACGCCACCATCTTCTTCGGCACCGATACATTCCTGGCCGGCTACGCGCGCAACGCCAACGCCTATGACTTTCGGTCGATCCGCTATGTCGTCGCCGGCGCCGAACCGGTGAAGGAGTCGACCCGGGCGATCTGGAACGAGAAATTCGGCATTCGTATCCTGGAGGGCTACGGCGTCACCGAAACCGCCCCGGTGCTGGCGCTCAACACGCCGATGTTCAACAGGTTCGGCACGGTCGGCCGGCTGATGCCCGGCGTCGAGGCGAAGATCGAGCCGGTCCCCGGCGTCAACGAGGGCGGCCGGCTGTCGGTGCGCGGCCCAAATGTGATGATGGGCTATCTGAAGGCCGACGCGCCCGGCGTGCTGCAGGCGCCGCCCGAGGGCTGGCACGACACCGGCGACATTGTCGCCATCGACGCGGAAGGTTTCGTGGCCATCAAGGGCCGCGCCAAGCGCTTCGCCAAGATCGGCGGCGAGATGGTGTCGCTGGCGGCCATCGAGGCGATGGCCTCGGCGCTTTGGCCGAACGCCCTGTCCGCGGCCGCGACGGAAGACGATCCGCGCAAGGGCGAACGCATCGTGCTGGTGACGCAGCAGAAGGGCGCAACCCGCAGCGACTTTCTCGCCCACGCCAAAGCCCAGGGCGCCTCGGACCTGATGGTCCCGGCGGAGTTCATGATTGTCGAGAAACTGCCGCTGCTGGGGTCGGGAAAACTCGATTTCGCCGAAGTGACCCGCATGGTGCGAGACCGCGCCCACCACGAACTGGCGACACCCCGCGCCCCCAACGGCGTGCTGGGGCGGATCGACGGCGGCAAGATGTGAAGGAAAGCGCGCAGCGCGCGCGTCGCGCTGCGCAGTCCCGTTACGGCGCCTCTACCTTGTATCCCAGCCCTCGCACGGTCTGGATTACATCGACGCCCAGTTTCTTGCGCAGGCGGCCGACGAACACCTCGACCGTGTTGGAGTCGCGGTCGAAATCCTGATCGTACAGATGCTCGATGATTTCCGCCCGCGACACGATGCGGCCGGTATGGTGCATGAGATAGGCGAGCAGCCGATATTCGTGCGAAGTGAGTTTCACCGCCGCCCCGTCCACCACGACGCGCCCCGCTTTGGTGTCGAGCCGCACAGGGCCGCAGACGATCTCGTTGGTGGCGTGGCCGGTCGCGCGCCGCAGCAGGGCGCGGATGCGAGCCAGCACCTCCTCCATGTGAAAAGGCTTGGCGACATAATCGTCGGCGCCGGCGTCGAAGCCCTGCACCTTGTCGCTCCAGCGGTCGCGCGCGGTCAGCATCAGCACCGGCATGGTGCGTCCGGCCGCGCGCCATTCCTCGAGCACGGTGACGCCGTCCTTCTTGGGGAGTCCGATGTCGAGAACCACGGCGTCATAGGGCTCGGTGTCGCCCAGAAAATGGCCTTCCTCGCCATCGAAAGCGTGATCCACCGCATAACCGGACTGCGTCAGCGCGGTCACGATCTGGCGGTTCAAATCCTTGTCGTCCTCAATGACCAGCAGCCGCACTAATGCCCTCCCCGGTCCTTTTCGCCGCCGATCGCGGACGGCGCCGCGCGCGAGGCGCGAACTGACGTTTTCACCACCTGACCATCGCTCTTGAGCACGCGCACCTCATAGACAAAGATATCGCCGCTGCGGCATAGCCTCGCGTTCAAGGCTTCGCCCTGCACCCGCGCCGCCGCTTCGCGCATGGCGGCGAAAGGCTCGGCGAGGCCATGTTCGGCGATGCTGGCGCGGGTGTCACTCGTCGAGAGGCATTGTGTATCTTCGCAATGCGCCGTCTGCGCCGCGATCGATGCGGCGCAGACAACGATGCCGGAGATGTGTCTGTGGAGCGTCATGACGCTGCGCAGCATATACCCCCGCTCGCAAAAGCCAAATCAGGACGCGGACTGGCCCGGCGGCGTCGTGGTGACGGCCCGCATCGTCGCCATCAGCGCCGCCGCGCCGAGCGCGACGGCTCCGGCCTTCGGGTCGCTCAGGAACGACACCCAGTCGGTGGAGGCCAGAACACCGAAGATGGCGGTGGCGCCGGCGGCGATGTAAGTGCGATACCCTTTCATTCTCTTGTCCTTTTTTGAAAAACGCCGGGAGCCGCCCGGCGCGGGGGATGCGTCAGACGAGGCGCGCGGCCTGGAAATGCATCCCGTCGCAGGCGCGGCCGCCCCAGCGACCGCCCCAGATCCAGCCTTCGGACTCGAAGGCTTCGACCACCACATGCGCCGGCGGATGCAGGAAATTCGGCGTCACGTCGTGGAAGGCGTTGCGGACGGGATCGAGATCGATGGCGCAGCCATAGGCGTGCATCGACAGCAGGGTTCCCCCACGCGTCAGGCGGTAGTTGTAGGAGCCGCCGAAGACCGAGACGCCCCAGTCGTCGATGGTCTTCTGGTCCCCTTTCGCGGCTTCGTGAATATGCGAGAACACCCGCGACAGCGACGCCCCGCATTTGCGATGGATGCGGATCGACCGCAACGGCTTGCCGGCAAACCGCAGCGTGAAGGGCGGCGAGACGCGCATAAGGCAATCCCGCTCCCATGTCGGCGACGCCCGCGCGCCGCGCCCACGCGGATTACCGTAGAACTGGTCGCACTCCTTTTGCAAAGGCCAGTCGTCCATGAAGATCTCCTTGGTTTCGAGCGTGTGGAAAAAGGTTCGGCGGCGCGGCGAACCCGAGGCGCGCCGCCGCCAGTGGCAACGCGGATCACTGATCCTTGCGCAGCGAAAGATCGCGCCAGCGGACGGTGAAATTTGGCGAAGCCGACGATTTCAGGATGATCTGCACATTGCAGCCCACCGAGGTTTCGGTACCCGTCGCCGTGACGGTGATCGGCCCCGTCCACATGCCGGAAACCGGCGATCCGAGCAGGCCCCATGTCGCCGCATCGGGCGCGCCGGCGGTCTGCTCCGCGGTGTATCCTTCCTGCGCGGCTTCCGAAGTCCACGTTCCGCTGGGCCGGGTGACGCTCAACCGCGTCCCGAAGGAGGCGAGGCCAACAGACGACGGATCGATTTCCCAGTCTCCGCGACAGCGCAGCACGTCGCCGTTGGAGAGTGTCGGCGATGCCGCTTCCGAAAATATGATGCTCGGCGAGACTGTCGCGCCCGTCGTTCCGGTGACGGTGAGTTGAAACCACTGCCCGCTGGCTGTCGTAACCATCGAACCAGTGGCCGTCAGCGTCCCGGCCTGCGCCGCAGAATTCGTGGTCCACGACACGCCGCCGAGATTGGCGGGAAAGTTGCCGGCGAACGTCACCCCGCCCTGCGCGGCGGGAGCCGTCGTCGTCGCTCCATAGACCGCGCCGTTCGATATGAGATTGCCCGTGGTGTTGGCGGCAGCGTCGAAAATGTCGCCGGAGCCGGCGACGTAAGGCGGCGTCCAGGGCAGGCCGAGGGCATCGAGCGTCGCTTTCAGCGGCCCGGCGATTCGGATTGCGGCGAGCGTGTTGGGATGCACGCCATCCTGGACAAGCGCGTTGAGGTTGTCGCCGGCCGTCGCGCCGCCGCTGCGGTCCTGCAACAACGGGAATGTGTCGACCGCATAGACCTGCCCGGGATAGAGCGAGGGAGCCTTCAATATCCAGTTGCGGATCTGTGAGAACTGCTTGTTGGTCGCCGTGTTGAAGCGGTAGCCGGTGTTGCTCGCATTGCCGCTCGGAGGGTCGGTCATGACGACCACCGGCTTGCCGGCCCCGGTCAGCGTGTCGAGCGCGTATTTCAGACCCTTGCCGTCATCGCCGGTTCCGAACAGCGCGAGAGCAGCGCTGTTGCCCGCGGCCATGTCATTGTGGCCGCCGTTCCAAAGGAACACCGTGCCGCACGGCGCCGCGAGCGCCGATTGCAGCTGCGTGAGGCCGGACGGCAACGCGGTGGCATAGAGATCCTTGATCTTCGTGCCGGCAACCGCGAAGGTATTCGCCTCGGAAATCGCGTAATGACCGCGTGAGATCATCGCGACCACGCCCAGCGCCGAGACGGGCTGAAGCGACACGTTGCGGGTCGCGCCGGACGATCCGTTTGTGATGATCTGCTGCGCCATGCTGTGGCCGATGACGCAGATCTGGTTGTTGGCGGGACGCAGACGTGACGCCTGCGAGAATGGCGGCGACGATCCGCCGGGAACAGCGGCCGCCGGCAATGTGAAAACGACCGCAACGAACAGCGCGAGAAAGCGTGCGAGCATCGCGTGCCTCACTTCAGGTTCGAATAGACGCACGCCGCCGTGGTGCCGGCGGTGGCGACGGTGGTGACGGCAAAAGGAAACAGCGACCACCCGACCTGCACGGGAACAGCGAGCGTCGAACCGTCGGCGAAGACGAGTGCGACATTGCCCGACAAGGTGCAGGCCATGCCGATCGATCGCTGCGCCGCCTGCGCAGCGCCGGGCGTCATCGCGACGGCGCCCTGGAACGCCTGATCGTCGCCATGCAGCGCATCGAGCTTGCCGTTGCCCGTCGCCGTCTGACTGCGGATCGCCGAGAGATCGCCGGCGCCCGTATCCGGCAAGGTCGACAATTGAACCGCCTGCGTACCGAGTGGCGTCGTCGCCATGATCGGCGCATAGCCTCCCGGCGCATAGACCGACATCACCGCGCCGTCGGGCAATGTCACGCTGTTGGCGGCGAAGGCGCTCGAGGGTCCAAGGCAGGCCGTCGCCACGATCAGGATTCGAAGCATCCGGCGCCGCCGCGGCGTCGGCGCAGGTTTCTCGAAAGCACTCGTCATCTGCAGCTCTCCTTTGGTCGAAAGGACAGCGCGCCGCCGCGCCGCCGACGAAGCGGCGGGACCGCGGCTGCGCGCAGGTTCGGGGACGATGAAAAAGGACGCGAAGGACGCGCCGCAGCGGTCGTCAGAGTTCGGCGGACGCTGTCCAGCTCGACGAGAAACATCCGGCTGCGCCGCTGGCATTTGCCGCGCGCAGCTCGACGAATCCGCGCGTCGTCGCGGTAATGACGCCGGGTCCGGCAGGGAATTTGACCGGCGCCGACGCATCGGTGACGACGACGCCTGGCGCCGCGCGCATCACACCGCTGAAGGCGACATGTCCGCCATAAATCTCGCCCGACGTGACATCGCCACGCCACAACGAAAACCCGTCCGCGCTGCACTGGAAATATGCGAGGCACAAGGCGATATCGATCACGGTGGGCCGTCGCTCGAACATCGTCGCATAGAGCCCGCGCTCGAACTGCGGACGCAGCACGGTCCCCGGCCCGAATTCGACGTTGGCCTGCGTTCCACTTGTGAGCGCCGGCGTCGTGAACGGCGTCGCGGCATAGATGCCGGCGCCGGCAGCGCCAGTTCCCTGCCACAGGCGCGCCGGCGCGGTTCCCTGCTGCGAAAGCGTGTAAGCGCAGCTCTCGATCCATTCGCCGTCGATCGGCAGGATCAGTGAGCCGCTGGCGATCGTCAGCATCACATCGGCGCCCGAGGTGGCGAATGCGTATGTCACGCCCGCGGCGCCGGCCTTGACGCCGTCATGGCCATAGGCGCCGGCCGCCAGAGTGACGACGCCCGACACGGCGCGCTGATTGACCGCGAAGCGGGAGTTGCGCAGCAGATTGCGGAAGCCGAACGGCGCGCCGTCGCCCATCCCTTGCGGAAAGGCCGGCCGCCCCGTCGCGCAGTCGACGACGATCGCCTCCCTCCAGAGCGCGCCGTCGGCCGAGACCTTGAGATGAAAATCGTCGTCGCCGGTGAGGCCTGTTTCGGCGCGGCCCGACCAGTTCGACTGGTAGAGATGCGACACGCTGTGGCTCGGGCCTTCCTTGTCGAGAACGAAGCGAAGATCGCCGTCACCGCCCTCGCCGACGCTCTTCGCGGCAAAAAGCGCCTTGCCGAGCTTCGCCGACAGCGGACTTTGCGCATCGGCGGTCGTCCCGACGCCGAGCAGAGTCAAATTCTGCAAGGCGTGCAACCCGCCGGCGGCGTCGTTCCACGCTGCGCCGTCGTAGATCAGTTGTGTCGCATCAGCGACGCTCCAGGCCCGCCATCCTGCGCGCGGCGCGACGAACGTCCATGCGCCGGAGAGAAACGCGGCAACCGCATTGTCCTTGCCCGCGAAGGCGCCGGTTCCGCCGCTCACCAGCCAGCACTGCCCCTCCGCCGGAATTGCCGGAGGGGCCGCGGTGCGGGCGACGAACACGAGTTGCGTGAGCACGTCGAGAAGCGCCAGCGCCTCATTGTGAGTGACGTGTTTTTGGGCCTGGGCGGCGTCGAGATAGGGCAAGGCGAGATTGGCGCTGTCGGTCATTGCTGCGGCCTCATGCGACGGGAAGCGTCGCGCTGAGCGGGAATCCCCGCCCGATCACGGCGCTCAACTGGAAAATGGAAAGCGAAAGGGCAGACTGCGGCGCGCCGAAATCGGCGATCTCCAACGCCGCGGTATAGAGCGCCGACGGGCTCGTCATCTCGAGCACGCGACGTCCGCCTCCCGGTAAAGCCAGTTCGATCTCGTACCGCTCGGTCGCTTCGCCGAGCGGAATTTCGTTCCCCTCCCAAGCGTCGGAATCGACCCGCCCGCAGCGAATGAACGAGATGGTCACCCCCGCATCGCCTCGCGTCGCCCGCGCCCGCACCGGCGAAAAAGGCGTGAGCGCCTTGCCGGTCGCGGCGATGGTCGCCTGCACGTAGAGGGGATCCGAGTAGTCGCGATCGGCCGGGCCGATGCGCCAGATCGTCGGCGCGCCGATCTCGGAGGTGTTCCGCGCCAGCGGAACCAGCGCATCGTCGAGCAGCACGACTATTGATCCGGCGGGCGCATCGCGGGCGGCGAGACGGCTTTCGCCGCCGAGACCACGAAGTAGACGCGACAGCCGCCAGACATTGTCGCCGACAAGATCGGCGCGGGCGAAAGCAAAGATTTCCCAAAGCCCGTCGGCGCCGCGAATGGCCATGGACGTGCGGCCCGACAGCGCCGCGCCGTCCGCGACCGACGAGAGCGCCGCCGCGCCGAAGCGCACGGTGACGCTGGACGCGCGATCGAAACGCCCGGTCGGGCCGGCGGGAAGAACATCCAGCGTCTGGCCGATCGTCGCGGGCCGGAGGATGCGTCCGAATATTTCATACCCGAACCCGCTCTGGCGCCAGATCGCCAGCGACCCCGGCCAGGGATCTGCGAAGGCGGCGACGAAGGACAGTGGCGCCGGATCATCGCGCGCAGCGGCGAGATCGAGAAACACCACATGGGGAGGACCCGCGAAACGCGGCCCTGCGACCGGCGTCGTCGAAAGCCGCGGCGCTGCGACATCGCAAGCCAGCCGATCCGCCGATCGCGCCGTCGCCTTGCGGACGAGGCCATCGACGAGGCCCGTGATCTGAAACAGGCGTCCGCCGCCGGCGCCGTCCAGCCGCACGAGATCGCCCGGCTCCAGCAAGGCGACGCCGGGCCGCAGCGAAAATTCGGCGCCGTCGCGCCCGGCCCACAGATCCGCCAGCCAGGCGTTGGTCGCCGCCGTGGCGGCGGCCCGGTTCGTCACCACCGCCGTTTGCGCTTCGCTGCGGCGCAGGGACCAGCCCTCGAGCCGGCGCGACAGCACCTGCCCTACACTGTAGTCGAGCATCGAATCGGTAAAGGACAAGGCGATTTCGTGCGGCAGTTCGCTCTCTTGCGTGCGCGTGAAGGTCACGAGTCTGCCGTCGCGATCGGGAACGAGATCATCGTCGCCGAGCGTGGGCGCCGCACGATTGCGCCGCGTCGTGAAGCGGACTGCGCCGCTGCTGACGATCGCGTCGAAGCCATAGAGCGCCGTCAGCGGTTCGACGGCGTCGCGCGGCGACATCGGCCGGTCGATCACATAGCCATCGACAAAGCCGTAGATTTGCGGACGCGGCAGCGAGAGCCCTGGCGCCGCGCCGCCGGCCAACTCAGTGACCAGCCGGTCGAGCGGAGCGCCCTCCAGCCGGCCGGTGACCCAGTGGCCGGTCTCCCAATGCGAACCGTCACTCCAGACGCTCGACAGCGTCGGAAAGGCGGGAAACGGCCGCGCGTCCCAGCACCACACATGAATGCGCGCCGGATCGACCATCGGCCCGCCATAGACCGGCGACACGGGATTGGCGGCGGGCGTCGGCGGATCGTAATGCGTGATCATCGCTTCCAGAAAGCGCGCCTGCATCAGATCGTCGCGTCCGTCGCGCGAAAAATACGGCAGGCCGCCATCGACCGACCGCGGATCTGGAAACACATTGGGGGCGTTCGCCCCGCGATCGACCGCGGGACATCCCGTCTCCATGATCCATATCGGCTTCGAATACGGCGCCCATGCCGTCGGCTGCGACGCGCGCACGCCGCCGCTCCGCTCGTAATGCGCGCTGGACCAGAAGGACTGGAGATCCTTTTGCCGATATATCCAGGCTTCGCCCAGCCCGTCGGTGATTGGTGTGCGCTGCTGCGCGGCACGCGCGTCGGCGTCGGCGTAATACCAGTCGTAGCCCTCGCCGGAGACGATGCGGCGACGCAAGAAATCGAGATCGTAGATCGCATCGGCCTCGGCTGCGTCGAGATGGCCGTCTCCGTCGCGCCAGTCGGTCAACGGCCAGTAGACGTCGATGCCGATGAAATCCGCCGCCGCCCAGAGTGGATCGAGCGGAAAGCGCACCTCGCCTGTGACCGGAACATGCGCGCCATATTCGGTCCAGTCGGCGGAATAGGATGTTTTCGCCGACGGCAGAATCGCCTTCACCTCGCCGAACAGGGCGACGAGCTGCGAGACCGCCGGATAGACCCCGGGCGCCGAACGCACGCGGGTCAGGCCGACGAGTTCCGAACCGACCAGAAAGGCGTCGACGCCGCCGGCATCGACGCACAATTGCGCGCAATGCAGAATGAACGGTCGGTAGTTCGAAAAAAACGTGTCGATCTGCACACTCGCCGCCGTCGTGGCGTCGACGCTGCCGGGAGCGCCCGGCGCCGGATCGCAGGTGACGCGCCCGCGCCAGGGAAACGGCGGCTGGGGCGCGGTCGCCGTATGCGGATCGGCCAGCACATTGCCGGGCGGAATATCCATCATCACGAAGGGATAGAAGGTCACCTTCAATCCGCGCGCCTTCAGATCGGCAATCGCCGCGCGCACGGAATCGTCGCTTGGCGTGCCGCCGAAGGCCGAGCGCCCGTCGATCTGCGTCACCAGCGACGCCGTGGCGCGAGTGGCGCCCGCCACCGACCAGTCCGGCGGCCAGGCTTCCCCGGTGATGAAGTTGAACTCGCCGATCGTCTTGAACCTTGAATCCACCTTCGGTTCGATGCGGCATTGCCCGGCCCGCAGATCGTCGCCGAACCAGGCCACGACGAGCGCGACGCTCTCGAGATTGGGGCACAGGGCCTGCAAGGCATCGATCGACGCGATCCAGTCGGTCGTCGCGGTGAGCTGATTGCGATTCTCCGCGGTGGACACGCCCGGCCAGGAAAAATCCAGATGCAGGGACGCCTGATATCCCTCTTCCGTCGCGCCGGGGATGATGTCCACCGCCCGGATCATCGTCCCGAGACCCCCGACAGGCCGCACGACCTCGAATGTGAATTGCGGAATGCGATTGCCGAAATGTTGCAACGGCAGTTGCTCGAACACGACATAGGCGAGCCCGCGATAGGCGGGAACATTTTCCGGATCTTCCTTGGCGGCGATCAGCGGGTCGGGCAGCTGGTCCTCCGTTCCATGATAGATGCGCATCGGCAGCGTCGTCATGTCGAGTTCGACGCCGTCGGCGAAAATGCGACGCACGAAAGCAATCGGTCCTTCGCAGAGACCGATGGCGAAATTGGCGAAATAGGAAAAGGTCACTTCGATCTGCGTTGCGCCGGAGCCCGAGCCGCCACCACCCTTTCCTCCTCCACCGCCTCTCATCGAGACATTCGTCTCCTCGAGAAAGCGCGTCGCCCAGATCATCTGTCCGCCGATGCGGGCGCGGCCATAGACGCGCGGCAGGCCGGCCCCTTCTGTCGAAGCGATACCGTCCATCGATTTCAGTTGCGGGCCGATGGCGTAGCGTGGCGATGCATGCGGCGCGAGGGCGCGATCGACGAGCGCGCCGCCGAAGCCGCCGGCAAGCCGCCCCACCAGGGCGCCGACCGGCCCGGCCACGGCCGAGCCGATCGCCGACCCCAGCGTTTGCAGGACCATCGTCGCCATGGTCGGTCACTCCTGCACATCGGGAAAACGAAAGACGGCGACGATCCGCCGCCGCCAATGGGGCGCGATCGCCGCCTCGGCGACACAGGCGCCCTGATGCGCGTGGATCATATGCGTCGCACGCGACGCCACGCCGAGATGCTGCGCCGGCGTGTGGTCGCGAAAGCGAAACAGCAGAATGTCGCCGGCGCCAAAACGGTCCGCGGCGATTTCGACGAAATGGCGCTGCGCGGCCAGCAGCAGGGTCTCGCGGCCCTGCTCCGCCGCCCAGTCCGGCGTATAGGGCGGCGGTTCCTCCGGCTCGTGGCCGACCACGTCGCGCCACACGCCGCGCACCAGCCCGAGACAGTCGCAGCCGACGCCGCACAGCGACGCCTGATGGCGATAGGGCGTGCCGATCCAGCGCCGCGCCGCCGCAACGATATCCTCGCGCACAAGGCTCATTTGAAGAAGCTCCCGCCGTCCATCGTCGGCGCCAGCGCGCTGGGATAGGCGATGACGCGATCATTTCCCGGCATGTGCGGAAAGCCGCGGAAATTGACGATGTTCCTAAAGCGCGCCTGGCAGGTTTCGGGGCTCTTGTCGCAGCCCGCCGAAAGATGCACGGCGTCGCCGGCTGCAACGGGACGCGGCGGTGCGCTCCACAACACGATCGAGGCTCGCGTCGCATCCTGCAAATGCGACTTCACGGTAAAGGTCGACCCGGCATTGGCGCCGCTCGCAAAACGCAGGCGCCCGCCGGCGAAGAAGCCGCTCGCGAACAGGCCGCTCACATCCATCGCCAGCACGCCGCCGGACAATCCGGCGACGACGCCGTCGACGGCAAGACCCGGCCGCGACAGATCGACTCCGCAGCGCGCGTCGCCGAGATCGGCGCTGCAGGCGCGCTGAAACGAACGGCCTTGTGGCTGATCGAACCAATGGGCGCCGGACCGCGTTTCGGCGACGAAGGCGAATTCGCTGCGGCGGATTTCGCCGATGGTCGCCACATCGAGCAACAGCCGGTCGGTGGGATCGCTCCAGTCGACGAGCCAAATCTCGACACCGGCGCCGTCATAGGCGCCCGCCAGCACATCGGCTTCGACGATGCCGGCGCTGTCGAGCGCGCCCGAGGTCTCGTTACCGCCGACAGCGAAGCCGAGACGGCTCTCCGTCTCGCTGGCGGAGAGACCCGTCGCGGCGGAAAATGTCACGCCGCCGAAAGCGATGTCACGATCATGATCGGTGAAGCCCATGACGACGCCGTCGCGGCGCGCGAGGCGCCAGCATGTGCAGAAGGTCGAAACGGGGGAATCCAGTTTGGCGCGCAGACTGGCGCTGGCGTCGCGCATGGCGGCCTCCAATGTGGGAGATGCGTGCGAGGCAGAAGACCCGGGGTCGTTTGCACTGGACCGCGAGTTTCCAGGCTCGTAACTCGGCGTCAGGGAAGAATTTCGACGATCGGAATTTTTGGAATGGCGCCGGCTTCGAAAGCAGCGAAATCGATTTCCAGAAAGTCCGTATCGAACCGCGCCGGCACATCGAAGACGAAGCCGGCGGAGACGACGGCCCCCGCCGCCGGAGTGTGGCCGCTCGCAAATGTCACGACGCCCGTCGTCGCATCGAGCGCGAAGGTTGACGCCGCGGCCTGAACGCCATCGACGGTGATGCTCACTGAATCCGCGACCGGTTTGGCGATCGTGCGCACATAGGGCGCAAACTCGGCGCCGTAGGTTTTCGTCAGCTGAAACGCCAGCGTCGCGCCGTCGCCGACGCCGATCCGCTGATCGCCCGGCGCCGGCGATGCGCCCGGCGCGCAGGAGGCGCTGTCGGCGCGGTCACGCCAGCGAAAGCCGTAAAGCCGCCCGCGCCGCTCCTCGAAAAAGGCGACGATCCGCGAAAGCTGCGCAAGGCTCTTGACGCCGTAACCGGCCTCGTACCGGCGGCGCGACATGGCCCAGCGGGCGTTGCGCGCCTCGCGATTGGAACCAAGCGCGACGACGTCGGTGCGCCGCTCGGGGCCCCCGGCGCCATGCAGCGACACATCGAGCGGAAACAGGATTTCGTGAAAGCCGGTCATTGCGCGTCACCCCATTCTTCGGCGCGATCGATTTCACAGGCTGCGCTGCCCGCGCCCGACTGCTCGCGCCAGCGCGCCGGAGATCTGCGCTTCGGCGCGGCGAAACCCGTCGACGTCCGGCGTCGAAATATTCACCGTCACCGCCGCAGCGCCAGGCGTCGCCTGCGCCGCCACGCCGAGCCGCCCGTCTGGTCCGCGCGCCAGCGGCATGATCGCCTCCGCCCCGCGCTCGCCCATCAGTCCGAGCCCACCGCCGCTGGCAAAATAGGTCGGGCTGGCGACGACGCCGCCGTCGGCAAACGGCGCGACGCTGGCGCCGCCTCCGCCGTTCTCGCCGAACACATTCGAGAACAGCGCGCCGAGGCCGGAGGAAATCCCCTGCCCCAGCGTCTGCGCGCCCTGCTTCAAAGCGAGCTTTGCGAGGCTCGTCGCCAGTTTCGTCAACACCGCGTCGAGGGACTTCCCCTGGGTGGAGGCGCCGGAAAAGCCGCTCGACAGGGACTTGGAAGCGGCGCCGGCCGATGCGTTGATCTGATCGAGCAACGCCTTCATCGCCGTCAGATCCTGCGTCGCGAAAGGCGTGGCGGCGCCGGGCTGGTGGAACACGTCGGGGAAATTGTCGGTGGTCATGTCGGCCTCGTCTCGTCGGGAAAGGCGCGCATCAGGGCGCCCAGCCTGTCTCGTGTCGGCGCGCCAGGCCGCTCGCCGTAGACGGCGCACAGGGCGCAGTGGAGTTCGCGTGGCGTCATGCGCCAGAACGCCTCGGGCGAAAGCCGCAGGACGCCGAAACCGAAGCGCATGGCGCGCTCGAACGGAAATGGCTCGGGCCGGGAGGACTCCCTGCCATTTTCGTTCACGATTTCGGTTCGGCGTCCTGCGGCGCCGGAGGGGTTGCCGCCTGTCCTTCCGGCGCATCGCCGAATGTCGCGGCGAGGAGATCGGCCGCGATCTGGACATAGGCCGGCAGCCCGCCGGTAACCTTCATCGCCGCGACGTCGTCGTCGCTCAGCGGGTGGCCGCCGCCGCGCAGTCCGGCGCCGATGATCCGCAGGAGGTCGCGCGCCGAAAGCCGGCGTCCCTCGAAACGTTCGGCGAGCGCGACGAGATCGCTCGCCCCCAAGCCGCTCTCGAGTTCCGCCAGCGCGCCGAGCGTGAGGCACAGCGTGTAGCTCCTGCCGTCGAGCGTCGCGTCGACTTCACCGCGTTTGCCATTGGCCATTTTGCTCCCCCGCGATTCCATCTCCCCGCGTCATTGCGAGCGCAGCGAAGCAATCCATCCAAAAATCTCTGTCGCCTCGGAGATGGATTGCTTCGCTGCGCTCGCAATGACAAACTTGTCTCTGTGCTTACCGACTCACAGCGCTGCAAAACTCAACGCGCCGGCGCTTTCCAGCGCCAGTTCGAAGGTCAGCTCCGCCGTGTGGTCGCCGCGATAATCGAGGCTGGACATCTGGAATACGCCGGAGATCACCCCGAAGGCCGGAACGACGATCTGCCAGTTGCGAATGACGCCATCGAAGAACACCTGCCGCAGCAGCAGGTCCGACGCCTGATCCTTGAACACGCCGGCGCCGGAGACGCTGGCCCGCTTGACGCCGGCGCCCTCCAGCAACTCGCGCCAGCGTCCAATAGATTCGGCGTCGGTCACATCCACCGTGTCGGCGTTGAGCGCGAGGCGGCGCGTTCGCAGACCGGCCACGCTCACGAAATTGCCGGCTCCGTCGTCGATCTTGAGCAGAAGATCCTTGCCTTTTTGCGCGGTCATTTCACGCCTCCGTCAGTTCCGTCGTCGCGCGAAAGCGCAAGTTCACTTTGGCGAAACGCCCGTTGGCGTCACGTCGCGTCTCGCTGGTCACAAACCGCAGATCGATCAGCGCATGGCCGGCGAGCGTGAGCGGCGCCTCGTCGAGCAGCGCCGAGACGAGCCCGGCGATGGTCATGGCTTCGAGCGTCCCGCGCGCGGTCGACACCACCGACAGCGTGACGAAATGCTCGGCGCCCGGCGCGCCGGGCGTCGACCAGTCGCGCATTTGCGCATCGGCGAAGAGCACATAGGGCGCCTCCGCGCCGCGCGGCGCTTCGTCATAGATTTTCGCGCCGCCGATCGCTGCGGCGAGCGGCGCGCTGCCCGACAATCGAGCGAGCATCGCCTTGCGCAGGGCGACTGCCGCCGGCTCTGTCATGGGCTTCGCCTCCTCGAATGATTTCCTCGGCTTCGCCTCATGGTGTGAACTCCCCGGCTTCGCCTCATGGAGTGATCTCCACGCACCGACAGACGAGAAAGCGCCGGCTGGCGTCCGGATCGTCCACGGCCTCGATCAACAATTGCCGTCCCGAGAATGTGAATCGCATCTGGCAGACGACATCGGCGCGCCAGCGCAGCGTGGCACGATACGTCGCCTGTTGTTCCTGGCGCTGCTCGACGAAGCCGCCCTGCGCGCCGATCGCTTCGATCTTCACGAAGATTTTCACGAGCGGCGCATAGACGCGAACGAGACCGCCAGCGCCGTCCGGCGTCTCCTGCGGCGTCTCCAGCATCACGCGACGGCGCAGTGCGCCGATCGTCGGCGCGCTCATCGCAGACGCTCGCGCCGGAAAGGCGCCGCCAGCGCCATGGCGGCCGGCGGCACATCGGCGTCGCCGCGGTTCTCGTAAAGCCGCGCTATGGTCGCCACAATGGCCCGCCGCAGCGGCTCCGGCGTATCGCTCGCCTGCGGGCCATAGCCGAATGTCGCCTCGATCTCGACACTGTCGAGCACGCGTCCGGGCTGCGGCGGCATTTGCGAGAACACGATCCGCGGCGCATCCATCGCCGGCGGCGCGCGCCAGATCGCCGGATCGACCGGCGAGGCCGCGCCATCCGCGCCGTAGATGCGCAGCGCCGTGACGGCGGTGAAGGGCGCGAACGGCAATTCCATCGTCATCGTCGCGTCGAGCCGCCGCAGCCAGCCGTCGAAGGAGAGCCGCCACCCTTGCGAAACGAACAGCCGCCGCGTCATGGCCTCGAGCGACAGACGCGCCGCGACGATCAGGGCGGAAACAAGATCGTCTTCGTCACTCGTGTCGATGCGCAGCCAGCTCTTCGCCTCGACGAGCGACACGGGCTCCAGCGCCGGCGGCGCGATCAGCGTCGGCCTCATGAAGGTCTCTCCGTTCATATGGAAAAGGCGCGCCATTGCGAACGCAGCGAAGCAGTCCATCCATGGTGCGCGTCGTTGTCCTGGAGATGGATTGCTTTGCTGCGCTCGCAATGACGATGGCAGTGTCGAAAAAGGCCGCGTCGATCAGGCCGAAAATTCAGCAGCTTGATCGCCTCGAAGTTCTGCACGCCGCCGCCGACGCGCTTTGTCGTGTAGAACAGCACATAGGGCTTGGCGGAATAGGGATCGCGGAGCACGCGGATACCGATGCGGTCGACGACGACATAGCCGCGCTCGAAATCGCCGAACGCCACCGAGAAGGAGTTGGCGGCGGGGTCCGGCATGTCCTCGGCTTCGATGACCGGGAAATTCATCAGCGTCGCCGCGGCGCCGCCGGTCGCCGGAGGCTCCCAGATATATTCGCCGGTCGTCGTCTTGAACTGGCGGATCATCGATTGCGCCCGGCGGCCCATCACGAATTTGCCGTTCTGCCGGAAGCCGGCGCGCAGCGCATAAACGAGATTGAACAGCACATCGGACGCCTGCGTCACCGGAAAGCCGCCGGCGGCGCCCGTGGTGATGAAGCCGAGATTACCCCAGGCCCAGCTGGCGTCGGCGATGGTCGGGTAGCTCAGGAAGCCTTTCGGTTTGTTCACGCCGTCGCCGCCGACAAAGGCCGCGCCTTCCTGTTCGGCGAAGGCCGTCTGCACTTCCTCGGCGATCCATTGCTCGATATCGACGACGGCGTCGTCGAGCAGGGTCTGCGTCGCCGCCGGCATGGCGTAAAGCTCCATCGCCGGGAAGGTGAGGTCGGCGATCTGCTGATTGCTGGACTGCGGCCGCGGATCGGCTTCCGCCACCCAGCCGGCGGCCGGACCTGTGGTCGAGAAGGCGCGTTTGAGCACATGCGTCGAGATCTGGCGCACGCTGGCGATGCTGCGGATCGGCGAGATCTTCGCGAGCCGGCGCAGAATGTCCTGCTCCGCCGGCGTCGGCACCAGATAACCGCCGTCGGCGCCCGAGCCGACCGACATGGCTTTTTCCTCGATCCGCCGCAGGCTGCTGCTTTCGCCGGCGCGCATATAGAGATCGAAGGCCGATTTGTGTTCGCGCGCGGCGCCCTCCTGCGCCGCCGGCTCGCCGCCGCGGCGCGGCCGTCCGGCGTCGAGCGTCATTCGATCGAGCCGGCGCCTGGTTTCATCCAGCGCCGTGTCGATGCGCGACAGCTTTTCCTCTGTCACCGCATCGACGCCGAACCGCGTCTCGAGCTGCTTCAGCCGCTCGTCGTTGGTCTCCTTGAAGGCCTCGAAGGCCTCGTGCAAGTCGCCGAAGGCGTCGCCGGCGGCGGATTTCATTTCGATATGTGTCATGGCAGTCCTCTTGGTGTGAAGCATGAACGCGCGGCTGCGCCCGGCGGCGTCGCCTGGATTTTGAGGGTGACTGTCGGGCCTATCTGCTTTCCTGCCGCTTCTGCGCCGGCCCGTAGCCCACCGCCTCGCGCTGTTCGTCGACGGACAGGAACGACGCCGCGCCGATGCGCCCCCATTCCGTCGCCCGCTCCTCCGCCAGCGCATCGATGCGGTCGGCGTTGTAGTCGAAGCGGAAGGGCTCGAACGCCGGCGCCAGCCAGGCGGCAAAACTCTTCTGCACCCGCGCCACCATGGGGATCACGGCGCCGCGCCAGAAAGCGCGGTTGGCCTCCTGATAATTCTTGAAGGTGTTGTCGCCCGGCAGGCCCAGCACCAGCGGCGGCACGCCGAAGGCCAGCGCGATCTCGCGCGCCGCACTCGCCTTGGCTTCCGCAAAATCCATGTCCTTTGGCGACAGCGACAGCGGCTTCCAGTCGAGCCCGCCGTCGAGCAGCAATGGGCGCCCGGCGTTGAGCGCGCCGGAGTAGTTCTCGTCGAGTTCGCTTTTCAGCCGTGAAAACTGTTCGTCCGACAGCGTCGCGCCATTGGGTCCGGCATAGACCAGCGCGCCGGAGGGCCTCGCGGAATTGTCGAGCAAGGCCTTGTTCCAGAAGCTCGCGGCATTGTGCGCATCGAGCGCCACCTGCGCGGCGGCGAGCGGCGCGAAGCCGTACCAGTCATCGAGCGGATTGTAGAGCTTGATGTGCAGGATCGGCTCGACGCCCTCGCCCGTCAGCTCGTAGCGAACCTCGTCGCCCTGGGCGCGATAGACGTAAGCCGAGGGCCAGCCGCTGCGGCCGGGCGCCAAACTCATGCGGTCGGAGCGCAGGGCGTAGAGTTCTCGCGGTTGGCCGTCGAGCGACGCCGCCTCCACATAGGCGTCGCCATAGAGCAGCAGATTGCTGACGACGCTTTCCAGAAACGACACATCGGTGTCGAGCGGATTGGGCCGCGCGATGAGATCGAGCAGCGGATGCTCGATGATCTCCTCGCGCCCGCGATACATCGTCCATGGCACGGAGGCGACAGCTTCGGCGATCATCCGCACGCAGCGATAGACGACGGCGTTGCGCTCGTAGCCGGCCCGCGTCAGCTCGACATGCGTGCGCGCGGTCCACTGAGGCAGACCGAGAGAATGCAGCGCGAGAAGTTTTCCCGCGCGCGACTGCTTGGCCTCGCGCGAGGGAGCGATCGCGCCGAGGAGGCGCGTGAAGAGAGAGGGCATGGGGGATGTCCTGATGTTTCTTGATGCGAGAGGGCCCGTTCCCTGTCTCTCCCCCGCCAAAGCCCGTCGAGAGACGGACGTCCTACGACGCCCTATGGCGGGAAAGGGGACGCACGGCGCAATTCGGGACAAGAGGCAAAGCGGCCGGGAAAGCCCCGGATCTGCCCGCTCTCCCGCGAAGCGGAGGAGGGCTGGGGAGATGGCGCGCTCACGCGCTCACAACCGCCGCACCCGCGGCTCCCCCGCCTTCGGCGTCAGCGCCAGCGCGGTGATCGCCCACACCAGCGCGTCGAGCCGGTCCGGGCTTCTCCCGGACGACAGCCCGTTCGGTCCGAAATCGCACATCTCGTCCTCGAGTTCCGGGAAGGCGCCGACATGGCGCACGCGGCCCTGTTCGTAGAGCTGCGCTGCCGGCGCGGCGCGCAGATATTTGCCGCGCGTCGCGCGCGTCAGCGTCACGGGAACCGCCGGGTCGGCCTCGGTCAGCACCGCCTGCACCATTTCGCCGCCCTGGTTCGCCTCGGCCACCAGCGCATCGGCGGCAAGCTTGTGATAGAGCCCGATCGCCGCCCGCGCCCAGTGCGCCGGGCGCGCCGCGGCGAGCGTCGCGTCGGCCAGCACATGCACGACGCCGGCGCTGCAGATCCCCGCGGCGACGATGCCGCAATTGTCCGCCCGCTTGCCACTGGAGGCCGGCGGGTCCACCGCGACGACGATGCGCGCAAGCGCCGGCGCCGCGGCGACGCGCAGGCTCTCCAGCATGTCGCGGCTCCACAGCGCATCCGCGCGCTCCTCGACGATCTCGCCGTCGAGTTCCTGCCGCCCGAGCCGCGTGCCGCCGTAGCGCCCGAGCACGGTCTCGAGAAAGGACGGCGCCAGATGCGCGGCGTTCTCGCTGGTCTTCGCCCGCGTCACCGCCGTCGTCGGGTCGGCGAGAATCTGTTTCAGCAGCGGCAACGGACGCGGCGTCGTCGTCACCAGTTGGCGCGGCCAGTCGCCGAGCCGCAGGGCGAATTGCAGCATGTCCCAGGTCTCCTTCGCATAACGCCATTTGGCGAGTTCGTCGCACCAGGCGGCGAAAAACTGCGGGCCGCGCAGGCTCTCCGGATCTTCGGCGGAAAAGGCCTGCGCCACGGCGCCATTGGCCCATACCAGCCGGCGCCGCGTCGCCTCCCACACGGGCCGCTCGCTGCGCCGATGCGTAGCCAGCAGTCCGGAAGCGCCGTCGATCATCACCTCGCGCACATCGGCAAGTGTTTCGCCGACCAGCGCGATGCGCGGCAGCGGCGCCGGTGCGAATTGCGGGCGCCCCAGCGCCAGCCCCTTCACCCATTCGGCGCCGGCGCGGGTCTTGCCTGCGCCACGCCCGCCCAGCGCCAGCCAGCAACGCCAGGGGCCGCCGCCCTGCGCCGCCGGCGGTGGCCATTGGTCTCGGCGGGCGGAAAACTCCCAGTCGGCCAGCAGCCGCTCGAGTTCCCGCGCGGAAATGCCGTCGAGGAGTTCATCCAGCCGCCCCGTCGCCGCCAAGGCGCTCGAGCCGTCGAGCAAGCTCCGCGCGCAAATCGGCCAGTTCGCGGGGAGGCGCGTCGTCGTCGTCGGCTGCGTCCCGCTCATCCGTATCCCCGTCGCGCGTTTCGCGTGTCATGCGTTTGAGTTCGGCCAGCGTCTTCACCAGACTGGCCAGGGTGCGGGCGCTCTGCTCGATGGTCTTGGGCGCGTGCTTCGCCAGCGCCGCTTCGGCGCGCGCGAATTCGCGCTCCACTGCGTCCTCGAGCCTCAGGATCAGTGAACGCTCGGGTTTTTGCGGCGGCGGCTTTGGCGCGGCGATCGGCGAGGGCCGCAACGGCCAGCCGTGTTCACCGCGAAACTTCAGAAACTGCGCCGGGGTCATCTCCAGCGTCGCGGCCACCTCCGCAACGCGGGCGCCGGCGTCGTAGAGCACCTTCGCCTGCGCGATGTCTTCCGCGGTCGGCGGGCTGTTCTTGCGCATGGAAGATCGCTCCGGCGTGGCTGTAATAAGGAAATCCGAACTCGAAGAACACGCTCTCACACCGCGCTGTCATTGCCAGCGCAGCAAAGCAAACCAGAACGACATTTCACATGGACCGCGAGCCTTCAAGTTGCGAGCCGAAGGCTCGCACTCCAGGGCGCAGCAGCTTGGCCTCGAATCTCTGCGCCGATTGCGCATAGCGCAGCCGCGCAAGCTTCAGGATCAGATCGTCGATCGTCACCGGCGCGGCCTTCACTTTGGCGATGCGCGCGCTGCGCAGCATCGGAAAGGTCACGACGGAAATCTCCGGCAGATCGACTTCCAGCAGGCGCCGCCCGCCGGTCGCCTTGTCCTTCGTATAGCGGACGGCATGAAATCCGATGGAGAGCCCGTCGACCGCGCCACTGCGCATCAAGGACAGCGCCTCGCGCGCTCGCGATACCGAAAGATCGAGCTTGCCCTCGACCTTCAGCCCGCGCGCATCCTCCGAAATTTTCGTCCAGACGCCGATCGGCTCCGTGCCCATATGCTGCCACAGCAGCTTCACGCCGCGCGCGCCGCGCTTGTGCAAGGTGGCTACGAAAGCCCCCGGCGCGACGATGTCGCCGCTGTCGTCGCGCTGGCCGAAGAGACTCGCGTAGCCCTCGAACACGCCGCTGTCGCCGATGACGGCGAGCGGCGCCGCGGCGCGCTTTTCTTCGCGATACAAAGACGCGATGGCGAGAGCCTGCATGATCGATCCTCGGCGGGGGTTCGAACCGGACGGCGCCGCTGACGCCGCGCGCCGGGGTCGTCGACCCGCAGCGTCAGCGGCGATCAGGCGTCGCCGTCAGATTTTCGATTGGAGGCGCAAGTGGTCGCGCGGCCGGAAATTCAAGAAGCTCGGAAAGCAGGCGCGAGCGCGCAGCGTGATTGTCCGTCGCAATCCCGTTTCGTCGACGCCCGTGTCTCTTGGGCGCAGTTCTGGAGCATGTGCGGGTTTTATCGAGGCAGCGATACGCTGTCAAGGAATATAATCCAACATATTGTTTCAAAATAAGAATATATTCTGTCAGATTTCGCGATTGCCAAAGCTGCGTCACAACCAGTTGTATTTGCAACAGCTACGCTGGGCGTTCGGCGCCCCTGCCGGAAGCTGCATCCCTCGCCCCTCGCTGGCGCCGCCCCCGGAACCTTGTTAAAGCACCGCCATGGCCACGGCAGACCCCACAGCGCGCGCCGCCGCCGGCGCTACGCCGATGATCGCGCAATATATCGAGATCAAGGCGGCCAATATGGACTGCCTGCTGTTCTACCGCATGGGCGATTTCTACGAATTGTTTTTCGAGGATGCGCAGACCGCCTCGCGCGCGCTCGGCATCATGCTCACCAAACGCGGCAAGCACATGGGCGAGGACATCCCCATGTGCGGCGTGCCGGTGGAGCGCAGCGACGATTATCTGCAAAAGCTCATTGCCCTGGGCCATCGCGTCGCCGTCTGCGAGCAGATCGAGGACCCGGCCGAAGCGAAGAAGCGCGGCCCCAAATCCGTCGTGCGCCGCGATGTCGTGCGGCTCGTCACGCCCGGCACCATCACCGAGGAAAGCCTGCTGGAACCCGGCCGGCCCAACGCCTTCGCCACCGTGGCGCGCGCCCGCAGCGACGACGGCGGCTGGCGCTACGCCATCGCCAGCGTCGATATTTCCACCGGCGCCTTTCTCGTCGGCGAGCGCGGCGAGACCGAACTCGCCGCGGAACTGGCGCGCCTCGAGCCGCGCGAGATCGTCGCCGGTGAAAGCCTCGTGCGCGAGCCGGCGCTGGCCGCGGCCTTCGCGCTGATCCCTGCCCCGGTCACCCCGCTCGGCCGCGAAATATCGGAAAGCGACAGCGCCGCGCGGCGGCTCACCGATTTCTTCTCGATCGCCACGCTCGACAGTCTGGGCGCCTTCACCGCCGCGGAAACCGCCGCCTGCGCCGTCGCCGTGCACTATGTCGAGCGTACGCAGAAAGGCCAGCGCCCTGCCCTGTCGCGCCCGGTACGCACGAGCGTCGGCGGAACGCTGGAGATCGACGCCGCAACGCGCGCCAATCTCGAGCTCACCCGCACCCTGTCCGGCGCGCGTGATGGCTCGCTCCTCTCCGTCGTCGATCGCACCGTCACGTCCGCCGGCGCGCGGCTGCTCGCCGAGCGCATCGGCGCGCCGCTGTGCGATCCCTCCGCCATCGCCGCGCGGCTCGACGCCGTGGGTTTCTTCACCGAGCGCGCAGACCTTCGTGACGCCCTGCGCCTGCGTCTCGCGCGCGCCCCCGATCTCGCCCGCGCGCTGTCGCGCCTCGCCCTGCAACGTGGCGGCCCGCGCGATCTGCGCGCCATTGCGCTCGGCCTCGGCGCCGCCCGCGATTGCGCCGCGCTGTTCGACCACGCAGACGCGCCGCCGGAAGCGCACGCCGACATCGCGACGCTGCGCGGCGCCGGCGCCGACGCTCTCGCCGCATTGGAGGCTGCCATTGCCCGCAGCCTCGCGGAGGAAGTTCCGCTCGACAAGCGCGGCGGCGCCTTCATCGCCAAAGGCGTCGACGCCGAACTCGACGAGGCGCGGTCCTTGCGCGACGAGAGCCGCGTTGTGGTGGCGTCGCTGCAGCAGCGCTACGCCGATCTTGCCGGAGTGCGGCAACTCAAGATCAAGCACAATAATTTTCTCGGCTACTTCCTCGAGACGCCCGCCTCGGTCGGCGAGAAGCTGCTGCGCCCACCCTTGTCGGAGACCTTCACGCATCGCCAGACGATGGCCGACGCCATGCGCTTCTCGACGCGCGAACTCGCCGAACTCGACGCGAGGATCGCCTCCGCCGCCGACCGCGCGCTCGCGAGAGAACTCGCAGTGTTCGAGGAACTCTCCGCCGCGACGCTCGAACAGACCGAGGCGCTGAAAGCCGTCGCGGAAGGCTTCGCCCGTCTCGATGTCGTCGCCGCTCTTGCCGACCTCGCCGAAAAGCGCGGCTGGACGCGCCCGCATGTCGACGCCTCGCTCGACTTCTCCATCGAGGGCGGGCGCCATCCAGTGGTGGAAGCCGCACTCGAGGCGCAGGGCGCTGCCTTCGCGCCCAACGACAGCGATCTGTCCGATGCGAAGATCGCTGTCGTCACCGGCCCCAACATGGCCGGCAAATCCACCTTCCTGCGCCAGAATGCGCTGATTGCTTTGCTCGCGCAGGCGGGCTCCTTCGTGCCGGCGGCGCGCGCCCGCATCGGCGCGCTCGACCGGCTGTTCTCGCGCGTCGGCGCCTCGGACGATCTCGCGCGCGGGCGCTCGACCTTCATGGTCGAGATGGTCGAGACCGCCGCGATCCTCAACGGCGCGGGGCCGCGCGCGCTGGTGATCCTCGACGAGATCGGCCGCGGCACGGCGACCTTCGACGGGCTCTCCATCGCCTGGGCGACGATCGAACATCTGCACGAGGCCAATCGCGCACGGGCCATCTTCGCCACGCATTTCCACGAACTCACGCAGCTCGCCAAACGCCTGCCGCGTCTCGTGAACCTCACCATGAAGGTCGCCGATTGCGCGGGCGACGTGGTCTTCCTCCACGAAGTGATCAAGGGCGCCGCCGATCGCTCCTATGGCGTCCATGTCGCCGAACTCGCCGGCCTGCCGCCGGCCGTCGTGGCGCGCGCTCACGCCATTCTGGCCGAACTCGAAGCCGCCGACCGCCGCGCGCCGGTGGAGACGCTGATCGACGATCTCCCCCTCTTCGCCCACGCCGCCCCGGCAAAACCCGAAGACCCGCTGCGCAAGGCGCTGGACGGCATCGATCCGGATACGCTCACGCCGCGGGATGCGCTGGCGGCGCTGTATCGGTTGAAGGACGCCGCGGGGCGGAAATGAGTCGCTCAGAGCAACGCATGAAGTAATCGCGCTCCCTCCCGGCCCATGGTCCCCAATTCCCTCTTCTCCCCCTCCCCCCGCGCAGCTTTCATCTCGCCTCGACGACCGTCATTGGTTAACATGGTGTTCAACGTCCTCGACAAGGACCGGCGGCGAGACGACACGCCGGCGCGCGGGCGCGGAGGAAACCCATGTCGAATCTCACGGATATCGTTCTTTCGGCGCAAAACGGCCAGCTCGTCGACAATCTCGCGGACCGCTACGGCCTCACGCGCGAGCAGATCGAATCCGCGATCGACGCGCTGATCCCGGCCATTTCCGCCGGCCTGACCCATGCAGCGGCGGAGCCGGCATCCCTTGAAAAAATCATCGCCGGGGCTGCCTCGCCGCAGCATCTGGCCGCCTATGACGCCGGCGACCACTCGGACGAATCGATCGAGCAAGGCCACAAGATCGTCGCCCATCTCTTCGGCTCCACGGCCGAGGCCAATCAGATGGCGCAGGTCGCGGCGCGGGCCGCCGGCCTGCGGCCGGACATCATGGCCCAGTTGATGCCGGTGCTGGTGTCGGTGGTTCTGGGCGGTCTGTTCAAGGGAGCGGGCGCCGGCGGTCTCGGCGGCGTGCTTGGTCAGCTGGCGAGTTCCGGATCGCTGGGGCAGATCATCGGCCAACTGGCCGGCGGTGGTGCGCTGGGCGGCGTTCTCGGCAACGTCCTTGGCGGCGCTCTGGGCGGCGGCGCACCGCAGCAGCAAGCCCCGGCCCCACAGCCGCAGGCCGGCGGCCTGGGCGGCTTGCTGGGCGGCCTGCTCGGCGCCCTGCTCGGCGGCGGACGCCCGGCGCCCCAAAGTGCGGCGCGCCCGGCGCCCGAACCTTCGATGAAAGGCCCCGCGGGCCTGCCCGATGGACTTGATTCTGCCGAGTTGCAGGCGACGTTGGAGCAGATCAAGAAAACCCTGCAGCCGGGCGGCGCAGGCGCCAATGCCGCACATCATTCTGATCTACAGGACGTGCTTGGACAAATTCTCGCGCGGCGCTGATCAGGACAAATTGTTGGAGATCGGCCAGAAGTAGTTTGTAGACAGCTTCGAGCCGATCGCCCGCGATCCGGCAATAATGAGAATCGACAGGAATGCGCCGATCATGGCGTATTCCAAACTGGTCGCGCCGTTATTGTCGACGAGGAACCTGCGAACTATTTTGCTCATGACCGCTCCGTTCGAAAAAACGCTAGTGGGGGACCTTTCACGAATCCCTTAATTCGATTGGGGGGTCATCTGAGCGGGCGCCCAGAAATGGCGCATTTTGTTCGAGACTTGCGCCCGCAGGGGCAGTCGTGCCACCAACCTGCGGCGAAGCTCGCCGCCCGGCGGGCCAGGACGCCAGACTTCGGCCCGCGCGCCAGAAAATACAGGGAATTCAAAGCACGATGGCTCGCGACGTTTCCGATTCCACGCCTGTTTCGTCGCGCCGCGCTCTGGTCGAAGAGATCGAGCGCGGGGCCAAATCCGGTCCGGATCCGCTGCGGATCGGCACCGAGCATGAAAAGATCGCATTTTATATAAATGGTTTACGGCCCGTTGCGTATGACGACGGAAATGCGCCCGGCGGCGTCCGCGCGATGCTCGAAGGATTGCAGCACACGCTGGGGTGGGCGCCGATCGAGGACCGCACCGCCATCATCGGTCTGTTCGAAGAGAACGGCGGCGGCGCCATTTCGCTGGAGCCCGGCGGACAGTTCGAACTCTCCGGCGCGCCGCTGGTCGACATCCACGAGACCGCCGCGGAACTCGACGCGCATTTTGCCGCGCTGGCGCCGATCGCCGCGCGCCTCGGCGTAGGCTTTCTCGATCTCGGCGCCAGCCCGAAATGGAGCCGGGCGGAAACGCCAGTCATGCCCAAGCAGCGCTACGACATCATGACCGCCTATATGCCGAAGGTCGGCGGCCATGGCCTCGACATGATGTTCCGCACGGCGACGATCCAGGCCAATCTCGACTTCACCAGCGAAGCCGACATGGTGACCAAGATGCGCGTCGCCATCGCCCTTCAGCCGATCGTCACGGCGCTGTTCGCCAATTCGCCGTTCCTCGACGGCAAGCCCACAGGCTATCTGTCGACGCGCTCATTCATCTGGCGCGACACCGATCCCGACCGCACCGGCATGACGCCCTTCGTGTTCGAACAGGGGTTCGGCTTCGAGCGCTATGTCGATTACGCGTTGTCCGTGCCGATGTATTTCGTCAAGCGCGGCGAGCGTTATCACGATGTCGCCGGCGCGAGCTTTGCCGATCTGCTGGCCGGCAAGCTGCCGCAACTGCCAGGGGAGCAGGCGGTTCTGTCCGACTGGACCAACCATCTGTCGACCATCTTTCCGGAAGTGCGACTCAAGACCTATCTCGAGATGCGCGGCGCCGACGCCGGCCCGCGCGCCCATATCACGGCGCTGCCCGCCCTGTTCGCCGGGCTCTTCTACGACGCCGCGGCGCTCGATCAGGCCGCCCAGCTCGTGAAGGACTGGAGCGCGGATGAGCGCGAGGCGCTGCGCGCCGAAGTTCCGGCCAAGGCGCTGGCGGCGACGATCCGGGGGCGCAGCGCGGGGGATGTGGTGAAGGACGTGCTGGCGCTGGCGCGTGGCGGGTTGCAGCGGCGCGCGGCGAAGAATGCCGGCGGCCAGGACGAAACCATTTATCTCGCGCCTCTGGAAGAGATCGCCGACAGCGGCGTCACGCTGGCGGAGCGGCGTCTCGCGGCGTTCCATGGCGGCTGGGGCGGCGCGATCGACCGCGCCTTCGACGACTGCGTGCTGAAAATCGACTGAGCGCGCCGGGAATCAGCGCGCGAACAATTCCATCAGACCGAGCGAGGCCGGCCGGGCGCCGGCATGAACGGAATCCGCGGCGTTGCGGAAGCCGTCGCCGGGGGCATAACCCATGGGCGCGCCGTTCTGCGGCAGCTTGACGCGCACATGGCCGCCGAGCCGCACGCAGCCGTCCGATCCGGAAACGGCGACGAAATCCGCGCCATAGCGGGCGCAGCGATTGCCCGGGGCGTCGGCGAAAGCCGGCGCGGCGAAGGTCGCGAAAGCCGCGAGCAGACAAGATCGCGAGACGAAATGTTTCATGTTCACATGAGCTCCGGTTGCGCACGAGGCGGATCGCCGCCCGCCGCACGGCCGCAGAGACGCTTGACCGACGACGCGTATCGAAGTTGCCCGACACGCCGGCGGCCTCACCTCTCGCGAGGCCGCAACGGTCGAGCGGCACTTAAGAAAAACATCGTGGCAGCATCGTGTCGTCAGCCGCCCCAATCCCCTACAATCGCCTGGACCAGCGCCAGTGCGGCGACTCCGGCCGTATCCGCCCGCAGGATGCGCGGCCCCAGCGATATGCGGGCAACGCAGGGGTGACGGGCGATTGCGGCGCGTTCGGCGTCGTCGAAGCCGCCCTCCGGGCCGATCAGCACGCTGACGCCCGCGGGCGCCGCGTACTGCTGCAATGCCTTCGAAGGGTTGACGATTTCTGAATCCTCGTCACAAAAGACCAGCAGCCGCTCCGTCGCGAGCTGCGCCAGAAAGTCGCGCAGCTCGACGGCCGGCGCGACCAGCGGCACGGCGAGGATGCCGCACTGCTCCGCCGCCTCCACGACATTGGCCTGCAATCTTTCGACATTGACCTTGCGGACCTGAGTGCGCGCGGTGAGCACGGGGACGAGCCGTCCCGCGCCCATCTCGGTCGCCTTCTCGACGACATAGTCGAGCCGCGCCTGCTTCAGCGGCGCGAAACAATAGTCGAGATCCGCGAGAGGCGTCTGTGGCCGGGTGCGATCTTCCACCAGCAGTCTTGCACTGCGTTTGCCGACCTCGGTCAGCCGCACGCGAAACTCGCCGTCCCGGCCGTTGAAGGCCAGCAGCGCCGCGCCCTCGCGCAGCCGCAGGACATTGAGAAGATAATTGAGCGCAGCGGGCGGCGGCTCGATACGCGCGCCGGGCGCGAGCGGCGCGTCGACGAACAGGCGCCGGGAGGTGAAGTCATAGCGGGACAAGGGCGGCTCGCGAAGCAGGTTAGGGTTCTTCGCCGAGTGCGGCGAGCATGGCGCGCGCTGTCGGCTCGAGGGCTTTCAGATCTACCGTCGCAATCCGCCAAAGCGTTTGCGGGTCGACACGCTGATATTCGTGGCGCAGAAAATTACCGAAGGCTTCCAGTTGTCGCCATGGAATCTCCGGATGCGTCGCTTTCAGTTCGGCGAGAAGCGCTTTGGCCGCTTCGGTGACAATCAACAGTCCGTGTTCGACGGCCCGCCATGTGATCCAGGAGTCTTGAGAAATTTCGAACGTTAGCCCGCGCAGAGCAAGATTGATCTGCATCGCCTCGTCGAGAATATGACGAAGGCGGAGGCGAGGATCGCGACTGGCCATCGTCAGAACGCCCGGATGGCGTCTTTTTCGGCGGCGGGACGCACATATTTGTCGAGCCCGAGCCGCGTGCCGAAATCGACGCGCCGATCGAATTTGACGCCGACGCTGTTCTGAAGAACATCGTGCGCGCCGATCAGCTCCTGCAACCCGAAAATTTCCGGATCGATCGGGTCGATGAAGATGTCGATGTCCGAAGCTGAAACATCTTCATCGCGCGCGCAGGACCCGAACAGGAACAAAGCTCTGACCCCAACGGCGCACAGCCTCGGCTCCAGCGCTTTCAATTCCGCAATGATCGCTGCCCTGTTCATTGCGCCAGCGTAGCAGAAATGCAGATGGTTTTCCATGGTTGGCGCCGGTATGCATCCACGCCTGCCGAGCAATCCTTCGCTCGCCGTCCTCAAGTCCGCGCCGGCAGCCGATCTTCGTCGGCCAGATTGGAGAAGCGCGTCACCTCGGCCTCGAAGGCAAGCGGCACCGTGCCGGTGGGGCCGTGACGCTGCTTGCCGATGATGACTTCGGCGCGGCCATGGGCGCGCTCCATCTCGGACATCCAGTTGATGTGCTCCTCGGTGCCTTCGCGCGGCTCCTTGTTCTTGAGATAATATTCCTCGCGATAGACGAAGATCACCACGTCGGCGTCCTGCTCGATCGAGCCGGATTCGCGAAGGTCGGAAAGTTGCGGTCGCTTGTCGTCGCGCGACTCCACCTGACGCGAGAGCTGCGACAGCGCGATCACCGGCACCTGAAGCTCCTTGGCCAGCGCCTTGAGGCCGGTGGTGATTTCGGTGAGTTCCTGCACGCGGTTGTCGCGGTTTTTCGAGCCGGAGAGCAATTGCAGATAGTCGACGACGAGCAGATCGAGCCCGCGCTGGCGCTTGAGGCGGCGCGCGCGCGCCGTGAGCTGGGCGATCGAGATGCCGCCGCTCTGATCGATGAAGAAGGGAATGCTCTGCATGTCGGCGGCGGCGCCGGCGATGCGACGGAAATCGTCTTCGTTGATGTCGCCGCGGCGGATCTTGTAACTGGCGACGCCGCTCTGCTCGGCGATCACGCGCGTCGCCAATTGTTCGGCCGACATCTCCAGCGAGAAGAAGCCGACGATGCCGCCATTGACGGTCTTGTGCGAACCATCCGGCTCGGCGTCGAATTCATAGGCCTTCGCCACATTGAAGGCGATGTTGGTGGCGAGCGCGGTCTTGCCCATGCCGGGACGCCCCGCGACGATGATCAGGTCGGAGCGTTGCAGACCGCCCATCTTCTCGTCGAGATCGACGAGGCCAGTGGCCGTTCCCGAGAGATGGCCGTCGCGCATGTAGGCGCTGTTGGCCATGTCGATGGCGATTTTCAGCGCATCGGAAAAGCGCTGGAAACCGCCATCGTAGCGGCCGGTTTCGGCGATCGAATAGAGCTTGCGCTCGGCCTCTTCGATCTGCGCGCGCGGCGGCGCGTCGATTGGAGAATCGAAGGCCGTATTGACGATGTCTTCGCCGATGACGATCAGCTCGCGCCGCACCGCGAGATCATGGATGGCGCGGCCGTAATCCTCGGCGTTGATGATGGTCGTCGCTTCCGTCGCCAGCCGGGCGATATAGGCCTGGATGGTGACGCCGGGCGGCAGTTCGATGTCGGAGAGGAAGGTCTTCAACGTGACGACGGTGGCGAGCTTGCCGGCGCGGATGAGCTGCGCGCAGGTCTCGTAGATGCGCCTGTGCAGGTCTTCGGAAAAATGGTCGGGCTTGAGGAAGTCCGAGACGCGGTCATAGGCGTCGTTGTTGACGATGATGGCGCCGAGCAGGGCCTGCTCCGCCTCGATATTGTGCGGCGGAATGCGGTACGTGGGTGCGGCGGCTTCGGCGACCCGAAAGGCGCGCCCCGGCAAGGCGTCGATCGCGGACATGTCGTCTTTCTGCTGTGAAGTCTGAGCCCAGTTCCGTCTCGAAACGCCGACGGCCACGCGGGACGGCGCGACCATGCCACGAATGCGGGGTCGCGCCAACGGCTGCGGCGGGTCGGGCGCGGCAAAGACGGAGTTGCGAGTCTTATTCACATGCTTTGCAAAAAAATCTCAGGCGCAGCATGACGGCGCTTGCTGTCGAAGTGAGAATCGAATCCGAAATCCGGGCAGGATGCGCCGCCCCGCGATCGCTCGGATCGACGCGACGTCTCAGCCATCATATGACATCGGTCATGGCGATCAGTTCAGTCGTCGCAGAAGACTTGATCAGGAGATGCGCATATGAAGCGCGTCGCGGGTCGCTCTTTAACTTCTGAAAGCTCTGCTCGGAGTCGAAGCTGACGATATGAACTTCGACGGTGCCGTCGGAACTGCGCAGCCTCGTCTCCAGCACGCCGCCAAATTCGCCCAGGAGAGGAATTACGGCGTCCTCATAAGCTTGAAAGCAGGCGACGCCGTCGGGCGGCGCGCGCAATCAGGACGAACGTCGTGCGAGCAGAAGGCGTATCGCCGTCGAAAGACATGGCGCCTCTCAGGGAAGATTTCAGGTGATACCAACCAGCGGGGCGGCAGCCCGGCTGACCACGACGCGACGCAAAAAACCCGGCGGCTCTTTCGAACCGCCGGGCTGAAACCCTTGCGAGACGAAGGTCTCACATCTCGGCGTGCGGCCCCGCTTCCGCCAGCGCCGCGCCGATTTCGAGGCCGAGGTCGTCCATGGACGCTTCCTCGCGCGACTCCAGCGTCGACTCGCCGCGGGTCTGACGCTCGGCTTCTTCAGCCGAGCGGGCGACGTTGACGATGATCTTCACGTCGACTTCCGGGTGCAGATGCACCGGCACCGAATGCAGGCCCAGCGCCTTGATCGGATGCACCAGCACGACCTGGTTGCGCTCGAGCGAGAAACCGCCGGCGGTGGCCGCATCGGAAATGTCGCGGGCGGCGACCGAGCCGTAGAGGTGGCCGCTCTCGCCAGCCTGGCGGATGATCACGAAGCTCTGGCCGTCGAGCTTTTCGGCGACGACTTCGGCTTCCTTCTTCGCTTCGAGATTGCGAGCCTCGATCTGGGCGCGCTGGGTCTCGAAATGCTTCTTGTTCGACTCGGTGGCGCGCAGCGCCTTGCCGCGGGCGAGCAGGAAATTGCGGGCATAGCCGTCGCGCACGCGCACGGTTTCACCCATCTGGCCGAGCTTGGCCACGCGTTCAAGCAGAATGACGTCCATTTTTCTTCTCCGGCGTTTCTTGCCCCGTCAGGGGTTGGTGGGTTGCACGTCCTTTTTCGCCTTGCGGCGGGCGCGATAGTCGAAAAACACATCCGCGGATCCGAGCACCGCGAGCGGCAGCATCGGGAAGCCCAGCAGTCCGAGGACGAAATAGAGAATGCCCAGCACCACGACGCCGGAGCGCATTTCACGCACCATGTCGTGGACGACGGCGAGGCCCTGACAGGCCAGCAGCAGCCCCAGCGGCGCAGCGATGACGAGGCCCACGGCGTGTGCGAGGCCGCCGACGAAGGCGAGGCCCACGCCGATGCCGAACAGCGGCACGACGGCGCGCGGCAGGTAGAATTCCAGCGCGATGTCCGGCCAGGGGCGCTTGAGCAGCGCCGACGCCTGCGCCAGTCGGCCGGCGATCCACAGATTGGCGAAGTGGATCATCGTGTAATAGGCGGCGAAGAAGCCGGGCAGCGCGAATGCGACGAGGCCGGAAAGCTTGTCGGGATCGAGCCCCGCGCGCTGGTCCTCCGGCTGCGCTTTGACCGCAGCGTCGATCATCAGGAACAGCTTGCCGCGGATGAAGCTCATGGCTTCGTCGAAATTGCCGGAGATGTAGGTATTGATCAGCAGCCAGGTCGCGCAGACGAAGATCAGCGTCGCCGCCGGGGCCAGCGCCGCCCAGCCGGGCAGATGGCCAGTGATCCGGTCACGGCGGTTGATCGGCGCGCCGCAGGCGGCCCAGGAGCCGAGCCAGGCGGGAATGGCGACGACGAGGGCGTAGCCCATGCCAACCATCGGATGGAGCCAGATCGACAGGATCGCCACCGCGAGAATCGCCGCCGTCACGCCATGGCCGAGCCCGAAGCCGATTGCGACGATCATCAGCGGCAGCGGCGCGAGATGCCCGAGCAGCAGGCCACCGAAGCCGCCGCGCGCCACGGCCGCGAACACGACCGCAGCCGCCAGACCGCCGATGGCGGATATGGCGATGTGCGGCCAGGAATACACGGTCTTGTCGGGCACGGGCGCAGCCGATCCATTTGAGCCCCCGGAGGGGCAACGAAAATCGCGCCGGACCCGCCCCGGGGAAGACCCGAGGCCGGCGGCGCGCCGCGCTTTTACGCTGGCGCGCGCATCAGGGCAAGGGGGAGCCGAACGGCGCGCGAACGGCTCGGACCCGCCGGGGGGCCGCGAGCGAAGGTTTTTCCGGCTTTTCCCGGACAAACCCGATGTCGTCGCTTCGTCCAAAGGGGACGGGATCGGCGACACCGCCTTGCAGATGTGATTGTAAACACATGATTATCTAAAATCTTCGATCGCCCGCATGGGAAAATCTGAACGATTGTCGCCTATCTTCGCCACTGCAGACGCAAGAACACCCGTTCAGGACCGAAATGCGACCCAGACACCGGAACTGCACCGAGGCCGCTTCGCCATGAATTTCCTGAGACCTGTCCGCACGTTCCTTCGACGTGACCGCAGCGGCGCAGTGGCGATCGCCTTTGCGCTGACGGCGATCCCGTTGATCCTGGTCATCGGCGGCGCCATCGATTACAGCAATGTCAAAGGGAAAAAGTCCATATTGACGCAGGCGCTCGACTTCGCCGTTCTCTCCGCCGCGCGAAATGCTCAGGAGTCTCCCGGCTATCTGCGCAATCTTCTGGACGCAAATCCGCGCCTCGCCACCTTGTCGATCATCAACACGTCACTGACGAAAACCACGGCCAGCGACGGAAGCTACGTCTATTCCGGCGACGCCCGGGCGTCGGCGTCGACGACATTCCTCAAGATCGTCGGACTGAACTCCATCACCGTCGGGGCGCATTCGGAAGCCACGGCGCCGGTGCATGTCGCAACCGTGACTTTCACCCCTTTGAATACGCAGGGCGCCTGGTCGAAGGATATTTTCGTCTGGACCAAGGATGCGACGGGTGCGGTCACGTCGAAACAGACGGTTCTCACCTACCGCTATTCTTCGTCGACAGGACTCATGACGACGACGCCGACGATCGGAACACAGACGGTGACATTTTCTGTTCCGCCTTACACGTCGTTCGGACTTGGAATGGTCGCCTATCAGGATCCGTCCTATGCCGGCGCTCTCGTCAATCCTGTCGAGACGTGGAGCGACGCCGCCAACGCCTCCTCGTTCCTGCTGCAAAGCGGCTCTTGCGGCTCGACCGCCGGGGCGACCTACAATTGGGAGGACGGCGGCGACGCCAATTTCCTCGATTTCGTCTATTCGATGAAATGCACGACGGGCGTCGCGCCCAACATGCCGGTACGGCTGACGAAATGAGCGCTTGCGGCGCTGTGTCGCAAGCCTTCTCCGCCATTTCTCAAATTGACGCTTCGCCATCCGCGAATTAGCGTCCCTGGAAAAAAGCAGGGCGTCGCGCGTCGCGGCGCATCAGGGAGAGTCCATGAAACCGATCATCACTCCCGGCGCCGCGCTCGCGGTCGCCGCCGTGTCTCTGGCGCTGGCCGGCGCCGTCGCTCCGGCGAAGGCCACACCGGCCCGCGTCCATTGCATCGGCGCCAATGGCTGCGCCGGCAAGTCGGACTGCCACACGCCGAAAAACGCCTGCAAGGGCAAGAACGCCTGCAAGGGCCAAGGCTGGGTGTTCGCCGACAACGAACCGGCCTGCACCGCCGCTGGCGGCAAGGTGATGGACTGACGCTTCGACCGGGCGCCCGGGACAGGGCGCCCGGCCCGCCGCGTCAGGCGGCGATCTTCTTGCAGGCTTCGGCGCAGGCCTTGCACGCCGCGCCCATGGCGACGCATTCCGCATATTGCGGGAACTTGTCACATTCCTTCTTGCAGGCGATGCAAACGCCTTCGACGACCTTCGCGAAGGCCGGCGTGAAGCTCGAATTCACCGAGGCGAGCGAGCCGAGCGCCCGGCAGGCGGCGATTGTGTCGAAGGTGAGCTTCGTGCATTCGGCCATGCTGGAATCGTTCATCGAAAGCATGCCGAAACAATGCCGCAGGCAATTGTCGCCCTCGGCGGCGCATTTGGCGGCGGTTTCCGCCACGTCCTTGTATCGCGGCGGATGCATGTGAGATGCAGCGGCGGGCTTGGCGGCCTCTTCCGCCCGCGCCGAAGCGATCGAGGCGATGGCCGCGGCGGCGCCGATCGATGCGATGAAATCCCGACGTTCCATTGGAAACTCCCCGTTCCAGGTCGCCGTCGCAGCGACGGCGACGCTTCGAATATGGGGTCTACGCCCTTGCTCCGCCAGAGTTGGCGCAGCCGACCGCGGTTGACACGCCGCCCCCGGCGCGACATCACTCTGCGCAAAAGCCCTCGAAAAGGCCCTTGCATGAATGTTCAGCCCATCGGCGTGAAGCCGCCTCTTCGCATTGTCCTGTGTTCGCCGCGTGGCTTTTGCGCAGGCGTCGTGCGCGCCATCGACGCGGTGGAGCGCGCCCTCGCCCAGTTCGGACCGCCGGTCTACGTGCGTCACGAGATCGTCCACAACCGCTATGTCGTCGAATCCCTCAAGGCCAAGGGCGCGGTTTTCGTCGAGGAGCTCGAGGAAATTCCCGAGACCAGGGCGCCGGTGATCTTCTCGGCCCATGGCGTCGCCAAATCCGTCTCGGCTGAAGCCGATGGGCGCAAGCTGCTGGCGATCGACGCCACCTGCCCGCTGGTCACCAAGGTGCATCGGGAGGCGGAGATCCATCACAAGCGCGGCCGCCGGGTGCTGCTGGTCGGCCACGCCGGCCATCCGGAAGTCGTCGGCACCATGGGACAGCTCCCCGAGGGCGCGGTGGTGCTGGTGGAATCGATGGAGGACATCGAAAATCTGCGCCTCCCCGACGAATCCAACCTCGCCTATGTGACGCAGACGACTCTGTCGCTCGACGATTCCCGGGCCATCGTCGAAAGGCTGACGACGCGGTTCCCCGGCATTGTCGGCCCGCATCGGGAAGACATCTGCTACGCCACCACCAACCGCCAGTCGGCGGTGAAAAAGGTGGCGCCGCATGTCGAGGCGATGATCGTCGTCGGCTCGCCCAACTCGTCCAACTCCCAGCGTCTGCGCGAGGTGGCCGAGCGCCATGGCGCCCCGGCGCAGCTGGTTCAGGGCCGCAACGAAATCGACTGGACGATGTTCGGCGACGTGTCCTCCCTCGGCATCACTGCCGGCGCCTCGGCGCCCGAGGTGCTGGTCGAGGAAATCATGGACGCCTTCGCCGAGCGCTTCGACATCACCGTCGAAACCATCTCCGCCGCCGATGAAGACGTGTCGTTCCCCCTGCCCAAGGAGCTGCGCGCGCTGGTTTGACGCGCGCGGACCCGGAAATCGCCATGGCCGTCTACACCGAAGTCGACGACGAGGAGCTGATCGCTTTCCTCGCCACCTATGAACTTGGCCCCCTGCTCTCCTGCAAGGGCATCGCCGAGGGCGTCGAGAACTCCAATTTCTTCCTGCACACGGGCGCCGGCAGCTTCATCCTCACGCTCTACGAGAAGCGCGTCGACGAAAACGACCTGCCGTTTTTTCTGGGGCTGATGGAGCATCTCTCGGCGCGCGGCCTCACCTGTCCGCAGCCGGTGAAGAACCGCGACGGCGCTGCGCTGGGCCGACTCGCCGGACGGCCGGCCGTCATCGTCACCTTTCTCGACGGCTATTCGGTGCATCATCCCGAGCCGACCCATTGCGCGGCGCTGGGCGAGGCGCTGGCGCAACTGCATCTGGCGGGCGAAGGCTTCACGCTCGCGCGCTCCAACAGCCTCTCGGTCGCGGCCTGGCGGCCGCTGTTCATGCCGAGCGCCGCGCGCGCAGACGAGGTGGAGCCGGGCCTTCGCGCCCTGATCGGCGCCGAACTCGACCATCTCGAAAGCCATTGGCCCGAGGGCCTGCCGCAGGGCGTCATCCACGCCGATCTCTTCCCCGACAATGTGTTCTTCATCGGCGAGACGCTGTCGGGGCTGATCGATTTCTATTTTGCCTGCACCGATGCGCTGGCCTATGACCTCGCCGTCTGCCTCAATGCCTGGTGTTTCGACGCCGGGCATCGCTTCGATCCCGCCCGCGCCGCGGCGCTGGTCGGCGCCTACGGCCGCCGCCGTCCGCTCGGCGCCGCCGAGATCGCCGCCTTTCCGACGCTGGCGCGGGGTGCGGCCATGCGCTTCCTGCTCACGCGCTTCGTCGACGGGCTGAACGTGCCGCCTGGCGCGCTGGTGAAGCCCAAGGACCCGCGCGAATATCTCGCAAAGCTGCGCTTCCACCGCGCGGCGCCGGCCGACGCCTACGGGTTGCCGACGTGAGCGCGAATCGCGTCGCCATCTGGACCGATGGCGCCTGCTCGGGCAATCCCGGCCCCGGCGGCTGGGGCGCCATTCTGCAGTTCGGCGCGCGCGAGAAGGAGCTGACCGGCGGCGAGCCGCTCACCACCAACAACCGCATGGAGCTGATGGCGGCGATCGCCGCGCTCGAGGCGCTGACCCGGCCCTGCGCGATCGACCTTCACACCGATTCCCAATATGTCCGCAACGGCATCTCCTCCTGGTTGCGGGGCTGGAAGGCCAGGGGGTGGAAAACCGCCGACCGGAAGCCGGTCAAGAATGTCGATCTGTGGCAGAGACTCGACGCCGCGGCCGAGCGCCACGAGGTGGCCTGGCACTGGGTGCGCGGCCATGCCGGCGACGAGATGAACGAGCGGGCCGACACCCTGGCCCGGGCGGGCATGCAGCCGTTCCGAAAATAACGATCGAAATTCTCGCCGCCCCCTTGCGCCGTCTGCGGGGCTCACCATTTGCTACAGTAACCCAGTCTCTTCTTCGCACCTTCGGCGGCCGGATCCCCCTTCCGAGCCGCCGTTATTTTGTACAAAAAAACAACGCCCGCGCGGGCGGCGCGGGCGTTTCGGGTTCCTGTCGGGCGACGGCTCGGCCGTCGCCGCAGCGAAGGGCTTACTTGCCGGCCGGCTTCGACGCTTCCGCCTTCTTGCGCTCGTCCTCGGCGCGCTTCTTGAGCTCTTCCTCGAGCTTCTTCTGCTGCGCTTCGAGCTCCTTGGGGTCGATCGGCGCGCCGTCGAAGGACTTGCCGAAGCCGTCCAGCGGCATGTTCAGGGTCACCTCGAAGCCACCCTGATTCTTGAGAATCACGGTGAGCTTCTGGCCCTTCTTCATACCGGCGAGGGTCGCCGCAGCGAATTTCGATTCGGCGAAGCAACCGTTCTGGAAGCACACGTCGAAGGCGCCGCTTTCCGCGGTTCCCTTGTCGACCGAGAAGCGGAAGCCGGGGCGCAGCTGCAGGCCGAGCGGCAGCAGCAGACGCATGGAGCGCTGATCGACGCCCTTGGTCTCGAACACCGCGACGGCCAGCAGCGGCTGGTCGGCCTGGGCGCCGAAATCGCGGGTGGTGTAGCACATTTCCTTCTTGGTGGCCTGATCGTTGCCGCAGACCTTGGTCCAGTTCGGCTGGATCGGCACGAGGTCGAGCGTCACCGGGCCCGGCTGCGGCTGCTGCGCGGGCGCGCCGGCCGCGGGAGCGCCGCCGGCCGCCGGCGCCTGCTGGGCAAGGGCCGCGCCTGCGAAAACGAGAGCGCCCGCAAAGGCGGCGGCGGCGCCGGCAAGGCGAGACCGCGAGAAAATGGTCGGCATCGGAAGTCCTTTCGATCAGTCGTCGTGACGGCGCTTTTCAAGCCTCTGCCTGCGGCCGGCGCACGAAAGGCGCGACAGCGGCCCAACCGGCGAGGCTTCGGTTCGACGGCAACGCTCTTACATGGACGTCGCCCCGAACGCCAGCGTCTCGAAAGCCTGCTCGCGCGAGTTCGCGGCGCGGGTCGCGTGGTTTATGCTGGCGGCCATGAGCCTCCCAGCGATTCGCGCCTTCCTCGCCGCCGCCCTGGCCCTGGCCCTGGCCTGCCTCCCGGCTGTCGCCGAAGAGACAGCTGCGCCGCAGCCGCATCATGGCCTCGCCACCCACGGCCTGCCGCAGCTTCCCGAGAACTTCGATCATTTTCCCTATGCCGATCCGGCCGCTCCGAAGGGCGGGCGCTTGCGGGTGGGGCTGGCGGGAACTTTCGACAGCCTCAACCCCTTCAACCTCAAGGCCGGCTCCACCGCCCAGGGGCTGGTCGGTTATGTGTTCCAGAGCCTGATGGCGCGCTCGCTGGACGAGCCTTTCACCCTCTATGCCCTGATCGCCAGATCGATCGACATCGACGAGGCGCGCCAACATCTCACCCTGCATCTCGATCCGGCCGCGCATTTTTCCGACGGCAAGCCGATCACCGCCGACGATGTGCTGTTCACCTTCGAGCTTCTCAGGACAAAGGGGCGCCCGCAACAACGTGGCGCCTATGGCCTCGTCAAGGCGATCGACGCGCCGGACCCGCACACCGTGCGCTACGACCTCTCGGGCGTCTCCGATCGTGAACTACCGCTCATTCTGGCGATCATGCCAGTGCTGCCCAAACATGCCGTGGATGTCGAGCGCTTCTCGGAAGCGTCTCTCGCCAAGCCCATCGGCTCGGGCCCCTATGTGATCGCCAGCGTCGAGCCCGGCTCCCGGCTGGTGCTGAAACGCGACGAGAATTACTGGGGCCGGGACGTTCCCTCGCAACGCGGCCTCTATAATTTCGACGAGGTCGATCTCGAATATTACCGCGACGGCAATTCGATGTTCGAAGCCTTCAAGGCCGGGCTGCTCGATTACCGCGAGGAGAACTCTACGGCGCGCTGGGCCAGCGGCTACGATTTCCCGGCCGTGCGCGAGGGCCGCATCGTACGGGAAACGCTCTCCAACGACGTGCCCAAGGGCATGCAGGGCTTCGTGTTCAACACCCGGCGCGCGCTGTTTCAGGACGTCCGCCTGCGCGAGGCGCTGGGCCTCGTGTTCGATTTCGAATGGATCAACGCCAATCTCTATTCGGGCCTGTTCGCACGCACGAAGAGCTTCTTCGATCAATCCGAGCTGTCCTCCTCCGGACGCCCTGCGAGCGCCGCCGAACGCGCATTGCTCGCGCCCTTCCCCGGCGCCGTGCGCGAGGACATTCTCGAAGGGCGCTGGGCGCCTCCGGTCAGCGACGGGTCGGGGCGCGACCGCGAACTGGCGAAGCGCGCGCTGGAACTGCTGAAGGACGCCGGCTATCGCCTCGAAGACGGCGTGCTGCGCAAGAATGGCGATGCCGTCGCTTTCGAGATCATGGTCACCGACCGCAGCGCCGAACGGCTGGCGCTGAACTGGGCGGGTTCGCTCAAACGCATCGGCGTTTCGGCGAGCGTGCGGCTGGTCGACGAAGTGCAGTATCAGCGCCGCCGACAGAAATTCGAATTCGACGTGATGATCGGCGAATGGCTGTCCTCCGCCTCGCCCGGCAACGAGCAGCGCATGCGCTGGAGTTCCGCTGCGGCGAAGCAGGAATCGTCCTTCAATCTCGCCGGCGCCGCGTCGCCGGCGATCGACGCGCTGATCAAGGCGCTGCTCGCCGCAAAGTCTCAGGAGGAGTTCGTCGCCGCCGCGCGCGCCTATGACCGGGCGCTGCTGTCGGGCTTTTACATCGTGCCGCTCTACCACGCGCCGAAGGTCTGGATCGCCCATTCCGCCGACATCGCGCGGCCGGAGAGGCTGCCTCGCTATTCGTCGCCGCTGTTTGCGCCGGTGCTGGAGAGCTGGTGGCGCAACGGCAGCAGATAAGCGGCGGCCCTCCTCGTCCGACGCTCACACGCGCTGCGCGTGGATGATCACGCGCGTGCGACGCAGGAACTGTTCGTAGTAATCCTCGCGCGGCTCGACGAGCTTCACATTGGTGAAGCCAAAGCGCGACAAGAGATACGTCAGGGCATTGAGAGACGGGACCAACGCAAAATCGGTGGAGCCGCCCTCCCGATGGGCGCTGTAATCCGGAGTCAGGGAGAATATCCCCTCGACCGGACGCTGGTGCATATAGGCGCTGTCCTCGATCCGCCCGGAAATATCATAGGGAAATATTTGCGTATCGATCAACAGATGCTGCCTCGACATCGCGCTCGCCACCCTCAGCGAGTGCACAGGGTTTTCCATATGATACAAAAGTCCGTACAGCAGCACGAAATCGAATGACTGCTTCTTTGGAACTTCTTCCTTCTGGATATCGAACTGGACAAAGTCTACATTGCTGACATTCAGCGCCTGCATCATCAGCTTGGATTTCTCAATGCTCTCCGGACGATATTCATAGCCGCGAACATGCATGAACCGTTTCGCCAGTTCGGCCGTGAAATACCCCTGGTGAGAGGAAATATCGGCGGCGATCAAATGTCGGGACTCCGGCACATGCGCGTCGAGAATGCGGCGCAGCGCATCTCGGCGCGACGTGTGGATGCGCAGGATGTCGGGCGGATAATCGGCTTTGGTTTTCGAGCCGTCCGGCAGCTCGAACTCGTAAAACCACGTCTCTTTCTTCACGCGCTCGATATCGTCGTTCATGCCGTCGCTCCCCGCTGCATGTGCGTTATACGAAGTTCCGACGACGGCGGCGACAGGCGTCGGCGCAGGTTGCGACGCGCCGACCTTCCCTCCGCTCTGCGTCACTTCGTCTCGCGGCGTCCATATCTTGACCACCGTCAACACGGCTGCGGCGCAGCGCGGTTAACGTTCGCTCGCTCGCAGACGAATCGCCGCGAGTGCGATCGAAGCCGGGAGGATTTCACATGTCGCTGCTGACGTGGACCAAGGAACAGTTTGCCACCAATGTCTCCGCGCATGACGCGGAACATCAGGAGATTTTCCGTCTCGTCAATGCGCTCGGCGACGCTGTGGGCAGCGGCGACCGCGCCGCCGTCGGCAAGCAGCTCGATGCCCTGATCGCCTGTGTCGCCGAACATTTCGCCGCGGAAGAAGCGAATTTCGCCAAATATGGATATCCCGCGACGCCCGGCCACAAGGCCGAGCACGACAAGCTCGTCGCCACCTGCCTCGATCTGCAGAAGAAGTTCCACGCCGGCCAGGCGGAAATCACCGGTGAGACGGCGGCCTTCGTCGTCGGCTGGCTGACGACCCACATTCCCAACCTCGACAAGCTCTATGGCCCGTTCCTCAACAGCAAGGGCGTCGCCTGATCCTTTCGGGCGGCGTCGCCGCCCGGCCGCCATCGAGCGGACCGCGCGAGAAAATCTTCGGGCCTGATTTTCCGCGCGGCGCTCGGCGAGCGCCCGCCTCCTCCCCCGGGCGCTGCGAAAACCCTTTCCCGTATTGCGCGGGAAAGGGTTTTTCGTCTTTTGAGCTTGCGTCTCGAGCACGCGCGCGCCATCTCCGGGTCGACGTCCCCGGAGGCCCCTATGCTCGACACCGCGCTCGCCGCCTTTCGCGAGATTTTTTCGCCGCCGTTTCGCGCCGTGCTGTTCAAGAGCCTCGGCGCGACGCTGCTGTTGCTGGCGCTGGCCTGGGTCGGCCTCGACCGGCTGGCGGAATCGGCCATCTCCGTTCAGCATCCGTGGCTACATGCCGCCCTCGCCTTCGGGGCCGGCGCCGGTCTGCTGTTCGTTCTGGCGTTTCTGATCGCGCCGATTTCGATTCTGGTCGCCGGTCTGTTTCTCGACGATCTCGCCGATGTGGTCGAGGCCGACATCTATCCGCCGGGCCAGCGCGGCAAGGCCATTCCGGCGATGCAAGCGCTCGGCATGGGCCTGCGCTTCGCCCTGGTGTCGGCCGGCGTCAATCTGTTGGCGCTGGTGCTGCTGCTGGTGCCGGGCGTCAACGCCGTCGCCTTCCTTCTCGCCAACGCCTATCTGTTCGGACGCGAATATTTTGCGCTGGCGGCGACCCGCTTCCGCTCCGTGAGCGAAACGGACGAGATGCGCCGCCGCCATGCCCCGCGGCTCTTTGTCGCCGGTCTGTTCATCGCCGCTTTCGTCGCGACGCCCGGCCTCAACATCCTTACACCCTTGTTCGGGGTCGCTTTCATGGCGCGCATGCACAAGCAGCTGTCGCCGGAATGGCGGCCGGCGCGGTAAGGAACGCGGGCGCGGGACGGCCTTGCCGGACAGGATGCGACGGTTTGTCCTAAGCGCCGCGCTTTGCCGCGGGGGCCAACCAAGTTAGCCTGTTGCGGTTTCGGACGAACTCGCGGAGTCGACGAAGCGACATGCGGGAGGCGCGGACCGTGTCACATTCGAGCGATGTCGCGCTGGCTGTCGCGTCGGCCTCTGGCAAAATCGGCCGACGGGACGCCGGCGCCGCGGCGGATGCCCCGACGCTGCGCGATCTGGCGCTTTTCGCCCATGTGGACGAGCCGACGCTGCGCCGTCTGGCCGTCGACGCCAAGGTCGAAACCTATTCGGACAGCGCGGTGATTTTCCGGCAGGGCGATCCGGTCGCCAGCGTCGTGATCGTTCTTTCCGGTCATGTGAAGCTGCTGCGCACCGCGCCCAATGGCGACGAAACGCTGGTCGGCATCCGCGGCAAGGGCGAAAACGTCGGCGATGCGCCGGCGCTCGGCGGTGAAACCTACGGCGTTTCCGCCGAGGCCGTGGGCGCCGTATCGGTCGTCAAGCTGCCCGCTGGCCGGTTTGCGCGTCTCTTGCGCGAGTCGCCGGCGCTGTGCGCGGCAATGATGCAGGATGCGCGCGACAAGATCGGCGCGCTCATTTCGGAGATCGAGTCGCTGAAGGCGCTCAACGCCGATCAGCGCCTGGCCCGCTTCATCCTCGGCCTGTGCCCGCCGGGCGAGGACCAATGCCGCTTCCGCCTGCCCTACGACAAGCGGCTGATCGCCCAGCAACTCGGCGTGAAGCAGGAAACCCTGTCGCGCGCCTTCGCCAAGCTGCGGGACTATGGCGTGCGCACGGAAACGCGGGATGTGCGCGTCGAGAGCGTCTCCCGGCTGCTGGCGCAATGCGACGACATCGGCCGTGGAACGCGAACTGCCGGCGGCGAGCCGCGCTGACCGCTTCGCGTCAAATTGTCGCGCGCGAGGCGCTTCGCACTTGCACAGCTTGACGCGCGGAGCATGACCCTTTTATTGACGAACGATAACAATTGCGCGGTGAACGGTCCCGCGCACGCCCGGACGCCGCGATTTTTTCGCGTAAAGAATCGGGGCTACTGTCCAGCTTCAGCTGCCCGGTTAACTGTCCGGCGCCTCTTTTGCTCGAGACTTGTCCGTCACACCGATGTCGTCTGAAAGACGACACCCTTTTTCGCGCGGGGCCCGGCGCGTCGTCATACAGGTTGCGCACATGAGACCCGATCACATCTTCTTCGCTATGTCGGCTTTGCGTTATGGATCTCTGGCCATTGCGCTCGTTTATCTGAGCAAGATCCTGCGCTACGCCGTTCATACGATGTGATCCGGCGATGTGACGCGCGGCCGGCGGGCGGAGGACTGCGCCCCGCCCCGGCCTTGTTGCGGCGCAATAAAATCAGGCTGAATTTCACACGTTCCGGTCGCTTCGCGGCGTCAGCCCGAGTCGATCGAGTTCCGCTTTCTCCGCCGCAGTGAGCGCCTCGGGTGCGGTCGCCCCGCGCCGGCGACGCATCGCCGCGACCGCCGCAAAGCCGCCGGCAATCAGCGCCAGCAGCGGCGCCGCCCACAGCAACAGCGTCTCCGGCTTCACCGGCGGGCGCAGCAGCACGAAATCGCCATAGCGGGCGACGACATGGGCGCGCACTTGCGCGTCCGTCGCCCCTTCCGCGAGCTTTTCCCGCACGATCAGCCGCAGATCCCTGGCGAGTGGCGCGTCGCTGTCGTCGATCGACTGATTCTGGCAGACGAGGCAGCGCAGTTCGGAGGCGATGGCGCGCGCGCGCGCCTCCAGCGCCGGATCGGCGAGTTTCTCGCCCGGCGCAACGGCGGCGGCCGGGCTGCAGAGCGCGGCGACGGCGATGACGATCGCCATCGCAGGGCGCATGCGAAGAGAGCGCTTCATCGATATCTTTCCATTGGTTGGACGCAGCGTCAGCTTTTCGCCATCAGCTCCACGGCCAGCCCGTAGATGCGGGAGCGCGTGGCTTCCGGCATGGCGCGCAGCGCCTCGAAATAGGTCTGGCCGGCGGCGCACATGATCTTGTCGTCGATCGGCGGCTCGGGCGTCTTGCCGTCGAGCAGAGCGTCGATCTCGCGCTTGCCGAGACCCTTCGCGGCGAGCGCCGTCTCCAGCGCGGAGAAGTCGGCTTCCGTCGGCGCGGCGCGGGCGACCTTTTTCGCTTCGCCGCTGGCGATCGCCTCGAGGCCGGCGAGCGCCATGTCGGCGAGCAATTTGCGTCGTCCGGCGGCGAAACGCTGAAAGTCGAGGCTGGAGGCGCCGTACAGGAAGGCGACGCACATTTTCTTGTCGACGCCCGACAGCGCCTTCAGAACTTCGAGCTGCATCTCGAACACACGGGCCAAGGGCTTCGATTCGGCCTTGCCGGCCGCCGTGCCGCGCGCTTGCCGCAGCCGGCGCACCGATTCGGAGAGATAGACATCGGCGCTCGGCTCCTGGCCGGAAGCGACATTGGACGAGAAGTCGTCGAGCGCGCCATTGTATTCGGCCGGATAGGCGTCGCGAAGGCGGGCGAAGAAGGTCTTGTATTCGGGAACGGCGCCGATCGCCGCCTCGACGCGCTGACGCGGCGGCGTCTCTACTACGGGCGGCGGTGCGGGCTCCGGCGTGACGGCGGCCTGCGGGGCCGGCGCAGTCTCGGCCGGGGCCGGCGCGGGCGTGGCGGCCGGCGTCTCGGACGCGGGTCGGTCCGCCGGGCGGACGGCTGGCGCCTTCTGGCCGGGACCCATGGCCATCATGGTGAGGCCGAGGCCAAGGCACAGGGCGACGAAAGCGCCGGTGATATAAGCGAGCAGACGTTCGTAATACATGTCTTGCCTTTTCGTCCCCGCGTCGAACGGGCTGGCGTCAACTTTAGATCATCACGCGCGGGAAAGAAAACCTCTCTCACGCCACAGTCCTGCTTTACAGACGGGACAGACGCGCCTTTTCGGCGCGCAAGGTGATCAGCAACGCGATGTGTCGATCGAGATCGTAGCTCCAATGACCGACCCGGGCGCGCTCCATCCGCAACGCCCGCTCGACTTCGGCCACCACCCGCCGCCCGGCCTCGACGGTGTCGGCCGCGAGGATTTCTCCGGAAAGCCGATGAAAGCGCGCCAGCGCCCTGCGTCGGTCGTAGCCGGCGAGACCGGTCTCGATGGCGCTGCGCATGGCGGCGCCGGCGCGAAAACAAACCTGGATGTTGCGAGCGGATTTCTGCGGCATGGTTCGACCTCCGCCCGGCAATCTGAGGCCCGCCGCATGGGTGGGGACAAGTTTTTTCCGGCGCCGGCGCGCCGTGCCCACCTGCAGCGGCGCGGCGCCGGACGGGGACCGATTCGGTCCCCGCATCAAAGCCTTGATCAGGCACCAGCTAGGATGATATGCAGTTAATTAATGATCTTTTTCCTTGCATAGGAAAATTATCACGCCATACTTGCGTGCATGGCACATTTCCCCACAGTCATGAGACGCATCGACCCCGCCACCCTGCCCGGCATGGCCGCGGCGGCGGCGATGGCGGCGCTGCGAGCGTCGAATGATTGCATGACGCGGCGACGCGGCCCGCAAGCCGGCGCGCGCGCCCGCGCCCTCGCCGCCTATCTGCAGCATGTCGCGCTCGGCGATTCCCTGTCCGCCTGCTCACGCCTCTACGCCCGCGACCGCAACACGCTGCGCAAGGCCTGCGGGCGGATCGAGGACGCCCGCGACGACGGCGATTTCGACGCCGCCGTGACCGCCCTCGAGGCCGCCCTGCGCCGCTTCGCCGCGCAAACCCTCGACGTTCAGCACAGCCGATGGAGATGAGTTCCGTGCCACCGAGAAAGAAGAAAACCGATACGACTGTGATTTCCGACCGTTCGCAACGCCGCCTGCTCGAGGCGCTGGCGCTGCCGGGTGGGGGCGCCAGCCTCGACCCGGCCGATCCGACGCGGCTGCTGCTGCGCTCGACTCGCGCCGGCGTGACCCTGTCGCATGGCGCCGCGCCACTGTCCGTAGCGCAGGCGCTGGTTTCGGACGGGCTGACCCTGTGGAGCGGAGCCGGCGCCGATCGCCGACTGGCCATCACCGAGGCCGGCCGCGCCCACGTCCGCCGCGCTGGCGCCCCGGCCGGCGCCGATCCGTTCCGGGCCCAGCATTCGTCGCTGGCGCCGCGCGCCGGGGGCCTCGTCGACGAGGGCGAAAGCCCGCTGGCCTGGCTCGCCCGCCGCAAGGATCGCGACGGTCGGCCCTATCTGCGCCATGCCGAGATCGAGGCCGGCGAACGCTTCCGCCGTGATGTCGAGCGCGCGCAAATCCTCCAGCGCGTCACGGTGACATGGGAGGCGCCGGTCGATGGCGGCTCCGGCGCAGGCTCTGCCGGCGTGATGGGCGATCTCGCCTTCGAGGCCCGTCGCCGCTTCGACGCCGCCTGCGGCGCCATGGGCGCCGAACTCGCCGGCCTGCTGGTCGATGTCTGCGGCTATCTCAAGGGGCTGGAAACCGTCGAGTGCGAGCGCGGCTGGCCGCCGCGGTCGGGCAAGGTCGTCCTGCGCATCGCCCTCGCCCGCCTCGCCGGCCATTATGGGCTCGCGAGCGAGGCGAAGGGCAAGGCGCGTGGGAAATCCCGGCACTGGGGCGCTGAGGATTACCGGCCGAGCCTGTAAGGGACGACGCGAGCCCGGAGGCGCGGTCCAACATCCATGGACCGCGGACCTCCCGGTCCGCGCCTTGTCACGCCCCCGCGATCAGCCCCTGAATCACCTCCGCCGGCCGGCACAGCGCGGCGCGCTTGCCGAGGATGACGATCGGCCGCTCGATCAGGATCGGGTGCTTGGCGATGGCCGCGAAAATCTGCTCGTCGCTCGCTTCGCCAAGACCGAGTTCCTCGAAAGGCGTGCCCCGCTTGCGCAATATGTCGTGCACGTTTTTACCCATCAGGGCGAGGACCTGCTCCAGTTTCTTCCGGTCCGGCGGGGTTTTCAGATATTCGACCACCTCGACCTCGTGGCCGGCCTCCCGCAGGGCGGCCAGAACATTGCGCGACGTGCCGCAGGCCGGATTGTGCCAGATCACTGCCTTCATGAGAGTTCCGCCTTTCCTCGCGCCCTTTGCCTGTCTTCGCTCGCGCGCTTTTGCTGTGCCGTATTAACCCTCGCCCCGATGCGCCATGGAGCGCGGAGGCGATTTCGTGCGATGATGCACGCCTCACTTTCGCCACGCGGACGAAAAATCTGTTCGGCTTCGTTCAGTCAGTCAGAGGGACAAGACATGACCCGCAGCTATTTCGGCACCGATGGAATTCGCGGAGAGGCGAATGTCAAGATCACGCCCGAGCTGGCGCTGAAGGTCGGCCAGGCCGCGGGACTCATATTCCACCGCGGCGAAGGTCGCCACCGCGTCGTCATCGGCAAGGACACCCGCCTTTCCGGCTACATGATCGAAAACGCGCTGGTCGCCGGCTTCACCTCGGTGGGCATGGACCCGCTGCTGCTCGGCCCGATGCCGACGCCGGCCGTCGCCATGCTCACCCGCTCGATGCGCGCCGCCGTCGGCGTGATGATCTCCGCCTCGCACAACGCCTTCGAGGACAACGGCATCAAGCTGTTCGGGCCGGACGGGCACAAATTGTCGGACGACATCGAACTCGAGATCGAGAAGCTGCTGGACAGCGATCTGTCGTCGCGCCTCGCCGGCTCCCGTGATCTCGGCCGCGCCCGCCGCATCGACGACGTGCGCGCCCGTTACATCGAATTCGCCAAGCGCACGCTCCCGCGCAACATGGGCTTCGACGGCCTGCGCATCGTGCTCGACTGCGCCAATGGCGCTGCCTATCGCGTCGCGCCGGAAGCTCTGTGGGAACTCGGCGCGGAGGTCATCGCCATCGGCGTCGAGCCGGACGGATTCAACATCAACCGCCGCGTCGGCTCGACGGCGCCGCAGGCGCTGCGCGACAAGGTGCGCGAGCTGCGCGCCGATGTCGGCATCGCGCTCGACGGCGACGCCGACCGCGTCATCATGGTCGATGAAACCGGCCATGTGATCGACGGCGATCAGCTCATGGCCGTGGTGGCCGGAAGCTGGCGCGACCAGGGACTGCTGGCCAAGCCCGGCGTCGTCGCCACCATCATGTCCAATCTCGCCTTCGAGCGCCATCTCGGCTCGCTCGGCCTCGCGCTGGAGCGCACCGCCGTCGGCGACCGCTATGTGATCGAGAAGATGCGCGAGGCCGGCTACAATCTCGGCGGCGAACAGTCGGGCCATGTGATCCTCTCGGATTACTGCACGACGGGCGACGGGCTGGTCACCGCTATGCAGGTTCTGGCCGAAGTGAAGCGCCGCGACCGCAAGGTCAGCGAAGTGTGCAACTGTTTCGAGCCGCTGCCGCAGATCCTCGAAAACGTGCGGGCGCAGCGTATGCGCCTCGAGCAGAAAGACGTGATCGGCGCTATCGATTCCGCGCGGCTGCGGCTCGGCGCCTCCGGCCGGCTCATCGTGCGCGCGTCGGGCACCGAGCCGGTGATCCGCGTCATGGGCGAAGGCGACGACCGCTCGCTGGTGCAGACGGTGGTGTCCGACGTGTGCTCGGCGCTCCGCGGCGCGGCGGAAGCGGCGTAAGACGGTTCGATCGGCCGGGGAGCGGGACGCGCTCCTCTTCGGCCGACGCCCGCAACCAACCGGAATCTTGAAGATAAACGCCCTTCGCCACGCCCCGACCGGTCGCGGCGCGCGAGGCTCCGTTAAGATTAAATCGTAAGGTTAACCTCGCTTTAAATGTTTTGGACGAATCTCCGTCGCACTGGCGAAAAGCCACGGGTCCGCACCGGGGCCCTTTTCGAGCGAAGGGAACATTCACCATGGGCAGATCCTCAGCCCTCATCCTTGCGGCGGCGGCCGCCGTCCTCGGCGCGAGCGTGAGCGCCCATGCTGCCGATCTTCTGCCCCCGCCCCCCATGCCGGAACCGCCGCCGCCCGCCCCCGTCGATTTCGGCGGCTGGTATCTGCGCGGCGACGTGGGCGTCGGCGCCACCCAGTTGACCGACTGGCGCGCTTCGTTCGCTCCGGTGGACCTCGCGGGCAATCCGAACCAGACCGTCTCCACTCCCGGGTACATCTCCCTCGGGGATCAGGCGTTTGCCGGCGCCGGCTTCGGTTATCAGTTCAACAACTGGTTCCGCGTGGACTTCACCGGTGAATACCGCACCGAGGCGAATTACCGCGCCACCCAGCTCTACACCTTCCCGACCGGGCCCGGCGCCTGGGCGCCCGTCGCTGGCGACGGCTATTTCGGCAATCTCGGCTCCGCCGTGTTCCTCGCCAATGGCTATGTCGATCTCGGCACCTGGTATGGGATCACCCCCTTTGTCGGCGGCGGCGTCGGCGTCGCCAACACCTGGATGAAGGGCTTCTCCGACGGGCCGGCTCTCGGCTTCGCCGCAGACACCAACAAGACCAACTTCGCCTGGGCGGTGATGGGCGGTCTGGCCTTGAACGTCACCAACAATCTCAAGCTCGAACTCGGCTACCGCTACCTCGATATGGGCGGCTTCCAGACCAACCCGATCGTCTGCATTCAGGCGGCGGGCTGCGCGCTGGAGCGCCACAACTTCAACCTCGCTTCCCACGACGTCCGTCTCGGCTTGCGCTACAATCTCGGCGGCTTCGGCCCCGCGCCGGCGCTTGCGCCGATCGGGCCGTTCGCGGGTCCGGGCCCGCTCATCCGCAAATACTGAACGATCGTCAGATCTCGGCAAAATCGGCGCGCGGCGAAAGCCCCGCGCCGTTTTCGCTTTTGCGAGCCGCTCAGCGGCCGATCGCGTAAGTGATCGTCACCCGCGCCGCCAGTCGCTTCACGCCGCCGGCGACCGGAACCGCCGGAGCCGCCGCCGCGACGAGGCCGCCGGCCCGCGCCATGGGCCGGGCCATCGGCCGTTCCTCGTCATCTGATTCAGGACGCATTTCGAGGATGCGGCCGAGCTTCGCCCCCGCCGCCTCGACATAGGCTTTCGCCTGTTTCTGCGCGTCCTCGACCGCCGCCTTGCGCAGTTCGTCGCGTTTGGCGGCTGGATCGGCGATGTCGAACTCCATGCCCTGAAAGCTGTTGGCGCCCTTTTCCATCAGCTTCGCGGCGACGACGCCGGCGCGATCGACCGGGGTGACCCGCGCCGACATGGCGTTGCGGGCGCGAAAGGCGTTTTTCGTCGTTTTTGCGCCCTTCGAATCGCGCTCCTCGCGGCTGACGGGGACGAGCGAAACATCGAGCGTCGCGATGTCCTTGCCGCCGATCCCCTGCGCCGCCAATTCCTGCCCCAGCGCCTGCGCCGTACGGGCGTTCTCCGCCGCCGCTTCCACAGCAGTCGGTCGCTCCGTTTCCACGGCGAAATACAGGGTGGCGCGATCGGGCGCGGCTTCGATCGAGGCTTCGCCGGTGACGACGATATTGGGCGTCTGATCCTTGAGCGCCTCGGCGCGCGCCGCGAAGGACGTCGAAACCGGCGCGACGACCGCGAACAGGACGGCGGCGAATGTTTTCATCGAAAGACTCCGTAAGGGGCGGCCGGTCAGACCGCCCCCGACTGTAATCCTGCTCGCAGGTCAGCGCCAAACCACTGCGCCGCGCGGCGCAGCCGGCGGTTTGGCGATCAGCACAGTCGGCGGCGTCGGCGCCGGTTGTGGCGCCGGCGGCGCCGCCCGCTTGCACGGATATTGCGCCGACAGCACGGCGGCGAGAATACCGTTGATCTTCTGGCCTTTGTCCATGAGCGACCCCTCGCTTTGGAGATTCGCCCCGCCCCGCAGACAGGGGGCCTTCGGCCCATGGCGCGGGCGTGGCCGCAGCAAGGTCATTCCACGGCCCCGGCGCCCGAACCGGGCGCCCGAGGCGCTCTCACGAGCCGCTGAACCAGTTGTAGCCTTTGTCTTCCCAATAGCCGCCGGGATTGTCGTCGGAAACGAAGATTTCGGTGATGAACTTCGGGTTCTTGAAGCCGAGTTTCGTCGGGATGCGCAGCCGCAGGGGCGCGCCATATTTGGAGCCGCCGGGGAAATCGGTGACGAGCAGGGTCTGCGGATGCAGGGCGCTGGCCATGTCGATGCTGCTCGAATAGCGATCGGCGCAGTGAAAACCGACATAGCGGGCGGAGAGATCCGCGCCGATGCGCCGCAGAAAACCCGCAAAGGGCGTCCCCCGCCAGCGACCGATGGCGCTCCAGCCTTCGACGCAGACGAAGCGGGTGATCTGCTCCGCTTGCGGCAGCGCCTGCAAATCCTCGATCCGCCACGGCCGCTTGTCGTCGATGCGGCCGGAAAGCTCCAGCCGCCATCCCGCCGCATCGACGGTCGGCGCCAGCGGCTCTTCGTAATAGGCATTGAAGGGGAACGGCGTCGTGATCTCGCTTTCCGCAAAGGTCGGCGCGAGCCGCGCGGGATCGAACAGCGCCGCCTGCGCCCGGTCGTTGAAGCGCGACATGGCCAACAGCAGGCGATCGACGCTGTCCTCGTCCCGCAGCGTGCAGCCCGACAGCATGGTGAGCGCGCCGAGCGACAGGCTGCGTTTCAGAAACAGCCGCCGCTCCAGCTTTTCCAGCTGCGGCGCGAAGGGTTTCAGAAGCTTGCTCATGGGGTCTGCCCCGCCCTGCCCCGGATCATGGCCTTCAACACATGCGGCGCTGACAGCGCCGCCGCCACATGCACGATCAGAAAGGCCACCAGCCCCGTCATCGCCGCGAAGTGCCAGCGCCTTGCACCTTCATAGCCGCCAAGGACAGACGTGAGCTCCTGAAATTGCACGGGCTTCCAGATAGCGACGCCGGAGACAACGGCGAGGATGATGCAGCCCATGGCGAACAGATACAGCCAGCGCTGCACGGCGTTGTAGCGGCCGGGCACATGATCGAGCATCCCGGCCAGCGCCGCGGCGAGATCGCGCCACAGGCCGCCGGTCGGCGCGAGATCGCGCCAGTGGCCGGACGCGAGCGCATAGACCAGATACGCCAGTCCGTTGGCGACGAGCAGCCACATCGCCGCAAAATGCCAGGCCAGCGCCCCGGCCAGCCAGCCCCCGAGCGTGAAATCGCGGGGGATGGAGAAGCCGAGGAACGGGTCGGCGTCGTAGATCCGCCATCCCGACAGGATCATCACCAGAATCGCGAAAGCATTGACCCAATGTGCGAGGCGCACGAAAACACTGTGCGCGCCGGGCGAAAGCTCCGGCGACGGCGGCGCAGCGTCCTGTGGCTCGGAACCTGTGGTCGTCATGGCGATGGAATAGCCTATTTTCGGGGTGTTTGGCGCCCCCTTTCAGGAACTGGAAATGCGGATCTGGATTCGTCGTCTGCTGCAAGCGACCCTCGCGATCTATCTCCTGTCGTTCGGCGCCCTCGCCGCCTTCCAGCGCGACGTCCTGTTCCATCCCGACGCGCAAGTCGTGTCGCCCGCCGCCGCCGACGTGCCCGCGCAGGAAATCCATCTGACGACCACCGATGGCGAGAGCCTCGTCGCCTGGAAAATCGATCCGCCGCCGGGCCGGCCGCTGATCGTCTATTTCCACGGCAAGGGCGGCATTCTCGCCGACCGGGCGGAGCGGTTCCGCCTGTTCGCGAAAAGCGGCTGGGGCCTTCTGGCAGTCGCCTGGCGCGGCTATGGCGGCTCCAGCGGAACGCCGAGCGAAGCGGGTCTGCGGCTCGACGCCGAAGCGGCCTATGCCGAGGCGGCGCGGCTGGCGTCCGCGGACCGGCTCGTGCTGATGGGCGAGTCGCTCGGCACCGGCCTTGCCGTCGGGATCGCGGCGCGCCATCCCGCCGCCGCGCTGGTGCTGGATTCGGCCTATGCCTCGATCGAGGCGCTGGCGCAGCAGCGCTACCCGATGTTCCCGGTCGGCCTCGCCATCCGCGATCCTTTCCGGACCGATCACGACATCGGCAACGTCCACATGCCGTTGCTGATGACCCATGGCGAGGCCGATGCGATCATCCCCATCGCCGAGGCGCGCAAGCTGTTCGCCCTCGCCAACGATCCCAAGACCTTCCTCGAACTGCCGGGAGGCCCGCATGTGATGCTGTCGAAGCCGGCGATGTTCCCGAAAGCGCAGGCGTGGATCGAGGCGGCGACGCGGGCTGCGGCCGCGAATTGACTTGCACGATCGCCGCCGCCGTGCATGGAGAAGGGCGAAAGAGGCGCACATGTTCACCGGCATAATCACCGACATCGGGAAAATTCTCGCCGTGGAGCCGCGCGGCAATCTGCGGCGGCTGCGCGTCGCCTGCGGCTACGCGGCGGAGGGCATTGCGCTCGGCGCCTCCATCGCCCATGCCGGCGTCTGCCTCACCGTGGTCGGCGTGGGCGTCGAGAACGGCCGCACGGTCTACGACATCGACGCGGCGGCAGAAACGCTGGCGAAGACCACGGTCGGCGGCTGGACGCCGGGAACGCGCGTCAATCTCGAGCGGGCGCTGAAGATCGGCGACGAACTCGGCGGCCATATCGTCACCGGCCATGTCGACGGCGTCGCCCGCATCGTCTCGCGCGAGGATTTCGACGGCATGGCGAAATTCTGGATCGAGGCGCCGGGGGAATATGCGCGTTTCATCGCCCCCAAGGGCTCCGTCGCGCTCGACGGCGCTTCGCTCACCGTCAACGAGGTGGAGGGCGCGCGCTTTTCGGTGCTGCTCATTCCGCACACGCTGGCGGTCACCACCTTCGGGGAACGCCGGGCCGGCGACGGGCTCGATCTCGAAGTCGATCTGATGGCCCGCTACGCCGCCCGTCTCGCCGAGGCCGCGCCGCGGGGGTAAGGCCGGCGGCGGGCGAGGGATATGCGCATCGGCGCGTCAGGCCGGTGGGCAGCGATCGACAAACTCACGCCAGATAAGAGCGACGTTGGATTTGTAACTGGCTTCGAACGCCGGTTTGAACTGCTCGCCTTCGTAGATCCGATCCAGCAACGCGCGGAACGCCGCGGGGTTGCTCTTTCGAAGCCATGCGACGAACAGACCCGCCTGCCGATAGGCCATGTGCATTCTCAAACGCATGTCGTCGCCTTCGATCACCGGCGCCTTCAGCGATACATTGCCGAAGGGATTCGGCGAATCGGACGCCTCGATCGAGCGGCCGGCGCAGATAGCGCGTTGCGCCTCCGCCTCCGAGACGCGCTGGGCGCCGCCGCCGTCGGAGGCCATCACGGCGATCCCTTCGGTGAACCAGATGGGAATTCGATAATATTCGAGCGTCGAGAGCCGGCTCGACAGATGCTCGTGCGACAATTCATGCGTCAGGTCGGCTTCGAGAAGTTCGCGTTCCTTTCTCCACAGATGCGGCGAAAGCGTAACCCGATCGAAAAACGTGACTCCGCGGGGATTTGCGTCGCCCCGTCCATTGGCTGCCGCATATGAGTCGTCATTGAGATAGGCGACGACGACGAACGGCTTGCCGAAAGGACGGCCATGTGTGGCTTCGACCTTCGCCATGGCCGCGGGCAAGATTGCCGCGACCGCCTGCGCATAGGGCTCCGCCCCGGGTTCATGATGAACCCGGTTGTCTTGCGGCGCCGCGGGAAGGCTGCGCGGATCATGCAACGCAGCCGAGATCGGCCCGCATCCCGCGAGAAAAGAAGAAATGGCGATGACAAGCCCGGCCAATCGATCTGACGCCATGAAATCCCCCGGTTGTTGGAAATGAACGAAAATTTGGATGCTTCGGCCCATGATTGTCGTTGCGCCGATTTTTTGCAACCCTCCGCCACCTTCGGTTGCCGCCGCGGCCGACGACGGCGCGCGGCCACGCCGGGCGCGACCTCGCGACCTCTTGGGATTCCCACCCGAAATCGGCTAGTGCTCTTTTTCGAAAAATCCGGATCACGACAGAGGCGTTTCATGACCACAGCCGCCGCCTTCGAGGCTCTCGCCGCACATGCGCAGAAACTGGACGCGCTGCGCGCCCGCGATCTCTTCGCCTCGGACCCGGCGCGCTTCGCGCGCTTCAGCGTCGCGCTCGACGAGGATTTCCTGTTCGATTTCTCGAAACACAGGATCACCGCCGAAACGATCGATCTGCTGCTTGCCCTCGCCCGCGCCTGCGATCTCGAAAAACGCCGCGATGCGCTGTTCGCCGCCGACCATGTGAACGTCACCGAAAGCCGCGCCGCGCAGCACATGGCGCTGCGTGATCTGTCGTCGCGCCCGCTGATCGTCGACGGCGCCGACGCCCGGCCGATGATCGAGGCGGAGCGCGCGAAGGTTCTGGCGTTTGCGGAGGGCGTGCGTTCGGGCGCCATCGCCGGCGTCGGCGGCGCCTTCACCGATGTCGTGAACATCGGCATCGGCGGTTCGGATCTCGGCCCGGCCATGGCGACGCGGGCGCTCTCGCCCTTTTCCGGAGGGGGGCCGCGGGCGCATTTCGTGTCCAATGTCGATGGCGCCGACCTCGCCGACACGCTGGCGCCGCTCGATCTGTCGCGCACGCTGTTCATCGTGTCGTCCAAGACCTTCACGACGCAGGAGACCATGGCCAATGCGGCGAGCGCGCGGGCGCGCGTCGTCGCTGCGCTGGGCGAAGCCGCCGTCGGCGCACATTTCGCCGCCGTGTCGACGAAGCTCGACAAGGTCGCCGCCTTCGGCATCGACTCGAATCGCGTCTTCGGCTTCTGGGACTGGGTCGGCGGGCGCTACTCCCTGTGGTCGTCGATCGGCCTTGCGCTGGCGATCTATGTCGGCGCCGGGCATTTCACCGGGTTCCTGCGCGGCGGTTTCGATGTCGACGAGCATTTCAAGACCGCGCCGCTGGAAAAGAACATTCCCGCGCTGATGGGCCTGCTCGGCGCCTTTCACCGCAATGCGATGGGGCGCGCAGCCCATGCGGTGATCCCCTATGATCAACGGCTGGCGCGGTTCCCCGCCTATCTGCAGCAACTCGACATGGAGTCGAACGGCAAATCGGTGAAGCGCGACGGAACGACGGTCGATCGCGCCACCGGGCCGGTGATCTTCGGAGAGCCGGGCACCAACGGCCAGCACGCCTTCTTCCAGTTGCTGCATCAGGGAACCGATGTGGTTCCGATCGATTTTCTGGTCGCCGCCGAGCCGGTGGCGGCGGATGCGCATCACCATGCGCTGCTGTTCGCCAACTGTCTGGCGCAGGCGGAAGCCTTCATGCACGGGCGCACGCTGGACGAGGCGCGCGCGCAATTGCGCGGCCAGGGCGTGGCTGACGCCGAGGTGGAGCGCCTCGCGCCGCACAAGGTGTTCTCCGGCGACCGGCCGTCTTCCGTGCTGATCTACAAGCACCTCGACCCGCGTACGCTGGGGCGGCTGGTGGCGCTCTATGAGCACAAGGTGTTCACGCAGTCCGTGCTGTGGGACATCAACCCCTTCGATCAATGGGGCGTGGAACTGGGCAAGGAACTCGCAAATCGCCTCGGCCCGATCGTCTCGGACAAGGCGGCCTCGACGCAGGGTCTCGACGCGTCCACGGCGGGACTGGTGGCGTGGCGGCGGGGCAAGCTGGGGTGAGCGCGAAGCGCGCGCGTTACGGCGCCGTGACGGCCTCGTGGCGCGTCATGCGGTCGGCGCCGAGCATGCGCTCCTCGGCGAGGCGATAGCGGGCCGGATCGGCCAGCAGCCCACGCGCCGTCGGCGTCAGCGCCGGAAGTCCGGCGCCGCCGAACGGCTTCGGCCCGGTGTGCAGGATCACGGCGTCGGCGAGACCTTCCAAAACCAGCGCCGCGGCGATGCGCGGCCCGCCCTCGCTGAACACGCGGGTGACGCCGCGCGCGGCGAGGATGCGCAGGACCTCCGCCAGATCGAGCCGGCCCGTGGCGGCGAGCGGCGCACGGACAACGTCGATTCCGGTCGCCGCGCAAAACTCCGCGATGCGGGCGGGCTCGACGGCGTCGCCGACGACGACGAGGATCGGCGCGTCACGCGCCGTCGCGGCGAGCCGCGAGCGCGGCGAGAGATCGAGCTGCGTGTCCAGCACGACCCTCAGCGGCGCAGCGGAAACGCCCGGCAGCCGCACGGTCATCAGCGGATCGTCTTCGCGCGCCGTGCCGATGCCGATCATGATGGCGTCGTGCAGCAGGCGCTGCATGTGCGTGTAGTTGTCGGCGACGGGTCCGGTGATGCGCAGCCTTGCGTCGTGCCGCGCGCCGGCGGCGAAGCCGTCGGGCGTCTGCGCCAGTTTCAGCGTCACCATCGGCCGCCCTTGCGTCGCGCGCCGGACATGGCCGAGATGATCGCGCCGCGCCTCGGCGGTGCGAATGCCGGTGGTCACCGCGACGCCGGCCGCCTCCAGCAGCGCGTGGCCGCGGCCGGCGACGCGCGGATCGGGGTCTTCCATCGCCGAGACCACCCGCGCGACACCAGCGGCGATGATCGCCGAAGCGCAAGGCGGCGTCGCGCCATGATGCGAGCAGGGCTCCAGCGTCACGTAGAGCGTCGCCCCCCGCGCGGCTTCGCCGGCCTCGGCCAGCGCCTCTGTTTCCGCGTGAGGGCGTCCGCCCGGCGCGGTCCAGCCGCGGCCGACGACGACGCCGTCCTTCACCAGCAGAGCGCCGACGGCCGGATTGGGGGCCGTGCGGCCCATGTTGCGCCGTCCCAGCGACAGGGCCGCGGCCATGAAGGCGTCGTCGCTCATTCCTGCTCCGGGGCCTCGCCGCTCTGCCCGAGTTCGTCGAGCACGGCGCTGAAATCGCGCGCCTCGCGGAAGTCGCGATAGACCGAGGCGAAGCGCACGAAGGCGACATCGTCGAGCGTGCGCAGGCCTTCGATCACCAGTTCGCCGATGCGGTGGCTCTCGATTTCGGCTTCACCGAGGCTCTCGAGCTGGCGCACGATGCCGGAAATCATCCGCTCGACCCGTTCGGGATCGACAGGCCGCTTGCGCAGGGCGATCTCCACCGAGCGCGTGAGCTTGTCGCGATCGAACAGCGCGCGCTTGCCGCTTTTCTTGACAACGATGATCTCGCGCAGCTGCACCCGCTCGAACGTGGTGAAGCGCCCGCCGCAGCCGGGACACACCCGCCGGCGCCGGATGACCGCGGAATCCTCGGCGGGCCGGGAGTCTTTCACCTGCGTGTCTATGGAGCCGCAGTAGGGACAGCGCATGGTGGCTTGTTTCCGGTTTGTCGCCGACTGCTTAGCGCCTGCCCCGACCCCGCCGCAAGCCCTTCCACCGCGCCTTCGACCGCATCCGGCGCCGACTGTGGCTTTTCGCGCGATTGTCCGCAGCCATGATGCTTACACCTTCGTCACATGAAATCACTCTCGAAACACATCCGTGATCGACTTGCCTGGCCGCCCGGAAACCGGTGCACAAGCTCGACTTTCACGGTTATGGCTGGGACGCGCAATACTCCAGAGAATCGCTCAGAAGCGTCAAACCGATCGCTGCGCCAAGAGCAATATCGAAGGCCGGCGCAAGCGACGGTGTCGTTCTCAGTATTTGGCCGTACGCTGACGCGCCTTCAGGATAAATCACTTCGACGCGGGTGTTTTCTGCTTCAGCCGATACAACTCCCTCGAATGAAGCGCTCTTCCCGTCGGAATCGATAAAAACAAGCGTTCCGAAATAGGTGGCGCCCGCCTCGCTCGGGTCTTCTCTCACGCTGACGACGCGGGCCGTCGTGACGACATGGCGTCTGTTGCGCCAAGCGGAGGCGGAGGGGGAGAGGAACAGGCCAAGGCGCAAGAGTAAGCAGATCGCCAGAAATTCGTTCCATGCCATTTCGTCTACCTTGAAAATAAAAAAACCTCCCCCCGCATCACTGCGGAGAGAGGCGCATTCTCAAATCACGCGTAGATCGGGAACTTCGCCGTCAGGGCGTGGACCTTTTCCTTCACAGCCGCTTCCGTGGCAGCATTGCCGGCTTCGCCATTGGCGGCGAGGCCGTCCAGCACTTCCACGATATAGCCGCCGACCAGCTTGAATTCGGCCGTGCCGAAGCCGCGGGAGGTGGCCGCCGGCGAGCCCAGACGGATGCCGGAGGTGACGAAGGGCTTCTCCGGATCGAAGGGGATGCCGTTCTTGTTGCAGGTGATGTGGGCGCGGCCCAGCGCCGCTTCCGCCGCCTTGCCGGTCAGCTTCTTGGGACGCAGATCGACCAGCATCAGATGGTTGTCGGTGCCGCCCGAAACAATGGCGAGGCCGGCGTCCACGAGGGTCTTGGCCAGCGTCTGGGCGTTGTCCTTCACCTGCTGCTGATAGACCTTGAACTCCGGCTTCAGCGCCTCGCCGAAGGCCACGGCCTTGCCGGCGATGACATGCATGAGCGGACCGCCCTGCAGGCCGGGGAACACCGCCGAATTGATCTTCTTGGCGATGTCTTCGTCGTTGGTGAGCACCATGCCGCCGCGCGGGCCGCGCAGGGTCTTGTGGGTGGTGGTGGTCACCACATGGGCGTGCGGGAACGGCGACGGGTGCAGACCGGCGGCCACGAGGCCGGCGAAATGCGCCATGTCGACCATGAAGATGGCGCCGACTTCGTCGGCGATCTTGCGGAACGCCTCGAAGTCCCAGATGCGCGAATAGCCCGAGCCGCCGGCGATGATGATCTTCGGCTTGTGCTCGCGGGCGAGCGAAGCGACCTGATCCATGTCGATGCGCTGATCATCCTTGCGGACGGTGTAGGGCACCGGCTTGAACCACTTGCCGGACAGGTTCACGGGCGAGCCGTGGGTGAGATGGCCGCCGGCGGCGAGATCGAGACCCATGAAGGTGTCGCCCGGCGTCGCGAGAGCGAGGAACACCGACTGGTTGGCCTGAGAGCCGGAGTTCGGCTGCACATTGGCGAAACCGCAGCCGAACAGCTTCTTGGCGCGCTCGATCGCGAGGTTTTCGGCGATGTCCACGAACTGGCAGCCGCCGTAGTAGCGCTTGCCCGGATAGCCTTCGGCGTATTTGTTGGTGAGGACCGAACCCTGAGCCTCCATCACCGCTTTCGAAACGATGTTCTCCGAAGCGATGAGTTCGATCTCGTGACGCTGGCGGCCGAGTTCGAGTTCGATCGCGCTGAACAGTTCGGCGTCGGACTGCGACAGCGGGGTGGTGAAGAAACCGGATTGGCTCATAAGGGACCTCTGTGCCCTGCGGCGTGAAAGGGGCGCGCGCGGGACCTGACCGCCCCGGAAAGGGGCGCGGCCGCCTGACGGCGCGCAAACGAGGCCGACCGCTTAACACGGCCGCAGCGGAACGGAAAGGGCGCCATTCGCCACGGGGCGGCGCGTGACGGACAGGGGATTATCGAACGAACGACCCCGTCGCCTCCTTCCTTATCCTGAGGAGCGCCCGAAGGGCGCGTCTCGAAGGATAGCCGCAACGGATCAATTCGGGCGCTGGACCTCCTCCTTCGAGACGCCTGCTGCGCAAGCTCCTCAGGACGAGGGGACCCGCCGGGTGGTCCGATTCAGGGAAACCGAAAGCGAAGGTGAGTTTTTCCATGTTCCGCCGCGCTATGCTCGCCGCCGGAGAATCGTCCATGAACATCACCGCCCTCTTCGCCGGCGTCGGCGGTCTCGAACTCGGCTTGCGGGCGGCGGGGGGCGAGACCTTGCTGACCTGCGAAATCTGGCCGCCGGCGGCGCAGATCCTGCGCGAGAAATACGGGGCGCCGCATCATGACGATGTCGCGGACCTTTCCGCGATCCCGCAGGACACGGACCTCCTCACCGCCGGCTTTCCCTGTCAGGACCTCTCGCAGGCCGGGCGCACGGCCGGCATCGGCGGGCGAAAGTCCGGGCTGGTCGATCATGTGTTCCGGCTGATCGACGGCAGCCGCGTTCCGCTGGTCGTGCTCGAAAACGTCTCCTTCATGCTGTCGCTCGATCGCGGCGCGGCGATGCAGCGGCTCACCGACGCCTTCGAGGCGCGCGGCTTTCGCTGGGCCTATCGCACGGTGAATTCGCTGGCCTTTCTGCCGCAGCGGCGCGCGCGGGTGTTCTTCGTCGCCAGCCGCGGCGATCTCGCGCCCGAGGATGTGCTGTTCGCCGACGAGGCCGAGCCGCAAGCGCGCGAGACGACGCTCACGAGCCACGCCCATGGCTTCTACTGGACCGAAGGAACCCGCGGCCTCGGCTGGGCGCCCGACGCCGTGCCGACGCTGAAGAACGGCTCGGCGATCGGCATCCCCTCCCCGCCCGCCATTGTTATGCCCGGCGGCGCGGTGATCACCCCGGATATTCGCGACGCCGAGCGCTTGCAGGGCTTTCCGGAGGACTGGACAGCCTCTGCGCCGCCGCGGTTGCGCTGGTCGCTTGTCGGCAACGCGGTCACCGTGCCGGTCGCCGCATGGCTGGGCGCGCGGCTCGCGGCGCCGGGCCGGCACGACCCCGCCCGCGATCGCCCTTTCGCGCCGCTGCGCGGATTTCCACCGGCCGCGCGGTTCGACGGCGCGCAACGCTTTACCGTGGAGATCGGCGCCTTTCCCGTGTGGCGCGGGCGCGCGCCGCTGCACCGCTTCCTGCGCCACGAGGGCGCCCCCCTTTCGCCACGGGCGACGGCGGGATTCCTCTCGCGCGCGGAAAAATCCAGCCTGCGATTTGCGCCCGGATTCCTCGACGCGTTACGAGACCATCTGGACAGGATGCGGGCCTCGGGCGCGCGAGAACAACGCCCGCGCCTGCAGGCCGAAGCGTGAGAATCTCGCGGCGACATTGCAGATCGTCGGCAAGCGGCGATGAAGCCTCGAATTTACTCCCTCTCCCGCGAAGCGGGGGAGGGTTGGGGAGGAGGCGATCCCGATCATGACGCGTCTCGAGACCGATCCTCAACGCAGCGCCCTGATGCGCCGGGTGCGGCGGAGCGGCACGCCGGCCGAAGATACGGTCGCGCGCTGCTGCCGCCTCGCGGGCCTCGCTTATCGTCGCAACGTCCGCGACCTGCCGGGCTCGCCAGATCTCGCCAACAAAACCCGCCGTTTCGCGATTTTCGTCAATGGCTGCTTCTGGCACAGGCACAAGGGGTGCAGGCTGGCGACGACGCCAAGGCGCAACGCCGGTTTCTGGCAAGCGAAATTTGCCGCCAACCGCGCGCGGGACGCTCGCAAAATCAAGGAACTACGAATAATGGGGTTTCGCGTCGCCGTCATATGGCAATGCCAGACGCGCGACGAGACGGCCTTGCTCCGCCGCCTCGCGGTCTTTGCCGCGAGGCTCGAGTAGCAGCCCATGAACCGCGAACCAGGGGGCTCGCGGTTCATGGGGCGGTCGATTACGTCAGGCTGCCGCAGAAGCGCTGGATTTTCCGGCAGGCGTCTTCCAGCGTCTGGTTCGACGCCGCATAGGACACGCGGAAATTCGGGCCGGCGCCGAAGGCCGAGCCCTGCACAACCGCAACGCCTTCGGCGTCCAGAAGCTCCGTGACGAAATCGGCGTCCGTCTCCAGCACCTTGCCCGACGGCGTCTTGCGGCCGATGGCCTGCGCGCAGGACGGGAACACGTAGAAGGCGCCTTCCGGCGTCGGGCAGTCGAGGAAACGCGACTGATTCAGCATCGACACAACGAGGTCGCGGCGCTCCTGAAAGGCGCTGCGGAAGGTCGCGAGGTGATCCTGCGGCCCCTCCAGCGCCTCCACCGCGGCCCATTGGGCGATCGAACAGGCGCCCGAAGTCTGCTGGCCCTGCAGCAGATCCATGGCCTTGATCAGCGCGCTCGGCCCGGCGGCGTAGCCGATGCGCCAGCCGGTCATGGCGTAGGCCTTGGAGACGCCGTTCATGGTCAGGGTGCGTTCGACGAGATTGGGCTCGACCTGCGCCGGCGTCACGAACCGGAAATCGCCGTACACAAGATGCTCATAGATGTCGTCGGTGAGGACATGCACATGCGGATGGCGCAGGAGAACGTCGGTCACCTTCTTCATTTCGTCGCGGCTGTAGGCGGCGCCCGAGGGGTTGGAAGGCGAGTTCAGCACCAGCCATTTTGTCCTGGGCGTGATGGCGCGCTCGAGGTCTTCCGGCTGGAGCTTGAAGCCGTTCTCCATGCTGGTCGAGACGAACACCGTCGTCCCCCCGCAGATCGCCACCATCTCCGGATAGCTCACCCAATAGGGCGCCGGCACGATGACCTCGTCGCCGGGGTTGAGCGTCGCCAGAAAGGCGTTGAACAGGATATGCTTGCCGCCGGTGGCGACGATCGTGTCCGACGCCTTGTAATCGAGGCCGTTCTCGCGCTTGAACTTCTTCGCCACCGCCTCGCGCAGCGGCGGGATGCCGAGCACCGGGGTGTAGCGGGTCTCGCCGCGGTCGATGGCGGCCTTGGCGGCGGCGCAGATGTGGGCGGGCGTGTCGAAATCCGGCTCGCCGACCGAGAGGCTGATCACTTCGCGGCCCTGCGCTTTCAGATCGCGCGCCTTCTGCGTCACGGCGATCGTGGCGGAGGGTTTGACGCGCGAGAGAGCGTTGGCGAGGAAGCTCATGCCTTCTGTCCTTGTCCGGGAGCGATTTGGTGCAGCGCACACAAGAGCGAACCATAAAAGCCCCGACGGCGCAGGGCAATGAAAAATCGCGCCCTGTCGGCGCCGGCGATTGCCGCTGGTTAACCATCCCGCGCTAAAGTGGCGCTTCGCGCCGCCCTCGCGGCCGCCGCCTCATGCCGAGAAAGGCCCCGCGCATGTCCGCTTCGTCCTGGTCCCGCGTCACGGCTTCGCTTCGCACCGGCGACTGGGCGACCCCGGAGCGGCTGCGGGTCTATCCGCTGATGCTGCTGGCGATGGCCGTCGCCGCCGTAGTCGGCGTGCTGGCCCTGTCGGAGGGCCGCCACGGGCCCGACCACCGCCCGCTCGGCACGGATTTCTCGCAAGTGTGGGTGGCCGGGCAGGAAGTCCTCGCCGGCCGGCCGGACGAACCCTTCGACCTCGAGCGCCACATCGCCGAGCAGCGGCGGGAGTTCGGCGCCGACAGCGCAGTGTATGGCTGGCATTATCCGCCGATGTTCCTCGCCCCGGCGGCGCTGCTGGCGAAGCTTCCCTATCTCCCCGCCCTGCTCCTGTGGCAGGTCGCGACGGCCGCGCTGTACCTCGCCGCCATTGTGGCGCTGACGCGCGGCGCCGGGCTGTCGACGCTCCGCCTGCTGATCGCGGCCATCGCCTTTCCGGCGGCCCTCATCAATCTCGGCCATGGCCAGAACGGTTTCCTCACCGCCGCGCTGCTGGGCTTCGGCTTCCTGTGGCTCGGTCGGCGCCCGGCGCTGGCCGGGCTCGCCTTCGGCCTGCTGGCCTACAAGCCGCAATTCGCCATCGCCTTGCCGCTGGCGCTGCTGGCGGGAATGCGTTGGCGAACCATCGCCGCCGCCGGCGCGACCGCGCTCGCCACCATGGCCGCCAGCCTCGCCGCTTTCGGCGCCGAAAGCTGGCGGGCATTTTTCGCCAGCCTCGGCGTCACTCGCAGTTATGTTCTCGAACAGGGCGCGACAGGCTTCGAGAAGATCCAGAGCGTTTTCGCCGCGGTGAGGCTGATGGGCGGCGACATTCCCACGGCCTACGGCTTCCAGACGCTCACGACCCTCGCGGTTCTGGCCAGCCTTTGGGTGCTGTGGCGCTCCGGCGCCGATGCGCGGGTCAAGGCCGCCGGCGCCATTTGCGCGACGCTGCTCTCCACGCCCTATGCGCTCGATTACGATCTGATGGCGCTGGCCCCGGCGCTGGCGCTGCTGCTGGTCCATGGGCTCGACAAGGGCTTCCGGCCTTACGAGAAAACGCTGCTCGCGGCGGTCTATGTGATCCCGCTGCTGGCGCGGCCGGTGGCGGGTGCGGTTCCCGTGCCACTCGGCGTGCTCGCGCAGCTTTTGCTGTTTGCAGCCATCATGGCTTACGCCCTGCCCTTTCTGCGCTCGAATCCGCTGGCGCCGGCCTCTGCCTGAGTTGCTCTTCAACCGCCGGCGCCCGATGCTGCGAGCATGACCGCCCGCTACAGCGAAGACGAACTGATCGACCGCCTGTTCCGGCCCCTCGCCGGGCCGCACGCCGCTGCGTTTTTCGACGACGACGCCGCCTTTCTGCCCCCGGCCGGCCATGTCGTCACCGTAGATGCACTGGTGGCCGGCGTGCATTTCTTTGCCGAGGATCCCCCAGGGGCCATCGCGAAGAAAGCGCTGCGCGTCAATCTGTCGGACCTCGCCGCCAAGGGGGCGACGCCGTCCGCCTTCCTGCTGACCCTGTGCCTGCCGGAGGGCTGGACCAACGCCTGGCTGGAGGCCTTCGCCGAAGGCCTGCGGGAAGATGCCGCGCACTACGGCGTCGCCCTCATCGGCGGCGATACGGTGCGCACGCCGGGGCCGCTGACCCTCTCCATCACCGCCTTCGGCCGGACCGACGCCGCCTACCCCCGCCGCTCCGGCGCGAGGCCGGGCGACGCCATCTACGTGTCGGGAACCATCGGCGACGCCGCCCTCGGGCTCGCGGTGCGGCAGGACCCGGCGTTGGCGGCGGCGCTGTCGCCACAAGCGCGAGATTTCCTTCTCGAGCGCTACCTCCTGCCCCGCCCGCGCGTCGCCCTGGCGCCGATCGTGCGGCGCTTCGCCAGCGCCGCAATGGACGTGTCCGACGGACTGATCGGCGATCTGTCCAGGATAATGCGGGCGTCCGGCGTCGGCGCCGAGGCGCGGCTCGAGGACGTGCCGCTTTCCTCCGCGGCGCAGGAAGCCGTCGCCCTGCGGCCGAAGTTGCTGGAAACGGCGCTGACCGGCGGCGACGATTACGAGATTTTGTGCTGCCTCGAAGACGAATCCGGGCCGGCGTTCGAAGCCGCGGCGCGCGCCGCAAGCGAGACGGTCACGCAGATCGGCAGCGTCGGATCGCCCGACAGCAGCGTGCGGTTTCTCACGGCAGAGGGCGGGGAACGCTGTTTCGCGCGCCCGTCCTTTACCCATTATTGACGGCGTTCCGGCCAGCGGCGCTCAGGGCTTCGGCGCCGTTTGGGCGGGGGCCGGGACAGGCGCGCCCCGCAGCGCTGCGTGCAGCCGATCCACGATCGCCGCCTTCAATTCCTTGACGTCCTTGTCCTTGTCGCTTCGCCGCGTCTTGATCGCGAAATCGGGGACATCGGCGTCACCCTTACGGATTCGCCCCGGCAAGGCCGGGTCGAGCATTTCCGACACCATGTGATAGCCGAGTTCACGATAGGCCTCGAGCTGCTGCTCGCCGAAGAACTGATCGACCGTGGTTTCGTGCGGAAACTCCCGGTATTTTCGCTTGTAATCGAATATCACGTCCTTTTCGTCGCCGCTCAGTGACGATTTGAAATAAAACAGCAAGCCATCGTCGGCCGGGTCGGCCGAATAGACGATGTTGCAGATGGCGCAATGCGGGCCCGGCTTTTTCTCGATCTGGACCGAAGGGTCCCTGGCCGCCGCTTCGAAAGCGGCGTTGACCTCCAGCGCACGACGGCGGATGTCCTCCCAGGGGAGGTCGATGATGACGCCGAGATCCGTCCGGGCGAAACGCTCCAGCGTGACGAGGGACGGAAAATCCATGCCGGAATCGGCTTCGGCGTCGATGGCGACGATGACCTTGCATCTGCGCCGCAGAAGCTCGTAAATGCCGAGGTTTTCGAGGTTCCCACCATCAGTCAGGTAAATGCTGCTGCTGGTTTCGTCGATACGGCTGAACACTTCGGCAAACAGCAGGAAGGACCGCTTGGCGCCTTCCAGCAGATGACCGAGCACACGTTTCGTTTTTGATATGTCGCGCGAGACCTCTTTCGGATTGGTGATCCAGTAGCCGAGCCGCACATTCAGCAACGCCAGCGTCGCGACCAGCGGCTTGACCGTCGATGCACCCATATTGGCCGAGACCGCCGCGCCCGAAATCGCCATGGCGGTGGCGAGATTCAGGTCGCGCTCGTCGCGATGCAGTCCGGCGGAATCGACATAGCCGGTCGCCAGGCTGCCGCAATAGGCCTTCGAGAAGACGAAGAAATCCGCATTCCGACCGCGCTTGTTGGCAAATTGCGACCCTTCCAGGTTGAGGGACGTGTTGATCAGCGGATAGGGACACAGATCGGTGTCGATGGCGTGCAGCGGCAGATCGAGGCCGCGCAGGTTCTTTCGGGAGTCGCGATTCTTCGTATCCGGATCGAAAACGAAGGCCTTGTTCAGACGGTCGCGATACAGCCGAAACAGCGACGTCGCATTGGGGTTGATCGCCAGAGCGAGAACGAAGGCGACGGCGAAGCCCAGAAAGATCAGCCCGGTCATGGGCGTTGGCGCCACAAAACCCAAGGCGCCGCCAAAGGCGTGGCGGTTCTTGTCGTCCGCGACGAAATCGAGGAGCGGGGCGAGCCGCCCGCCCAGCAGCTTCGACGGCTCGCGCGTATAGGCCAGCTGGCAGACTTCGAGATAGACGAACCACAGGAAGGCGGGAATGATCAGACCGATGAACCACCACGCCGCCGCCGGAAAGATCTTGAGGATGCGAACCCATTTGCTGGAGGAGCGGTTCGCGAATTTTTCGATGTCGATCAGATATTTCGAGAAAAAGGCGACGACAGCGCCCACCGCGGCGGGCAATTTGGAATGGGCGATGAAATCGTAAATTCCGGCAAACAGCTGATCGACGAAGGTTGTTCCCTGCCCGAGCCCCGGGTCCGCGCCCTCGACGTGGCCACTGCCTTTCATCTGTTCGAGAATGAAGGGCTGAAGCTCGAATGCGGCGCTGATCGCCGCCAGAATCAGCACGAGCTGCAGGATCGCCGGAAACCAGCCGCGCAGCTCGTCGCTGCGGTCGCCGGCGTTTTTCGTTCCCTCGTCGCCGTCGTCGGTCTTGATGAAGCCGAAGGAAATGCGCGAAAAAAACCGCGCCGCGCCGCGCCGGGCTGCCTGCCAGACCGGATCGATGCCCTTGATCCAGATCGGCTGCTCCTTGAACCCGAGCCAGAGTGACGAGGTCCAGAAGGATTTCGTGAACGCCCAGAGAAGCGTCGCAGCGGCGAAAATCAGAAGCAGATTCTGGGTGACGTAGAATCCGGTCGAAACCCACAGGGGGTCGACGCCGCCGGGCGCCCAGGACGGAAGGATCTCCCAGGCGTCCCGCCACATCACGCGCGGCGTGCGCAAATATTCATATTGCGGATGCGACAGCAGCGTCAGCCACACGGCCAGCAGCAGGACGGGCGCGAGCACGACCATGTTGGCGGCAAGGCCGCGCAGGAAGATCGTGGCGCTCACGATCACGTCGGACAGGCCGTCGGGAACGAGGTAGCGCGAAAAATCGCGAATGTGACGGACCGCATCCGTATCGCAATAGTCGCGGTCGTAGGCGAACGGAAACTTGCCGCCCGACTGGTGCAGACCCGCCGTCAGACTCGAGCCGATATAGCCTCCGCCCGAAACCGTGGAGAGATAATCGACGCCCGCAATCCCGACCTTGCGATGCAGGGCCTGCAACCCTCCCAGACATACCGAGGCCGAACGAATGCCGCCCCCCGACAGCGCGAGGCCTGTCAGCGGAGCCTGTGTGCGATCCCCTTGCCCGCGGTTTTTCGCCCTGCGGGCGTCGATGAACGGGCGTTCGGCCTCGATGATCTTGTCGGTGATCGTCGCATCCGGAATGGAAGCAGGGTCAAGGTAGAACTCTCGCTGCGCCGTCATGGCCGACCTCCTGCAAAAACAGCCGTGGATAAATGCGGAGCGCGCCGCCAAAAAAATGCTTGCCAAACACGATGTTGCGCGCGGTTTTGAACGCAGGCAACTGTTTTTTTTACATCCGGCGACACCCTCGCCCGATCCTCCGTTCGCCGCGCCGCCCTGCCCCGCCCCGCCATTGCCGCAAAGCTTCGATTCTGTCACAAAGCGCGGGAGGAAATCCGCGCTGGACCGCACCCGATTCGATCGGGGCGGTCCTCGTGTTTTTTCGACGCGCGAAAACCCCTTTCGCGCCCGCTGAAACGTCGGCCCGCGGGCCCTGCAACGAAAAGGCGAAGCAAGATGGTGTTGTTTCTAACGATCGTCTTCGGACTGGCGTCGATCGCCTATGGCTGGATCACAGCCAGGGAGCTGCTGGCTGCAGACGCCGGATCGGCGAAAATGCAGGAGATTTCCGGCGCCGTCGCCGAGGGCGCGCAGGCCTATCTGAAGCGCCAGTATACCACCATCGGCTATGTCGGCGGCGGCATTTTCGTCGTGCTCGCCATTCTGCTCGGCTGGGCCGTCGCCTTCGGCTTCCTCATCGGCGCCGTGCTGTCGGGCCTCGCCGGCTTCATCGGCATGAACGTGTCGGTGCGCGCCAATGTCCGCACCGCGCAGGCCGCGACAAAGTCGCTGGCCGCCGGTCTCGACATCGCCTTCAAGGCTGGCGCCATTACCGGCATGCTGGTCGCGGGCCTCGCCCTGCTGGGCGTCGCGGTCTATTTCGCCATTCTCACCTGGTTCGGCGGCCATGAGCCGGCCGATCGCGTCGTCGTCGACGCGCTGGTGGGTCTGGGCTTCGGCGCCTCGCTGATCTCTATTTTCGCGCGTCTGGGCGGCGGCATCTTCACCAAGGGCGCCGATGTCGGCGCCGATCTCGTCGGCAAGGTCGAAGCCGGCATTCCCGAAGATGATCCGCGCAACCCCGCCACCATCGCCGACAATGTCGGCGACAATGTCGGCGACTGCGCCGGCATGGCGGCCGATCTCTTCGAGACCTACGCCGTGACGGTGGTCGCCACCATGGTGCTGGCGTCGATCTTCTTCGCCGGCCAGTCGGGCCTCTACTCGGCGATGGTCTATCCGCTGGCCATCGGCGGTCTCTCCATCCTCACGTCGATCGCCGGCACTTACTTCGTGCGCCTCGGCGACGACGACACGCCCTGGGGCAAGATCGCCGCGCCCTGGTTCGCGAAGATCGGCCTCAAGAACGACTCCATCATGGATGCGCTCTACAAGGGCCTGATCGCCGCCGGCGTTCTCTCGATCCCCGGCCTGTTCATCGCCACGCTGTTCACCGTCGGCCTCGGCGAAGTCGGCAAGGTCAACGGCGTCTCGATCAACGGCTTCCTGCTGTTCATCTGCGGCATCCTCGGCCTCGTCGTGACCGGCGCGATCGTCTATATCACCGAATATTACACCGCGACGGGCAAGCGCCCCGTGGTGTCGATCGCCCAGGCGTCTGTGACCGGTCACGGCACCAACGTCATCCAGGGTCTCGCCGTGTCGCTCGAGTCGACCGCGGCGCCGGCGCTGGTGATCGTGCTCGGCATCATCCTCACCTACAACTTCGGCGGCCTCTACGGCACGGCCATCGCCGTCACCACCATGCTCGGCCTCGCCGGTATGGTCGTGGCGCTCGACGCCTTCGGCCCGGTGACCGACAACGCCGGCGGCATCGCCGAAATGGCCGGACTGCCGAAGGAAGTGCGCCAGTCCACCGACGCGCTCGATGCGGTGGGCAACACCACCAAGGCGGTGACCAAGGGCTACGCCATCGGTTCCGCGGGCCTCGGCGCACTGGTGCTGTTCGCCGCCTACACCAACGACCTCGAGCACTTCGTCTCGGCGGGCGTGCCCTTCTTCAAGGGTATCGGCAAGGTCGATTTCGGTCTCGACAATCCGTTTGTCGTCGCCGGCCTGATCTTCGGCGGCCTCATCCCCTATCTCTTCGGCGGCATCGCCATGACCGCCGTCGGCCGCGCCGCCGGCTCGGTGGTGGAAGAGGTGCGTCGTCAGTTCAAGGAAATGCCCGGCATCATGGAAGGCACGCAGCGTCCCGACTATGGCCGCGCTGTCGACATGCTGACCCAGGCGGCGATCAAGGAAATGATCGTTCCGTCGCTGCTGCCGGTGCTCTCGCCGATCGTGTTCTTCATCGTCACGGCGATCCTGGGCGGCAAGGCCAACGGCTTCGCGGCGCTGGGCGCGCTGCTGCTCGGCGTCATCGTCAACGGCCTGTTCGTGGCGATTTCCATGACCTCGGGCGGCGGCGCCTGGGACAACGCCAAGAAGTCCTTCGAAGACGGCTTCGTCGACAAGGATGGCGTGCGCCACCTGAAGGGCTCCGAAGCCCACAAGGCTTCGGTGACCGGCGACACCGTCGGCGATCCCTACAAGGACACCGCCGGCCCGGCCGTGAACCCGGCCATCAAGATCACCAACATCGTCGCCCTGCTGCTGCTGGCCACGCTGGCGCATTGGTGAGGCGTAAAGCTGGTTGAAAGAACTGGAGGGCGGGGCCGATGGCTCCGCCCTTTTTCAATGGGTGGGAGCCTTCGAAATATTTTGAAATTCAGATGCGAGACAGGCATTTCTTGAAGAAAGAAGACAGTTAAGGCTTGAAAACTTGGAGACTTCGCGATGACCGCATCCCGCGAAAAATTCGCCACTCAGGTGGACGGTGACGTGCTCGCCAAAATCCGCGCCATCGCGAAGACCGAGGGGCGACAGCTTCAGGCCGTGGTCGAAGAGGCGTTGAAAGCGCATATCGAGTTGAAGGAAAAAGCGTGACCACGCGCCCATGTTATGGACGCCTATCGTTCGAGCCTGCCGCGCTTTGAAGCGCTCTACGAGAAGCGCGCCAAATGAGTGATGCTGCTTTCGGATGATCCCGCCGGATTGCGGGGGCGCTGCCGTCATTGCGAGCGAAGCGAAGCAATCCAGAGCAACATCCTGAATCAACATCGGCTCTGGCTCTAAGTTGCTTCGTCGCTGCGCTCCTCGCAATGGCGCCGGCGACATGGGACTTCATGTCGCCTCTCTATGCGTCCGGCGCATTTCGTTTCGAGGCGCTCGAATCCTGGCTGCGCGCCAACACCCGAGCCGGCCGACGGCGTTCCGCCAACCCCACGCCATCGCCGCCTCAGATCTGCGAAACGACGTCGTCCGGCTCGTCGATTTCCAGAAGCACGTCGGCCTCGATGGTTTCCGTCTCTCCGAAGGCGTCGTCCGTTTCCGTTTCTTCGACGTTTTCCTCGACGGCCTCTTCCGTATCGGCATCTTCCTCGGCGAGCGGCGCGACCACGAGGTCCGGACGCTTCATCGGCGCGGGCGGCAGGCGACGCGTCGAGCGCGGCCATTCGATCACCTCGAACACGGCGGCGCATTTGGGGCAGACGATCGGCGTTCGGGCAAGATCGAAGAACGGCGACGAACACGTCAGGCAGCGGCGCTTGACGCCGAGAGCGGCAGTTTTTTCCATGGATGCGATCCTTTGAGTTTCGCGGGTCGCGGCGCGACGGTCGAAGCGCGAGGATGCGCGAGCGGCGGCGCGAGAGGCGAAGTGAAGCTGAAGCACTTGCGAAGAGAGCTGGCGGGTCGCCACGCTCGGCGCCTTTGACGACGGCGCAGCCTTTTCGGCGCCGGATGAGGCAGGTCGGCGCCCGCCCGATGGGGGCCCGTTGTGCAACTGTTAGCACATCCGGCCGCCAATGTCGCTTCCGATCTGCTACGTAGCGAGGCCGGCCAAAATTACCAAAGTTTCATTCCCCCTCCACTGGCGGGAAAAGCGCTGTCCTCCAATCTTCGTCTTACGGGACGCGGCGACGCCGTTGCGGCCCGGCGACCTGAAACGGAGACAGCTCCCCATGATCCTCCAGACGTTTCATCCTTCGAGCCCTTCTGCCGCGACGCAGCCGCGCCGACCGCGGGGAAGCGTGCTGCGAGGGGCTGTCGCCGCGCTCGCGCTCGGCGTCGCCGCGTACCCTGCCGTCACCGCCGCACACGCCGAGGCGCCGCTGTCGCAGATCCTCTCTCCCGCCTCCGGCCCGGCGTCGTTCGCCGATGTCGTGGAGCGCGTGAAGGGCGCGGTGGTCGCCATCAAGGTCAAGCAGGTCGAGACCTCGCGCGGCGAGGGGCTGGAAATGCCCGATCTTTCGCCCGACGATCCGCTCTACCGCTTCTTCAAGCGCTTCGGCGAACCGGGCGGGCGCCCGCAAAAGCACATGACCATGTCGCAAGGCTCCGGCTTCATCGTCTCGCCGGACGGCTATGTCGTCACCAACAATCACGTGGTCGAACACGCCAGCGAAGTCGAGGTCACGTTCGACAATGGCAAAAGCCTGCCGGCGAAGGTCGTCGGCACGGACAAGCGCACCGATCTCGCCCTGCTGAAAATTTCCGAAGGCGGCAATTATCCGCATGTCGACTGGTCGAGCGCCACGCCGCGTGTCGGCGACTGGGTGATCGCCGTCGGCAATCCCTTCGGTCTCGGCGGCACGGTGACAGCCGGCATCGTCTCGGCCCGGGGCCGCGACATCGGCGCCGGCCCCTATGACGACTTCCTGCAGATCGACGCGCCAGTGAACCGCGGCAACTCCGGCGGCCCCGCCTTCGACATGCACGGTAACGTCATCGGCGTGAACACCGCCATTTATTCGCCCTCGGGCGGCTCGGTCGGCATCGGCTTCGCCATTCCCACGGAAGTTGCGAGGGATGTGGTCGCCGCGCTGAAGGAAAAGGGCTCGGTCGCCCGCGGCTGGATGGGCGTGCAGATCCAGAACGTCACCCAGGACATCGCCGACAGCCTCGGCATCAAGTCCACCAAGGGCGCGCTGATCGCCCAGCCGCAGCGCGGCGCGCCAGCCGATGCGGCTGGCCTCAAGGCCGGCGACATCATCGTCGCCGTCAACGGCGACAGGATCGACGGGCCGCGTGAACTCTCGCGCAAGGTCGCGGCGCTGGGGCCAGGCAAATCCGTGGAGCTGAGCTATCTGCGCAGCGGCGCCGAAAAGAGCGCGCGGCTGACGCTCGGCGTCCTGCCCAACGATGTCGAGGCGAAAGCCGATCTCGGCGAGCCGGAAACCGGCGGGGGCGCCGGCTCCCTGACCGGCCTCGGCCTCGAGGTGGCGCCCGCGGCGCAGATGCGCGGCGGCGGCGGCGGGGGCGAAGGCGTTTACGTCACCGACATCGATCCCGAAGGCGTCGCTGCGCAAAAGGGTTTGCGGCGCGGCGACGTGATCATCGAAGCGGCCGGACAGAACGTCAATTCCCGCGGCGATCTTGCCAGCGCCTTCGACGCCGCCCGCAAGGACGGACGCAAGTCGGTGCTGCTGCGGGTGAAGTCACGCGAAGGCACCCGCTTCGTCGCCGTGCCCGTCCACGCCTCCTGAGTTTCGTGCGGCGCGGATCGCTCGACCCCCACCCGACCCCAACGAGCGATTCCCCCTCGAAGGCGCCGGAGCCGGTCCCCTCCTGGCTCCGGTGGCGGCAGGCCGGCGGCATTTTGCGCCGGCCTGCCATTTTTCACGAAATACGGCTATGACTCGATCATGCGCATCTTGATCATCGAGGACGACAAGGAAGCCAGCGCCTATCTGGTCAAGGCCTTCCGCGAACAGGGCCATGCGGCCGACACGGCCGCCGACGGCCTCACCGGCTACGCCGCGGCGCAGGAGGGCGATTACGACGTTCTTGTCGTCGACCGCATGCTGCCGAAGATGGACGGGCTGTCGCTCGTGTCCGGACTGCGCGAACAGAATATCGGGACGCCGGTGCTGATCCTCTCGGCGCTCGGTCAGGTCGACGACCGGGTGAAGGGCCTGCGCGCCGGCGGCGACGACTATCTTCCCAAGCCCTACGCCTTCTCGGAGCTTCTTGCCCGCGTCGAAGCGCTGTCGCGCCGCCGCGCCGGGCCGCGCGCCGAGGAAACCGTCTATCGCGTCGGCGATCTCGAACTCGACCGGCTGGCGCACGAGGTTCGGGTTGCCGGCGAGGACGTGGTGCTGCAGCCGCGCGAGTTCCGTCTGCTCGAATATCTGATGAAACATGCGGGACAGGTGGTGACCCGCACCATGCTGCTGGAAAATGTCTGGGACTATCATTTCGATCCGCAAACAAATGTGATCGACGTGCACATCTCCCGCCTGCGGGCCAAGATCGACAAGGGCCGGGCCGTCCCGCTCCTGCACACCATCCGCGGCGCGGGGTACATGATCCGTGACGGCGCTCGGTAAGCTCTTTCGCACCACGGCGTTCAAGCTGTCCGTGGTCTATCTCGTGCTGTTTTCCCTCGGCGCGGGCGTCGTCGTCGCCAATGTCGGCGCGCGTCTGCACGCCGTGCTGCACGACCAGATTTCGGAAACCGTCGACGGCGAGATCCGCAGTCTGCTCGAACAATACGCCGAAGGCGGAATGCGGCTACTTATCGAGGCGGTGGACCGACGCGTGCGCGCGCCGGGCGGCTCGCTCTATCTGGTGACGACGCCGTCGGGCGACAGTCTCGCCGGCAACATCGCCGCGCTCCCCGCGATGGAAACCGATGGCCGCGGCCTCGTGGAGGCGCTGTACCAGCGCCGCGGCGACAGCGACATCCGCCGCCATCACGCACTGGCGCGCCAGTTCATTCTGCCGAGCGGCTTCCGCCTCGTCGTCGGCCACGATGTCGAAGATCATCGCGCCCTGCGCGTCATCCTGCAGCGGGCGCTGGGCGCCTCGCTGTTCTGGCTGGTGCTGGTGGGCACGCTCGGCGGCCTGTTCGTCGCCTGGCGCGTGCTCGAGCGCGTCGACGAAATGTCGGCGATCGCCCGCCGCATCATGGCCGGCGACATGAACGAGCGTCTGGCGGTGAGCGGCGCGCAGGACGAACTCGACCGCCTCGCCGACAACATCAACGCCATGCTGGAGCGCATCGGCGAATTGATGAAGGGACTCGAGGAGGTGTCCGACAATATCGCCCACGACCTCCGGACGCCGCTCACCCGCCTGCGCAATCGCGCCGAGGACTCGCTGCGCAACGCCTCCGGTGCCGAGCAGTGCCGCGAGGCGCTGACCCGGGTGATCGAGGAATCCGATGGGCTGATCCGGGTGTTCGACGCGCTGCTGATGATCGCCCGCGCCGAGGCCGGTCATTCCAGCGACGCGGTCGCGGAAATCGACGCCGCCGCCATTCTGAGCGACATCGGCGAGATGTATGAACCCGTCGCCGAGGAACAGGGCGCCAGTCTCGTCACCCGGACCGAAGACGGATTGAAAGTCGCCGGCGTGCGCGAATTGCTGGCGCAGGCGCTGGTCAATCTCGTCGACAATGCGCTGAAATACGGCGGCAGCGGCAAGAGCGTGGAACTGACCGCGGCGCGGCGCGGCGAGCGCGTGGAGCTGACGGTCGCCGATCGTGGGCCGGGCATCTCGACTGAGGATCGCGAGCGGGTGACGGGACGTTTCGTGCGGCTGGAGAATTCACGCTCGCGGCCGGGCTCCGGCCTCGGCCTGTCACTGGTCGCCGCGGTGGCGCGGCTGCATCATGGCGAATTGCGGATCGAGGACAACGAACCGGGCTTGCGAGTCGTGATATCGCTGCCGGGAATCCCCGTCCGCGCCGGGGCGCCGTCACGCGAACGCGCCACCGCCTGACGGCCGGCGAGCCGCGCGAGGGCGGAATCGGGGGAGCGCCCGCGCTCCTCGCTGACGCGCGGGGGCGGCGCGGCGATGCGCGGCTTGCGGCCGAGCGGCAGGCGGATCATCACCACGGAGCCGTCGCCGACGCGCGAGCGGATGCGCAACGCGCCACTGTGGAGTTCGACCAGCGACCGGGCGATGGCGAGGCCGAGGCCAGAGCCCTTCATGCCGTTCTGCAACACGGCGGAGGGCTGTTCGAACGGTCGTCCCAGACGCGCGAGGGCGCCGGGCTCGATGCCGCAGCCGCTGTCCTCGACATAAATGTCGATGAACTCGGCGTGGCGGCGGGCGCGCAGCCGCACCGATCCGCCGCGCGACGTGAATTTCACGCTGTTGGAGAGAATGGCCCCCAGCGCCCGCAGCACCGCGTCTTGATCGGCGCGACACTGCACCGCGGCGCCGGTGTCGAGAACGAGGCTCACGCCCTTTTCCGTCGCGGCGGCGCGCGCACTTTCCAGCGCGGCGCGCAGCAGCGCGGCGACATCGAACTCGCGCGCATCGAGCGTCACGCGGCCGGCGTCGAGGCGCGACATGTCGAGAATGTCGGAGAAGACTTCGAGAAGGTAGGAGCCACTGCGATGGATGTCGTCGACATATTCGGCGTATTTCGGTGAACCCAGCGCGCCGAACAGCTGCGCCTGCATGACTTCCGAAAAGCCGATGATGTGGTTGAGCGGCGTGCGCAGCTCGTGACTCATGTTGGCGAGGAATTCGGTCTTGGCCATGTTGGCGGCTTCCGCCTCGGCCTTCTGGTGATGGTATTTCTCGGCCAGCGTCGCGAGTTGCTGCGCCTGGATTTCCAGGGTCTGGCGCGATTTGGTCAGATCGGCGACGCTGGCGGTCAGGCGGCGCTCGGAATCGAGCAGCTTTTCTTCGTTGCGCTTGAGGGCGGTGATGTCGGCGCCGACCGACACATAGCCGCCGTCCTTGGTGCGGCGCTCGTTGATCTGCAGCCAGCGTCCGTCGGCGAGCTGCGCCTCGCAAGTGGGCGCATCGACATTCGGCGTGATCTGCGTCTGCACGACGGGAGCCGTCGCGAACGCCATGACCTCCTTGTAGCCGGCGCCCGGCGCGGCGGCCTCGGGCGGCAGCCCGTGCAGCGCCACGAATTTCGAATTGCAGGTGACCAGACGGTTCTGCGAATCCCACAGGACGAACGCCTCGTTGATGGCGTCGATGGCGTCGCGCAGACGCAGATTGGCGGTGGCGTTTTCCTCGGCGATGTCCTTCTGCTCCGTCACGTCGACGGCGATCCCGACGAGATGCCGCCCGGCCTCGTCTTCGACGAGTTCGGCGCGGGCGCGCAGCCACACCCAGGCGCCCAGACCATTGCGGATTCGGAACTCGTGATCGGCGCGGCGCGCCGGCGAGGCCAGCACGGCGTCGGCCATGGCCTGCAAGCTGCCGTCGTCGGGATGCAGCAACGCGTCGAGTTCCTCGACCGGCACGCTGCGCCGCTCGCTCAGCATGCCGAGCATCTGATACATCGACCGCGACCAGTAGATGCGCCCGCTGGCGAGATCCCAGTCCCAAAGGCCGCAGTGCCCGCGCGACAGCGCCGTCTCCAGCCGCCGTCGCATCTGTTCGTTGACCTGCTCGACGCTGCGGCGCCGGTGCGTCTGCCGATAGTAGAGAACGAGAATGCCCAGCAGCAGCAGCGTCGTCGAGGCGAACAGGATGGCGTAGCGGGTGGCGGCGCCGCGCCACTCCAGAAGCACGCTGTCGATGGGATGGATCACCGCGAAATGGCCATAGGGGGCCGGCAGCTTGTGGGCGGTAACCAGCGCCGTGACGCCGTCTGCCAGAACCACCTGCATGACGCTCGGCCGCTCCAGCGCGGTCGCGGCCAGCGCCGGCTCCACGCCGAGGACATCGGCCAGCGTCGTGTTCTTGTCGGCGACGGGCGGATTGGCGTGGACGACCTTGCCCGCGCCGTCGGTCACCACGATGCGCCGTCCGCGCGCGACCGCCTGCCCGGGAATGACCTGGGCGAGGGGCGTCGGCTTGTCGAGCAGGGCGTCATAGAGATCGCGCCACACCGCCTTGCCGAGGAAGTCCAGTTCGGACGAGGCGTGCGCCACCACCTGCTCGCGAAGCGCCAGCGTGACATTCACGACGAAGGCGGCGAGGCCGATGAGGCCGATCGCGCAGACGATCAGGGCGATCCGCGTCAGCCAGACGCTTTCATTCTGGGGAACGCGGTCCCCGCCGGTCTCGAAGCCCTCGATTCCCCACACCGTTTCGGCGTGACTCATCGATTTGGCTGCGCCTGCACGCGCCATTTCCGGTCTCCAGAGCTGTCGAAATCGGGCCCCACGCCCCTCGAATCAGCCTATGAGAATCTTTCACGCGAGGATTGTCCAGAGGTTACCAGAGCGTAAACACCACCGGAAACCACGGAACCGAGTCGGATGAATCGCTTAGCGGATAAGGATTTTTTTGGGCAATCGATTCACGGGCTTCGACGGCCGCATGCTGTCATGCGGCCGTCCTGGCAAAGCCCGATCTCGAGAGAACTTTGGTCAGCTTCACGCAAGGGCGCGCGTCGCGATGTCGGACGTGTCGGCCGACAGATTCGGGGTCGAGGCGACGCGGCGCAGGGTTTCCTCGGCCAGCGTCCGGCGCCTTTCCTCGAGCGTGCGCCAGGAGCGCAGCGCCGACAGCAGCCGCGCCGCGATCTGCGGGTTCTTGGGATCGACCTCCAGCACGATGCGCTCCAGCAGCGCATAGCCGGACCCGTCCAGCGCATGGAAGCGGGTGGGATTGCCGCCGGCGAAGGCGCCGATCAGCGAGCGCAGCCGGTTGGGGTTGGACATCGAGAAGTCCGGATGGCCCATGAGGTCCACGACGCGCTGCGTCGTCGCTTCCTCGGGAATGCGCGCCTGTAGCGAGAACCATTTGTCGACGACGAGATTGTCGCCCCTGAACCGGTCGTAGAAGGCGGCGAAGGCGGCTTCGCGCGCCGCGCCGCCGCACAGCGCCAGTGTCCACAGGGCCGAGAGGCGGTCGGTCATGTTGCCGGCCGTGTCGAACTGCACCTTGGCCATCGCCGCGCCGCGCGCCGGATCGCCGGCGGCGATGAGATCGAGCGCGGCGTTGCGCAGCGCGCGCTGGCCGGCGCTGTGCGCGTCCGGCGAATAGGGGCGCGCATCGGTCATGCGCACATAGGCGTCCAGCAGCGCCGGAGCGAGCGCCCGCCCGAGATCGACACGCAGCGACTGGCGCGCCTCGAACACCGCCGACGGATCGACATTGGAGCCGATCTGCTGGGCGATGTCGATTTCGGACGGCAACTCCAGCGCCTGCGCGGCAAAGGCCGGATCGTCCGCGTCCTCGATTAGCGTGCGCAACGCGGCGATGAAGACGCTGTCGTCGGCGGGCGCGCCCTCCCCCTTCAGCGCCGCCATGCGCGCGAAGATCGAGCGCTGCGCGAGGCTCTGCGCCGCCTGCCAGCGGTTGAAGGCGTCGTCGTCATGGGCGAGCAGCCGCTCGAGGTCTTCGGGCGGCGGCGCCGGCTCCAGCCGCACCGGCGCGGAGAAATCGCGCAGCAGCGAAGCGACGGGACGCGAGCCGATATTCTCGAAGGTCACCGTGCGGCTCCCGGTCGCAAGCTCGAGAATGCCGCGCGCGCATTCCTGCGCGCTCGCATCCTTCGAGACGAGATCGAGCTTCTGGCCGTTCTCGCCGAACAGCGCCATCGCGATGGGGATGAGCTGCGGCTTCTTGTCCGGCTGGCCCGGCGTCGGCTGCGTCGACTGGTGGAAGGTGATCGTGAAGGTCTGCGCCGCGGAGTCCCAGGCGCTTTCGACCTTCACCATCGGTGTGCCGGCCTGCGAATACCATTGCGCGAAATGCGTGAGGTCCCGCCCGCTCGCCTGCGCAAAACAGGCCAGGAAATCCTCGATCGTCGCCGCCGTGCCGTCGCAGCGCTCGAAATAGAGGTCCATGCCCTTGCGGAACGCCTCGGCGCCGATCAGCGTCTTCAGGACACGGATCAGCTCGGCGCCCTTCTCATAGACCGTGGACGTATAGAAGTTGTTGATCTCCTGATATTCCGTCGGACGCACCGGATGCGCCAGCGGCCCGGCGTCTTCCGGGAACTGCGCGACGCGCAGGCCGCGCACATGATCGATGCGCTCCACGGCGCGGGAATTCTCGTCGCAGGAGAATTCGTGATCGCGGAAGACCGTGAGGCCTTCCTTCAGGCAGAGCTGGAACCAGTCGCGGCAGGTGATGCGATTGCCGGTCCAGTTGTGGAAATATTCATGGGCGATCACGCCCTCGATGCCGGCGAAATCCGCGTCCGTCGCCACCACGGGCGAGGCGAGCACATATTTGTCGTTGAAGATGTTGAGGCCCTTGTTCTCCATCGCGCCCATGTTGAAATCCGACACGGCGACGATGTTGAACACGTCGAGATCATATTCGCGCCCGAAGGTCCGCTCGTCCCAGCGCATGGAGCGGATCAGCGAATCCATGGCGTAATGGGCGCGCTCCTCCTTGCCGTGCTCGACATAGATGCCGAGCTTCACCGGCTTGCCCGAGGCCGTGGTGAAATCTGCGTGGATCGAGCCGAGATCGCCGCCGACCAGCGCGAAGAGATAGGAGGGCTTGGGGTGCGGATCGTGCCACACCGCATAATGGCGCCCGCCCTCGAGATCGCCGGTCTCGCCGGGATTGCCGTTGGAGAGCAGGATCGGCGCCTCGGCCTTGTCGGCCTCGAGCCGCACCGTATAGACGCTGAGCACATCCGGCCGGTCCAGAAAATAGGTGATGCGGCGAAAGCCTTCCGCCTCGCATTGCGTGCAATAGGCCGAGCCGGAACGATAGAGGCCGGAGAGCTGCGTGTTGGCGGCGGGATCGACGAGCGTTTCGATCTCCAGCGTGAAGGGGCCGTCCGGAACGGCGGTGAGAGTCAGGTCGTCCGGCGTCGCGTGATAATCCGTCGCGGCCAGCGGGCGCCCGTCGAGCAGGAGGCTTTTCAGGACCAGTTCATCGCCGTCGAGCACCAACGGCGCGCCCGCCTGCCCCGCCGGATTGCGCCGCAGCCCGAGCCGCGCCAGCACGCGCGACTCGTGCCGCGCCAGCGAAATGTCCAGCTCCACCCGATCAATGAGAAAGTCGGCAGGGCGGTAATCGGCCAGCCGCACGGCGGCGGTGGAAGGGTGACGCATGGAAGCCTCGGGATGCGAAGTGGAATCAGCTTTGCCGGGCAATATAGGGCGTGCCGGGGGAAAAGCCGAATGGGGAGAGCGGACCGCGCGCCTTCGGCTCGCAGCGCGCCAAAGGTGCGCGGTCCAGCGGGCTCTTGACAAAATGGAGATTATATTCCTATATTCCCTTCACCCCCGCCGATGGCAAGGGGCGTCGCACCGGGTCGGGCGGCGCGGGCGGGGGGACGGCGGCAGGCGTGGTCTGACCCACCGCGTCACTCAGCCGGTGTCGTGCCGCCGATCGGGGCGCCGAATGCGCAGGAACTTGCCCCGACCGCAACAGTGCGAGGCGCGCGCAGGGAAGGCAGGGCATAACCGGCCCTCTCCGCGCCCGCAGGCGGTTGGCGATGAAACCGTCGTCCGGGGCTCCCGGGTTTCCGACGATAATTTTCCCAATGCTGCGGCCGAAAACGGAAAGCCGCGGCGCCCCGGACCCCTTGTCCCGCTGGCGCAGTTGCGCACAGCGGCTGGTTTGGCGCGCCCCTCGTCCTGAGGAGCGCCCGCAGGGCGCCTCTCGAAGGATGGTCTCGCCGTTTGCCCGGGCGCCCCGAACTTCATCCTTCGAGACGCTGCTGCGCAGGCTCCTCAGGATGAGGGATTCCGGCCACGCGGCTGCGTGCAATTCCCCTTTCCTCCCGCACAGAGCATGTTAGGCTGGAGCTGTTTCGAACGGAGAACCCCGATGCGTCCCATTCTCGCCGCCCTCCTGACCCTCGCCCTCGGCGCGCCTGCCGCCCTCGCCCTGCCGAGCGTCGGCTCAGGCCCCACCGTTTCCGACGCCGCGCCGATCGTGACAGTGGCGAAGAAGGGAAAGGCCAAGGCGAAGGCGTCGAAGAAAGATGCCGGGCTCGGGGGGATTCATCCGCTGGTGGGGAGCGGTGGGTATTGAGAGGAGGGGAGCTGTTCGGAGCCGCGCCACCTGATGTGCGGCGATGGAACGGGCCAAAAATGTTCTGTCAGAAAGAACACGCCTAACCCCTCTGTTAGCGAGATAAATTAGCTTGAATTTAAGCAGGAGTCGTGAACATGGGCCGTAGTCATACATTTCATGATCGAGAATTCGGGAGAGGCGATTTTGACCCAGAGGATCACGGTACCTTTGAGCAAGGCTTGGTTTTTGTTGTAATGCCATTTCATGGCGAAGGAATGGATGAGGCATTCTCCGCAATAAAAGATGAGTGCACAAAGCTGCGCTTGAATGCGAAACGGGCAGATGAAAATATCGGATCTGGATTTATATTAAAAGAAATAACAGAAAATATCGAAAATGCCGAATTTATAGTTGTTGACTTGACATATGAGCGACCAAATGTCTATTATGAATTGGGATATGCACACGGCGTTGGCAACGAAGGACTAGATATTCTTTTGATTGCGAAAGAAGGAACCTCAATTCATTTTGATATAACGCCTATGCGTATCTATTTTTATGAATCAACGGAAAACCTCAGATCAATAATATATACCGGCCTAAGAGCGATGATAAAAGCGACACGAAATATTTGAGAGCGCCTTCTTGGGGAATAAAGCGCCTCATCGCGCCCATTTCTGAGCGTTGCGCCCGCAACTACGCCCCTTGCCCCCCGTTCAAAAATCCGTCATAACCGCGCCCGTAAACCGCCCGGCCAGTGATGGGCTGCCGGGGCGGTTTTTTTCGCTTTCGCGAACGGACGCCGCAAGGCGCCCGATAAAATTCGGGGCCCCGGCCCCACAGCAAGATGAGAGCAAAATGCCCAAGCTGAAAACAAAGTCCGGCGCCAAGAAGCGCTTCAAGCTCACCGGCACCGGCAAGGTGGTCTACGCCCAGAAGGGCAAACGCCACGGCATGATCAAGCGCACCAACAAGCAGATCCGCAATCTGCGCGGCACCAACGTGCTGTTCAAGACGGACGGCGACAACATCAAGAAGTATTTCCTGCCCAACGGCTGAACGCCGCGTCGTCGAACCGACGGGCTCACGCCCGCCCCGTCCAACCTGATCATTCCGGAGTTTTCCCATGGCTCGCGTCAAACGCGGCGTCACCAGCCACGCCAAGCACAAGAAGACCTACAAGGCCGCCAAAGGCTTCTATGGCCGCCGCAAGAACACCATCCGCGCCGCCAAGGCCGCCGTCGACCGCTCGATGCAATATGCGACGCGCGACCGCAAGGCCAAGAAGCGCACCTTCCGCGGACTGTGGATCCAGCGCCTGAACGGCGCCGTGCGTGAACTCGGCCTCACCTATTCGCGCTTCATCGACGGCCTCAACAAGGCCGGCGTGACGATCGACCGCAAGGTGCTCTCGGAACTGGCCATCAGCCAGCCGGAAGTCTTCAAGGCCATCGTCGAACAGGCCAAGGCCGCGCTGCCCGCTTAAAGCAGGCCGGAGAAACACAAAACCCGCCGCGCGCTTCCGGGCGCCGGCGGGTTTTTTGTTGCCGGGCCCTCAGGCGCTGCCCGAAATCTTGTCGATCCGCTTGTTCAGCTCGTCGAGCTGACGTTTCAGATCGTCGACGTCCGACTGCTTCTTCGCGCCCTCTTCGGGTTCCGGAACCGTGGTTTCGCCAGTGACGCCGAAGGGGTTGAACATGGCCAGCGCCTGGTTGAACACCGCCATGTTCTTGCGCGCCTGCTCCTCCATGGCCGCGAAGGCGGCGCGGGTCTGATCGGGAAACGGCGCCGCGCCGAGCGCGACCGAAAACTGGTCGCGGAACTTCTGCTGCTCCTTGGTGAGCTTGTCGATCGAGAATTCGAGATAGCTCGGAACCAGCATCTGCATGCTGTCGCCGTAAAAGCGGATCAGCTGGCGCAGGAAGGAGATCGGCAGCAGACTCTGGCCGTCCTTCCCCTCCTGCTCGAAGATGATCTGCGCCAGCACGGGACGGGTGATGTCTTCGCCGCTCTTTGCGTCGCAGACGGCGAAATCTTCGCCGCGCTTCACCATTGCCGCGAGATCCTCCAGCGTTACATATGTGCTGGTGCCAGTGTCGTACAGTCGCCGGTTGGCGTATTTTTTTATGGTTGTCGGCTTTTTTTCGTTACTCATGACGACGACGACGCTCCCCCGCCCGCGGCCTTGATCGTTCTTTTCCGCCCAAAAAACCGTCAAGCCCTGCTTGGGACGATACGCCCATTTTTGCGCCTGCGGCAATATTTTCGTCACGGGGCGCTTCCGCTTTGCGCCGATCCGTGCAAAACCAGCCTCGCGCAGGCCGCGTGCATCGCCGCCACGCACTGCATTTCCGCTCAATTGCGCGCCGTTTGCGAACGGCGCCGCACAAACTGGCACTTCGAGGAGATCGACATGACGACCGATATCGTGATCGTTTCCGCGGCGCGCACCGCCGTCGGATCGTTCAACGGAGCTCTCGGCGGCGTAGCCGCCCATGACCTCGGCGCGGTCGCTGTCACGGCCGCCCTGCAACGCGCCGGCGTCGCGCCGGCCGATGTGTGCGAGGTGATCCTCGGTCAGGTGCTGGGCGCCGGCCATGGTCAGAACCCGGCGCGTCAGGCCGCCATCAAGGCCGGCATTCCCGACAGCGCCACCGCTTTCGGCGTCAACCAGGTGTGCGGCTCGGGCCTGCGCGCCGTGGCGCTCGCCGCCCAGCAGATCATCGCGGGCGATGCGCGCATCGTCGTCGCCGGCGGTCAGGAGAGCATGTCGCTGTCGGCCCACGCCGCGCATCTGCGCAACGGCACCAAGATGGGCGACGTGAAATTCGCCGACACGATGATCGTCGACGGCCTCACCGACGCCTTCAACAATTACCACATGGGCATCACCGCCGAGAACGTCGCCAGGAAGTGGCAGATCTCCCGCGAGGAGCAGGACGCCTTCGCCGTCGCCTCGCAGAACAAGGCGGAAGCGGCCCAGAAGGCCGGCAAGTTCAAGGACGAGATCGTCCCCTATGTCATCGCCGGCAAGAAGGGCGACGTGACCGTCGACGCCGACGAATACATCAAGCACGGCGTGACGGCGGAGAGCGTCGCCAAGCTGCGCCCGGCCTTCATCAAGGACGGCACCGTGACCGCCGCCAACGCCTCGGGCATCAATGACGGCGGCGCGGCGCTGGTGGTCATGTCGGCCGCCGAAGCCGAGAAGCGCGGCCTGAAGCCGCTGGCCCGCATCGCCTCCTGGGCGACCGCCGGCGTCGACCCGACCTTGATGGGCTCGGGCCCGATCCCGGCTTCGCGCAAGGCGCTCGAGAAGGCCGGCTGGAAGGTCTCCGATCTCGATCTGATCGAGGCCAACGAGGCTTTCGCCGCGCAGGCCATCGCCGTCAACAAGGACATGGGCTGGGACCTGTCGAAGGTGAACGTCAATGGCGGCGCCATCGCCATCGGCCATCCCATCGGCGCCTCGGGCGCGCGCGTGCTGGTCACGCTGCTGCACGAAATGGCCCGCCGCGACGCGAAGAAGGGCCTCGCCACGCTGTGCATCGGCGGCGGCATGGGCATCGCGCTGACAGTCGAGCGGTAACATTCCACACGCGGGCCCTCGACGGCCCGCCGACCCGGCGCTGTCGACATGCGAACCGACAAAGGTTCGCAGTCGCGCGCCGGTTTTTTCTTCAAAGCCAGAAACGATAGAGGAGACTCCCACATGGCGAGAGTTGCAGTTGTCACCGGCGGCACGCGCGGTATCGGCGAAGCGATTTCCAAGGCGCTGAAGGCCGCCGGCTACACGGTCGCCGCCACCTATGCCGGCAATGACGAAGCCGCCAACAAGTTCAAGGCCGAGACCGGCATCAACGTCTACAAATTCGACGTGTCGAACTACGACGCCTGCGCCGCCGGCATCGCCGCCATCGAGAAGGACCTCGGTCCGGTGGAAGTGCTGGTGAACAACGCCGGCATCACCAAGGACGGCCTGTTCCACAAGATGACGCTCGAGCAGTGGAACGCCGTCATCGGCACCAATCTGAACTCGCTTTTCAACGTCACCCGCCCGGTCATCAACGGCATGCGCGACCGCAACTTCGGCCGCATCATCGTGATCTCGTCGATCAACGGCCAGAAGGGCCAGGCCGGCCAGACCAACTACTCCGCCTCCAAGGCCGGCGACATCGGCTTCGTGAAGGCGCTGGCGCAGGAATCGGCGACCAAGGGCATCACCGTCAACGCCATCGCGCCGGGCTACATCGCCACGGAGATGGTGAAGGCCGTGCCGCAGGACGTGCTCGACAAGCACATCATCCCGCACATCGCCGTGAAGCGCCTCGGCGAGCCGGAAGAAATCGCCCGCGCCGTGGTGTTCCTCGCCTCCGACGATGCCGGCTTCATCACCGGTTCCACGCTGACCATCAACGGCGGCCAGTATCTGGCGTAAGCGCCGGAGTGCTATGACATTTCGACCGGCGGTTCGCGAGGGCCGCCGGTTTTTTGTCGATACGAATTTTCGATCCCCTCGCCAACGGTAGCGGGCAAGCCTTTGATGGCGTGATGCGCCAGTTGCTTTCTACTTGCTTCACCATAGAAAAGAGCGAGCAGGCGGGCCTCCCTGTCAGAGGTCTCGACCCTCGCTCCACAAAAAAAATCGGGGCTGCTCCAGCAACCCCGATTTTGCGCCGCTTCGAATATTTGTCCGGACAGTCGGGGCCGTTTACTGGCCGATCGACGACAGCGAGCGGACGATGTCCGGCGCCTGGGAAATAACGAAAACGACCGTCACAATGATGGCGACGGCAATGAGCACCGGCTTGGTCTTCTGGGCAGTCTGGCTCGGGAGCGACATGGATTATCCTTTATTTTCTCAAGTATTGAGAGCGCCGGATAGCGCAAAATCTCTCTAAAGCCGCAGCGAAAAAAAGTAAACTGAAATTATCAAAAAATAAAAATATCGCCAAAGGCGGGTGGCGAGAGCATGAAAAACTGGCAAATCGTCCTGAAACAGTACAGATTTGCTGCACTTTGGCGCATCGCAGGTATTCCGTCGTCGCTGTCCCTGCCCGCTTTCGCGCCAGCGACGCGCCCGTAAAATAGGAAGGGCGCCACAGCCGCGGCGCCCTTCCTGAAAATCCACAATGCCGAGACGCCTCAGCCCTTGGCGGCAGCGGCCACTTCCGCCGCAAAATCGCTGGTCGCCTTTTCGATGCCTTCGCCCAGCGCGTAGCGGACGAAGCCCTTGATGGCGATCGGGGCGCCGGCCTTGCCTTCCACTTCCTTGACTGCCTGAGCAATGATCTTGCCGGCATGTTCCGGGTGGTTGGAGACCTGATCGAGCAGGCAGACTTCCTTGGCGTAAGTCTTGATGCCGGACTCGACGATCTTCTCCAGCACATTGGCCGGCTTGCCGGCGTTCTTCTCGCGCAGCAGGTTCTTCTCGCGCTCGAGCAGCGCCGGATCGAGGCCGGCCGCTTCCATCGCCTGGGGATTGGCGGAGGCGACATGCATGGCGATCTCGCGCGCGAGCTTGGCCAGCACCTCCTTGTCGCCGGTCGATTCCAGCGCGACGATCACTGCGATCTTGCCCTGGCCGTCGACGACCTGACCATGCACATAGCGGCCGACGACGCCATCGGAGACGGCGAGCGACGCGGCGCGGCGCAGGGTGAGGTTCTCGCCGATGGTGGCGATGCCGGTGGTGATCGCCTCGGCCACCGTGCCGCCCGTCGGATAGGCGGCGGTGGCGAGTTCGGCAGCCTCGGTCTTGCCGGACGACAGCGCCACATCTGCGATGTTCTTCACCAAGGTCTGGAAATCGGCGTTGCGCGAGACAAAGTCGGTTTCGGAGTTGACCTCCACGACGACGCCGGTCTTTCCGGCGACGATCGCGGCCACGAGGCCTTCCGCAGCGACGCGGTCGGCCTTCTTGGCTGCCTTGGACAAGCCCTTCTTGCGCAGCCAGTCGACCGCCGCTTCGAAATTGCCATCGGTCTCGGTCAGCGCCGCCTTGCAGTCCATCATGCCGGCGCCGGTGCTCTCGCGCAGTTCCTTGACGAGTGCGGCGGTAATCGCAGCCATGGTCGAAATCCTCTCGTACGGGCCGCTTTCGGCCCTGTTAGAACGAACGCCGGCCCGAGGGGGCCGGCGCAAACTTCATGGAACGCGGATCGGCGTCGCCGCCGAGGATAGGATCAGGCAGCGGCGAAATCGCGGGCCTGCTCGACCCAGCCGGCGAGACGGCCGGAGAGCTTCAGCTCGCCTTCCAGCTTCTCGACATCGGCCGGCGACATCGCCGCAAACTGCCAGAAGTGGAACAGGCCAGCTTCGTTGAGCTTCTTGACGGCCTGCGGGCCGGCCCCGCCGAATTTGGCGAGATCGTCCGGCGCGCCGCGCGGCGCAGACAGCAGCTCGAAGGCTTCGGCCGCGGCGGTGTCCGTCGCGTCGACGGCGGCGAGCGCCGGCTCGACCGGAGCTTCCGATTCGCCGAGATCGACGCCGAGGGCGCCTTGGCTGCGGCCGATGCCGTCGATGGCGGCGCGGGCGATCAGATCGCAATAAAGCGCGATGGCGCGGCCGGCGTCGTCGTTGCCGGGGATCGGGTAGGTCACGCCGTCAGGATCGCAATTGGTGTCGAGGATCGCCACCACCGGAATCTTCAGACGGGCGGCTTCCTTGATCGCCAGCTGCTCCTTGTTGGTGTCGATGACGAAGATCAGATCGGGCGTGCCGCCCATGTCCTTGATGCCGCCCAGCGCCTTCTCGAGCTTGTCGCGTTCACGGGTCAGCAGCAGGCGCTCTTTCTTGGTGACGCCGGAGGCGCCAGCCGAAAGCTGCTCGTCGAGCTTGCGCAGGCGCTGGATCGAGCCGGAAATGGTCTTCCAGTTGGTCAGCGTGCCGCCGAGCCAGCGGGAGTTGATGTAATATTGTGCGCTGCGCCTGGCTGCGTCGGCGATCTGGTCCTGCGCCTGACGCTTGGTGCCGACAAACAGCACGCGGCCGCCCTTGGCGACCGTGTCCGACACGGTCTTGAGCGCCTGATGCAGCAGCGGCACGGTCTGGGCGAGATCGATGATGTGGATGTTGTTGCGGGCGCCGAAGATGAAGGGAGCCATCTTCGGGTTCCAGCGGTGCGACTGGTGGCCGAAATGAGCGCCGGCTTCGAGCAGGCCGCGCATGGTGAAATCGGGAAGCGCCATTGTACTGTTCTCCGGTTTTGCCTCGGCGAAAGCAAAGTGTCGTAGCCGTGACCGGCCACCGGAACGGACGCCTTGAAGCAGGGCCGTCTGGACTTTCGCCTGTGGGATGCGGGCGCTTATAGGTTCCAGCCGCAAGAATCGCAAGGGGGTCCCGGCACTTTCCTCGCACGGCCCGCATCCGTCGCCACGCCGCGCGAGGAAGCCGACGCCGGCGCCAGCCACTCCCTTTGCAGCAGCGATGCAGCGGCCCGAATTCGCAGCTCAATACCTTGAATTAAATTATGTTTCTCACGCCTTCGAATTATTTGAAAAATGCGATTTCGGCGCATTGCCAAGTGCAGAAAATCGGGCTAGGCTTTCTCTCGATGCGGCAAGTATTCTGGTCAAACAAAAACAGGGGGAAATAAAAATGGCCGTCAACGTTCACAGCACCGCGGAAATCGGCAAGACCATCGGCTACGTCGTCGCGATCGTGGCCTTCGTCATCGTCGCTCTCACCTGGGTTCCGGACTGGATTTCCCCCGAGGGCACCAACGGCACCGGCAACCGCAACGGCATCGAAGGCGCCGGCACCGGCTCCACCGCGCGCATGATCCAGTAAGATCGAAACACGACGCTTTCGGCGCGGCTTTCCGCAAGGAGACACGCGCCGAGCGGGCGTTTGCGTTTTGATCTGGCTGTCGAGAACCTCTTGAAATCCGCCGATAAAGAGCGGGCGAAGAGAAACATGAAGGCCGGCGTGTTCCGATCTGTGCAGAGATCGGCGCGTCGGCCTCATCTTTTTCAAGTCTGAAGTTTTCATTCCTGCGGGAGCGCTGGCCGGCTCTGATCCCGTGACGTCTCCGATATCGACAGTTCGTCCGCGGCTGCGAATCTCGAAGCCTTGCCGAAAGATCGTGGCGCATGCGCCGATCGGAAACACATCCAGAAAACCGAATCGGAACCGCGTCGGCACAGGGGGAGGTCGCGCGAAACGCCGGTTCCAATTCGTCTCAAGAGTCGCGCGACTGGGCGGCCGTGGCCTTACCGCCAAATCTGCAACCTTTTTGTGTCTAGAACCGGCGCCGAAACCTTGCAAGCCGGAATTTGTGCAGATGCGAAGACTGCGACGCTCGGTCGCAGGCGCTCGCCGGATGCACAGCCATCGAGCCCGCGCTGCGCTGCACGCGTCTCAGGCGTGAATGGCCCGCCCAAAGGCCGAGAGCACGCTTTCGTGCAGCGTTTCGGACAAGGTCGGATGCGGAAAGATCGTGCACATCAGCTCTTCTTCGGTGGTTTCGAGCGTCATCGCCACGAGAAAGCCGGCGATGAGCTCCGTCGCCTCGGCCCCGATCAGATGCGCGCCGAGAAGGCGGCCGCTGTGCGCGTCGAAAATGGTCTTGACGAGCCCGTCCGGCTCCCCCGTTGCCAGCGCCTTGCCATTGGCGCGCATGGGAAAACGGCCGATCTTGACTTCCCGCCCGGCGGCTTTGGCGGCCGCTTCCGTCAGGCCGACAGAGGCAATCTGCGGGTGGCAATAGGTGCAGCCCGGGATGCGACTGCGATCGAGGCCATGGGCCGGCAGGCGGGCGATCGCCTCGACGCAGGCGACCCCTTCGTGCTCGGCCTTGTGCGCCAGCATGGGACCGCCGGCGACATCGCCGATCGCGAGGACGCCGGCGACATTGGTGCGGCCGAGCGGATCGACCGCGATCACGCCGCCTTCGATTTTCACGCCGAGCGCCTCGAGCCCGAGACCTTCGACATTGGCGACGACGCCGGCTGCGGACAGCACGCGCTCCGTTTCGATGGTTTGCGTCGAGCCATCCACCAGTTTCACGGTTGCGGCGACGCTGTCGGGCTTCTTCGCGAGGGAGTCGATCCGCGCGCCCGTGTGGATGACGATTCCCTGCGCCTTGAAGGCGCGCAGCGCCAGCGCGGCGATCTCCTCGTCTTCCACCGGCAGGATGCGCGGCGCCGCTTCGACCAGCGTCACTTCGACGCCGAGCGTGCGGTAGAAGGATGAAAACTCGACGCCGATGGCGCCGGCGCCCACCACCAGCAGGGATTTGGGCAGGACCTCCGGCTTCAGCGCCTCGAAATAGGTCCAGATCAGGCGCCCGTCCGGCTTGAGCCCGGGCAGAACGCGAGGCCGCGCGCCTGTGGCGAGAATGATGTTTTTTGCGCGATATCGCCCCGGCGCCAGCACGCCCTTCGGCGGCGGGGTCTGCGGGGCGACAACCGGCCTTTTCGTCGGCGTGACCTCGACTTCCCCCGGCGCGACGAGCGTCGCCTCACCCCAGATCACGTCGATGGCGTTCTTCTTCATCAGAAATCCGACGCCAGCGGCGAGCTTGCCCGAAACCTCGCGCGAACGGCGCACGATCGCACCGATATCCGGCTGCGGCGCTATGCCGGAGATGCCGAACATCGCCGCATCACGGGCGAGGCGAAACACATCGGCGCTGCGCAGCAACGCCTTCGCAGGAATGCAGCCCCAGTTGAGACAGATGCCGCCCAGATGCTCGCGCTCGACCAGCGCGGTCTTCAACCCGAGCTGCGCGGCGCGAATGGCGGCGACATAGCCGCCCGGCCCGCCGCCGACGATCAGGACATCATATTCGCTCATCGGCCCTCCGGGCGTTGCGTTGGATCGATCGTCGCGTCACAGCGGCGTCAGGCGCCGGCCCTGCGCTCCAGAGCGGCCTTCCCGGTAATGTCGGGCGCTGCGCGCCCAAGGCAAAGGAACCTTCGAAACTCGCTATATGGCCCCCGCGCGACGCGCAACCTGTCGCAATCGTAACTTGACCTCGCGGCTCGGCCGCACGACCTTCGCCAGCAGCGCGAAATCATCTATGCTCGCGCCGCGCCCGCGCGAGCATCCGCGAGCGCCGCCCCGAGGACTGTCTTGAGCATTTCGGAACCCTTCATCCGCCGTCCGGTCGCGACGACGCTGCTGGCGGCGGCGCTGTTCCTGCTCGGCTCCGTGGCGTATGTCTTCCTGCCCGTCGCCAGTCTGCCCTCGGTCGAATTCCCGGTCGTCGCCGTCTCCGCCTCGCGGCCGGGCGCCGACCCCGCGAGTATGGCCGCCTCCGTCGCCGCGCCGCTGGAGCGTCGGCTCGCTGCCATTTCCGGCGTCAACGAATTGACCTCGGTCAGTTCGCTCGGCGGCGCGCAGATCATCGCGCAGTTTTCCATCGACCGGCCGCTCGACGGCGCCGCCCGCGACGTGCAGGCGGCCATCAACGCCGCCATCACCGATCTGCCCGGCGATCTGCCGATCATGCCGTTCTACCGCAAGGCCAACGCCTCGAGCGCGCCGGTGCTGGTGCTGGCCCTCACCTCCGACACGATGCCGACCAGCGCCATATACGACGCTGCGGACACGGTGGTGGCGCAGCGCATTTCGCAGGTGCCGGGCGTCGCCGAGGCGCGGATCGCCGGAGCCGAGCAGCCGGCAATCCGCGTGCAGCTCGATCCCGGGCGCCTCGCTTCGGCCGGCATCGGCCTCGAAGCCATCGCCAATGCCGTCAACGCCGCCAACGCCCATTCGCCGGTCGGCTCCTTCGACGGCGACAGCCGCGGCTTCACCATCGCAGTCAGCGACCAGCTTTCCCGCCCGGACGAGTTCCGCAACATCGTCGTCGCCTCGACGAACGGCGCCGTGGTGCGGCTGAAGGATGTGGCCAGGGTCGAGCGCGGCGTGCGCAACCGCATGGCCGCCGGCTGGTTCGACGGCAAGCCGGCGGTGCTGCTGATCGTGACCAAGCAGCCCTCGGCGAATGTCGTCGAGACCGTCGACGCCGTGAAGGCGCTGATGCCGCAGTTGCAGCAGTGGATTCCGGCCGGCATCACGGTTTCCGTCCTGTCCGACCGCACCCAGACGATCCGCGCCAGCGTCGCCGACATCCAGCGCACCATGCTCATTTCCGTCGCGCTGGTGATGGCCGTCATCTACCTGTTTCTGCGCCGCGCCACGCCGGTGCTCGCAGCCGCCGTCACCGTGCCGCTCTCGCTGGTCGGAACCTGCGCGGCCATGTGGGTCGTCGGCTATTCCATCGACAATCTTTCGCTGATGGCGCTGACAATTTCCATCGGCTTCGTCATCGACGACGCCATCGTGATGATCGAGAACATCGAGGCGCATCGCGAACGCGGCGCAAGCCGCCTCGAGGCGGCGCTGAACGGCGCGCGGCAGATCGGCTTCACCGTGGTGTCGATCAGCCTGTCGCTGATCGCCGTATTCATTCCGCTGCTGTTCATGGGCGGGGTCATGGGCCGGCTGCTGCGGGAATTCGCGGTGACGCTTACCTTCGCGATCGTGATTTCGACGATCGTGTCTCTCACCGTCACGCCGATGATCTGCGCCCGTCTTCCGGGCGGCGCGCACCACGGGCAGAGCCGCTTCGACCGTCTCGTCGATGGCGCGCTCGACTGGCTGGTGGCGGCCTATTCGCGCAGCCTGCGGCCGATGATCGATCATCCCTGGCTGTCGCTGATCGCCGTTGTCGCCTCGGTCGGCCTCACCATCTTCATGTTCAAGGCCATTCCCAAGGGCAGTCTGCCGCAGGACGACATCGGCCTCATCAACGGCACGGCCGAGGCGGCGCCCGACGTGTCCTTCGCCGAAATGCTGCGACTGCAAAAACAGGTGTCCGAGGTATTGATCGCCGACCCGGCCGTGCTGCATGTCGGCGCCTTCATCGGCGCCGCCAATCTGACCGCCTCCACCAATCAGGGCCGTCTCTTCGTCGCGCTCAAGCCGATGGAAGAGCGCAAGATGTCGAGCTTCGAGGTGATTCACAGGCTGCGCCGCTCCTTCGGGAAGATCCCCGGAATCAGCGTGAGCTTGCGCCCCTCGCAGGATTTGCGGTCCGGCGGGCGCGACAGCAAGGCCCAATACCAATACACCCTGTCCGATATGTCGCTCGACGAACTCGACGAGTGGCACGACAAGATTCTGAAGCGTCTCGAGGCCCTGCCCGAGCTCGCCGATGTCTCCTCGGATCGTCAGGCCGGCGGACTCAAGGCCAGCGTCGTCGTCGATCGCACCGCCGCCTCACGGCTGGGCGTGTCGATGACCGCCATCGACAACGCCCTCAACAGTTCATTCGGCCAACGCCAGGACTCGATCATCTACACGCAGCGCAACCAGTATCGCGTCGTGGTCGAGATCCCCACCGCGCGGCAGCAGGATCTGCGCGATCTCTCCAGCGTCTATGTGCCGACGAGCGGCGGCGCGCAGGTTCCGCTCACGGCGGTGGCGCATCTCGAGCGCGGGTACATGCCGCTGGTCGTCAATCACCAGGGCGCCCTGCCGGCCGCCACCATCACCTTCAATCTCGGAGAAGACACCACGCTCGAGGCCGCCATGAAGGCGATCGACAAGGCCGTCGACGGGATGCTGATCCCCGGGGGCCTGCGCACGGAGTTCACCGGCGAGGCCGGCGACCTGCGAAAGACCTCCGGCGGTATGGGCCTGCTGATCGTCGCAGCGCTGCTGTCGGTCTACATCATCCTCGGCGTGCTCTACGAGAGCCTGCTGCACCCCATCACCATCATCTCCACCCTGCCCTCCGCCTGTCTCGGCGCGCTGTTGTCGCTGCAGTTGTTCAACGCCGAATTCACCATGATCGCCTTCATCGGCATTCTGCTGCTGATCGGCATCGTGAAGAAGAACGGCATCATGCTGGTCGATTTCGCGCTGATCGCCGAGCGGGAGCACGGCATGTCGGCGCATGACGCGGCGCTGGCCGCCGCCGCCGACCGCTTCCGCCCGATCCTGATGACGACGCTCGCCGCCATGTTCGGCGCGCTGCCGCTGGCCTTCGCCGGCGGCATCGGCGCGGAAATGCGGCGCCCGCTCGGCATCACCATTGTCGGCGGCCTGCTGCTCAGCCAGATTCTGACGCTCTACACCACGCCGGTGATCTATCTCATGATCGACAAGCTGCGGCGGCGAAAGGGGCGGCTGCAGGAGGCGCCGGCGGTGACGGCGCCGGAGAGAACCGAAGCGTCGGACATGGCGGCGTGAGTTTATCTGCTGTTTTTGTGCAACTATTTGAACGGGAGCACAATGCGCAAGCGTATCGACAAGTCATGGCTGGTTGTCATCAGCATAGAAAATTCCGACCACGACCGATGCCTGGATCTTTTTTTGCGTCCCGACGGAACATACGGCTTTGAGGAGTTTCGACGCGACATGGAGGATCGCGGAGAGTGGACGCCTGCAAGTTACTATTCAGATTCAATTTATCCAACGGCCGCATCTGCGCTTCGAGTTGCTTCACAGTCCATTGTCTGGTCACAGGACGCGATCATGCAGAGCGTCTCTGCTCAACGTTTGCTGTCCAAGGGCAAAGACTGAAGCGCCATCGTGCGGACTTTGAACGAATGTCGACCAGACGAATTCATCCGGCAGGCATCGCTCTAGGCCCGGCAGGACATCGCATCCACCCGCTGCGCCACTTCGGCGAGCCGGTCGTCACGGATGCCGAGGCGCAGCAGGTGTTCATAGGTGTTGCGCACATAGGCGGGATTGTCGCCGCTGACGCCGACGCCCTCCGACACCAGCCGCACCGTCTGCTCGACCGGCAGCCGCCCCGCATATTGGCAGTGGCCGCGATCGACGACATAGGCCACCGCTTCCGCCGCGCCGCCATCGCAAAAGCGCAGCGGCAGGACCTTCTCGAGATAAACCGAAGTGACGAGTTCGCGTTCACGCAGATAGGCGATGGTCGCCTCGCGGCGGGCGCCCGCCACCTTGAAGGCGACGCCCTGACAGCAGCCGCCGCGGTCGAGCCCCAGCACCAGCCCCGGCCGCTGCGGCGTGCCGCGATGCACATGCGAGAAGATGCAGAGGGAGCGGTGGTAGCCGTGCACGAAGGCCACCGCGCTGTCGACGAAGTCGAACCCCGGCCGCCACATCAGCGAACCGTAGCCGAATACCCAGAAATCGCTTTCCTGTCGCGTCATCGAGCCTTGTGTCGAGTCGCCGCCTCGGGCGAAGAGTCGAGTCTGAAAGCAAAGCGCAAGAGACGCAAGCCGATTTGCGCGGCGCTGCAAGGCATATTGCTTCTTTCGTCGTCATCGCGAACGCGGCGCAGCAATCTATCCGCGTTCCATCTCATTGTTTTGGAAGTGGATTTCTTCGCTGCGCTCGCAAAGACGCCGCAGGATTCATCCACGTGCACTACGCATCACTTCTGCTTCACGCTCAGAATATACGCCGCCGCCGCATCGATCTCCTGCTGCGTCAGGATAAGATCGGGCATGGACTTGTGCGGGGTTTGCAGGAACACCTTGATCGACAGCGCGGTCGTCGAAGGCATGGCGGCGATGTCGGCGAAGGCCGGGGCGCCAACGTCCTTGCGTGGCTTGCCGCCCGGAAGGATTGCGTGGCATTCGGCGCAGGTGGTTTCCGCGAGGCGCTTGCCCGCGACGGCGTCGCCGCTCTGGGCGATGGCAGGGGCGGCCAAGAGGGCGGAAAGGAAGGCTGACGAGAGGGCGATCCAGAATTTGTGCATGTTGGACTCCGGCGTCGATGGGGCTTTCCTTTGATCTGGGCTCCGCCCGCCGCAAAGACAGAGCGCGCAAACGTCGCAGTGTGCGACCGTAAAGCCCTGCCGTCGCTGACGCCGGCACAATCACCGGGCGCGTGTCTCGAAAAAAGCACGGCGACACTGTAGACCGGCAGTAGGTTTTGGCGTACGGAACCGCTTAGTTCAGGTAATTCTCTCGGATATACAATGAGGGTCCAATGCCCAATTCTGCTTGTCGCGCCTACGGCAACCTCTGTTTCTGGCAGTTCCTGATCAAAGCCGTCAGGCTTGCTGTCGCAGCAGTTTCATTGGCGCTCGCAGGCGCGCCGATGCGGGCCTCGGCCGAGGAACCGATCACCGAGTTGCTGAAAGCAGAAAAATTCACCGAACTCGACGAGCGCCTGTCCACCGTCCAGAAGAAATTCGAGGCAGGGACTCTCGGCGAGATCGAACTCCGCAATGCATTTCGGCCTTTCTATAATCTGCGGGGAGTTGAAGCGGAGAAGTTGAGGACATTCGCGGCCGCAGCATCCCGCTCTTACGTGGCGCATCTGGCGCTTGGGATCTATTTCAAGCGGCGCGGTCTGGACGCGCGTGGCGAAACCTCTTGGCGGGACGTCCCTTTCGCCGACCGCAGCCGCATGGAATCGGCCTTCGAGGATGCGCTTAAGGAATTGAAGGCGTCATTGCCTCTGACCCCGAAGCCTTATCTCTCGGCATTTCATCTGCTCCACGTCGCCGTTTATCTCGGACAGCAGCAGGAAGCGCTTGTCCTGCTACGCGAGGGAAACAAGATGCTTCCCGACAACGGCTTGATTCGCGGCCGCTACGCCACGTCCCTCACCCCTCGCTGGGGTGGTTCCTACCAGCAATTGGATCGGTTTATCGCAGAAACCAAATCGGAAGGCGCCCCGCCTTCCGTGCTGCTGCAACTTGACGCCATCAGGGAGGACGACATCGGCCTCACCTTCTGGGAACAGCATGACAGGCAGCAAGCGGAACCGCGGTTCGAGCGCGCGCTGGAGCTAGCGAAACAGGTTGGCGGCTCGTTTGCAGAAGATTTTTTGCCCACATCCCTCGATGCGATGTGTCGGGGAACGCACCATTCGCCTTTGTGCCCCTGACGCGCGGACAGCCCTCCCCAACCCCCTGTTTCGGTAGCCCCTACCCCGCCACCCACAACATATTGCGCCGCCAACCTTGCTTTCGTCCGTCTTTTGTGGCCGATTTTCCCCCATGAAATTCCAGCGCCTGCGCCTTCTGGGCTTCAAGAGCTTCTGCGAATCGACCGACTTCCTGATCGAGCCGGGCCTGACCGGCGTGGTCGGGCCGAACGGCTGCGGCAAGTCGAATCTGGTCGAGGCGCTGCGCTGGGTGATGGGCGAAAGCTCCTATAAAAACATGCGCGGCTCGGGGATGGACGATGTCATCTTCTCGGGCGGCGGCTCCCGCCCGGCGCGCAATCTGGCTGAAGTCGGCCTCGTGCTCGACAACGCCGACCGCACCGCCCCGGTCGCCTTCAACGACAGCGAGACCATCGAGGTCACGCGGCGAATCGAACGCGAGAACGGCTCCACCTACAAGGTCAACGGCCGCGATGTGCGGGCAAGGGACGTGCAGCTGCTGTTTGCCGACGCGGCGACGGGCGCGCGCTCGCCGGCGCTGGTTCGGCAGGGGCAGATCGGCGAGATCATCTCGGCCAAGCCGCAGGCCCGCCGGCGCATTCTGGAGGACGCCGCCGGCGTCGCCGGCCTCCACACCCGCCGCCACGAGGCGGAGCTGCGACTCAATGCGGCCTCGGAAAATCTCACCCGCCTCGAGGACGTGCTCAAGCAGGTCGACAGCCAGACCGACAGCCTGCGCCGTCAGGCCCGGCAGGCGGCGCGCTATCGCGGCATCGCCGGCCAGATCCGCCAGAACGAGGCGCTGGCCGCCCTCATCGCGCATCGACAGGCGGTCACGACGCTCGGCGAGGCCACGGCGCGGCTGGAAGCGGATTCGCAGGCGGTGCAGCGCTTGACGCTGGCGCAGGCGGAGACCGCCAAAGCGCAGGCTATTGCCGCCCACGAACTCCCGGCCCTGCGCCACAAGGAGGCGGAAGCCGGCGCCGCCGTGCATCGGCTGGTCGCTGCGCGCGACGCGCTGGAGGCCGACGAAGTCCGCGCAAAAGAACGCATCGCCGAGCTCACGCGCCATATCGAGCAGTTCGGACGCGATCTCGAGCATCAGCGAGCGGCGATCGAGGACGCGGCGCAAAGCGCCGAACGCCTCGAGGAAGAACGCGCCGAACTGATCGGCGCCGATGTCGAAAGCGAGGAGCGCGAGGCCGAAGCCAACGCGCGCCTCGCCGAGCTGGACGCCATTCTCGCCGCGACCGAGGAAGAACTCCACGCCGCGCAGGAAGATTACGCCGGCGTCAACGCCAGGCGCGCCGCACTGGAAGCGGCGCTGCGCGAGGAGAATGTTCGGGTTGGCCGCTTCGAGGCGGAGATCACCCGCATCGAGACCGAATTCGCGCTGATCGCCTCGCAGGGCGGCGGCGTCGAGGAAGCCGAGCGGCTGGCCGAAGCCTTCGCCATGGCCGAGGAAACCTTGCAGGCGGCCGACGACGCCGCGCAGGGCGCGCTGGAGGCCACGGCCGCGGCGCGCGATGCTGAAAACGCTGCGCGCGGTCCGCTGGAGCAGGCCGAACGCAAGGCGCAGCGGCTCGAGACCGAAATCCGCACGCTGGAAAAGCTGCTGCAAAGCGGCGCCGGCGGCCTGTGGGCGCCAGTGCTGGAGCATATCGGCGTCGAGAAGGGGTACGAGACCGCGCTGGGCGCGGCGCTGGGCGACGATCTCGACGCCTCCGCCGAAACCTCCGCGCCCGCCCATTGGGCCGTCACCTCCGCCGCCGGAGATCCGGCGCTGCCGCCGGGCGTGCGGCGGCTGTCCGAGTTGGTGCAGGCGCCGCCAGCGCTCGCCCGCCGCCTCGCCCAGATCGGCGTGGTGTTGAATAGCGAAGGCTCCGGTCTGCGCGGCCTGCTGAAACCCGGCCAGCGGCTGGTATCGAAAGAGGGCGATCTGTGGCGCTGGGACGGTTACACCCAAGCCGCCGAAGCCCCCACCGCCGCCGCCCGCCGCCTCGCGGAAAAGAACCGCCTCGGCGACATGCGCCTCGAGGCCGAGCGCGCCCGCGCCGAAGCCGACGCCTTCGCCGAGGAACTGGAGTTGGCGCGCGAGGCCGCGCGCGACGCCGCCATGGCGGAGACAGAGGCGCGCGAGGCCCAGCGTCGCGCCCGCGCCGCGCTCGAGGAAGCGCGCGAGCGCCGCGTCGCCGCCGAACGCCGGCTGGCGCAGATCGCCCAACGCCTCTCGGCGCTGGAGGAGGCCAAGGCCCAGACCGTCGCCAATCGCGACGAGGCGACGCAAAAGCGCGAAACGATCATTTCGACGCTCGACGATCTCGACGAACCCGCCTTCCTCGCCGGCGCCCTCGACGCGCTGCGCAGCAAGGCGGCGGCCGAGCGGGCGCGGGCCGGTGAAGCCCGTGCGGCGCTGGCTGCGCTGCGTCATGAAGTCTCGGCGCGAGCCAGCCGTAAGGCGGCGATCCTGCGCGAAGCCGCATCCTGGGCCGAGCGCCGCGACCGGGCGCAGGACCGGCTGACCGAAATCGAAGAGCGACTCGAATCCGCCCGCGAGGAGCAGGAGCGTCTGGCCGAAGCGCCCGAGACCTTCGTGTTGCAACGGCGGAAACTGCTCGACGCCATGGCCGAAGCCGATTCGGCCCGCGCCGCGGCCTCCGACGCCCGCGCGCTGGGCGAAACCCGCCTCGCCGACGCCGACCGCGAGGCGCGCGCTGCGCTCGAGGCCATGAGCCACGCCCGCGAGGACAAGGCCCGCGCCGAAGCGCAGCTCGAGGCCGCGCAGCAGCGCGCCGCCGATGTCGAGCGCGCCATCACCGCCGATCTCGAAACCACGCCGGCCGGCCTTGCGGAAGTCGCAGGCCTTGCGGCCGGCGATGAGACCCCGGATGTTTCGGAGGTGGAAAGGCGGCTGGAGACGCTGCGCGCCGACCGCGAGCGGCTCGGCGCCGTCAATCTGCGCGCCGAGGACGAACTCGCCGATATCGAAGGTCAGCGCGACAGGATGTTGGCCGAGCGCGACGATCTCGCCGAAGCCATCAAGAAGCTGCGGGCCGCCATCGCCAGCCTGAACCGCGAGGGCCGCGAGCGGCTGCTGGCCGCCTTCGACAAGGTGAACACCCACTTCAAGGAGCTGTTCACGTTGCTGTTCGACGGCGGCACGGCGGAACTGCAACTCGTGGAAAGCGACGATCCGCTGGAAGCGGGCCTCGACATTCTCGCCCGCCCGCCCGGCAAGAAGCCGCAGACCATGACGCTGCTCTCCGGCGGTGAGCAGGCGCTCACCGCGATGTCGCTGATCTTCGCGGTGTTTCTGACCAACCCGTCGCCGATCTGTGTGCTCGACGAAGTCGACGCGCCGCTCGACGATCACAATGTCGAGCGCTTCTGTGACCTGCTGGAAGAGATGCGCAAGAAGACCGACACGCGCTTCATCACCATCACCCACAACCCCATCACCATGGCCCGCATGGACCGACTGTTCGGCGTGACCCAGGCGGAGCGCGGCATTTCGCAGCTCGTTTCGGTGGATCTCGAGCAGGCCGAGCGTTTTGCGCTCGCGGCGGAGTGAATGTGAGAGTCACAGGAGCGGCAAGAGCCCCCTCCCTGTCCCTCCCCCGCTCCGCGGGAGAGGGGACGCACGGCCAGCACCATGGAATGCGAGCGGCCTCGGGGGCGCCCCGAGCCTGCCCCCTCTCCCGCGAAGCGGGGAAGGGTTGGGGAGGAGGCCCGCGCCACCCATGACCCGCGTCGACGATTCCCCCGTATGGCGGCCCTTCACCCAGCACGCCCTTCAGCCCGAGGCGATCGATGTCGCCTCCGCCCGCGGCGCATGGCTGCACACTGCCGACGGGCGGCGCATTCTCGACGCCATTTCCTCCTGGTGGGTGGTCACTCACGGGCATTGCGAGCCCTCGGTCATGGCGGCGATCCGCGCACAGACGGAAAAGCTCGATCAGGTGATCTTCGCCGGCTTTACCCATGAGCCGGCGGAACAGTTGGCGCGACGCCTCGTCGCCATGACGGCGCCGGGGCTCGATCACGTCTTCTATTCGGACAGCGGCTCCACCTGCGTCGAAGTCGCCATCAAGATGGCGCTGGGCTACTGGCGCCATCGCGGCGAGACGCGCTCGACGATCATCGGCCTTGAGCACGGCTATCACGGCGACACGATCGGAACCATGTCGGCCGGCGCCCGCTCGGTCTTCAATGCGCCATACGAACCGCTGCTGTTCGATGTGGCGCGAGCGCCATTTCCGCAGAAAGGCTCGGAGCAGGCGACCTATGACGCGCTCGAGGCCGCCTGTCGCGCCGGGGCGGCGGCCTTCGTCGTCGAACCGCTGGTTCTCGGGGCTGGCGGCATGCTGATGTACGCCCCCTCGGTGCTCGCCGAAATGCACAGGATTTGCGCAACCCATGGCGTGCTTTTCATCGCCGACGAGGTGATGACCGGCTTCGGCCGCACGGGAACACGATTCGCCTGCGAGCAGGCGGGGATCGTCCCCGACATCGCCTGCTACGCCAAGGGCCTGACCGGCGGCGCCCTGCCGATCGCCGTCACCATGTGCCGGCGAGAGATTTTCGAGGCGCATTACGCGAAGGACCGCGCCCGCGCCTTCTTCCACTCGAGCTCCTACACGGCCAATCCCATCTCCTGCGCCGCGGCGATGGCCAATCTCGACCTGTGGGATACGGGCGCGCCGCAGGAGCGAGTCGAGGCGCTGTGTGCGCTGCAGGCCGAGCGAATCACTCGCTTCGCCGGTGATTCGCGGTTCGCCGGCGTCCGGCGCTGCGGCACGATCACGGCGCTGGACCTGCGCGCGCCGCAGGGCGGCTATCTCGCGACGATCGGGCTGGAACTGCTGGACTTCTTCCTCGCCCGCGACGTTTTGCTGCGGCCGCTGGGCGCCACCATCTACGTGCTGCCGCCCTATTGCGTGACGGCGCAGGACCTCGATCTCGCCTATGCCGCGATCGACGCTGCGGCCGAGCGGTTCGCGGGGTGACAGCCGGGCTTGCCCCGCCCGAACTCGCCGCAGCGTGTCCGATTCCCAGCGAAGCTCGGAAGAGAATCCAATCCTTACGGCAGCCTGGCGAAACCATCCTTGAAGCCCGTCAGCGTCAGCGGCAGGCCGATGCCCTTGTCGGGCGTTTCGTAGATGATGAAGGTCGCGGTCTTGCCGGTCTTGAACTGGTCGATCAGCTTGTCGTCCATGATCACTTCTGCATAACAGCCGGTCGGGATGCAGCGCGAGAAGCCGGCGTGGCCGATCTCCTTGCCGTCGATGTCGAGGCCGAGGCCGTTGGGCAGCAGCACGCCGAGTTCGGTGATGACCCGCAGCAGCCGACTCTTGCCATCGGCGGTCTTGAGGAACACCACGACCATGTTGACGTTGGGCTTGTCCTCGGCGACGAGACTCTGCACCAACGCGCATTGCTCGGCGCTGGCGCCGGCCGGCGTTTCGCAGCGCATCTGCCAGTCGCCGAACTTGCCCTTCACGGCCCCCTGCTGCGCCTGCGCCGGCAGGCCGGCGACGAGAGCGGCGGCGAGAGCGGCGGCGAGAGCGGCGCAAAGCCGCAATTTGCCGAAATATTTCGAAACGAATCCCCGCGTCATCGGTCCTCCTGGCGCGCCGCGCCGCCCACTGCCGGCGGCATGACTGAAAATTCCGGCCGATTCGAGGCCGCGGCGATGTGTCTCCGGGGTTGCGTAGCAAATGCCGGAAAGCTGTCAAGATCACTGATTCGGCGGGCCGTTCAAAGGGTTTGCTGAAGCGGGGCGCGACCATTTGTCCGCGCGAATATGGCGCCGCAGCAATTGCGTGAGAACGGCGTTTGTGGTTGAACCCGACGGAGCGCCCTGCGCGCCGCGTCCAGTTCCGGAAAAACGCGCGCGATTATTGCATGCGGCCATCTGAAGGCAGACGAAAGGTGCGAAAGGCAACATTGATGCTCACCGGCAACCGATCCCAAATTCGCCGCGCGGCCCTGGCGGCCATCGCATTCTTTCCTGCTCTGTTCGCCGCGGGCATCGCCGCGGCGGAGATCAACGGCGCCCCGACGCCCGGCGGCATCGGCCTGCCGGAAATGGCGACGCCGGTCGGCGCGGAGGCGCAGTTCTTCTACAACAGCGTGCTGCTGCCGATCATCTCCTTCATCGCCCTGTTCGTGCTCGGCCTGCTGATTTACGTCTGCTGGCGCTTCAACGAACAGGCCAATCCGGTGCCCTCCAAGGTCACCCACCACACCGGCCTCGAGATCGTATGGACGCTGATTCCCGTGCTCATCCTCGTGGTGATCTCGGTGCCCTCGTTCCGTCTCCTCGCGCATCAGGTGGAAATTCCGGAAGCGTCTCTGACCGTGAAGGTCACGGGCAACCAGTGGTACTGGACCTGGGCCTATCCGGAAGATCAGGGCGGCGGCTTCAAGTTCGACCAGATCATGAAGCCGGAATCGGAAATCAATGTCGCGGCCGGCGACCTGCGCCTGCTGACCGTCGACAATGAAGCTGTCGTGCCGGTGAACGAAGTGGTGCGCGTGCAGCTCACCTCGACCGACGTGATCCACGCTTTCGGCGTCGCCGCGTTCGGCGTGCGCATGGACGCCATTCCCGGCCGTCTGAACCAGACCTGGTTCAAGGTCGAGAAGGAAGGCGTCTACTACGGCCAGTGCTACTTCATCTGCGGCAAGGACCATGCCTACATGCCGATCGTGGTGCGGGCGGTGAGCCGTCCCGACTACGAGAAGTGGCTGGCTGACGCCAAGAAGAAATTCGCCGCCAACGACAATGGCGACCTGCGCGTCGCCGCTGCGGCGCACTGATCCGGCTCGAATACAAAAAAACCTTCTGGGGAACACACTAATGGCAAGCTCAACCACCGCCGATCACGGCGTACATGGCGCGCCGAGCGGTCTGCGCCGGTTCCTGTTCTCGACCAATCACAAGGACATCGGCACGCTCTACATCATCGTCGGCGCGATCGGCGGCATCGTCGCCTATCTGCTGTCGCTGGCGATCCGCATCGAGCTGGCGAATCCGGGCGTGCAGATATTCCCGGGCCTTGCGCAGATTCTGCACGGCGCCGATCCGGCGATGGCCTTCGACGCCGGCAAGAATCTCTACAACATGTTCATCACCGTCCATGGCGTCGTGATGATCTTCTTCATGGCGATGCCGATCCTCATCGGCGGCTTCGGCAACTGGTTCGTGCCGATCATGATCGGCTCGCCCGACATGGCCTTCCCCCGCCTCAACAACATTTCCTTCTGGCTTCTGGTGGCGGCGCTGATCCTCGCCGTGCTGTCGATGTTCGTCGACGGCGCGCCGGGCATGAAGGGCTTCGCCGGCGGCTGGACCTTCTACCCGCCGCTGTCGTCGAACACCGGCTCGCCCGGTCCGGCGATGGATTTCGTGATCCTGTCGCTGCATCTCGCCGGCGCTTCGTCGATCCTCGGCGCGATCAACTTCATGACCACCATCTTCAACATGCGCGCGCCGGGCATGACCCTGCACCGCATGCCGCTGTTCGTATGGTCGATGCTGGTCACCGCCTTCCTGCTGATCCTGGTTCTGCCGGTGCTCGCGGGCTGCGTGACCATGCTGCTGACCGACCGCAACTTCGGCACGTCCTTCTATGATCCGGCCGGCGGCGGCGATCCGCTGCTGTTCCAGCATCTGCTGTGGTTCTTCGGCCATCCCGAAGTCTACATCATCATCCTGCCGGCCTTCGGCGTCGTCAGCCACGTGATCTCCACCTTCTCCCGCAAGCCGATTTTCGGCTATCTGGGCATGGTCTACGCCATGGTGTCGATCGGCGTGATCGGCTCGGTGGTGTGGGCGCACCACATGTATACGGTCGGCATGTCGCTCAATGCGCAGCGCTACTTCGTCTTCGCGACGATGGTCATCGCCGTGCCGACGGGCGTGAAGATCTTCTCCTGGATCGCGACGATGTGGGGCGGCTCGATCAGCTTCCGCACGCCGATGGTCTGGGCGATCGGCTTCATCTTCCTGTTCACGATGGGCGGCGTCACCGGCGTCGTTCTCGCCAACGCCTCTGCGGACCGGCAGTTCCACGAAGGCTACTACGTGGTGGCGCACTTCCACTACACGCTGTCGCTGGGTGCGGTGTTCGGCATTTTTGCGGGCTTCTACTACTGGTTCCCGAAGATGACCGGCTACATGTACAGCGAAACGCTCGGCAAGCTGAACTTCTGGTTGATGTTCGTCGGGGTGAACGTCGTGTTCTTCCCGCAACACTTCCTCGGTCTCGCCGGCCAGCCGCGCCGTTACATCGATTATCCGGACGCCTATACGCTGTGGAACAAGGTGTCGTCCTTCGGCATGATCTTCGTGTCCTTGGGCGTGATCGTGTGGCTCTACGTGATCATCGAAGCCTTCGCGAAGAAGCGCGCCGCCGGCGACAATCCGTGGGGCGTGGGCGCGACGACGCTGGAGTGGACCCTGTCCTCGCCGCCGCCGTTCCATCAGTTCAACACGCTGCCCCGGATTACCGGTTCGGGCCACATGTGAGAAACAACCGCCGGGCGCCCGCGCGCCCGGCGGCTTCCGCCCGCGGGCGGAGACGAATTCCAGTCCCAGCCGAACGAGGGCGCCTGACCGATGAGCGATTTCGCCTGCAATCAGACCGAGGCCTCCCGCAGCGCCCTGCTCGCCGATCCGGGCGACTACATCGCGCTGCTGAAACCGCGCGTCATGTCGCTGGTGATATTCACGACCCTCACCGGCTTCCTGCTCGCGCCGACCCTGCCGCATCCGGTGATCGCCATCGCCTCGCTGCTGGCCATCGCCATCGGCGCCGGCGCCTCGGGCGCGCTCAACATGTGGTGGGATGCCGACATCGACGCAATCATGAGCCGCACCGCCAACCGGCCGATCCCCGCCGGTCGGCTGGAGCCGGAAGAGGCGCTGTCCTTCGGCCTGATCCTGTCGGTTCTCTCCGTGATGACGCTGGGCCTCGTCGCCAACTGGCTGGCGGCGGGACTGCTCGCCTTCACGATCTTCTTCTACGTCGTCGTCTATTCGATGTGGCTGAAGCGGTCGACGCCGCTCAACATCGTCATCGGCGGCGCAGCCGGCGCGCTGCCGCCCATGGTCGGCTACGCCGCCGCAACCGGCGAACTCAGTCTGTCGAGCTTCGTTCTGTTCGCCATCATTTTCATCTGGACGCCGCCGCATTTCTGGGCGCTGGCGCTGGTCAAGGCCGAGGATTACGGGCGCGCCGGCGTGCCGATGCTGCCCAATGTCGCCGGCGAACGCCGCACCAAGGTGGAAATCCTCATTTATGCCGTGCTTCTCGCGCCGCTCGGCGTTGCGCCGACGCTGCTCGGCTTCGCCGGTTTCGCCTATGGGGTGATCGCCGCGCTCGGCGGCGCCGGAATGGTCGGCCTCGCTGCGCAGCTCATGGCCGCCCGAAGCGCCGAGAGTTCGCGACGCGCCTGCTGGCGACTGTTCGGCTTTTCCATCGCCTATCTGTTCGTGCTGTTCCTCACGCTCGCCATCGAGCGGGGCGCACAGCATCTCGGCTTTCCGGCGTGAGGCGCGACCAATGACCGAGAACAATCCGGAAGACGGGCCGAAAGTCGTTCTTACGCCCGAGCAGGCGAAGAGCCGCCGCGCCCGCAATGTGGCGATCGGCCTCGCGATCTTCGGCTTCATCGTACTGTTCTACGTCGTCACCATCGTCAAACTCGGCGGCCTCGGCCCCCACAAACCGGCGTGAGCGCATGAGCGACCCGAACGCCAGACGACAGACGCGCACCGCCGGCATGATCGTCGGCGGCACGCTGGTGATGCTGGCGCTGTCTTTTGCGTCGGTTCCGCTGTACCGGGCCTTCTGTGCGGCCACCGGCTTCGGCGGCGCGACGCAGGTGGCCAAAGCGCCGTCGAAGACGCAGGGCGAGCGGACCCTTACCGTGCGCTTCGACGCCAATGTGGCGCGCGACCTGCCCTGGCGGTTCGAGCCGGAGACGGCGAAGGTTTCCGTGCGCACCGGCGAGACCACGACCGTCTTTTACAAGGTCGTCAATCTGACAGACCACGAGACCCGCGGTCAGGCGGCCTACAATGTCAGCCCCGAACAGGCCGGTGTGCATTTCGTCAAGATCGCCTGTTTCTGCTTCACGGAACAGACGCTGGCTCCGCATCAGACCGCGGAATGGCCGGTGGTGTTCTATCTCGATCCGGCGCTGGAAAAGGATCCGATGATGCGCAAGGTCGATGATGTGACGCTGTCCTATTCCTTCTTCGCCGTGAAGTCGCCCGAGACGGGCAAGACCGGCGCTCAGGCGGGCGGGCCGAAGACGTAAAGGTTCACGACGGCGCGCCGGCAGGCGGGCCGAAAGCTGAAAGATCATGGCGTCGCACGGAGCGCGACGCCACAGACCGACAACGCAAAGCCGGGCAACCGGCCGAATCTGGGGAAAGACGAAAATGGCCGACGGACACGCCAAACCAGAACACGACTACCACCTCGTCGATCCGAGCCCGTGGCCGCTCGTCGGCGCTGCTGCGGCGCTGGTGATGGCCATTGGCGCCGTCTCCTGGCTGGCGGTCCGCAAGGGCGCGCCGGTCTTCGGCATCCAGTTCGGCGGCTACGTGTTTTTCCTCGGTCTCGCCGGCGTCCTCGCCGTGATGTACGCTTGGTGGAACGACGTGATCCGCGAAGCGTCGGAACAGGGCCATCATACCCCGGTGGTGCAGCTGCATCACCGCTACGGCATGATCCTGTTCATCTTCTCCGAAGTGATGTTCTTCGTCGCCTGGTTCTGGGCGTTCTTCAACTCGAGCATCTTCCCGGCCGACGCCGTGCAATATGTCCGCACCGAGGTGTTTCAGGGCGTGTGGCCGCCGAAGGGCATGGAAGTTCTTGCCTGGTACAAGCTGCCTCTGCTCAACACCCTCATCCTGCTGACCTCGGGCGCGACGCTGACCTGGAGCCATCACGGTCTGTTGCACGGCGATCGCAGCCAGCTCAAAAAGGGCCTGATCGCGACGATCGGCCTCGGCCTGATCTTCACCTGCGTGCAGGCTTATGAATATGCCCATGCGCCCTTCCCCTTCTCCTTCGATCCGGCGCATCCGACCGCCAACAATTATGGCTCGACCTTCTTCATGGCGACCGGCTTCCACGGTTTCCACGTCATCGTCGGCTCGCTGTTCCTGATCGTCTGCCTGCTGCGCGCCAACGCCGGCCACTTCAAGCCGGAGCAGCACCTCGGCTTCGAATTCGCCGCCTGGTACTGGCACTTCGTCGACGCCGTCTGGCTGTTCCTGTTCGTCTGCATTTACGTGTGGGGGAACTGGGGCGGAGTGGTCGAATAATTCGACATCCGCTAAATTAGCTCTTACTGTTATACGGCCACGGCATCGCCGTGGCCGTTTCTGTCAGGGAGGATGCCGATGTCCGAACACGCTCATTCCGAGATCTCGCCGATCCGCGCCGGAGTTCTCGGCAAATGCCCGCGCTGCGGTAAAGGCTCGATGTTCGCGGGCCTGCTGAAGCTGGCGCCGAAATGCTCCGTCTGCGGCCTCGATTTCAGCTTCGCCGACGCTGGCGACGCGCCGGCGATCATCGTCATGACGATCGCCGGCTTCGTGGTGCTCGGCGTCGTGCTGTGGATCGATTTCGTCTATGAGCCGGCATATTGGGTGCTCGCTGCAGTCTCCATTCCTTTCGCCGCCGCGCTGTGCGTGCTGCTGCTGCGGCCCACCAAAGGGCTGATGATCGCCCTGCAATATTTCAACAAGGCCGAAGAAGGCCGGCCCGACCAATGAGCGCCGCCCGCAAGCTGTTCTGGCCCGGCCTCGTCACCGGGCTGGCGCTGGCGGTGACGCTGTCACTGGGCGTGTGGCAGACGCAGCGTCTGGCCTGGAAGGAGGCGCTGATCGACAAGATCGCCGCACGTTCCGGCCAGGCGGCGCGGCCGCTGCCGCTGCGATCCACCTGGGCGACCCTCGCCCCGGCCGATTACGATTTTACCCCGGTGACCGCCCGCGGGCGTTTCGACACCGCTCGTGAGGCGCTGGTGTTTTCCGGTCCGCCGCCGGGTCTCGGGGACGATCCGGGCTGGTTCGTCGTCTCGCCGTTCCAGCTTGCGGACGGGGGCGTCGTGCTCGTCGACCGTGGCTTCATCGCCAATTCGAAACGCAAGACGACCGCCCGCCGGCAGGGTGCGACGGCCGATGTGACGATCACCGGATCCATGCGGGCGCCGCAAAGCCGCAATGCCTTCACCCCCGCCGACGCGCCGGACAAAGGCGAATTCTTCACCGCCGATCCGACGGCGATCGCTGCTGCGCTGAAGGCTACGGGCGCCGCGCCTTTCATGGTGACCCTGGCGCCGGATTCGGCTCCCGCCGGCGTCGATCTGCCGCACCCGGTCCCCGGACGACCGGAGCTTCCCAACAATCATTTTTCCTATGCAGTGACCTGGTTTTCCCTTGCTCTCGTCGTTGCCGTCATATTTTCGCTGTATGCGCGCAGCGTGCTGAAGCCAAAGTGACTCCGCTCGCACGCGCAAAAATTTTCGTGATACAACCTGAAACATGACGATGCTGGTCCTGCTCGACAAACTCGCCTGTGTCCACCGCCGGAAGCCGCCGGCGTCAGAGACCAACAGGCGCGCGCCCATCCGGAAGGGCTGCAGCAAGCGCTCCGCGAGGAGGTCGCGACCAAGGCAGACCTCGTCGCGTTCGGGGCGCAGATGGACATCCGCTTCGCCCAGATCGACGCGCGCTTCGCCGCACTGCAGACTGAAGTCCAGAAATCCCGGAACCGCATTCTGCTCACCGTCATCACCGTGGCCTTCGCCGTCTTCGGCGCGGTGAAATATCTGCACTGACGCCAAGGGGCGTCGTCGCGATTGACGCGCAGGCGCGCGCCATGTGTTAAGAATGCGCCGCGCCGGTTCGGCGCATCGAGACAGCCGAGGACATGTTCTACCAATCGACGCGCGGCGAAGCCGACGAACTTCCCTTCGACGACGTGCTCCTCGCCGGCCTCGCCGGCGATGGCGGCCTTTACGTCCCGGCCGCCTATCCGCAGCTGGAGGCTGCGGACATCGCCGCGTTGGCCGGCGTCCCATACGCCGAGGCGGCGCGGCGAATCATCGCCCCTTTCGTCGGGCAGAGCTTTTCGGACGCCTCGCTGAAGGCCGCCACGGACGCCGCCTACGCCTCCTTCCGCCACGCCGCCATCGCGCCGATCACGCAGATCGGCGACAATCTCTTCGTTCAGGAGCTGTTCCACGGCCCGACGCTCGCCTTCAAGGATCTGGCGATGCAACTGCTCGGCCGACTCATGAACGAGGCGCTGGAGCAGCGCGACCTGCGCGCGACCATCGTCGGCGCCACCTCGGGCGACACCGGCGCCGCCGCCATCGAGGCGTTTCGTGGGCTCGATCGCGTCGATGTATTCATCCTCTACCCGCATGGGCGGGTGTCCGATGTGCAGCGCCGGCAGATGACGACAGTCGAAGACTCCAACGTCCATACGATCGCCCTCGAAGGCGCCTTCGACGACGCCCAGGCCATTCTGAAAAAGCTGTTCCGCGATGCGCCGTTCCGCAAGGGTGTGGGCCTCGCCGGCGTGAATTCGATCAACTGGGCGCGTGTCGTCGCGCAGATCGTCTATTACTTCACTGGCGCCGTTGCGCTCGGCGCGCCGCATCGGCCGGTGTCTTTCGCCGTGCCGACCGGCAATTTCGGCGATATTCTCGCCGGCTATGTGGCCGGGCGCATGGGACTGCCACTGGACCGGCTGATCGTTTCGACCAACGCCAACGACATACTCGCGCGCGCACTCGCCACCGGTCGCTACGAGCCGCGCGGCGTGACGCCAACCCAATCGCCGTCGATGGACATTCAGGTGTCCTCGAATTTCGAGCGCCTGCTGTTCGACGCTTATGGGCGCGATCCCGCCGTTGTCCGAAGCCTGTTCGCCTCGCTCGATCAGTCGGGCGCCTTCGACATCGCGCCGCAGCCGTTGGCCGCCATCCGCGCCGGGTTCGATGCCTCGACCTGCGACGAGCCGGCCACCACGCAGGAAATCGCCCGCACCTTCCGCGAGAGCGGCTATGTGCTCGATCCTCACACGGCGACCGGCGTGCACGCCGCCCGACGCCGCCTCGCGCAAGACCCGCACACGCCGGTCATCGCGCTGTCCACGGCGCATCCGGCAAAATTCCCCGACGCCATTGAACGGGCCATCGGCCAACGCCCTTCCGTACCCGAGAGCCTGGCTGCGCGGCTCGCGGGCGAGGAGCGCTTCACGGTGCTGCCGAACGACGAGCGCGCCATTGCCACGTTCATTCGGGAGCGCGCCCGCGCGGCGCGGGGATGAGCATGGCCTTCTTCTCCGCCATCACGCGCCGCGACGCGCCGATCCGGGGCGACGGAGTGTATCTGCGCGGCTCGCAAACATCCGACTGGTCCGAATGGGCGTCGCTGCGCGAACGCAGCCGGGCGTTTCTGACGCCCTGGGAGCCGGTGTGGCCGCACGACGACCTCACCAAAGGCGCCTTTCGCTACCGTGTGCGCCGCCATCTCGACGAATGGACTCGGGACGAAGCCTATTCCTTCTTCGTCTTCCGCGACGAAGACAATGCGATGGTCGGCGGGCTCTCGCTCGGCCATGTGCGCCGAGGCGTCTCGCAGTCGGCGACGCTCGGCTACTGGATGGGCGAGCCCTACGCCGGCAAGGGTTACATGACCCGCGCCGTGCGCGCCGCCGCCGCCTACGGATTCGAGCGGCAGGGCCTTCACCGCATCGAGGCTGCCTGCCTGCCCAACAATGTTCCCTCGCGCCGCCTGCTGGAGCGCGTCGGCTTCGCGCAGGAAGGCTATGCGCGCTCCTATCTCAACATCAACGGTCAGTGGCGCGACCATCTGCTGTTCGCCTTGCTGGAAACGGACCCCCGCCCGCTGCTGAAGCCCGGCGTCAACTGACTCTGTCCGCTTCTGCGCCATTGGCGCCGGCACGAGAATCGCCGCGATCCGGCGATCGTACCGCTCCGGCGCGGCCCACTGAGCCAAACTGAAACAACCGTCGCAAATCGAGACGACGCCGTTCGGCGCCGATGCTTGAGGCGCGCCGGGCGCATGCCTCGTCCGGCGCCGCGCCACGGTCCTCGGACGACGTGCCACGGTCCTCGGACGACGTGGTAAATGTCACACAAGTCGTTTCTCCATTTTGATTTTGGTCGATAGCTCGAATTTTCTTGATTCTATTTTTGCAAGCTTTCGTTAGAGCGCTTGCCGCCAGCTTTCCCGCACGAGCCGCGAGTTACGCCGTGGCGCCGTTCTTTCGAGGCGAAGACGCCTTGAAACGACGTTGCGCCATAGCGGGACATCGCCGCATTCGGGAGAGCGGTAATGATTACGCGTACGAGGACGATTTCGAACATCGAGCACGTCACCGTGGGCGGCGCGCACATCGCGCGCCTCGACCTGACAGCGACCGCACAGGCGATGATCGATCTGGCGCAGGAGCCTGTCCGCGACTGCGGCCCCTATTATCTCACCTCGGTCAACGGCGAGGTGCTGGCCCGCCGCAGCGTCGACGCGGCCTTCGCCGCGCTGGTCGATTGCTCCGACATGATCAGCGCCGACGGCCAGCCGATGGTGAGCGCATCGCAGCTCTTCTGCTCGACGCCGCTGCCCGAGCGCGTCGCGACGACCGATCTCTATCCGCTGGTGGCGCAAATGGCGGAAGCATCCGGCGTCAGCTTCTATCTTTACGGCGCCAGTGAAGAGGTCAACGCCGGCGCCTGCGAAGAGACTCTCCGCATGTGCCCGCGCCTCGACATCAAGGGGCGTTCGCACGGCTTCCTCAAGGGCGAGGAACTCGACGCCAAGCTCGCCGAAATCGACGCACTGGCGCCCGACATCCTCTGGCTGGCGATGGGCGTGCCGCTGGAGCAGGAATTCGTGCGCCGCTATGCGAAACGCCTTCCGAATGTGAAGATGATCAAGACCTCGGGCGGTCTGTTCGATTTCGTCGCCGGCGCCAAGCAGCGCGCGCCGAACTGGATGCAGCGCGCCGGCCTCGAATGGGCCTTCCGCCTGTCGCTGGAGCCGAAGCGTCTCGGCAAGCGCTATCTGACCACCAACCCGCTGGCGCTGATGCTGCTGATGACGCAGACTTACTGATCCCGCGTCAGCGATTGTCCGGCGGACGCACGCTGCCGTCGAGCACACCTAGGATCTTGCGCATCAGCCCGGGCGCTATGGCCGAGAGCGGATTGACGACGATCGTCGGCGATCCGATCACGCCGGTGACATGGTAATTGAGAGCGAAGATGCCTTCGTTCTGCCCGCCGGCGATGACGACGCCGAGCACGGGAATATTCGACAGGAGACTGTTGAGCGCATAGGCCGGCACATAGGCGCCGCCGAGATCGAGACGATCATGCGCGAAGTCCAGCCATCCATCGAAGGTGAGGCCGATGTCGGGGCCGGACATCACGCCCTCGCGCAACGCCAGCCGCCCGTCCGCCCAACCGAAAGACGCCTGCAATTTGCCGACGCGCACCGTATCGGGATCAAGTCGCACGCCGTTGCGGTCGGTTGCCCCGCCCTGCGCCATCAGCTGGCGCATCGCCGGCTCGCGCCGTACGCTGAAATCCCGGATGTGCAGGATGCCGTCGGCGCGATGGTCGCCGAGCTGCACGCTGGCGTTCAGAACACCCTCTCCCATCTTCTGATAGAGGTCCATGAACGCCAGAAACGAGCCGGCGTCAGAAGTGGAAATCTCCATCTGCGGCGCGCCGTTCTGATTGCGCAGCAACGCAACCGCGAGTTCGTCGCTGCCGAATTTGCCGGTCAGCGACAGCGCGCGCGGCTGTCCGCCGCGTCTGGAAAGATGGAACGCGACATTGGAAAGGATCTGCTTGCCGTAGCCCGTGACGATCGGCGATTTCAGATCGATGTCGAGATCGTCGCCGGGCCCCGATTTGCCGGATCGCTCGGCCCCGCCCTGCATCAGGGTTTTCAGCATCGCCCGCGCATCGAAATTCGCGCCGCGCACGGTGATTTTCGTGGCGTCGGGGCCGCGCGTCGCCTCGACGCGCATCTCATCGCCCGGCGACAGACGCATCTGCGACAGTTTCGCACTCTTCCAGCCGCCGTCACGGCCGAGTTCGACGACGCCCTGAGCCTGCGCGGCGCCGGCGTCGAACACCAGCTGCTCCAGGGTCGTCGCGCCGTCGCTGCGTCGCGCCAGCGAGAACGACGCCTTGCCGGAGCGGCCGACCGGCTTGACGATGCCGGGCAGCGGATTGTCGAGCTGGGTGCGGGTGAGATCGAGTTCCACCTGCATGTCCGTGGTCTCGATCGGCAGCTGGGTCTTCACCAGCGCCGCCACCTGTCCCGAGACGCCGGGAATGGCGTAGCCGGCCTTCTGTCGCGCCGCTTCGTCGAACTGCAGGAGCAGCTGCGCCTGCGCGGCCCCCTTTTCGCCGGCCGCACGCTTCACTTCCAGCGCCACCGGCGCGCCGAACAGCTTGCCGGTCCCGTTCACCCGCAGGCCGGCACGGTCGGAAGCGACGGTGAGCGAGGCGCCGTCGAGCTTCTCTTTGCCGGCGAAACGCTCGATGGACATGTTGGTCGCGGCCGCCTCGACCGCGACCGCCAAACGGTCTCCGCCCATGTCGAAATCGAGATGCACATGCCCGTCGACCTGACCCCGGATGGTCTCCGGATCGATCGGCAGTCGCGCATGGGCGGCGATGCTGGGAATCGCCAACAGATCCGCGACCGCTTCGGCGCCGCCAGCGAGATGGATGTCGAGGGAGGCCGGCGTTGGAGAGACGCCATTGTCGGGAACGACGAATTTGGCCTCCGACACGGTGAGATGATGCCCGGGAGCGGTGTCCATTGCGCCGGTATGAGCAATTAACTGGGCGGTGCGTCCGGTGACGAGGATCTTGCCGGCGACATTGGTGAAGGGCGGCAGGCCGGGCGCGCCCTCGGCGATGGAAGCGTCCGCCACGTCGACCTCGGCCTTCACAGACCCGTCGGGTGGCGGCCGCTCGTATCGCATCGCCGCGAGCGTCGCGGAGTCGAAATCGGCGGAATAGGAGCCGTGACGGATGATGCCGGCGGTCACGTGATCGAGAAACCAGTTGCGCACCGGCGGCGCCACATGTGTCGGCCACAGCCGCGTCAGCGCCCGGATCTGCGTGTCCGTCACGTCGAGACCATAGGTGATGCGCGGGCCAGCCGCCCAGCCGACGGCGCCCGAAAGGCTGACGGTCGCATCCGGCCCGGAAAACTCGAAAGACTCGATCACGAATTTCTTGTCGTCGGCCAGCAGCCGTCCGGCCAGGCGACCCTTTTCGATCGTCACCTGCTGCTCTCCCGAGCGCTCGGGGGCGATACGGGTCGGCTTGCGCAGATCGATCGAGACGCGCCAGGCGTCGCGCGGCGATTCCGCCAGCGGCGCGGCGATCTCGCCGCCCAGCGCCATGTCGAAACCGCCAGCCCGGAACACCAGTGGCGCAATTGTCAGCTTTCGGGTCGCCTTGCTCCAGGTCATGTCGCCGGCGATCGTGTCGAGCATCACCGGCTCGTGGTCCGGCTCCTCGAGGCGGAAGAACCCCTTGCCGAGCGCGAAATGCCCGCTGGCTTCGCTGAGCCGGTCGTCACGATCGAGCACGAAACGTCCGTCCAGCGACAAGGGCGCATCGGTGTCGAATTTCAGATTACGGAAGCCGCCGGCCAGCGCGATCTCGTCGATCGACGCGTCGCGGATCTGGGCGGCGAACTCCCGGCGTCCGCCCGGACTGCCACTGGCGGCGGCGAGCGCGGTCCAGCGCCGGCCTGCGCCGGTCGCCGCCGCGGCGAAGCGCATGCCGCCGCGGTCCTTGTCCAGCGACAGGAGGAAATCCTCGTATCGGAACACGCGGCCGATGGATTTGTCGTCGATGACCAGCCGGCCGTGCGCAATGCCCACCCTGTCCAGAGCGCCGATAGCGCTGTTCGGGCTGGTGGCGAAATCCATCACGCCGCGCAGGGCGCCCGCGGCCTGGACGATCAGCGCCGAGCGGCTGGGCGTCGGCGCCGGCCCCGCCGAGGGCGGCGCCAGCGGCACCACGGCGCCGCCGCCGGCCGAGATGGCCATGGCGCCGTCCGGCATGACCGAAAGCCGCAGTTCGAGATCGAAGGTTTCGACCCGCCGCAGCCGGATCCGGCCCAGCAGCAACGAGCGCAATTCCACCGACACTTCTGCCCGCGGCGCCGTGAAGATCGGCTTGCCGTCGCGCTCCACGGTCAGCCCCTCGACCGACAGCGTCGGGCCGTGGCTGGCGTTGGCGATGGCGGCGCTGGTCAGCTTGAAGCGGAACTGGCGGGAAAATTGCTCGTCGAGCGCCTCCACCAGCTTGGGCGCGAGGCTGTCGAAGGTGATGGGACCACGGGAGAGGACGAAGAACAACGCCAGAAGCGCGACGGCGACGGTGGCCAGCAGCCAGCCGGCGCATTTGCACGAGAAACTCAGCCAGCGCGGCGCCTCCAGCGCGCAGACGCTCGCCTCCCAGCGCGCGAGCCACTGGCTGCACCGCGTCGTGAAAGCTTCTCGCCCTGGCGCTTCGCTCAAGCGGTTCCGTCCGATCGCCCGGCGGCAGTTGCGCCGCAATACAACGTTCTCCGCGGCCGCTCTTGCGCCGCGTCATGGCATTTGCATTGGTTGCGATCATAGAGGCGGATGCGACGAAAGGAAGGCGCCATGGCTGCGAAACCCACACAGAAAAGCAAAACAACAGATGATGCGACCGCCGGCCCAAATGCCGGAGATGCGGCGCCGGCCTTTTCGCTCCCCGGCAGCGGTGGCGCGACCGTCTCGCTCGCCGACTATGCCGGCAAGACCGTGGTCCTGTATTTCTATCCCAAGGACGACACCTCGGGCTGCACCAAGGAAGCGATCGAATTCAACGCGCTGCGCGGTGATTTCGGCAAGGCCGGAGCCGTGGTTGTGGGCATGTCGCCCGACAGCGCCAAGAGCCACGACAAGTTCTGCACGAAGTATGAGCTGTCTCTGCCGCTTGCCGCGGACGAAACCAGAGCCACGCTGACCGCCTATGGGGTCTGGGTCGAGAAAAGCATGTATGGCCGCAAATACATGGGCGTGGAGCGCTCGACCTTCCTGATCGGGAAGGACGGGAAAATCGTCAGGGTCTGGCGCAAGGTGAAGGTTCCCGGCCACGCCGAAGAAGTGCTGGCCGCGGTGCGCGGAAGCTGAACTGCAATATGGACCGCGAGCCTCCAGGCTCGCGGTCCATCTCCGAGGCTACTGCGCCGGCGCCGACGCGCGCTTGGCCAGCACTTTCGCTACATCGTCCTGCGCCTTTTTCGCTGCGGCGAGGCCGGGCTCGAGCGCCAGCGCGGCGTCGATGTCGGCCTTGGCTTTCTCGTAGTCCTTCTTGCCCCTCAGCGCGTTGGCGCGATTGAGGAGAGCGCGGGCGTATTTGCCGTCGAGAGCGATCGCCTTCGTAAAATCTGCGATCGCCGCGTCGAAGTCGCCCTTGCCATGCTGGGCGAGACCGCGGTTGTTCCACGCCAGCGCGAGTTTCGGTTCGCGCTTCGTCGCTTCGGTGAAGTCGGCGATCGCATGGTCCCAGTCGGACTTGCCCTGATAAAGCGCGCCGCGCTGCAGCAGATATGTCGCCTTTCCCTTGTCGGCAGCAATGGCCGAGCCGAGATCGGCGAGCGCCTTGTCCGCGTCGCCCTTCGTGCGCCACAAGGCGGCCCGGCCGGCGAAGGCGCGGGCGGCGCGCTTGTCCTGTTCGATCGCCTTGTCGAAATCGGCCATCGCGCCGTCGAGATCGCCCTTCGCCTGTTTCGTCGATGCGCGCTCGGCCAGAACGGCGGCGTTCTTCGGCTGCGCCGCGAGCGCGGCGTCGTAATCGGCGATGGCCTTGTCCGGGTCGCCCTTCGCGCGCCAGGCAGCCGCCCGCGCAGCGAAGATCACGGCCGATTTCGGATCGAGCGCCAGAGCCTTGCCGAAATCCTCGAGAGCCTTGTCGTATTCGCCCTTCGCCTGAAACGCGCCGGCGCGATTGAGCCAGGCGGCGACCTTGTTGTGCTGCGACTCCTTCGCCAGTCGTTCGATGACCTTGCTGCAGCCAGCGATGCGGGCGTCCGGATCGGCGGAGCGGCACTGCGGCCAGCCGTCGCCAAGAGCGACAGCCGGCGCCGTCGCGAAAATGGAAACGAGCGAAAACGCGCAGCACGCCGCAGCGCCGCGGAAAAGATTCGATTGCATGTCGGATGAACTCCTGTGGCCTTCCCCGACATGTTTGCGCGTTTCGGCGAGTCCTGCAAGATGCTTGGGGCCGTGCGCCGCGCTCAGCGCGCCCGCGCCACGACGCCCCCCGGCAGCGGCGCAGAGACGCCGGTAGAGCCGGGATAGGTGATCGGCAGTCCTTCCGCGGCGCGTGCGGCGAGATAGGCGAAAGCCTGCGCCTCCATGCTGTCGGCCGACCAGCCGACAGCATCGGCGGTGGTGACCTTGCAGGGCAGCCGCAACACCAGTTCGCGCACGAGGATCGGATTGCGCGCGCCCCCGCCGCAGACGACGAGGAGTTGCGGCGTCGCCGGCAGATGCGGGAACAGCCGCAGCACCGAGGCGGCGGTGAAGGCGGTCAGGGTCGCCGCGGCGTCCTCGGTGGCGAGACGCGCGACGGCGTCCAGCTTGAAGGCGTTGCGGTCCAGCGATTTGGGCGGCGGCTGATCGAAGAAGGGATGCGCCAGCAGCCGCAGCAGCGCCGCCTCGTCGACGCGGCCGCGCGCCGCCATATGGCCGTGGCGGTCGATCGGTGCGCCGGTGCGGGCGAGCATCAGATCGTCGATCAGCGCATTGCCCGGGCCGGTATCGCAAGCGATCGGCTCGGCGTCATCCGAAATGTAGGTGACATTGGCGACGCCGCCGATATTGAGCAGCGCCGCATCGCCTTTCATGCCGCTGGCGCCGACGAGGGCGCGGTGGAAGATCGGCACGATCGGCGCGCCTTCGCCGCCCGCCGCTATGTCCGCGGCGCGAAAATCATAGGCCGTGTCGATCCCCAGCCGCGCCGCCAGCGCCGCGCCGTCGCCGATCTGGATGGTCAGTTTTTGCCGCGGCCGGTGCAGCACCGTCTGTCCGTGGAAGCCGACGAGATCGATGGTCCCCGCCTCCAGCGCGTTGTCGCGCATGAACCCTTCCACGGCCTCCGCATGGCGGTCGGTCACCATGCGCTCGGCGACGGCCAGAACGCCGGGTCGGGCGTCGCGGTCTTCGAGCGTCGCGGCCTCGGCCAGCGCGCCGCGCAGCAGCAGCCGGTCCGCGTCGGTGTAGGGAAAGAATCCGGTGGGTCCGAAAGAGAGGGTGGACGCGCCGTCCGTCTCGACCAGCGCGACATCGACACCATCCATCGAGGTGCCGGACATGAGGCCGATGCAGCGGTAAGCCATGGCGAATCGCTCCGGAAGGACGATCGAATGAATGACGGCCGTCGCTGTTTGTCCACCGGCGATGAGACGGGACCGTCGAGACTCTCGCCGCGCCCTTCCGGCGCGGCGAGAGCGGTCGGATTACTTCTTGCGTCGGGACTTGTCGGCGGAAACTGCCGGCGCAGCGCCCGCGGCCCGCTTGGTCACCTGATGACGCGCATAGGCGCCGACGATGTAACCCGTGGCGGTGATGACGAAATAGACGACGATGAGAAAGCCGCCACGCTCGCTGGCCTTTTCAGCCTTGTCGAGCATTCCGGTCACGTCGGTGAGATCGGCGATTCTGTCGGTCACGACGCCCAGGACGACGGCGAGGATCGGCACAGTCCAGGACGGCAGTCTGAAATAGCCCAGGGCCGCGGCGATCAGAAAGCCGCCCAGACCCCACAGATGCACGAACTGGAGAAAGATGCCTTGTGAGACCAGCCCGAGGAACCGGATGAGTTTCAGCATGGAACGCCCCTCTTTGGTTTCTTGTCGTGAAGTTTATTCGCTCGGCAGCCGGCGGGCGAGCGCCTCGAGCACGGCCATGCGCACGGCGACGCCCATTTCCACCTGTTCGCGGATGAGCGAGTGTGCGCCGTCGGCGACGCCGGAATCGATTTCGACGCCGCGGTTCATCGGCCCCGGATGCATCACCAGCGCGCCCGGCGCGGCGAGCGCCAGCTTTTCCTCGTCGAGGCCGAAGAAATGGAAATATTCGCGTGAACTCGGCACCAGCGCGCCGTTCATGCGCTCGCGCTGGAGCCGCAGCATCATGACGATGTCCGCGCCACGCAGCCCCTCGCGCATGTCGTTGTGAACCGCGACTCCGAGTTGCGACAGGCTTTTGGGGGCCAGCGTGGAGGGTCCGACGACGCGCACATTGGCGCCCAGCGCACCCAGCAGCAGGATGTTGGAGCGGGCGACGCGCGAGTGCACGATGTCGCCGCAGATCGCCACGGTCAGCCCTTCGATCCGCCCCTTGTTGCGGCGAATGGTGAGCGCATCGAGAAGCGCCTGGGTCGGGTGCTCGTGGGCGCCGTCGCCGGCGTTGACCACCGCGCAGTCGACCTTGCGGGCCAGCAGATGCGCCGCCCCGGCCTGCGCATGGCGCACGACGATGATGTCGGGACGCATGGCGTTGAGGGTCATCGCCGTGTCGACGAGGGTTTCGCCCTTGGTCTCGGAGGATTGGGCGACCGACATGTTCATCACATCGGCGCCCAGCCGTTTTCCGGCGATCTCGAAGGACGCCTGCGTGCGCGTAGAGGCTTCGTAGAACAGGTTGATCTGGGTGCGGCCACGCAGGATGGCGCGCTTTTTCTCGACCTGCCGCGAGACGCCCACGGCCTCCTCGGCCATGTCGAGAAGATCGACGATTTCGGGCCGCGTCAGCCCCTCCATGCCGAGCAAATGACGACGGCGAAAGCCGAAAGGATTGAGGACTGGGCTCTCCATGCCGGCTCTATAGCAGCTTTGCGGCAGGAGGGAATTGCCCAAATTTCGCCAATCCCCGCTGGTGCACCGCTGCCACGCTTCAGCTTGCCAGCCGGACGCCGGGGGCGCTCCCCGCGCCCCGCAGATGCGACCAGTCGGCGTCGAACAGCGCCGCGAGCTCGCTGGCCGGCGCCGGCGCGCCGAACAGGAAGCCCTGGACCTCGACGCAGCCAAGGCGGGCGAGCGCCGCGAGTTGCCCGGCACGCTCGACGCCCTTGGCGGTGACGGCAAGATCGAGAGCGCGCCCCAGTTCCACAGAAATGCGCACCATCGACGCGCTGGCCGGGTCGGTCTCGACGCCGGCGACGACGCTGCGGTCGATCTTGAGACGCCCCAGCGGCAATTGCGCCAGCATGGCGATGGTCGAAACCCCGGCGCCGAGATCGTCGAGCGCCGCGGTGACGCCTAAAGCCCCCAAGGCGTCCAGCGTCGCGGCCGCAGTCTCGCCCTCGAACAGGCGGGCACAGTCGGTCAATTCGATTTCGAGGCGATGGGGATCGAAATTGCACTCGGATACCGCACGGCGCAACGTCGCCTCGAACATCGGCTTGCGTAATTGCTGGCTCGAGACGTTCACGGAGAGCTTGAGGCGCGACGGCCAGCTGGCGGCGACAGCGATGGCCTGCTCCACGGCAAAGGCGCCGACCTCTTCGATCATGCCGGAGCGCTCGAGCAGCGGAATGAATTCGGCGGCGCTCAGAACGCCGCGCGCAGGATGGCGCCAGCGCAGCAGCGCTTCGAAGCCGGCGAGGCGCAGACTGCGCAGGTCGACGACGGGCTGAAAGACCAGAAACAGCTCGCCTTCGGCGATGGCCCGGTCGAATTCGGCCTCCAGCGAAGCGCGCTCCGATACAAAGCCGAAGCGGTCACGAAAGAAGGTGTGGCCGTTGCGGCCGAAATGCTTGGTTGCATAGAGCGCGCTGTCGGCGTTGCGCATCAGCGTTTCGGGAGTGTCGCCGTCGGTCGGCGCCAGGGCGACGCCGACGCTGACGGTGCTCTGCAGCGACTGCCCGTCCACGATGAAGGGCATCCGGAATGCGCCGACGATGCGCTCGGCGACGATCGCAGCCTGTCGGCGACTGCGGATATTGGCGGCGATGATCGCGAATTCGTCGCCGCCGAGCCGCGCGACGATGTCGACCTCGCGCACGCAGTCGCGCAGCCGGCGCGCCGTCTCCACCAGAACCTCGTCGCCCGCGGCGTGGCCCATCGTGTCGTTGATGGCCTTGAAGCCGTCGAGATCGAAACACAACAGCGCGAAGCCTTCGTTCTGCCGGCTGTAGCGGGCAAGGGCGAGTGTCAGCTCGTCGCCGAAGGCGGCGCGGTTGGGCAGTTTCGTGAGGGCGTCGCGCAGGGCGCCGTCTTCGGTGATCGTATCAGCCGCGCAGCGCCGCGCTGTCGCCGCCGCGCGCGAGGTGACGGCGCTGTAGAAAACGGCGAGATAGACCGCCAGCAGCGCCGCGACGATCGAATAGGCCGGATCGCCCGACGCCAGGATGCCCCGCAGGGAGGCGATGGCGATCGGCGCGACGAAGGCGATCATCGCGGCGGGAATGGGCGACAGGGTGAATGCGCCGCCGGCGATCATGCCGATGGCGAGGCAGACGATCGTGAACTGTTGCGCATGATTGGCGTGCGGGAAAAACCACCCCGGCAGAATGGCCCACAGCACGCCCATCGTCAGGCCATAGACGATCGCCCGACGGACGCCGCGTGGCGAGGCGCTGCGGCCGAACGGCGGCCGCGCCTTGCGCCGCGCGTAAAGGAGCAGCGCGGCCGAACAGATCACGGCAGCCCACAGCCAGGCGAGCGGACTGTCCGGCGAATTGCGCATCACCAGCGCGAAAATCAGCGCATTGACGCAGGTCGCGACCATGGTGACGGGGGTGTTGCGGGCGACAGTCGCCAATTGTTCGCCGCGCAGCCGTGCAGCCGCGGCCGGCGGGATCGGCGCGTCTTCGAAAGCCAGCGGATCGCCGTCGAGGGCGCGGCGTAGGGCGCCGGCGATGCGCCGCGCGAAGCGCCTCGCCCGTTGCGCCGACCGTCTTGCCCGATCCGCAGTTACATTCATCGCTTCGATCGTCCGCTTATGGCCGTGCCTCGGCCCGAGAATTCCAACGCCACGAGTCTCAGCATATTAGATTGAAGAAACTACAAATTCATCGCCGATGTCGATCTCTTGACATTATGCTCGCCAAGAGCATATGTTTCCAGGCTGAACACACGGTAAGATCATCGCCGCCGACGGGGTTTCCGGCGTGCAGCGCTCCAGAAGCGTGACGGACTTATGCTCCAAACGAGCATAAAAGATCGCCGGACCTGCCGGGCCGGCGCGGAAAGTGAGGCGCGTCATGAGCATGTCCGAAACCCGCCCCGCCTTCGCCGACGCGAAGCCGGCGCTTGGCGCCGTCGCGTCCCGCGCGCATCCCCTGCCGCGCCCCTCGCTCGAATGGAACGCCGAGGTCGAGACCGCGACAGCGCATCTCTACGAGCGCGTCGCGCGCGTCATGCCCGCGGCCGAGTGGCCGATCCATGCGCCTTACGTCAAGGCCATCAACGAACTCAAGCGCACCCGCAACGCCGTGCTGCTGGCGCATAATTACCAGACGCCGGAAATCTACCATTGCGTCGCCGATCATGTCGGCGACAGCCTGCAACTCGCCCGCCTCGCCGCGAAGTCCGACGCCTCGGTGATCGTGCAGGGCGGCGTGCATTTCATGGCCGAGACCTCGAAGATTCTCAGCCCGGAAAAGACCGTGCTGATTCCGGACATGGAGGCCGGCTGCTCGCTGGCCGAATCGATCACCGGCGCCGATGTGCGCGCACTGCGGCGGGAATATCCGGGCGTGCCGATCGTCGCCTATGTCAACACCTCCGCCGAGGTGAAGGCCGAAGTCGACATCTGCTGCACCTCTTCCAATGCGCTGAAGGTGGTCGAGAGTCTGGGCGTCGACCGGGTGATCATGGTGCCGGATCGCTATCTCGCCCAGAATGTCGCGGCGCAGACCAAGGTGAAGATCATCGCCTGGAGCGGAGCCTGCGAGGTGCACGAACGCTTCACCGCCGAGGAAATTTCAAGCTACCGCGCCGATCATCCGGGCGTGAAGATCATCGCGCACCCCGAATGCCCGCGGGAAGTCGTGGAAATCTCCGACTTCGCCGGCTCGACTGCGGCGATGATCGATTATGTGCGCAGCAAGAAGCCGGCGCGCGTCCTGCTCGTGACCGAATGCTCCATGGCGGACAATGTCGCGGCGGAGACGGAGGGCACGGAATTCATCCGCCCCTGCAACTTCTGCCCGCACATGAAGCGGATCACTCTGCCGAAAATCCTCGACAGCCTGCTCTACATGCAGGACGAAGTCGTCGTCGATCCGGCGCTGGCGGCGCGGGCGCGGCGCAGCGTGCAGCGCATGATCGATCTGGGCTGACGCAACTGCATCCGGCCGCCTCGAGGCAGCCTTCTTGCAGGGACAATTGATCCGACGCTGGCGGGCGGCCCGGCCGGCCCTCGCCGGGTCCGCTCCGTCCCCGAAAGTTCCGACAATGCCGTCTCTCGCCACCACCCTCGCCGCCATCGACGCCGCCAATCACGACGATCCGCGCCGCGTCGCCGAAAGCGGACGGGAGCGCCCGTTCGAGATCGTCTACGCCGAGCGCATGAGCGCACGCCTCGCCGCGGTCTATCCCGAGGCTTCGGAGCTTCTGCAGATCGCCGCCCGCGCCCAGCACCTGCGCCGCTACGACGTCGCCCGTGGAAATTATCCACAGGGGCGGCGCGGCTACGACGACTGGCGCAAGGCCTGCCGCATCCATCACGCGACGCTCGCCGGCGACATCATGCGGCGCGAGGGCTGGGGCGAGGACGCCGTCGAACGCGTCGGCGCGCTGATCCGCAAGGAGCGGCTGAAAAAGGATTTCGAGGCCCAGGCGCTGGAAAATGTCGCGGCCATCGTCTTCATCGAACATTACTTCGATGATTTCCTCGCCAAATACACCGGCTATGACGACGCTAGGCTCATCGACATCGTCGCCAAGACCCTGTGCAAGATGTCGCCGCGCGGCCATGCTGCGGCGCTCGCCCTGCCCTTGCCCGACCGCGCCCGCGCGCTGATCGGCGCGGCGATCGAACGCGAGGCGGAAACGCTGAAGCGCCTCGCCGCCTTGGCGGTCGACGAATGAGCGCGCCCATCCTGATCATCGGCGGCGGACTCGCCGGCGCCTTCTGTGCGCTGAAGCTGGCGCCGCATCCGGTGATCATCCTCGCGCCGTCGGGCGTCGTCGCCTCGGGGTCGTCCTGGTGGGCGCAGGGCGGCATCGCTGCGGCGGTGGAGGAAGGCGATACGCCCGACATCCATGCCGCCGACACGGTCGCCGCCGGCGGCGGCCTCGTCGATGCGGCGGTCGCGCTGGGCATGGCGCAGGAGGCGCGGGCGCGGGTCGAGGATCTCGCCGCGCTCGGCGCGCCCTTCGACCGCTCCACGCAGGGCCTGTTCGCGCCCTCGCGCGAGGCCGCGCACACGCACCGCCGCATCGTGCGCGTGAAGGGCGACGCCGCCGGCCGCGCCATCATGGAGACGCTGGCCCGGCGCATCGAGGAAACCCCGTCGATCACCGTGGTCGAAAGATTTTCTGCGCAGGAGTTGATCGTGCAGAACGGCGCGGTGGCAGGCGTATGGGCGCGCGGCGACGACGGGCGGCTGCGGGCCTTTCCCTGCGGCGCGCTGGTGCTGGCGACCGGCGGCCTCGGCCATCTCTACCGCGTGACCACCAATCCGGTGGAGGCGCGCGGGGTCGGCCTCGCCATGGCGGCGCGGGCCGGCGCGACGATCGCCGACGCCGAATTCGTTCAGTTCCACCCCACTGCCATCGACATCGGCGCTGATCCCGCGCCGCTGGCGACGGAATCGCTGCGCGGCGAAGGCGCGACGCTGATAGATCGCGCCGGGCGGCGCTTCATGCAGGATATCGACCCGGCGGCGGAACTGGCGCCGCGCGACATCGTCGCCCGCGGCGTCTTCGCCTCCATCGCCCGCGGCGACGGCGCTTTTCTCGATGCGCGCGCCGCCGTCGGCGTCGCCTTCCCCGAGCGGTTCCCGACCGTTTACGCCAGCTGCATCGCCGCCGGCATCGACCCTTTGACGCAGGCCATCCCGATCGCCCCGGCCGCGCATTACCACATGGGCGGCGTCGCGACCGACGCCCGCGGGCGCACGTCCCTGGCTGGTCTGTGGGCGATCGGTGAGGTCGCCTGCACCGGCGTGCACGGCGCCAACCGGCTTGCCTCCAACTCGCTGCTCGAGGCCGTGGTTTTCGCCGCCCGCGCGGCTCAGGACATTGCGGCGGCGCCGCTGCCGGACATTCGCTTCGCGGCGCCCGATCGCGCCGATGCGCCACCGCGGGACCTGGATGTGGCGATCATCGACGAATTGCGCGATCTCATGAGCGCCAATGTCGGCGTCATCCGCGACGGGGCCCGATTGTCGGGCGCTCTGCACGCCCTCGACCGCCTGACGGCCCGGGCGCACGGCCTCGAAGTGCAGAACATGTTGACCACCGCGCGACTGGTGACCGCCGCCGCTTACGCCCGCAAGGAAAGCCGCGGCGCACAATTCCGCTCGGACTTTCCGTGCGCCGACCCGGCGCAGGCGCGACGCTCGTTTCTGACGCTGGCGGAAGCGCGGCGTATAGGAGTGGACGCGACGACGTGAGCCGCGTATTTTTCGCTCTCGGGGCGATGTTTCGACGATGACGGAGCCATTCCCGTGACTCAGCTGTCCTCCACGCCGCCGGCCCTGTCGATCGCATCCCTGCTGCCGCAAGCCCAGTTCGGCGAACGCCACAAAGCGAAGATGCGCGTCACGCCGCAGCACGCGCTCGACGCAATCGAGACGCTCAGCGACGCAGACGAACCGATCATCCGATGGGCGCTGAAGCTCCGCGAGGCGCCCGCGCGAATCGCCGCAGCAATCGGCTTGCCATCCGGGCTGCGCGGCAAATCACGCTTTGGCATCGCCGATTTTACATTGCTCGAGCGGAGCGATACGGAAGCGTTCTATGGGCTCGCGGGTCGGTTCTGGCGACCGGACTTCGGGCTGGAGCCGATCGCCGATGCAGACAGCTTCCTTGCATTCGACAAACCGGGCGTCGCACGCCTTGTCCTGTCTTTCACCGCAACGCCCATCGGCGACGGGGAGATCCGGCTGACAACCGAAACGCGGGTGTTCTGCCCCGACCGGCGCTCCCTATTCCTGTTCACCCCATACTGGTTGCTCATTCGGCCCTTCAGCGGGCTGATCCGCAATCAAATGCTGCGCCTGATCGCCAGTAAGGCCAGCGCTTGTCCGCCTCGACCGGCGCAATGAAAGCCCTTTGAACGTGCCTTTCGACCTCCCGCCCCTCCTCGTCGACGACGCCGTGCGCGCGGCTCTGGCCGAAGACTTAGGCCGCGCCGGCGACATCACCACGCAGGCGACCATTCCCGCCGATGCGAAAGCGCGGGCGGTGATCGCTGCGCGCGAGGCCGGCGTCGTCGCCGGTCTGCCGCTCGCCGCCGCCGCCTTTCGCCTCGTCGATCCCGCCGTGCGGTTCGCGCCGGCTCTCGCCGATGGCGCGCGGGTTTCCGCGGGTGAGGTCATCGCCCGGATCGAAGGGCCGGCGCGCGCCATCCTCGGGGCCGAGCGCGTCGCGCTGAATTATCTGGGGCGCCTCTCCGGCGTCGCCTCGCTCACAGCTCGCCATGCTCAGGCGATCGCGCATACGAAGGCCAGGGTCTGCGACACCCGCAAGACCACGCCGCTACTTCGGGCCTTCGAGAAATACGCCGTGCGCTGCGGCGGCGGCGGCAATCATCGGTTCGGCCTCGACGACGCCGTGCTGATCAAGGACAATCACATCGCCGTTGCCGGCGGCGTCGCAGCGGCGCTCCGGGCGGCGAAGGCGCATGTCGGCCATCTCGTGAAGATCGAGATCGAGGTCGATACGCTCGGTCAGTTGCGCGAGGCTCTGGCTGAAGGCGCCGACGCCGTTCTGCTCGACAACATGACCCCGGCGCAATTACGCGAGGCGGTGGCGCTGGTCGCCGGTCGGATGCCATGCGAAGCCTCCGGAGGCGTGACGCTGGAGACGATCGCAGCCATTGCCGAGACCGGCGTGGACCTGATTTCGGTCGGCGCGCTGACGCATTCGGCGAAGGTGCTGGATCTGGGGCTGGACGTGGTGATCGGATGAGGGCCCGCCCAAAATGACAAAACCGCCTCGCGGCGGTTTTGCAAAACGATCTGCGAAGACGGATCGATTATTCTTCGTCCTGCGTCTTCACGGTCAGAACCTGACGGCCGCGATACATGCCGGTCTTCAGGTCGATGTGGTGCGGGCGGCGCAGTTCGCCGGAATCCTTGTCCTCGACATAGCTCGGGGCGGCGAGGGCGTCGGCGGAGCGACGGAAGCCGCGCTTCATGCGGGACACTTTGCGTTTCGGAACAGCCATTTATCTCATCTCCAGAGGGCCTCCGCTGCGACTCTGGCGCGGGAAGCGGAAACTTGAAGCGCCGCGGATACACGAATTCGAGCGGTTTGGCTAGCCCGACGACAATGATTGCACAGGCGCTTACCCCCCCGTCGAACTCATGTGCCGCGCCACCGCCGGCGCAGTTCTGGCAATATCGAAATCATGGCCCTTCGGCTTGCGCTGGATGGCCGCTTCAATGGCGGCGTGGAGCAGGTCGTCGGTCGAGCTTTCGCGCAGCGGCGCGCGCAGGTCGGCGGCGTCCTCGCGGCCGAGGCACATGTAGAGCGTGCCGGTGCAGGTGACACGCACGCGATTGCAGCTCTCGCAGAAATTATGGGTCATCGGCGTGATGAAGCCGACGCGCCCGCCGGTCTCCACGGCCCGCATATAGCGGGCCGGGCCGCCGGTGCGATAGTCGATCGGCTCCAGCGTGAAAACATCGGAAAGCCGGTCCCGCACTGCCGTCAGCGGCAGATATTGATCGACCCGCGCCGGCCCCTCGAGTTCGCCGAGCGGCATGACCTCGATGAAGGTCATGTCCATGCCGCGCTCATGGGCGAAGCGGGTCAGGGGCACGAATTCGTCCTCATTGACGCCCTTCAGCGCCACGGCGTTGAGCTTTACCTTCAACCCCGCCGCCAGCGCCGCGTCGATCCCCTCCAGCACTCTGGAGAAATCGCCGATGCGGGTCAGGGCCTTGAAGCGCCCTTCATCGAGCGTGTCGAGCGAGACATTGATCCGCTCCACCCCGCAATCCCTCAGCTCCGCAGCGTATTTCGCGAGCTGAGAGCCGTTGGTGGTGAGGGTGAGTTCTTCCAGCGCGCCGGAAACGCGGTGGCGCGACAGCAGCCGGAACAGCGCCATCACCCCATGCCGCACCAGCGGCTCGCCCCCCGTGATGCGCAGCTTTTTCGTGCCGCGGGCGACGAAGGCCGAACACAGACGGTCCAGTTCCTCGAGGGTGAGCAAATCCTTGCGGGGCAGGAACTGCATGTGCTCGGCCATGCAGTAAACGCAGCGGAAATCGCAGCGGTCCGTGACGGAGACGCGCACATAGGAGACGGCGCGGCCGAAGGGATCGACGAGCGGAGCCGGGGCGGCGGCGGCGATGGCGGTGTGTGCGTTCATGGCGTCCGGGGTCGCTTCAAAACTCGTGTCTCGCCGCTGTCATATAGCCTCGGGGCCGCGCCGACAAAGGGACAATGTCGACTTCAGAGCAATTGCCCGAACCGCCCCGACCGCAAATTCAGGCAAATTGCCCGAACGATGCGAGGCCGAATGCCGAAGCTCCCGGCTGGCGCGTGGCGCCAAATGCCGTTCGCGATCCAATCGGGATCGAAATGGAGGTCGAATTGGAAATCCTGCTTGTCGGCTCGGCGGCCTGTATCGTCGCCCTGATAGTGACCGCATGGCTCATGACGCTCGCGAAATGGTTTCCGATCAGAGCTGTCGACGCTTTTGTTGTCGACTATAAAACAATGATCAGGGCGCATGTCGACTACGCTCTCATGGCGCCTTTCGGAGTCGGGTTTTACGGTTCAGGCGTCGATATACCCATCATTGCTTGCTGGTGTCTGGCCATCGGCGGATTTTCCAATCCAACTGTATTTACAATCGCCGCTTTCGACACAAATTTTTGGGATAAAAAGTTCTGGAGAGTCTATACAGCTCTGAGTTTTATCATCACGTCGGTCGGATTTTTGTGGATCGCATTTGCGCTTGCCCGGCATGCGATCGGCAAAGGCGTTATCTAGAATGAGTCACATGAGAATATCCAGACAATGGACTATGATCTTTTTGCATCGAAAGGAAGACAATGACTGCAGCACTCTATGAGCGACTGGGCGGTTACGACGCGATTGCCGCGGTTGTCGAGGATTTGCTGGGACGGCTGAAAGCCGATGTGCGCCTGGGGCGCTTCTGGCAAAGCCGGGGGGAGGACGGCGTCCGGCGCGAAAAGCAGCTGCTCATCGACTTTCTGTGCGCCTCGGCCGGCGGACCACTTTATTATTCGGGGCGACCACTGAAATTGTCGCACAAAGGGATGGGCGTCACGGAACTCGACTGGCAGGCGTTCACTGAACATCTGCGTGCAACGCTCCTCAAATTCGAAGTCTCCGACCCGGAAAAGGAGGAGGTCCTCTCCTTTGTCGAAGGCGCCAAAGCGGACATTGTCGATTAGGAAAAAAGCCTCCTCCTTCCGGCCGGGCGGCCAGGATGGTCGCCGCTCGGCCGGAGCCATTCACTGCCTGCGAGCGCGAGTGGAAGCGCGAAGGGGCCGCATGTCGGCGATTCACGATCTCGCCCCGCCCAATCGTTCGCTTCCATCTGTCCGCCGGCCCCCGTGCGAACCGTCTTCGCAGGACGACGCCGGTGTGCGCCTGTCACAGCCGCGCGAGACCTTCCTCATAGCTGATCGCTTCGTAGGACTGGCTGTATTTTGCGGCCCCATCGACGATCGCGTCGAGCTTTTGCGCCGTATCGAATTTCTTCATCTTGGTCTTGTCCAGATAAAGGAAGTCGATCAATTCATTATATACCGAGGTGTCGTCGATGGGCAGCACGTAGATCGGCACTCCTTCGAAGCTGATCTGGTAGCGCGAGGCGCGATCGAGATCGGAAACATAGATGAAATACTTGCCATCCGCCTTGAGATTGGGGCCGACCGCGGCGACAAATGTCGGCAAGTCCTTGTAGCTGACGAGCGACCCGGCGAGAAAGGACAGCGCCGGCTCGCCGGCCTCGCAGGAGGCGAACACGGCGGACAGGCTTTCCGGCGGCTCGGCGGAAATGGCGATTTCGCCGCGAAAGCCGAAACGTCCTGCGGAATGGGTCGGGCCCTTGTGGGTCGGCTTTGCAAGTCGGCCTTCGGCCTCGAGCCGCTGGAAGGCGGTGTTTTCGATGGAGGTCATTGGAACTCTTTCATTGCCGCCTGCCCCGAGGAATTCGGAACGATGACGGTCGAGATCGGAAATGTCGTGAAAAGGCCCATCGTCGGGCGTCGTCTTTACAAAGACACGCCGACAGGCGCGCGGCGTCCTTGTCGTTCCGTCGCCGGCCCGACTCAGCTCATCCACCGCAGGATTCAGGACAAATTGTCGGCTTTCGCTCCGACATTCCGGGGCGCAGCGCCTGCGCGACACTGTGCAACGCATTTACCGCGCCAGCGCGCACAACAATCGGCAAGACGCGCGACAAGACACTAAAGCTTCAGCCTGGACCGCGATCGGCCGGGGTCTTTCCCCCTTCGCCGCATTCATGTTACAGCCCATTTCTGTTCTGCGCCCGGTTCGGCTTTTCGTCGGGGGCGCCGCCTGTCCGCCACGCCGGTGCCTTGACCGCCGGCGAGAGCCCGAAGGAAGAAGCCTTGTCCATTCCGTTCCGTTACGTCGCCAAGATCGGCGGCTACATCCTCAAGCAGCACCTCACCGGCAACAAGCGCTATCCGCTTGTCCTCATGATGGAGCCGCTGTTCCGCTGCAATCTGGCCTGCGCCGGCTGCGGCAAGATCGATTATCCCGATCACATCCTCAACAAGCGCCTCTCGGTCGAGGACGCGCTGGCTTCCGTCGACGAATGCGGCGCGCCGGTGGTGGTGATCGCCGGCGGCGAACCGCTGCTGCACAAGGACCTGAAGCAGATCGTCGACGGCATCATCGCCCGCGGCAAATTCGCCATCGTCTGCACCAACGCCCTGCTGCTGACCAAAAAAATCGACCAGTTCGAGCCCTCGCCCTATTTCACCTGGTCGATCCACCTCGACGGCGACAAGGAGATGCACGACCACGCCGTGAGCCAGGAGGGCGTCTACGAGCGCGCCGTCGAGGCGATCAAGCTGGCGAAGTCGAAGGGCTTCCGGGTCACGACCAACAGCACCTTCTTCCAGAACGCAGATCCGGTGCGGGTGGCGAAATTCCTCGACGACGTGACCGCGCTGGGCGTCGACGGCATGACGGTGTCGCCGGGGTACGCCTATGAACGCGCCCCGGATCAGGAACATTTTCTCAATCGCTCCAAGACAAAAGAACTGTTCCGCGCGGTTCTGCGGCTTGGCCGCGGCGGCCGCAACTGGGCCTTCGAACAGTCCGGTCTGTTCATGAATTTCCTCGCCGGCAACGAGGCCTATGCCTGCACGCCTTGGGGCAATCCGCTGCGCACCGTGTTCGGCTGGCAGCGCCCCTGTTACCTGCTGGGCGAAGGCTATGTCCCGACCTTCAGGCAATTGATGGAAGAAACCGACTGGGACAATTACGGCGTCGGCAATTACGAGAAGTGCGCCGACTGCATGGTCCATTGCGGCTTCGAGGCCAGCGCCGTGAAGGACACGGTGACCCGGCCCTGGAAGGCGGCGATGGTGGCGCTGTTCGGCGTGCGCACCGAAGGCCCTATGGCGCCCGACATCCCGCTCGATCGGCAGCGCAAGGCGGACTATGTCTATGACGCCAATATAGCGACGCTGTCGCAGACGCGGGAGCACGAAGCCCGCGAGCGCGCCGAACAGACTCAGACCGCGGCGGAGTAGCGATTCGCGAGCCGGGAGGCGCGCAGTCCATTGGTGGTTGCTGAACCGCGAGCTTCCCGGCTCGCGGTTCGCTCACGCCTCGGCCAGCGCCAGCCGCGTCAGCGGCGCGAGCAGCGGGCCGCAGCGCGCAAGCGTCGCAAAGGCGGCGCGGGCGTCGAGGCCGGCGCGGATCAGATCCTGAATCTGCAGCGGATCTCGCGACAATTCGCGCAGGATCAGCAAAATATCGACGCCGCCATCGGGCTTGACGGCGGTCGCGGCGAGCCGCGGCAAGGCGCGATGGGCCGGGTCGGTCACCACTCGCACCACCGCGAAAGGAATGTCGTGGCGATGCGCGAAATCGGCTGCGACATGTGATTCCATGTCGACGATGGTCGCACCGGTGGCGTCGCGCAGACCCCATTTGGCCGGCGGGTCCATGACGGCGGCGTCGACCCCGGCGACCACGCCTTCGCGCGCGCCCGCCAGGCCCTCGAGCAACACGCGCGCCAGACGCGCGTCGGTATGGCGGCGGGCGCCGCAGCCGGCAACCTCGCGGGCGACGACGAGATCGCCCGGCGCGAGGGATTTGCATAGCCCGCCGGCGAGGCCGAAGCTGACGACACAACCGATGCTGTCAGGACGCATCCTTGCCAGCGGCGCGTGCAGACGGGCGGTTTCTGCGCCGCTGAGCAGATGCCGGACGCCCTCGCCGGGCGCGCAGGCCGCCTCCTTCGCGAGGCCGGCGACCAACAATATATCGCGGCGCCGCGATCTGACCTCGGCCCGCGTCGTTTCGACCAGCGTCATCTGCTTCCCCTGCCCCGGCGTCGCAATGCGCCGCCTCGATCGCAGCCTTGCCCAGTTTCATAGCCTTGCCCAAGTTCGCAGGCGAAAATGTGGCCGCCCCGTTTGCGCCGCAATGAGGCTTCCCCGCAACGCGCAATCGGTCTACAAGGCGCGAAACATATAAAACGCCCACCTGACGAGGCTTCCCGATGACCGAGATCGTTGATGTCCATGCGCGCGAAATCCTGGATTCGCGCGGCAATCCCACCGTCGAGGTCGAGGTGACGCTGGAGGACGGCTCGCAGGGTCGCGCCGCCGTCCCCTCGGGCGCCTCCACCGGCGCGCATGAAGCCGTGGAAAAGCGCGACGGCGACAAGTCCCGCTATCTCGGCAAGGGCGTGCTGCAGGCGGTTGAAAACGTCAACAACGAGATCGCCGACGCGCTGCTTGGCCTCGAGGCGGAAGAGCAGGTCGACATCGACCAGCAGCTCATCGAACTCGACGGCACCCCGAACAAGGCGCGCCTCGGCGCCAACGCAATTCTGGGTGTTTCGCTGGCGGTCGCCAAGGCTGCGGCGGAAGCGACGGCCCTGCCGCTGTATCGCTATGTCGGTGGCACACAGGCGCGCGTGCTGCCGGTGCCGATGATGAACATCATCAACGGCGGCGTCCATGCCGACAACCCCATCGACTTCCAGGAATTCATGATTCTCCCCACCGGCGCCGGCAATATCCGCGACGCCATCCGCTGGGGCGCGGAAATCTTCCACACGCTCAAGAGCGCGCTGAAGAAGGCCGGGCTCTCGACGTCGGTCGGCGACGAAGGCGGCTTCGCGCCCAACGTGCCCTCCGCCGAAGCGGCGCTGGACTTCATCATGCGGGCGATCGAGACGGCCGGCTTCAAACCCGGCGTCGACGTGCATCTGGGCTCGGACTGCGCCGCCACCGAGTTCTTCAAGAACGGCAAATATGTCTATGAGGGCGAGGGCGTGACCCGCACCATCGACGAGCAGGTCGCCTATCTCGCCAAGCTCGCCGGCTCCTACCCGATCGTCTCGATCGAGGACGGCATGGCCGAGGACGATTGGGAAGGCTGGAAGAAGCTGACCACCGCTATCGGCGACGGCGTGCAGCTCGTCGGCGACGATCTGTTCGTGACCAATGTGACGCGCCTCTCCGAGGGCATCAAGAAGGGCACGGCCAACTCCATCCTCATCAAGGTCAACCAGATCGGCACGCTGACCGAAACCATCGCGGCGGTCGATATGGCCCATCGCGCGGGCTACACCAGCGTGATGTCGCACCGCTCCGGCGAGACCGAGGACAGCACGATCGCCGATCTCGTCGTCGCGCTGAACTGCGGGCAGATCAAGACCGGCTCGCTCGCCCGCTCCGACCGCACCGCCAAATACAACCAGCTCATCCGCATCGAGGAAGAACTGGGCGACGCGGCGATCTACGCCGGCAAGGCCGCACTGAAGGCGCTTGCGTAAGTCTTTCCGCTTCACCGCGTCTTGGCCGGGCTTGTCCCGGCCATCCACGCCTAGCCACGCCGGCCCGCGAACAAAGGGAGGCGGGATATGGACAAGGATATCTCGACGATCGACGGCGCGTGTCATTGTGGCGCTGTTCGTTTGCGCGTGCGCCTGACCAACGGCCTTCACACCGCGCGCCGCTGCACATGCTCCTATTGCCGGATGCGCGGCGCGGTCGCTGTTTCCGCTGATCTCGGCGGCGTCGAAATCCTGTCGGGAGCCGACGCCCTGAGCCTTTATACGTTCAATACCGGCGTCGCGAAGCACTACTTCTGCTCTCGATGCGGCATCTACACCCATCACCAGCGTCGATCCAATCCGAATCAATATGGCGTCAACGTCGCCTGTCTCGAGGGCCTGAGCCCGTTCGACTTCGACGATGTCGTCGTCTACGACGGAGCGAATGCGCCCGAGGACGACTATTCGGGAAAGCCTCGCGTTGCGGGGCGTTTGAAATTCATTCGCGCCGCCGACTGACCGCCACCCACCTGCAGCTGAAAGCAGCAACGCAAAGACCATGGAAAAAACCTTCGACCCCGCCTCGATCGAATCCCGCATCCGCAAGGGCTGGGAAGACGCCAACGCTTTCGCCGCCGGGCGGCCGGAGCGCGCCGGGGCAGCGCCCTATTCCATCGTCATTCCGCCGCCGAACGTCACCGGCAATCTGCACATGGGCCATGCGCTCAACAACACGCTGCAGGACATTCTCGTGCGCTACCAGCGCATGCTCGGCAAGGATGTTCTGTGGCAGCCTGGCACCGACCATGCCGGCATCGCCACGCAGATGGTGGTGGAGCGGCAGCTGATGGAACGCCAGCTTCCCGGCCGTCGCGACATGGGCCGCGAGGCTTTCTTGAAGCGCGTGTGGGAATGGAAAGCCGAATCGGGTGGCGCCATCGTCGAACAGTTGAAGCGCCTCGGCGCCTCCTGCGACTGGTCGCGCGAACGTTTCACGCTGGATGAAGGCCTGTCGCGCGCGGTGGCGAAAGTGTTCGTGCAGTTGCATCGCGACGGGCTGCTCTACAAGGACAAGCGCCTCGTCAACTGGGACCCGGCGCTGCACACGGCGATCTCCGATCTCGAGGTGGTTCAGGTCGAATGCCGCGGATCGTTCAAATGGGAACGCGGCGGCGAGGCGCCCTTCGATGCGCAGGCGCTCGGCAAGGTTCTGGACAAGAACCCGAACGGCCATCTCTATTATTTCGACTATCCGCTCGAGGGCGACGACGGCGCTGTGATCACCGTGGCGACGACGCGTCCCGAGACGATGCTCGGCGACACCGCCATCGCGGTGCATCCCGAGAACGAAAAGCTGAAGCATCTGATCGGTCGTTTCGCGATCCTGCCCCTGGTCGGCCGGCGCATCCCGATCGTCGCCGACGACTACGCCGATCCCGAAAAGGGCACCGGCGCCGTGAAGATCACCCCCGCACACGACTTCAACGATTTCGAAGTCGGCAAGCGGCATGGTCTGCGCGTCGTCAATGTGCTCGACTCCATGGCGAGCGTGACGCTCTCGGCGAACAGCGACTTCCACGAGGGCGTGGCGCCGTCGGCAGAGCTCGCTGCCACCGTTGCGGCGCTCGACGGACAGGATCGCTTTTTCGCGCGTCGTGAAGTCGTCGCGATGATGGAAGGGCGCGGCCTGCTCGGCAAGATCGAGCCCAACGCGCACACAGTTCCGCACGGCGACCGCTCGCACGCTGTGCTGGAGCCACGCCTCACCGACCAATGGTATGTGGACGCCAAGACGCTGGCGCAGCCGGCGCTTGCCGCCGTGCGCGACGGACGCACCAGCTTCGTGCCGAAGAACTGGGAAAAGACCTATTTCGAATGGCTGGAGAACATCCAGCCCTGGTGCGTGTCGCGCCAGCTTTGGTGGGGCCATCGCATTCCCGCGTGGTACGACGAAGACGGCAATGTCTTCGTTGAGGAAAGCGAAGAGGCAGCGCTGGCCGTCGCGAAGGCGCGCCACGGCAAGGATGTGACGCTCATTCGCGACGAAGACGTCCTCGACACCTGGTTCTCCTCCGCCCTCTGGCCCTTCTCCACCCTCGGCTGGCCGGACGAGACGCCCGAACTCGCGCGCTTCTACCCCACCAATGTCCTCGTCACCGGCTTCGACATCATCTTCTTCTGGGTCGCCCGCATGATGATGATGGGTCTCCATTTCAAGAAGGAGATTCCGTTCAGGGACGTCTACATCCACGCCCTCGTCCGCGACGAGAAGGGCGCCAAGATGTCGAAGTCCAAGGGCAATGTCATCGACCCGCTCGGGCTGATCGACCAGTACGGCGCCGATGCGCTGCGCTTCACGCTGGCGGCGATGGCGGCGCAGGGGCGCGACATCAAGCTCTCGACCCAGCGCGTCGAAGGCTATCGCAACTTCGCCACCAAGCTCTGGAACGCCTCGCGCTTCGCCGAGATGAACGGCTGCGCGCGCGTCGCGAGCTACGATCCGCACGCCAATACGGTGACGCTCAATCGCTGGATTGTCGGCGAAGCTGCGCGCACGACGCGCGATGTCGCCGCCGCCATCGAAGCCTATCGTTTCAACGATGCGGCCGCGGCCGCCTATCGCTTCGTGTGGAACATCTTCTGCGACTGGTACGTCGAGCTGTCGAAGCCGCTGCTCACCGGCGAAGATGGCGCGCAGAAAGACGAGACGCGCGCGACCACCGCCTTCGTGCTCGACCAGATCTATGCGCTGCTGCATCCCTTCATGCCCTTCATCACCGAGGAGCTGTGGGCGATCAAGGGCGAGGGCGATCCTTCCCGCGGCCTGCTGGTGCTGGGGCAATGGCCGAAGCTCGAGGGGCTCGAGGATGCGGCGGCGGAAAACGAAATCGGCTGGGTGGTCGATCTCGTTTCCGAAATCCGTTCGCTGCGCGCCGAAATGAATCTGACCGCCGAAACGGAGCTCGCGCTCGTCGGCGCCGATGCAGCGTTGCAGGCGCGCGCCAAGGCCTGGGAAGACACGCTCAAAAAGCTCGCGCGCCTCTCCGCCGTCTCCTTCGCTGAGACGGCGCCCAAGGCCAGCGCGCAATTGCTGGTGCGCGGCGGCGTCGCCGCCATTCCTCTCGAAGGCGTGATCGACCTTTCGGCCGAGACCGCGCGACTGAAAAAGGAAATCGCCAAACAGGACGGCGAGGTGAAGAAGCTCGAGGCGAAGCTCGCCAATCCGGGCTTCCTCGCCAAGGCCGACGAAGAGGTGATCGACGAGACGCGCGAGCGTGTCGAGGACGCGAAGGCGCAGATCGAGAAACTCACCGCGGCGCTGGCGCGTCTCGCGGGATGACGGCCGCTCGTCGCCCGCATGTGGAGCGCCGCGGCGTCCCGGTGTTGACCGTGGACGGACTCGGCGTCGATCGCGGCGGGCGGCGCGTGGTGTCGAATGTGTCCTTCACCCTCTCGGGCGGACAAGCGCTGATTGTCACCGGGCGCAACGGCGCCGGCAAATCGACGCTGCTGCGCGCGCTTGCCGGTCTGCTGCCGCGCGCGGAGGGCGAGGTGACGCTGAGCGGCGGGCCGCCGGATGTCGATCTGCCACGAACGATCCATTATCTCGCCCATGCCGACGGGCTGAAGGCGGCGCTCACCGTGGAAGAAAACCTCACCTTCTGGGCCGACTATTTCGGCGCCGGCGAAGGCAGTCTCGCAGTCGCCGACGCACTGGAGGCCGTCGGCCTCGCCCATCTCTTTTCCGCCCGCGCCGGCGCGCTGTCGGCGGGGCAGAAGCGCCGCGTGGCGCTGGCGCGCCTGCTCGTCGCCCATCGTCCGATCTGGCTTCTGGATGAACCGCTCACCGCGCTCGACGCTGCATCGCGCGCGCGTTTCTCCAAACTCATGTGCGCCCATTGCGCGACCGACGGCATGATCGTCGCCGCGACACATGAACCGCTGGGAATAGAAGACGCCATCGAACTGAAACTCGGCGCGGCGCCGGCGGAGAAAGCCTGATGCGCGCGCTGTTCCTGCGAGACCTGCGCATTGCAGCCCGCATCGGCGGATCGGGCGCCATGGGCGTGGTGTTCTTCCTCACCCTCGTCGCCATCGTGCCCTTCGCCGTGGGGCCGGACCCAAATCTGCTGGCGCGCATCGGTCCGGCGATCCTGTGGATCGCGGCGCTGCTCGCCAGCCTCCTCAGTTTCGACCGACTGTTTCAGGCCGACGCCGAAGACGGCACGCTCGATCTGCTGCATCTCTCCGAAACCCCGCTGGAACTGGCGGTGCTGGCGAAATGTGCGGCGCATTGGGTGTCGTCGAGCCTGCCGCTGATCTGCGCGGCGCCGTTCCTGGGCTTGATGCTGCAACAGGAACAGTCGGCGCTGTTCGGCGTCGTAACGTCACTGGCAGCCGGCACGCCGGCGCTGACGCTGATCGGCGCCATCGGCGCGGCGGCGACGGTCACCATTCGCCGCGGCGGCCTGCTGATGGCGCTGCTGGTGCTGCCGCTGACCATTCCGGTGCTGATCTTCGGCGTGTCGGCGGCGGAGGCGGCGTCGGGCGGCACGGTGCCGTTCCTGTCGCCCTTCTCGATCCTTTGCGCAATCAGCCTCGCCGCGCTGGCGCTGTGCCCCTTCGCCGCAGCCGCGGCGCTGCGCAATCTCGGGGAATGAACCCCGACGGTCATTCGGCGATCAACTGCATCCCCGCGGCGTAGCGCTGGCCGTTTTCCACATAATGCTTCGCCGATTCGAGGTGCCGCAGCGCCTGCTCCGGGTCCAGTTGGCGCACGACTTTGGCGGGCGATCCGACGATCAGCGAATTGTCGGGAAACTCCTTGCCCTCGGTCACCAGCGCATTGGCGCCGACGAGGCAGTTGCGGCCGATCTTCGCGCCGTTGAGAATCGTTGCGCCCATGCCGATCAGCGTCGTGTCGCCAATCGTGCAGCCGTGCAGGATGACGCCATGGCCGATGGTGCAATCGGCGCCGATCGTAAGCGGATAGCCCATGTCGGTGTGCAGGATGCTGCCGTCCTGAATGTTGGTGCGCGCGCCGATGGTGATCCACTCGTTGTCGCCGCGCAGCGTGCAGTTGAACCACACATTGGCGTCCTCGAGCAGTTCCACCCGGCCGACGAGATGCGCGCCCGGCGCCACGAAGCACCGGCCGGGCGTCAGCTTCGGGGCGATTCCATCCAGTACATACAGCGGCATCGACGACTCCTTGGCGGGGCGGCGACTTTGCCATGTTCCCGTGTCGCCGCAAAGCGCCGCGATTTTTTTTGCGAAAAACTGCGGACGACACGAATTCGCCCTGTGGAAAGATTCTGATAGCTTTTGCTCAAGCTGTTGGCGACATTATAGTCTCAAATTCAGACGCAAAGGGGGTGGGGCTCTGAACGGTTCGGGATGGTTCGATCGGCTGCGGCGCGCCGCACGAGGAACGGCGCGCGCTGTCGTGCGGCGAAGCCTGGACCCGTGGGCGCAGTTCAAGGCGATGGCGATTCCGCTGCCGGAGCGTCTGCGCGTGGTGCCGCCGGATCTGCGCACCGCCGATCCGACCGTCGCGGAGGAGATTCGGCATGGCTATTTTTCCTTCGACGGCAAGACGGTCGCCGCGCAGGGGCAGTCCCTGTTCGCCTTGCGGCCGCCGACCGCAGCGTGGCGACGGAGCCTCGCGGGCTTTGCCTGGCTTCGGCACATGCGCGCCGCGGACAACGAGTTCGCCCGGGAAGCCGCACGCGCGCTGGTGGCGCAATTCCTCGCCCTTCGCAAACCCGAGGCAGGTGATCCGGCCTTCGAGCCCGCTGTCGCAGCGCGCCGGCTGATGGCCTTCCTCGCGCATGCGCCGATGCTGCTGAATGGGGCCGAAGCGGATTCCTATCAGGAGTTCCTGCGCGACCTTCAGCGCGAAGCGCGCGCGGTCTATTCTGCGCTGATCGCCTGGCGGGTGTCTGGCGCCGACCGGCTGCTGTGCGCCATCGCCCTCACCGAATATTCGATCTGCGCGGGCTCCGGCGCCACGATCCAGACCGCCGCCATGCGCCTGCTGGGCAAGGAAATCGAGCGGCAAATCCTGCGCGACGGCGGCCACATCGGCCGCAACCCCGGCGCGCTGGTGGATTTCCTGCTCGACATGCTGCCGCTGCGGCAGGTCTATTCCGCCCGCGGACTGCACCCGCCAGAGGCGCTGCTGCGGGCAATCGACCGGATGATCCCGATGCTGCGGATGATGCAGCATGGCGACGGCGCGCTGGCGCTGTTCCACGGCATGAGCGCCACGCCGCAGGATCAGCTGGCGACCGTCCTGTCACACGACGATTCGAGCCGCACCGCGCCGGCGAAGGCGCCCTTTTCCGGCTATCAGCGCCTCGACGTGGACGATGCGCTGATTCTCGTCGATTGCGGGCTGCCGCCACCGCCGGAGTTCTCCGCACGCGCCCACGCCAGCGCTCTCGCCTTCGAATTTTCGCTGGGCCTCGAGCGTGTCGTCGTGAACTGCGGCGCGCCGGCCGCGAACGATGCGGCGCGCGAACTCGCCCGCACGACCGCGGCGCATTCCACACTCTCGCTCGGCGAGCGCTCCAGTTGCCGCTTTGCCCCGTTCGATGGCGGCGCCGACGCCGGCTGCATCGTGGAGGGGCCGACCAAGGTGACTATCGAGCGGCGGCAGGCAAAGTCCGGCGAAGTGCTGGACATGACGCACAATGGCTATCTGCGCGCCTTCGGTCTGGTGCATGAGCGCGAACTGGCGATGACCAGGGACGGCGCACGCTTCATCGGCGAAGATCGCCTGATCGGCGCCGGCGCGTCCGGGCGCAGCGACCCCGTGCCCTTCCACATCCGATTTCACCTGCACCCGCGCGTGCAGGCGTCGAAGGCAGAGGACGGCAAGGTCATCGAACTATTGCTGGCCAACGGCGACAAGCTGCTGTTTTCGGCGGTTGGTCTGGAGCCGCAACTCGAGGAAAGCATCTTCTTCGCGGCGCCCGAAGGCGCGCGCCGCTGCCGGCAGATTGTCCTGAGCGGAACAGCCGAACCCGGCCTCAAGGCGCGCTGGGTGTTCCGGCGGATGTAGGGTTCAGGCCCCTACTCCGCCGCTTTGCCCACTCCGCCGAAGCGCTTGGTCACATATTCGTCGACGATCTTCGTGAACTCTTCGGCGATGCCCTCGCCGCGCAGGGTCATGGCCTTTTGCCCGTCGATGAACACCGGCGCCGCCGGAGTTTCGCCGGTGCCGGGAAGCGAAATGCCGATGTCGGCGTGTTTCGACTCGCCGGGGCCGTTGACGATGCAGCCCATGACCGCGACGTTGAGAGTCTCGACACCCGGATATTTGGCCCGCCATGCCGGCATGCGCTCGCGGATATGGCTCTGGATGTCGCGCGCCAGCTCCTGAAACACCGTGGAGGTGGTGCGTCCGCAGCCCGGACAGGCGGCGACCAGCGGCACGAAGGTGCGAAAGCCCATGGTTTGCAGGATTTCCTGCGCCACCCGCACTTCGAGCGTGCGATCGCCGCCCGGCTCGGGCGTCAGCGACACGCGGATGGTGTCGCCGATGCCGTCCTGCAGCAGCACGCCGAGCGCCGCGGCGGAAGCCACTACGCCCTTGCTGCCCATGCCGGCTTCGGTGAGCCCGAGATGCAGCGCGTAGTCGGACCGCTCCGCCACCATGCGATAGACGGCGACGAGATCCTGCACCGCCGACACCTTGGCGGAAATCACGATCCTGTTTTTCGGCAGGCCGATTTCCTCTGCGCGCTGCGCGGAATAGAGCGCCGAGCGCGCCATGGCCTCACGCATCACCGCTCGCGCGTCGATCGGCGCGTCGGAAGCGGCGTTGATATCCATCAGCGCGGTGAGCATTTCCTGATCGAGCGAACCCCAATTCGCGCCGATGCGGACCGCTTTGTCGTGCTTTGCGGCAAGTTCGACAATGGCGCCGAACTGCTTGTCGCGCTTGTCCTTGAAGCCGACATTGCCGGGGTTGATGCGATATTTGGCCAGCGCCTCGCCGCAGGCCGGATGATCGGCGAGCAGCTTGTGGCCAATGTAATGAAAGTCGCCGACCAGCGGGACATCGACGCCCATGGCGTCGAGTTTCTCGCGAATGTGGGGCACCGCCGCGGCGGCCTCGTCGCGGTCCACCGTGATGCGGACCAGTTCCGAGCCGGCCCGGGCCAGCGCCGCCACCTGCGCGACGGTGGACTCGATGTCCGCCGTGTCGGTGTTGGTCATGGACTGCACGACGATGGGCGCGCCGCCGCCAACGGTGACGGCGCCCTTGCCGGACCCGATGGTCACGGCGCAGGTCTGGCGTCGGGGCGCGGGCTCGGCGGCGATCGGCGTGGGCAGGCGGGTTTCGGTCGTCATGATCTCGGTCGTCATGGCTCTCGCGGGGGAAGGTCTCTGCTCTTGCCCCTAGGTCGCCCGGAACGGCGCGCGGGTCAAGTCGTCGGCCGCGCCGGGCGCCCGGCCGGGTTGCACATCGGCCGGACTGCTCCAGGTTCACTACATGGACCGCTTCGATCTCGCGCGCTTCGTCGACGCTCAGGCGCCTGTCTACGACACGGCGCTCGCGGAATTGCGGGCGGGAGAAAAGCGCACGCACTGGATATGGTTCGTGTTTCCGCAGCTTGCCGGCCTCGGCCACAGCGCCATGGCGGATCGCTACGCCATTCGCTCGCAGGACGAGGCCCGCGCCTATCTCGCACATGCCGTGCTCGGTCCGCGGTTGATCGAGAGCGTCGAGACCGTACTGACTGTCGAGGGGCGCTCGCTCGACGAGATTTTCGGCTTCCCGGACAGGCTCAAATTCGTCTCGTCCATGACGCTGTTCGACGCCACGGCGCCGCAGCGCAGGCAATTTGCGCAGGCATTGGACAAATATTGCGGCGGCGCGCGCGATCAGCGCACATTGACGCTTCTCGGCGATACGGGATGACCTTTTTTACGCGCGCCGGTAGGGCAAGGCCTCCTCGTCCTCCCGGAGGCCTTCGGCGACGACGACCCGCTCGCGCAGAAGGAAGGCGTCGACAGCGGCTCGGAAGTCCGGATCGGCGATGTCGTGCGCGGAATGGGTCGGCACCGGCCGGTAGCCGCGCGCCAGCTTGTGTTCGCCCTGCGCGCCCGCCTCGACTCGGGCGTAACCGTGACGGATGGCGTAGTCCATCGCCTGATAATAGCAGACCTCGAAATGCAGGAAGGGCTGGTCCTCCAGCGCCCCCCAATTGCGCCCGTAAATCGCTTCACCACCCAGAAAATTGATGGCGCCGGCGATGTGCGCGCCGTTGCGACGCGCCATCACCAGCAGGATACGGTCGGCCATCGCCGCGCCGATTTCGTCGAAGAAGGCGCGGGTGAGATAGGGCCGGCCCCATTTGCGCGCGCCCGTGTCCATGTAGAAGGAGAAAAAACTGTCCCAATGAGCGCTGGTGATCTGCACTCCGGTGAGAAGGTCGATCTCGACGCCGCCCGCCAGCGCCTCGCGCCGCTCGCGCCGTATGGCCTTGCGCTTGCGCGACGACAGAGCGTCGAGAAAATCCTCGAAGTCGCGATAGCCGGGATTTTCGAAATGATACTGGGCGCCGGTTCGTCGCGCAAAGCCGGCTGCCTCGAGCGCCGCTGCATCCTCCTCCTGCGTGAAGGTGACGTGAACCGAAGAGGCGCCGATCGTCCGACGCAACACGCTCAATCCCTCGATCAGCGCGGCGCGCGCGCCCTCCGGCGCGTCCGGCGCGACGAGCAGCCGGCGCCCGGGAACCGGCGTGAACGGGACCGCGACCTGAATTTTCGGATAATAGCTGCCGCCCGCGCGCTCATAGGCGTCGGCCCAGGTCTGATCGAAGACATATTCGCCGAGACTGTGGGTCTTCACATAGGCCGGCGCCGCGGCGGCGAGACGCTCTCCCTCGAAAACCAGCACATGGGCCGGACTCCAGCCCGTGCGTTTCCCCACCGAGCCCGAGCGCTCCAGCGCCGCCAGAAAGGCGTGGGACACGAAGGGATCATGTGGCAACCCCGGCGGATTGGCGCAGGCGTCCCACGCCGCCGCGTCGATGGCGGCAAGGGTCGGGGCGATTCGAATGGTCAGGCCGGGCATGGGGAGCGCTCCGCCGCGTGCAGCGAGCAAACCCTATGCCGCGAGGTGCGCGCGGTCGAGACAGTCATTGCGCATGACATTGCCGGATGAGGAATTTTTGTCGACGGCCGGAGTCCGACGACCGAATTCACCGATTGTGCAGTCGGCGCTCCCAGTCCAGCGCCTGCTGCACGATCAGCTCGAGATCATCGTATTGCGGCCGCCAGCCCAGCACCTCTTTCACGCGCGTATTCTGCGCCACCACAGCGGCGGAGTCGCCGGGCCGGCGCAGGCCGATCTCGACCTTGAAATCGACGCCAGACACCTTCTTCACCGAGTCGATCACCTCGAGAACGGAATAGCCTCTTCCGTAACCGCAGTTACAAGTGAGGCTGGCGCCGCCGGCGCGCAGATGCCTCAAGCCGTCCATATGAGCGCGCACGAGATCGCTCACCTGAATGTAATCGCGCAAGCAGGAGCCGTCGGGAGTCGGATAGTCGGTGCCGAACACCTGCATCCTGTCGCGCCGCCCCAGCACCGTCTGCACCGCCACCTTGATGAGATGCGTGGCGTTGGGCGTCGATTGACCTGTGCGGCCTTTCGGGTCGGCGCCGGCAACATTGAAGTAGCGCAGCACCACATAGCTCAGATCATGGGCCTTGCTGGTGTCCTCGAGCATCTGCTCGACCATCAGCTTGGAGCGGCCATAGGGCGAAATGGGCTTGAGCGTCTCGTCTTCGGTGACGGGATTTTGCAGCGGATCGCCATAGACCGCCGCCGTCGACGAAAAGATGAAATGCTTCACGCCGCATTCGACGGCGCAGGCGAGAAGGCTCCGCGCCTTGGCGGTGTTGTTGAGATAATATCCGAGCGGATCGGCGACCGATTCCGGCACGACGATCTTGGCGGCGAAATGGATGATCGCATCGATGTCGTTGCCACGAATGAGGCCCTTCACGAGGTCCTCGTCGCCGAAATCGCCGACGACCAGCGGCGCCTGTTCCGGCACCGCCCAGCGAAAGCCGGTCGACAGATTGTCGAGCACCACGACTTTTTCGCCCGCGTCCAACAGCTCCAGAACCATATGGCTGCCGATATAGCCTGCCCCGCCGGTGACAAGAACGGTCATTGCGCGTCATTCTCCAGAACGTCGGCGGCGAGACGCCCCCGGACAGAAAACTGCCCTGCAATCTTCCAGCTTTCTCCGCAACTGGCAATGTCCCGCCGCAGGCTCTGCCGATAGCGCCGCTGCAAGCTTGCGGCATATGCAGGTTTTTCCGGCTGAGCCGGGACGTTGCAGCGCCAGACCCGGCTCAGCCGAGAGGGCGAAACCGGCATTGGCGACAGTTGCCGAATCACCTCGGTGGCGCCGAGGATGAGGAGGCGCCTTCGCCGTCGATGCAGAATATCGCCCGGCGTGGACCGCGTCTCCGCACCGTTGCAAACGTCATCGAGCGGATCGCATTTCAACCACAGCTTTGCCGAAATAACTCAGGAAAGGGCCGATATGTCGAGCGGGAACGCCAGCGCCTATTGAAGGGTCGACGCCCGGCTCCATCTGCTGATTTCGACATCGTCGTCATCTCGGAAAGAAACAGGATGTTGCCGAATCTCGATCGCACGAGCCGTCACGCGCTGTTTCTCGACCTCGACGGAACCGTTGCGGAGATTGCGCCGACTCCGCAATCCGTCGTCGTCGACGAAAAAACGCGGGGGCTGCTGCAGCGTCTGCGGCGACGTTTCGACGGCGCCGTGGCGATCATATCCGGCCGCGATCTGGATGGCGTCGATGCCCTGCTTTCGCCTGTCGCAATGCCGGGTTCCGGCGCTCACGGCGCGATGCGGCGCGACGCGGCGGGAACGCTGCATATGACGAACGACCATGATTTCACGTCGTTGCAGGCCGCGTTACACGCGCGCTTCGGCAATGAAAGCGGCGTCATCGTCGAGTCCAAACGCACCGGCGTGGCGCTGCATTACCGCCTGCGTCCGGAACTACGAGACGCGTGTCGGGAGGCGGCGGCGCATGTAGCCGGCGGCGATCCGCGCCTGCGCTTGATCGACGGCAAGATGGTTGTCGAAATCGGAGCAGCCGGCGTCGACAAGGGCGCCGCGATCGAAGCCTTCCTACGTGAACCGCCATTCACCGGCCGAACGCCGATCTTCGCCGGAGACGACGAAACCGACGAGGCCGGGTTTTTCGCAGTGAACGCCCGCAATGGCGTCTCGATCAAGGTCGGCGCCGGCCGCACCGTCGCGCGCTTTCGCACCGAGAGCGTGGAGAGCCTGCGCGCATGGCTCGATCGCGTTGCTCGTGATACCGAGGAGAGCGCGGCATGAGCAGCCTCGAACTCGGCATCATCGGCAATTGTTCCTTCGCGGCGCTGATCGACGCCTCGGCGTCGATCGTCTGGTGCTGCCTGCCGCGATTCGACGGAGACCCGGTGTTCCACAGCCTGCTCGGCTCCACCGACCCGGAGCCGGCGGGCGTCTTTTCCATAGAACTCGAGGATCAGATCCGCACGGAACAGCGTTACGACGGCAACACCGCCATATTGATCACCACGCTCTACGGCCGTCACGGGGCCTTGCGAATCGTAGATTTCGCACCGCGCTTCTGGTGGCGCGATCGGCCGTTCTTTCCGCAGATGATCGTACGCCGCCTCCTGCCGATCGAAGGCAATCCCCGCATCCGTCTGCGCGTCAGACCAAGGTTCGACTATGGCGCAACCGCTCCCACGCTCACCTATGGCTCGCACCACATCCGATATGTCGGACCCGATACGACACTGCGCCTCACAACCAATGCGCCGATCGATTACATCCGCGCCGAGACGATGTTCAATCTCGCCGGTCCGATCGATCTCGTCCTCGGCCCCGACGAAACTCTGGCCGAGGGCGTGGCGCAGACCGCACACGCCTATGAGGTGAAAACCCGTGATTACTGGCAGACCTGGGCCTTTCGCCTCGCCATTCCCTACGAATGGCAGGATGCGGTGATCCGCGCGGCGATCACGCTCAAGCTTTGCGCCTATGAGCCCACCGGTGCGATCGTCGCGGCGCTCACAACCAGCATTCCGGAAGCGCCAGGCACACAGCGCAACTGGGATTACCGCTACTGCTGGGTTCGCGACGCTTATTTCGTCGTGCGTGCGCTCAACCGCCTTTCGGCGATGCGCAAGATGGAAAACTATTTTCGCTGGCTGATGAACATCGTTTCGTCGCTGCACGAGGGGCACATTCAGCCGGTCTATGGAGTCGGGCTGGAGCCCAATCTCGAAGAGCGCATCGTGCCCTCGCTTCCCGGCTATCGCGGGATGGGGCCGGTGCGCGTCGGCAACCAGGCCTATCAGCATTTTCAGCACGACAGCTATGGCAATGTCATTCTCGGCGTCGCACAGGCCTTTCTCGACAAGCGCCTGCTGTCGCCGCCGACCCGCGCCAATTTTCGCCGGCTCGAGGAGATCGGGAGATCAGCGGTCGGCTTCTTCGACAAGCCCGACGCCGGCATGTGGGAGTTGCGCACGCGGGCGCGCATCCACACCACCTCGGCCTTGATGTGCTGGGCGGCTGCCGACCGGCTGGCGCGCATCGCCAACCATATCGGCGAAGGCGGCAGCGGCGCCGAATGGCGCGAGAAGGCCGACAGGATCAAACAGGAGATTCTCACGCGGGCCTGGTCCAACAAGCGCCGGGCCTTCGTCGAATCCTTCGACGGACAGACCCTCGACGCCGGCGTTCTGCTGATGCTCGAAGTCGGCTTTATGGGCCCCGAAGATCCACGCATGCGCTCCACCGTCGAGCAACTCGAGGCGACACTGGCGCGCGGGCCGCATCTGATGCGCTACGAGGAGGCGGATGATTTCGGCAGTCCGGTGACAGCCTTCACGACATGCTCTTTCTGGCGGATCGACGCTCTGGCGCGCATGGGCCGCGTGGAGGAGGCGCGCGGCTATTTCGAGCAACTTCTCGCCTGCCGCAACAAGCTCGGCATCATGTCTGAGGACATCGACATAAAAACGGGCGAATCCTGGGGCAACTATCCCCAAACCTATTCGATGGTGGGAGTCATCAATTGCGCGATGCGGCTGTCGCGTCCCTGGGAGAAAGCGATATGAGGCGTCTCGTGGTGGTTTCCAACCGCGTCGTCGAACCGCAATGCGCGGCTTCCGGCGGTCTCGCGGTTTGCATTCTCGATGGCCTGCGCGAACGCGGCGGGCTGTGGTTCGGCTGGAAAGGCGATATTGTCGCGCAGGACGAGGAGCTCACGGTTTCTGTCGAAACGCACGATCGGGTGACGTTGGCGACGACACAACTCACCGAGCGCGAATTTCAGGATTACTATCTCGGCTTCTGCAACAACGCACTGTGGCCGGTGCTGCATTCCCGCCTCGATCTCGCCCGCTTCACGCCGGAAAACGCCGATAGCTATTGCGCCGTCAACCGGCGCTTCGCCGAAGCGCTGGCGCCGATGCTGCGGCCGGACGATCTCGTCTGGGCGCACGACTATCACCTGATTCCACTGGGCGCCGAACTGCGCGCCAAAAATGTGCAGAACCGCATAGGCTTCTTTTTGCATATTTCGTTCCCCTCGCCGGACGTGCTGCTCGCCATGCCCGAGCACGAATGGCTGATGCGAGCTCTCACCTCCTATGACGTCGTCGGCTTCCAGACCCGCGCCGATCAGGCCAATTTCTGCCGCTTCATGTGCGATGTCATGCGCGGCGAGATGCTGTCCGCCGACACGCTCTCCGTCGAGGGATCGATCGTGACGACGGCGGTGATCCCGGCCGGGATCGACGTCGACTCCTTCTCCGCCATGGCGCAGACGCCCCAGGCCGTGGCCCGCATCAAGTGGCTGCATCGGCGCGGCGAACCCGGAACCCACATCATCGGCGTGGATCGGCTCGATTACACCAAGGGCCTACCGGACCGGCTGCGCTCCTTCCAGCGACTGCTCGAACTCTACCCGCAGTATTGCAAGGAGGCGACACTGATGCAGATCGCGCCGCCGACGCGCGAAGAAGTGAAAGCCTATGCCGACATCCGCCATGAACTCGAGGCGCTGTCGGGGGAGATCAACGGCCAGTTCGGGGATTTCGACTGGACGCCGGTACGCTACATCCATCGCAATGTCTCGCGCGAGACGCTGGCGGGGCTCTATCGCGGCAGTCAGATCGGCCTTGTCACGCCGTTGCGCGACGGGATGAATCTTGTCGCCAAGGAGTATGTCGCGGCGCAGGATCCCCAAAACCCGGGTGTTCTCGTGCTGTCCCGCTTCGCGGGCGCCGCCGAGGACCTGCTCGAAGCGCTGATCGTCAACCCTTACGACCCCGAAGATGTCGCCGCCGCGCTACAGCGCGCCATGTCCATGGAGCGGGAAGAACGTGTGGAGCGTCACGCAGCGCTGCTGTCGCGCGTGCGCGCCCGGGACGCCGGCAATTGGATCGGTCGGTTTCTGAAGGCGCTGGAAGCGCCCGCTCCGACTCGCTCCGCGAGTTGCGCCGTTCGCGGCAAGCGCTTCGCCGCACGCACCGGACCCGCGAAAATTCTCGTGCCGGCCGGAAAATTCTTCCCGCCCTACGCAGTGACGGACCGCTCCATCGCCGCCGCGCGCCCATGAGCGCCTTCAGGAACGCGGGTTTGCCGATCGGCGCGACAACGCGCCATGGACGACATCCATGGCGATCGCGGCCAGCTGATCGCCATCGTTGGGCTTGACATAGACCTTGTCGGCGCCGGCCTGCATCGCTTCGGCGTGGATCGACGACGCCGAGGTCGTGGTGAGCACGAACACTGGTAGATCGCGCAGCGCGAGGGAGTTGCGCAACGAGCGCAGGAAACTCATGCCGTCGAGGCGCGGCATGTTGAGATCGAGCACGAGAGCGTCGGGAAGCCTGTCGAGCTGATCCTCCCGCGACACGAGGAACACTGCGTCGAGACCATTGTCGACATGTTCCGTCTCGACCTCGGCGCCGATGACGGTCTCGGCGGTCCGCAGCGCCTTCTGAAACAGATAGACGTCGTCGGGATCGTCTTCGATGATCAGGATACGGCAGGGACGGTCGTGGGTCTCGACAGGAGGCATTGACGTCACCATGTCATGTGCGGCGCACACCAACATATCGAGACTCGATGACTTCCGGCAAGGGGCCTGCTTCCGGCTTCGGAGAAAATGGCGAACATTTCCGGCTCGCCGTCGAGAACTCGGCGGCGGCGATGATCTTTGTCGGCGCCGACGGCGTCATCCGCTTCGCCAATGCCCAGGCAGGTCGCATGTTCGGCTATACGCCGCCGGAGCTCGCCGGCATGTGTGTCGACGCATTGTTGCCATCGTCCTTGCGTGTCGATCATGCCGTCCTGCGCCGCAGTTACATTGCCGATCCTGCAGAACGGCCGATGGGCCTTGGCCGCGATCTGCGCGCAGCGCGGCGCGGCGGCGCTGAATTTCCCGTGGAAATCGGCCTGACGCCGATCCATGCGCCAAACGAAATGCTGGTGCTGGCGACCATCGTCGATGTGACGGCGCGCCGCAAGGCCGAGGAAGCGCTGGCCCTGCGCGCCGCCGAACTCGAACGCGCCAATGTGCGGCTGGCGCAATTCGCCTTCGTCGCCTCGCACGATCTGCAGGAGCCGCTGCGCAAGATCGCCGCCTTCTCCGACCTGTTGCAAACTGCGCTCGAGGATGATGATTATCTCGAAGCCGCGCACGCCAACGAAGTGATGCGCAATGCGGCCCTGCGCGCCCGCGCTCTCGTCGACGATCTCCTCGCCTATTCGCGCGTCGTCAACGACGAGCAGGACATGGCCGACCTCGATCTCCGCCGTGAAGTCTCCCTCGCTTTGACCGATCTGTCGGAAGCAGTGTCGGCAGCGCAGGCCCGGATCGACGTTTCCATTCCGCCCGTCATCGTGCGCGCCGACCATTCACAACTCTCGCGGCTGCTGATCAACATCCTCTCCAACGCCCTGAAATATCGAAAGCCCGGCGCTCCGGCCCATGTCGCGATCATCGGCCGACTGGCTTCGGGAAATGCGCTGGCGCTCGAAATCGTCGATGACGGCATCGGCTTCGAGGACAAATATGCCCAGCAGATTTTCGAGCCCTTCAAGCGGCTGCATACGGCGGCGAAATATCCGGGAACCGGAATCGGTCTGGCTATCTGCAAATCGATCGCCGAGCGTCACGACTGGGGGCTTTCTGTGCATTCGGCCCCGGGCGAAGGCGCGACCTTCGTCATTTCCATGCCTGTCGCCGGCCGCAGCGACCAGGCGCCGGAGGGAACCTGACACGATGCTGCGGCGCTGCTCCCCCCGAGAATGAAAATGACTGAAGCTGCAGCGCTAGGGCTCCGGGACCGCTTTCCGCCCCTCGAAGTCCAGGAACTGCCGCAGCCTCCCGTCTCCTCGCCGATCGACGAGGCTCAGTGCGTCGTGCGCGCGGCTTCCATGCAGGCCCGCTCACATTCGGCGCATGTCTCGGCGCAAATGCGGCAATGCTCGTGCATGTCGGCATGCTTGCGACATTCCTCTTCGCACAGGCGGCAGGCATTGGCGCAAGCTTCGAGCAGACCGGCGGCGACATCGCCGCCCCGCCGTAGCGACAAAACCGAGGCGGTCGCTGTGCACAGATGGGCGCAGACGAGATCGAGTTCGATGCAGTCACGCAGTCCCTCGACATTGGTTTCACACAGACAGGCATCCGCGCAACTGGCGCAGACCTGCGCGCAATCCATTGCGGTTTCGATCACGCGCGCGAAGCTGCGGCCTGCACCCGTCGCGAGCGGATGCGCTCTGGTCATTTCCTGAACATGCATGGAGAAGCTCCTTCGTTGCGCCCCCTCCCCAATCAATTCGCGATGGCCGAATTTGTTGCGCGGCGTCCGATCCAAAGCGTCGGCGACGGTCATTTGGGCGGCGAGCTGATGTGCTGCTTGAGCACGACATCGCTTGTCGCGTCGACCTCCTGCAGGACGATCTCATACCCCCAGAGCCGCGCCAGATGCTCCAGCACCGACAGGGCGCTGGCGACGCGCAGCAACCGTCCCTCGAAAACCCGGTGCCGCAGGGTGAGACGGCGCGTGCCGACGAGATCGACATCGACGATCTCGATATTTGGCGAGTTCGCCGCGACATCATATTCCTGCGCGAGTCTGCGGCGCACGTCGCGATAGCCGCGCTCGTTGTGGATCGCTCCGACTTCCAGCTTGGGGCTGTCGTTGTCATCGACGATGTGGAACAACCGCCAGGCCCGAATGAGGCGCGGCGACAGGAATTGCGCGATGAAACTGTCGTCGCGATAATTGGCCCAGATGTCCCGCAGCGCCGCCATGTCGTCGCCGGAGCCGGCAAGCTCAGGGAACCACTCGCGGTCCTCTTCGGTCGGATCACGGGCGATGCGGGCGATGTCGCGCATCATGGCGAAGCCCAGCGCATAACGGTTAACGCCGCTGTAGCCCGGTTCGTCGTACATCGGCTGGCGCACGACATTGGTGTGCGACGTGAGAAACTCGAGATAGGCGCCGTCGTCGATCTGACCAGCCTCATGGAGGCGGGTCATGATCTGATAATGGCACCAGGTGGCACAGCCCTCGTTCATCACCCCGGTCTGCTGCTGCGGATAGAAATATTGCGCGATCAGCCGCACGATGCGCAGGATTTCACGCTGCCACGGCTCCAGCCGCGGCGCGACTTTCTCCAGAAAATACAGGATATTTTCCTGCGGAAGCCCGAGCAGGGCGAGCCGCCGGTCATTGTCGGACTTGCTCGCCGTCGCCTTTCGGCCCGGCACCGTGCGCCACAGATCGTTGTAGAGCCGTTCGCGGTCGCTGGCGCGGTCCTTCTCGCGACGCTGCTCCTCGCGCAAATCGGCCGGGCGCCGGCGCGGATAGCGATCGACCCCCTGCGGCGTCAGCGCATGGGCGGCATCGAGCAGCCGCTCGACTTCCGCCTGTCCGTAACGTTCCTCGCAACTGGCGATATAGTCCTTCGCGAAAGCGAGATAGGAAAGGATCGCGCTGGCGTCGGTCCACTGCCGGAACAGATAGTTGTTCTTGAAGAAGTGATTGTGGCCGAAGGCGGCGTGCGCGATCACCAGCGTCTGCATGGTCGCACTGTTGCCTTCCATCAGATAGGAAATACACGGGTTGGAGTTGATGACGATTTCATAGGCGAGACCCTGCAGTCCGAGACGGTACGTCGTCTCGTGCTGGGCGAAGCGTTTGCCGAACGACCAGTGCCGGTAGAGGAGCGGCACGCCGGTCGAGGCATAGGCGTCGAGCATCTGCTCGGCGGTGATCACTTCGATCTGATTGGGGTAGACATCAAGCCCGAGATCGCCGGTCGCGATGCTCTCGACAGCGTCGTGAATCCGCCGCAGGGAGTCGTAGTTCCAGTCCTTGCCGGAGAACAGCAGCGGCCCGTTCATTTCGCCCGATCCTCTGCGCCCTTGCGCGCAAACAATTGCCGGAACACCGGATAGATCTGCTCGCGCCGCGACACCCGCCGCATCTGGAATTTCTGAAAGCTCTTGCGCAGCGGCGCATAGGCGTTCCACAGCGAAGTCGAGCCGAACTGCGGATCGTAGGTGGAGAGTTCGGCGTTGGGACCGCACACTTCCAGATAGGCGAAATACTGGCACATCGGCAGGATCTGGTCGGCAAGCTGCCGCACAGCGAGGTCGTTGTCGCTGGGCAGGTTGTCGCCGTCCGACGCCTGAGCGGCATAGATGTTCCAGCTTTCCACATCGTAACGCGCGCGCACGATGCGCAGCATCTCCACAAAGGCCGAGGACACCAGCGTGCCGCCGGTTTCCGAGGAGCGAAAGAACGTTTCTTCGTCGACTTCGCGCGCCTGATCGGTGTGACGGATGAACACCACCTCGATCCGCTCATAGCGCCGCGTGAGAAACACATGCAGCAGCATGAAAAAGCGCTTTGCGACATCCTTCATGTGCTCGGTCATGGAGGCCGAGGCGTCCATGAGGCAGAACATCACGGCTTGCGTGATCGGGCGCGGAACGCGTTCGTAGCGCCTGTAGCGCAGATCGATCGGGTCGAGAAACGCGACGCGCGCACGGCGACCTTCCAGCCGTTCGATTTCGGCGCGAATTTCCACGGCGCTCGCCGCGTCCGCGTCTTCGAGTTCGCGTTCCAGCCTTTCGATTTCGGCTCGTCCCGGGCGCTTGAGTGCAATGCGCCGGGTCAGCGCCATGCGCATCGTGCGAGTCATGGCGAGATTGGCCGGCGATCCGCTGACCGTATAGCCCGCGCGCTGCAAGGACTCTTTTTCGGTGCGGGCGAGACGCCGCTTGGCGAGATCGGGAAGTTCCAGATCGTCGAGAAAGATGTCGAGGAATTCCTCGCGCGTCAACACGAAGCGAAACGCATCTTCCTGCCCATTGCCGTCGCCGGCGCTGGCCCCGCCGCTTCCGCCGCCGCCCCCCTCGGGACGATCGATGAGATCGCCCTCGACATAGCGGCGGTTGCCGGGCAGCACGAGATCACGCCGCACGCCATTGGCGTGCGAGAAGGTCGGCTCACGGATGCCGTCGATCGGGATCGATATCTCGCCGGGATTTTCCAGATCCTCGATGCCGCGGTCGCGACTGGCGTCATGCACGGCGCGACGGATGAGCTTTTCCGCCCGCCGCAGAAAGCGTTGACGGTTGGTGAAGCTCTTCCCGCCCGGATTGAGTCGTCTATCGACGATGTGCATGGTTCCCCTTGCCGCGGCTCAACCCGCCTGTTTGACGCGCATGTACCATTCCACCAGCCGGCGCACCTGGCGCTCGGTGTAGCCGCGCGCCGTCATGCGCATCACGAAGTCTTCGTGCTTCTTCTCGGTATCGGTGTCCTTCTTCGAGCCGAAGCTGATCACCGGCAGCAACTCTTCCACCTGCGAGAACATACGCCGCTCGATTACGTCGCGGATTTTCTCGTAGCTCGCCCAGCCCGGATTGTTGCCGCGATTGGCGGCGCGCCACCGCAGGGCGAATTTCACCACCTCGTTGCGGAAGTCTTTCGGATTGGCGATGCCCGCCGGCTTCTCGATCTTGGTCAGTTCCTGATTGAGCAGATCCCGATCGAGCATTTGACCGGTGTTGGGGTCTTTGAAGTCCTGATCCTCGATCCACGCATCGGCGTAGTCGATGTAGCGGTCGAACAGGTTCTGGCCATATTCCTGATAGGATTCGAGATAGGCCTTCTGGATGTCGTTGCCGATGAACTCCGCATAGCGCGGCGCCAGTTCGCCCTTGATGAATTCGAGATAGCGGTTCTCGGTTTCGGCGGGCAACTGTTCGCGCTTGAGCGACTGTTCCAGCACATACATCAGATGCACCGGATCGGCGGCGACCTCCACCGTGTCGTAGTTGAAGGTCGCGGCCAGCACCTTGAAGGCGAAGCGGGTAGAAAGTCCGTCCATGCCTTCGTCGACGCCGGCGGTCTCGCGATATTCCAGCATGCTGCGCGCATGCGGGTCGACCTCGCGCAGGCTCTCTCCGTCGTAAACGCGCATCTTGGAATAGAGGTTGGAATTCTCGTGCTGCTTCAGGCGAGACAGCACGATGAAGCGCGAGAGCATTTCCAGTGTGCCGGGCGCGCAACTGGCAGCGGCGAGTTCGGATTCGCGTAGCAGCTTGGCGTAGATCTTCTGCTCCTCGGTCACCCGCAGGCAGTAGGGCACCTTGATGACGTAGATGCGATCGATGAAGGCTTCGTTGTTGCGGTTGGCTTTGAAGCTCTGCCACTCCGCCTCGTTGGAATGCGCCAGCACCATGCCGGAAAACGGAATGGCGCCGATGTTCTCGGTGCCGATGTAATTGCCCTCCTGCGTCGCCGTCAGCAGCGGGTGCAGCATCTTGATCGGCGCCTTGAACATCTCGACGAATTCGAGAAGCCCCTGATTGGCCCGATTGAGGCCGCCGCTGTAGCTGTAGGCGTCCGGGTCGGCCTGCGAGAACTGCTCCAGTTTGCGGATGTCGACCTTGCCCACCAGCGAGGAGATGTCCTGGTTGTTCTCGTCGCCCGGCTCGGTCTTTGCGATGGCCGCCTGCCGCAGGCGCGACGGCGTGAGCTTCACCACGGTGAACTTGGAGATGTCGCCGCCGAATTCATCGAGGCGCTTGAGGCACCATGGGCTGAGCAGTCCGGAAAGACGGCGGCGCGGAATGCCGTAGCGCTCTTCCAGCATCGGCCCCATGGTGAGGGGATCGAACAGACCCAGCGGACTTTCGAACACCGGGCTGAGTTCGCCCTTGGCTTTCAGCACATAAATCGGATTGGCTTCCATCAGCAGCTTCAGCCGCTCGGCCAGCGAGGATTTGCCGCCGCCGACCGGGCCCAGAAGATAGAGGATCTGCTTGCGCTCCTCGAGCCCCTGCGCCGCATGGCGGAAGAAGCTGACGATGCGCTCGATCGTCTCTTCCATCCCGTAGAATTCCGCGAAGGCCGGATAGACCCGGATGGTGCGATTCATGTAGATGCGGCCGAGGCGCGGATCGCGCGAGGTGTCGACGAGTTCGGCCTCGCCGATCGCCTCCAGAATGCGCTCCGCCGCGCTGGCGTAGGCTTTGGGCTCCTTGCGGCACAGGTCGAGATAGGCCTCGAGCGGCATCTCGACCGCGCGCTTTTCGCCATAGGATCTCGCGAAATCCGCGAAAAGATCGGAATTGGTCATCGCGTTCATCTCTCCACGGCAATGCGCGTTTGACGCCGGCATCGCCTGCAGGGCGCGCCGCGCGGCCTGCCTGAAGAATTACATATGAGCGACGAAGACAAAGGCGCCAGTGGGGCACGGCGCCGGATTTCCCGCCGCGACTGCCTGCAACGTGAGCATGGCGCCACGCGACTCATCCGGATCGCGCGACGCGCCGCCAATCTCGATACGATCATCCGGGTCGACGCCATTGGGCCGTGAAACATCCTGTCCGGGTTCGGCGCATGTCGCCCGTTCCGGGCCATTGCCGAGGTTTGCCCCGGTTCAAAATGCTGGTCTGCCGGCAAAGTCGCGTCCCGGGGCCAACCACCCTTCAATACAATGCCGACGCAAATAAATTTCCACTGATCGAAATCAACTGAACAAAACATGGGCTGCCTCGCGAAAGCACGGTCGCCTCTCAGACTGTCGCGTCGCGTGATTGCAGCATTGTCGCAATCCCCGATTTCAGTGTCTTCGTCCAGAATTTGACAACCCGAGGTTGTTTCTATTCCTTGCCCGGTCCTTGCAGCTTTGCTTGCAGCCATGCCTCCCGCGATGTCGGCGCCTGCGTGAGGGCCGTTATTCCCGCCTGCGCCATTCGGGGCTTCCTCGAGCGCGGCGATTGTGTCATGTCGCTTGCCGGCCTGCGCCTTGCCCGCAGCAGCAGCCCGTCGTCTCGAGCGCGGGCGCAGTGGGCGGGCCGGCGCGCAACTGTCGAACTCGTTCGAGGAATTATCGATGTCCGCCAAGCCTGCTTTTCTCTCGAGGGAGCGCACCATTGCCGGGCCGTCGTTCAATCGCTGGCTGGTTCCGCCGGCGGCGCTGGCCATTCATCTGTGCATCGGCATGGCCTATGGCTTCTCGGTGTTCTGGCTGCCGCTGT
>Ga0265331_10000060_pt1 | contig 170322 bp, 146 predicted proteins | sample 41923metaG_FD_202088 | JGI IMG/M metagenome (GOLD analysis project Ga0265331, IMG submission 202088) | Rhizosphere microbial communities from Carex aquatilis grown in University of Washington, Seatle, WA, United States - 4-19-23 metaG | ecosystem: Host-associated > Plants > Roots >... | reverse complement strand
CCTCACCGCCCGACGTCGGCGCTCGTTGAGCACCTCCATCGGCAACCTCCGCCCATCGCTCTTGGTCATGCGAGTTCGACGGCGAAAGCGCAGGAAGATTCAAATATTTATCCGCCGGGTCAATAGTGGCGGGCCATCGCGGCGCCCCGCCTTCGAAGCTTCACGGGATTGCCCTTCACGACCCCCGATCGTACATCCCCCGCGTCGCCCGGCTCATCAGCTCGACCAGCCTGCGGCGCGGCAGGAGGCGGTGCAGGACGAAGGCGGCGAGGCGATTGCTCCGACCGGCGATGCGCGTCGGGCCGTGCCCGAGGGCGGCGAGAGCTTCGGCGACGGTTTCGTCCGCCTCCATGAGCGGCGCCGACAGACCGCGCGTGGGCCGCGGATTGCTGCTGAGAAAACCGGGGGTGCGTGTCGCACCGGGGCAGAAGGCCAGTACGTCGACGCCATGCTCGCGCAACTCCGACCACAACGCCTCGCCCAGCACCAAATCGAACGCCTTCGTGGCAGCATAGGTGCCGACCATTGCGTGTCCCTGAAAGCCAGCTAGCGACGACATCAAGATGATCCCGCCGCGGCGGCGCTCGGCCATGCGTGTCCCGAAATGGTGGCTGAGCAACAGCGGGCCGCGGCAGTTCACGTCGAGCATGCGCAACTTGTCGTCGAGCCCGATGGCGAGGAAGCGACCGACGACGGAGTGTGCGGCATTGTAGACCAGCAGGCCGATCTCGAGATCCGAAGTCGCGGCGGTCAGCTGCGCCAGCATGTCCGGAGCCGCCAAGTCGACCACGAAGGCACGGGTCTGAACCCCGTACTCCGCCGCCAGCGAGCGTGCCAGCGATTCCAGCGGTTCAGCCGCTTCGGCGACCATGATCACATTGAGACCGCGTTGCGCGAGCTGTCGCGAGTACGACGCGCCCATGCCAAGCGACCCGCCCGCAACCAGCGCCCACGGACCGTAGCGTGCGCAGAATGGGTCTGTGATCAGGGTCATGTCTAGCGTGCCCTCCCACTAGGCGCTTAACGGCAAAGTCTGGCGCGATTCGCAAAAGACTGGGTGAAAGTGCTCGCGGAGGAAAGAAATGGAAAACCGGGAATGGAAAATTGAGAACGGAGAACGGGCCAATGCGTTCCATTCTGCGGTTCTGAGTTCCCGGCTCTCCATTCTCGGTTTTCCATTTCTCTTCTGCTTGATTCCGGCTCTGCCGGGTTGGGTCGTTGCCGACTACCCAGCCGGAGAGGACTGTAGCAACGCGGCAAGAGATTCTCACGCAGAGACTCAGAGGCGTGGAAACGAGATCGCTGCCCGAAGTCCAGGACGTCATTCCTCGCTCGGTTGTGCGGCAACCCAACAGACCTCGTTTCACGCGTGCTTGACTCGCAGAGGCAAAGCGACGATTCACACCTGCCAACCGGATCATCGTCCGGAATGCAGCACCTGGCGACTATGTTATGCCCGGCGGCCCACAGACGATCGAGCGCCTCTCGCGCCATGAGTTGAACGCGCCGGCCTATCGGCAGCTCAGCGCCCAACGCTTTGGATCGGACAACTGGGAGGCGCAGGTGCGCTATGCGTGCTGGCTCTACGATGGGAACCCGGCGAGCCGGCGGGACGAGCCCCTGCCGATCTTCGTCTGTCGCTCGGGAGAGCAACTGATCGGCCAGGTTGGCGTGATCCCGATCGACCTCCGTTTGAATGGAGCCCGGTTGCGCGGCGGCTGGTGCGTCGACCTGTTCGTGCTGCCGGAGTATCAGGGCAGACGCGTCGGGGAGAATCTGGTGGCCGCGGTCCAGCGCGCCTTTCCCGTGACCCTGACACTTGGCCAAACCGACGCAGCGTATCGTTTGGCTCGACGTCTGGGCTGGTGCGCCGCGGGTGCGTTGACGCACTCTCGGCAATTGCTGCGCCCGTTGAGCGGTATCGCGAAGAAGGTCATGGAGAAGGTGGGCCTGACGAGCGTTGCGGGCGCATTCCGCGCCGGACCGGCCGCCGCGAAGATTCCGCCAATGGCGAATATCCGCATGCAGCCGGTCACCTCGCTTGCGGATGTCGCTGATCAGCAGGCTGATCTGTGTGGGGCGGGGAACTCACCAACGCGCATCGTCCGCAGCGCTGCGTTCATGCAGTGGCGGTACTGTGACCACCCCTTCTTTCGCTATACGATACGACGGTTGACGATTGGCGGACATGGTGAGGCCTACGCGGTGTGGCGTGTCGTCGACGACCGCCTGTGGCGGCGCGCGGCGCTTGTCGATCTCGTGTATCCCGACGAATTGCCCCAAGAGTTGATCACGCAGATCGCGGCACACGTGGTCGACTGCGTCCGTGCTGAAGGCACCGAGATCCTTGAATGCCAGACAAGTGACGCGGCCGTGCTTGCGGCGCTCGGCAAATACTCGTTCTCGCGCAGCGAGCCTGGCATGCGGTTTCTCTATCGACTTGATGCGGGACTTCCGCCGGTGCCGGCTTCTGCGGACGTGTGGCGTTTGTATGCGAGCGACGGTGACGCGGACACGCATATGGCGCGGAGGCTCGGGTCGTGATGTCCCGGCTCAAGCGCGGCGCGCGGTGGATGGCCGATGTCGGTGGCGCGTTTGCGGCCTCCCGCTGGTTGACCCGGCGTCTGCCACGGATTCTCATGTACCATCAGTTCTCCGCCCCGGGCTTGGCGCTGTCCGGCGGCACACCGGTCGACCTCTTCCGCCAGCAATTGGCGCACATCACGCGGCGGTATGAACCCATCCGGCTCCACGACCTCAGCCGCGCATACGTCACCGGAGAGCCGCTGCCGCCGCGGTCGGTGGCGATCACGATCGATGACGGACACGCGAGCTTCCTGCGATGGGCGTTCCCGGTATTGCAGGAACTCGGTGTTCCGGCGACGCTCTTCGTCGTCAGCGATCTCCTGGAACCGGGGCGGTGGCTGTGGACGGATCAACTCATGTATCTGAGGGCAGCCATTCCGACGCTCGCATCGGAGGCCGGGCTGACGGCGTTGAAGCAGCTGCCGCCGCCGGAGCGCGCGCGGCGCGTGGAACACATGGCGCGCCAGGCCGGCGTGACGATTCCCTCAATTCCCCCTGAGCCCTATGCGCTGCTGTCGCGGCCACAGATCAAAGAGATTGCACGATCAGGCCTGATCGAGATCGGTTCGCATACGCGCACCCATGCTACCCTCTCTTCGATCGACGGCGAGCAGTCATGGGACGAAGTGGCGGGCTCGCGCACCGATCTTGCGGGCAGCCTCGACGTGAAGATCGACGCCTTTTGTTATCCGAACGGACACCCGTGCGACTACCGGCCACAGCATGTCGCGCTGGCTGCCACGGCCGGCTACTTGTGCGCCACCGCGGCACACTTCGGTTTCGTCACCGCAGCGTCGGACCGCTTCGCCTTGCCGCGCATTGGCTGCGACGGAATGGACATGACCATGTTCCGCAAGTACGTCGACGGCTTTGAGTACCTGCAACGCCGCGTCCGCGGCGAACGCTGCTGGTGATCGGACAACCGAAGCCTGCAACCGCCGATGAAGGCGTGTGGTGAAGCGCGGGTCAGCGTGGGTGCAGCAAGACCACGGGGATGTCGCGACGGGTGTTGGCCTGATAGTCGTTGTACCCGGGCCACTGTGCCGCCATGCTCGGCCACACGCGGGCTTTGTCCGCGGGGCTTCCGGTGCGGGCGGTGACGGGGATGACGTCGCCCCACACCTGAATGCTCACATCCGGGTGCGCGAGCAGGTTCAGATACCAACCCGGGTGCCGGGGGGCTCCCCCATTTGAGGCCACAAGGACATAGTCGGCGCCATCGCGGCCATAGATGAGCGGGAACTTCCGCGTCTCGCCGGACTTGCGTCCGATCGTGCGCAGCACCAGACAGCTGGTACCGTTCCAGTCGTGACCAACCTTGCCGTTGGTGGCCTCGTACTGACGAACGTGCTCGTCACCAAAGAGACTGAAGTCAGGCATGGAGGCAAAGTGCCACAATTGGCGACGCTTGACGAGCCCATCCTTCACGAGAGGGACGCCGGACCCCCCTCACCATGTTGGCCGGCGTTGACAACGCGTCGGCTCCTCATTTACCGTAGCCGGCGTGTTCGAGAATCTTCTAGCGCGTGGTGAGCGCTTGGCGCGCGTCGAAGCGAATCGGGTGCTGCTGCGGTTTCTCAACGGCTTCGAGTGGTTGATCCGCGATCCCAAGACGGTGGTGGGCCGCACGCCCTACGATGTGATTCTGCAGCGCGATAAGCTCGAGGTACGGCGCTATCACCTCGGCAGTGTGCCGCCGCGCTACCCGGTGCCCGTGCTCCTGGTTCCACCGCTGATGGTCAAGCCGTTCATCTTCGACCTCTATCCGAATCGCAGCCTGGTGGCATTTCTGCTCATGCGTGGCTTCGCGGTGTATCTGGTGGACTTCGGCGAACCTGACGATGCCGATGCCTATGTGACCCTGAATGACTACGTGCTGGATTGGATTCCGGCGGCGTGCCGTGCGGTGAAGGCCGACGCCAAGAGCCGCGACCTCTCCATGCTCGGGTACTGCATGGGCGGCCTGTTCGCCCTGCTGCACACGGCGGCAAATGACGACACGTCGGTGCGCAACATCGTCACCATCGGCGCGCCCGTGGATGCCAACAAGATGGGTCTCTTCGCGTGGATGGCCAAAATGGCGGGTGGTCAGTTGGAGATGTTGGCGCGGCGCATCGGCAACATGCCGGGCGGCTTGTCGAGCCTCGGCTTCCGCCTGCTCACGCCGATGAAGAACGTGACCCGCTATTCCGACCTGTTCATGAACATGTGGAACCGCGAGTACGTCAACGGCTTCGATGCCATGAACCAGTGGACCAGCCAGTTCATCGATTACCCGCAGGGGGCCTTCATCCAATTCACCCGCGACTTCATTCAGCACAACGAGTTGGTGAAGGGGCAGATGCACTTTGGCGACAAGGTCGCCGACCTCCACCGCGTCAAGGCGTCGCTGCTGGCGTTCGCCGGCAAGACCGATTCAATCGCCCCCATCGCCGCGGCGCAGGCCATCCTCGAAGCGGTGGGCACCAAGGACAAGATGTTCCGCATTGCGCCGGGCGGGCATATGGGTTTGTTTGCCGGATCGACGGCGCCGTCGCAGGTCTGGACCCCGGCGGCGGAGTGGTTGGCGGCGCGTTCCACGGCGCGGGCGCTGCTTGCCACCCAAGGTCGAAAGGCCACGGGCAAGCGTGCGGGGCAAAGATCCCAAAAGGGTGCGCACCACGAAGGCACGAAGGTCACAAAGATGAAACGGAATGATCGACTCCATGAACGATCTGAAAGTGCTCTGGAATGAGGTTCCTGATTGGTTCGGCCCAAGAGGTATGGATGTCCTCTTCGTGGCCTTCGTGCCTTCGTGGTGAGGCGCTCTTCAGATCGGAAGGACGTTTCACACTGCACGCGCATGAGGAGAATTCCGATGTTGTTCGTGACTGAATATGAGCTGTCCTGGGAGGCGCTAGAGGCCGTCATCGCCAAGCGCCTGGAGTGGGATGAAGCGATGCCCGAGGGGTTTCGCTTCGTCGGTGAATACGTGTGGCAGGACAGTGACCCGCCGTTTCGCGGTGTGGCGATCATCGAGGCGGACAGTGTCGAGGCATTGAACAGCTTTGCGCTGCATTACGGACCGACGCTGCGCTTGCGGGTGCATCCGGCGAGTGATGTGGTGTCGGCGATCGGTGCGGTGCGTACCGGGAACGGCGAGTCGCGCAGCCGGAAAGCGGCGAAGCCCAAGGGCCGACGACGTCGGGGCAGGTAGGCCCATTCAGTGTCGGGACGCGCACGACGTGGAGCCTTCTTGACGAGAGCCCGTCCCCCAGGCGATGGGAATGGTCAGGCAAGAACCGCCGGTGGCGCTCGACGTGCGCGTACCGGCACGTACCGGCGTCCGTCGCATGCGGCGCGCTGCTCGCTGCGGAAAATCCCTTGCCGGGCGGGCGCGTATCGCACTTGGGAAAAGGGTTGCCCGTGCGCGTTACGCCAATCCGACAGCCAAAGAGTTTTCTATCCGTACCCAGGCAGCCAGATGCACCGCGACCTCGTTGCGCAGAAGAAATCGATCCAGAGGCTCCGGAGTACGACGAGCTGCTTCACGGACTTCAAGGCGGTGCGCTCGTGGTCGAAGCTTCCCCCCCGATGCTGCGAGTGTTCTGCGTGGGAAGCATGGCGTTCTTCTCTTCCTTTGACAGTGTGCGTTGTGCCGAATCGCCCTACGCGGCATCGCGGCGCGGGCCCTCCTTGACAACGTAAGAGGGCAACCCGCCGACTCCTCGGTGCAGGATGTGGCCAAGGTACAGTCCTAGGACGCCGGTAGCAAACAGCGGTGCGCTGGTCGCGCTAAGGGTTAGGAACGTGGCGCAAGTCAGCCAATGCGGATCGCGCGCCCACCAGCACATCGTGACTCCGGCCGTGCCGATCAGCATCCCGAGTGCGCCGAGGACGCCCAGTGCCAGCAGCGGCAGCGTCGTGTGGGCGACGAGATGGCTCATGTTGCTCGCGACTGCGGAGGCAAACTGGTATTGTGATTGACCGTGCCGGCGAGGATCGTGGCGAACGGTTACCTCCTTCACGGGAAATCCCAGCTGCAGCGCCGTCGTGAAAAAATGCTTGGGCGGGGCCCAGGATTTTCGCGCCTCCTCGATGACCTGGCGCTGGTACGCTTTGAAGTTACCGCCGAAATCCTCGATCGATACTCCCACAGCCCAACAGGCCAGCCAGTGGAGGCAGCGCGACGCGACCCAGCGGGCGAACGGCTCGTGCCGCGTCGCCCGGCATCCGGTGACGATGCTTGCATTGCCAAGCGCCGCGAGCAGCTTGGGGATCTCTTCGGGCGGGTTCTGGAGGTCGCCATCGAGGGTGAGTAGCGTGTCCCCGCGCGCAGCAAAGAGACCGCATACCAAGGCCGCGTTCTGGCCGAAATTCCGGGTCAGCTCATACACCCGAAGGTGCTCGTCGTCGGCCTCCAACCGCCGGAGGATCGTGACCGTCGCATCGTCGCTGCCGTCATCCACAAGGATGATCTCGAATGGCAGCGATTCTCGTTCCATGGTCGTCCGGATCCGTTGCACCAGCTCTTCGACATTGACCGCTTCATCGTGCACGGCAGCGATGACGGAGACGGCGGGACGCTGGTCAAGCATTGGCCTTCAGTGTACCGGGCGGGGAGGCTGCATCCCTGCCGGTTAAATCCCTGACGGCTGGAGTTGAGGGAAGCGCATGGCGAATACACAGGGGTGAATACCACCCCGTTTGCAGAGCACGCAAGTGTCTGGCGTGTGCAGGCGGTAAGGCTGCGCCTGCGTCGCCGACCTTGTGACACGCGGCGATTCCTGCAATACAAAGAAGGGTCCGGGTGGTAATGGATGCAAGTAATTTTCCTCGGGCACGCGTGTCACCTTGTAGAGGTGGATGGTGTGCGGGTACTGACGGATCCGTGGCTCACGGATCCGATCTTCGAGGGATTGGTCGAGCATGATCCGACCTTAGCTTTCGGTGTCGGTGCGCTGCCCGCGCTCGACGTGATTGCGATTACCCACGCGCACCTCGATCATTTCAATGCTCCCACCCTGGCAGCGATTGCCGACAAATCGATCCCCGTGGTGCATCCGCCAGCGGCGTTTACGGAGATCGAACGCAACCTGCGGCTCCTAGGATTCTCGAATTTGCACGCGCGGGCCGACTACGCGCCGTTCAAAATCGGCAGCGTCCGGATTGTTCCGACTCCGTCGCGCGGCATGCTGGACGAGTGCGCATATCTCATCGAGGGCCGCAGCGGTCGCTTTTGGGATGGTGCCGACGCCCCGCAGCCTGCCGATCTGATCGAGCAGATTGCGTCGCGGTTTGGGCCCGTCGATCTCGCTGCGGTAAGCCACAACTCCTTCGATCAGCCGAGCCTGCTTGGGTTGGCCTCGATGAAGCCGACCGAGCATGGTCCCGAGGAAGGCGCACGGTCGGCGGCCATCCTTGGCGCCGGTGCGGCGATGGCCGGAGCGTCGAATATGCGCTGGTGCGGAACGCAAGGGGCCGCGGTGACGCGCAAGGTGATTCGATGCTCCCACGCCGATCTCCGATCGCGAATCGCGCGCGACGCTCCGCAAGTCAAATTCGTCGAGTTGGCCGCGGGTGACGCCTGGTCGCCTGAGGCCGGTGTCGAACGTGCGATCATCCGTGGCTCGACGCCGCGCCGCGTTACCCATGACTACATCCATGCGTATCTCGACAGCGGAGAGCGGTGGTGTCCCGGGACGCGCCCTTCGACGGAAGACACGTTTCGTCGCGATTTCCCCGCGCGCCTGGCGGCGGCGCCGACGGCGGCACAGCTGGTCAACCAGCGCGTTGTTATCGAGGTTACGGGGGACGATCCGGGAACCTATACAGTAGATTTTCGGGAACCCGGTTCGAAGTTGATCAAGGGCGACGACGGTGCACCGTACGGGTTTCGCCTTCCTGAGCAGGACTGGAAGGATCTGTTCGAGCGCAAGGTGAACTGGCAAGTGGTCGCTATGTGCGACCGTCTGCGCGTGACGCGCTTCCGCGCGGGTGCGCCGCCAGCAGGTCTCAATTTCGTCTACGCTCTCCAGGCCGTCTTTCCATAAGGGGACAGGCATGTGCCCGCGAGGGCAGAGACTCATCGGATTTGAGTCAAGGTCGCGTGGGTAGCCCATAGCAACCAACGGGAGCGCTCCGTAGAAGGGACGCTGAGCCCAGCCCGTTATTCGTCAAGCCATCGGTGCAGGGTGAAGCGCCCGCGCAAGAAGGCGAAGCCGAAGCGGATCCATACGTTGATGGCAGGGAAGTTCTGGATCTGGGTGTCATATTCCGCGAAGTCCGGGGTGTGAGCCATCGTCGCGGCTACCAGAGCTGCGTACGCACCACGCCCCTCGGGGAGCACACCGGCCAGTCCGCGGCCGATGATCTTCACGCTGTAGCGCTCTTCCAATTCATGGAACGACTGGTGGCCAAGGAACCCAACCGGCCGGCCGCCGCGGCGCGCAATGTGCACCATGTCGGCCCACTTCCCGTTGAAGAGGTTCCTGCACCACTCGTCGTAGATGGCGCCACTCCGTTCTGCCGGAAGACGATGATCCATGTGGAATCTCGTCACGTGGTAGGACGTTCGCATGAAATCGGCGAGTGGGTCGATCTCGTCGGGTGTGAGCCGATCGAGCTCGTCCTTCCCGTAGCTGGTGAGCTCAAAGGCAGGATGCGGCTCCGGTATTGGCCGGCGGGCTGCAACGTCGACGTAGGTGACGAGAGTGTCGACGAGGCGGTAGCCCAACTGCTCAGCCGCGTGCACCGTTGTCATGTCCGCTACGTCGACCTTGAGCGTCAGATGTTGAATGCCACGCGTTCGCGCCTCGGCCATCAGTGCAGCAAGGAGAGCCTTCACCCCTTCGCGTGCAGCGCCTGTCCCATCGTGAAGCACGAACGGAATGCTTGCCATTTCCATCGCGAAGCATGCCGATTCCGCAGGCGACCGCGTCGCCGCGATGAACCCTGCCGCCCGACCCTCCGACAGCGCCAAGAGGGCCATCGGGCAGTTGCTCTCGAGAAGGCTCCGCACCGTCCGCGCCAAGTAGTCGGCGGCGAAGTCGTGCTGGAAGATGCGGTACGACCGGTACTCGGCGAATGGATGGCGCTCGACCAGGCGCTGGAGTTCGTCGAGATCCGCGATGCGGGCAGGCCGAATTTCTGTCATGGAAGGCTCCACGGAGTTGGTGACACTGGTTGGCTCTCTTAGTGCACGACGGGCGCGAGCGTCAAGCGACGAGTCCTTTCTTCCTTGACTCTGCCAAGAGGCGAAGCGTATAGATAACCAATGCTGCACTTTCTGGTTGAGGAAATACTGGGATGCGTCCGTACGCCCGGGGCATTTTCTGCAGGCGCTGAGGTTTCTTGGCAGTCCGCGGCGGACTCGCACGCTCCGCTTTCCTCGGACGGTTTTCGGTGAGGGCTTCGGTCCGCGACATCGCCTCGACCTGCAGCTCGTTCGCGCGCAGCTTCTACTCTTACTACGTGGACGGGCCTCCACGTCCGTTCTCCGCATCACTTGCCATCACGAACCACTGCAATCTGCGCTGCGAGTATTGCAATGCTCCATTCCTGGCTGGTGGTGGGTTGTCGCTGGAACTAGTGGAGCTCGTGATGGACCGCCTGCATGCGATTGGGGTGCGGCGCCTCGGCATCTTCGGCGGCGAGCCGCTGGTCCGCAAGGATTGCGCGCAGATTACCCGGGGGGCGAAGAAACGCGGATTTTATTTGAGCATAAACTCGAATCTGCAACTCTATTCGACGTTTCCCGAGGCTTTCGAGCCTGCCGATATCGTTATGACGAGCATCGACGGTGGCCGGGAGTTGCACGAAGCGGGCCGCGGTGCTGGAGCGTTCGACGGGGTGATCGAAGCCATCACCGATCTTCGGAAGCGCGGAAAACACGTGGTTGCGATCTGCGTCGTGCGCGATGAGAGTTTGAAGCAGCTGGACGAAGCGTTGGATGTGGCTGGCTCGCTGGGTATCACGATCCACTTTCAGCCACGCAGCGTGGATGGCGCACGCGCTCGCGGGCACCTGTTGAGCACCGTTGACAACGATGAACGGCGAGCGGCGTGGGCGTACCTGTTGGAGAAGAAGAAGTCCGGGGCGCCGATTGCCAGTTCGGCATTTTACCTCAACCACATGACGCAGTGGGAGGACTTTTCGAAAACCGCCATTTATGATCCGCAACAGCGTTGCGCGGCGGGTTATGGGTTTATGTTCGTCGACCCCCATGGGAACGCCTACCCGTGTGGTTTCATTGAGGGCCAGGTGGAATCGGTTAGTTTGCTTAACGACGGCTGGGAGCACCTACGGTTGGCCAAACCTCCATGTACGAACTGCGCGGTCGGCCCCTACGTTGAGTTCAATCAGCTGTTTCGTCATCCGATTATGGCCCCGGTGGTCGCTGCTCGAATGTACTTGCTGAAGAGCTAGGACCTGCGGTCGGCGCCTTTTCTATGGTCCGCTCCCCTACGGGTCGCTGCGGGCGGCCAACTCCGACAGGCTGCTAGTGGACAGCTCTCTCCGCAGGACGTGCGTGTCTGCCAGGCACCTCATGCCGCTCAAGGTGATGATCCGGCCATTCTGGCAGCGGATCCGTTTGGGCGAGGGAGGCTTGGTCGGTATGGCGACCTGGGCCGCCGCGTGGGGATCACGAAGCCCCGTGACCACCACGTACGTCTTTGTTCTGACCACCCTGCTGCTGGTGTCACTGTACTTGTACAATGACGTGTCCGACCGGCAGATCGATGCCCACAACCCGAAGAAGATCGCCCAGCACCGCGAGCCTCTCTTACAGCACCCGCGCTTGTTCTTGTTCCTCGCGATCGCTCTGCACGTCGCCGTCTGCCTCATAGCCTGGCAACTCCTGGGTCCAATGGCGGGAGCGTGCGCTGCCTCACTCTTGCTCCTGGGCCCCATATATTCGGCGATGGCGAAGCAAGTGCCCGGTATCGACGTCGTCGTCGTTGGGGTCATGGGTGGCGCCGTCGTAGGGCTGGCAACCTCGTCGCTGAGCCTCTTATTGATGTCCGCCGCGATGACGGGAGTGAGCCACGCATTCCAGACGCAGGTGGATGCGAAGGCCGACCTCGCCTCAGGAATACGTAGCTCGGGAACAGCGCCCGCCGCGCTCCGCACGCTCATCTGGCTCGGCTTGGTCGGGGCATTCGCGGGGACGGCGATGCTACGACTGGGCCCCCTGTGGGCGGTCTCCGGGGTAATTCCGTACCTCCTCTTGACCCGAGCCGAGGATCCCAACCGGGCTTGGGGTTGTGCGCGGGTCTATTTCGCGACCGTGTGGATTGCCGCGACGGTATGAGGAGCGACCAACCGTCGCGCCCGCGCGAGCCCGGGCAGGTTGAGGAAAACGGCCCGTGGATTGGATCATCTCCACAGCGGCTGGCGCAGCGTTATTACGATGCAACAACGTGGATCTATCGCTGGGCCTGGGGTTCGTCGTTTCACTTCTCGCCGCTCCGCAAGAACGAGACGCGGCGCGCGTCGATCCGGCGGTATGAAGAGCAACTCGCGACGGCACTCGATGCTCGTCCGGGATTGCGCTGTCTCGATCTCGGTTGCGGCGTCGGCGGTCCGGCTCTGACTATCCAGTCGCTGACGAAGGCTCGGATTGTTGGTCTCAATTCGAATCTCGGTCAACTGCGACTCCTGGAGCGCTCCCTGTCCCGCCGTAAGCAGTCGAGCGTTGCGCTGATCGGGGCGGACTTCGCGCAATTGCCCTTCCGGGAGAATGCTTTTGATCGGGCCTACGCATTCGAGGCGCTCTGCCACGCGGTGGATCTCGACATCGTATTTCGCGAGATCTTCCGCGTTCTCTCGCCCGGCGGGGTGTTGGGATTTTCGGAGTGGTGTCTGACCGAGAAGTTCGATCCATTGGACGAGGCGCATCGAGCGCTTGAACAGGCGATCGAAAGATCTTACGGCATCGTCCGGCTGCGACCGTGGGCCGAGTGGCAGTCGGCGATTCGGAATGCGGGCTTTCACATCGTCGAGACGGTCGATCGCGCCCAGCTTGAGGGCGAAGCCGACGCCCGGGATCCCTGGTACAGAGCGCTGCTGCCGCGTGACCAGACGTTCGACAGCTTCGCTAGAAAAACAAACGTACGTACCTTGGCGGAGGTCGGCTTGCGCCTTGCTGAATGCTGCCGCCTCGCCCCTCGGGGTACGACGTCAACCGTGCGCCAGTTGCGTGAGGGTACCATGGCGCTTGTGGAAGCCGGAAGGCGCGAGGTGTTCACGCCAATGCGGTTTGTCCTCGCCACAAAGGTGCCCGCGGAAGTTGCCACTCACCAGGGGATAATCGTGCCGTCGTAATTGTTGATCCCACTTTCCGTGCGATCGGGGGCCATTTTATCGATGACGTCAATCATCTTGATGAGGCTCTCCGGCGGGGTCATCGCGCGCGGAACTTCGCGTCCTCCCCATTCCTTCAGCCGTGAGAAAACATTTGCGCGCCGGTAGGTAATCGCGGTATAAGCCCAGCAATCGGGATAGATTGGGCCTGCACGGGTGGGCGAAGTTAGGGGGAATACGATGAAGGTGTTCTTGATTAATCCTCCGTATTGTCACGAGGAGCAGGGGGGGGCTCTGGAACCCATCGGTCTCTGCTACCTGGCCTCAGTTGCGCGGCTCGCGGGCCACGACGTGCGCATCCATGACCTGTGCGACACGCACCATGCCGATCTCCCGCGGTTCTTTGCGGAGATGGACGCGTTCGATCCCGAGGTCGTCGGCATCACGGGGATGTCGAGCAACTACATGGCGGGCCTCAAGGTCGCGCGCGCCGTCAAGGCTCGCTACGGTTGCACGACTGTCTTCGGCGGCTGGCACGTGTCCGGCCGCCCGCAAACCGTGCTCGAGGCGGCCATAGACTACGTCGTCATCGGTGAAGGCGAGGACACCTTCGTCGAGCTGCTGCGCTTCCTCTCCTCGGGCAAGCCGCAGCGATGTGAAATCCGTGGGCTGGCCTACGAAGAGGATGGACACGTGCAGATCAACCGGCCGCGCGAGCGAATGAAGTCGCTGGACCTACTCCCGCCGCCAGATCGCTCCGAGTTGCCCGTCCACCGTTATCGCCATCCCATGCTGATGAATGTGCCGGTCTCGCGCATGAAGACCCTGTCTCTGCAAGGGTCGAGGGGGTGCCCCTACAAGTGCACGTTCTGTCAGACCCCGGCGATCTGGGGAAACCTTTGGCGCCACCGCGACGCGGCGTCTGTGGCCGACGAGATCGAGCACCTCATCGAGGCCCATCAAATCAACTCCCTGTTCTTCCGTGATGAGGAATTCACGCTCAACCGAACGTGGGTTCTCGATGTGGCGCGCGAGCTGACGCGACGGGGCATACCGAAGGTTTTGCAGTGGGGCTCGTTTTGCCGTCTCGACGACATCGACCGAGAGTTGGTCGAGACGCTCAAGGAGGCCGGCTACTGCTACGGGTTCGTCGGCATCGAGGGCGGGACGGCGGGGGCGCGCGACCGCATCCGCAAACACTTCAAGCAGGAGGAGGCGGAGAGGGCCTTGCAGCTGTTCCACGAGTACGACATCACGTCGCACGCCGGCTGGATCATCGGCTTCCCTTGGGACACGCCTGAGGGATTGGAAGAGCAGTTCGACTGGCTCCGGACGCTCCCCATCGACCTGTTGGCGATGTCCTATGCCATGCCGTTTGACGGAACTCCGTTCGGTGAGGAGATGAAGGCGACGGGCATGTTGCTGAGCGAAGATACGGACCGGATCTCGCTGAAGCGTCCCGTCCTGCGTACGCCACACATCGGCACCGAGGAGCTGGTGCGAATTCGCGCTAGCTTCGTTCGCCGTTTCTACCTCAGACCACGTCACCTGGCCCGCATGGTAAGACGCCTCTACCTTCAGCCCCAGCGGTTCAGAATCTTCGGCGAGATCGTCTGGCAGTTCGGCAAGACGGCGTATTTCGGCCCCCGAGGCCTGAGCGATTTCTCCATACCGGACTCCCTCTACAAGTCCCCGTCCAGGGAGGATCCGGGAGGCGAGATCCGACGAGAATCCGCAGCCGCTTGACGAGTGGGCGTAATGTTGCCGGCGCGTTCACCCGTCCGCTTGCGGCACCCGGGCGGCCATACAATCCCAGGTCCTCCTGACGCCGGCTGAGCCTCGCGGTTCCCAGCCGCGGTTGCTGACGCGCGCCGCATAGACACGGCCGAGGTGCGCCTGATCCCAGATCTCGAAGAGACTGGCCCCGGGCCACTGCGCACACACGGCGTCGCTGATCTTCAGATCCAGTTCCACACCACGGCTCCAAAAGAGCAGGTCCTTGCCCTCGGCCTCCAGCTCTGCCCGCGGGAAATCTCCGCCGCCGTATTCCAGATATCCGACCGGACGATCCCCAGCGAACGCCGTGATAGGTCCTGTGTAGAGCGATTCGACGTTGCGGTGAAACCCCTTCGGATAGTTCAACACCACCACCCGGTCTGCGGCCTCCGGCTGCAAGACGCGGAACATGATTCCGAATGATGACTCCCAGAGAATCTGCGGATTCACCACGTCGAAGAGCACGCTTCCTCCAACGCAGATGGCGGCGGCGGCAACGGCTGCTGCCCATCGCCGCCCGTGTCCCTTTGGGAGCTGACGCCGCAGCACGTCGAATCCAGTGGCGGCGAGAAGAGCGGCGGGCACGGGGAGAACGAGGGCGTGTATGATGTCCAGTCGGTCGACGGGGGAGACGAACGCAGGGCAAAGGGCGGCGCCGAAGAACAGGAGCAAGAGCCTGGCGAGCGACGAGCGGAGGGCGGATCTGAGACATACCGCCAAGCCAATGGCGAGCAAGGCAGCCCCAATCGGGTCGAAGAGGGCGTCGCCCAACAGCCGAATCGGAGTCCGTGGATGCGCAAACGGTGCGATCACTGCCGCTGCCACGATGTCAAACGGTCTCCGAACGGCTGTCGACTTTGCCAGGTCGAACGACCCAATCGGCAGCTGGCTCATAAGGGCCGGTTCGAGGATCGTCAGCGCCCCATCGAGACGGAGATACATCGGCGGAATGCCGTGCCGCAGGTAAACGTTGGGTATCGCCGGCAGTACGACCGCTGCGAACGAGGCGAGGGCCGCAGCATATCCGATCCAGAGCCTGCGCCAACTGGCGCGCAGATGCCACGCCGCCAAGACGACGAAGAGCGCCGCAACCGGTACGATAGGTGGGAACAGAACGGCGATGCCAGCGATAGCGCCGAGCGCCGCGAGCGCGGCCTCCGAGCGCCGGCGGCAAGCCGCCACGGCGCAGAGCACAATCGCCGTGCCGTAGATGGGACCGACTTGAAACTGCCCAGGATTCTCTGTCACAAACCGGGTGTATGGTGCGAAGAGAAATACCGCGACGGCAATCATCGACACTTTTGGCCCAATGAGGGTCCGCGCCAATATCCCCACGCCGGCAGCGCTGGCGGCGATCCAGAGGATCTGAAACACCTGCACCCAAGGAACGCTCAGTGGCACCACGCCCGATTGGAAAAGCGGCAGGCCATGAAAGAACAAGACCGCTGCACCCATGCCGCGTATGTGCGGATCGCCGGCGTCGACCAGAAAATTCTTCGTCTGGGCGGCGAAAGGTAACATGTCCACGATCCCTAGAAACGAATCGGTGACGTCCGCGATACGGGGTGAACCGAGATCGCCCACGAGGCGCAAGACCGTCCACAAGAGAACGAGTGCGGCGACGGGAAAGCCGCGCCTTGCACGGAGCGGTCGCCATTGGGCGGGGAACGAGCTCGGCACCGCCAGCAGCAACGCCGGTGCGAGTAGCATCAGGAAGTATGCGTTTTGGCCGATAGCCCCCAGACGGAACGCCCACGGTGCCGACAAGGCATGCACCACCGCCACAACGAGCGCGAGCGGCCGGAGTATGCGCACCCTGGAAGGACCGGGGTCGGCCGATACCAACGGGAACAGCTGCCGCGTGATGAGAGGAGAAGCGCCGGCGAGCATCATCACCAGGACCGCCAAGGCGGCGAGACGAACCACAACCCATAGCGGAGGAACCCCGGGGAACAGCCGTTCGAGGAATTCTGCATCCGCAGGGGTGACTGGCATCACCGGCCCCGGCGGCCAAAACAGCGGAGCTGAATAGATAACGAAGAGCGCGCCCACAGCGATGCAGCGGCACGGTGAAACCGGAGAGCGGGGGCGGAGCGTGTCGCGGTATGGAAACCTCATACCCAACGACACTAGTATGCGCACGCCAGCGTCGCAATTTCCGTGAGCTGGGCGACCACATGGACACTCGCCCGTCACTCATCTGTACCCTGTGCGGACCGCCCCGTGCCACAAGAGAGGCGCGGTCACGATCAACAGAACCTGGGCAAGTTGAACCGGCGGACGTTCCACTCCCTGGTCGACGTGAACGCCATGGGTGTCCCGAAGGTCTCCGAGGCACCGGGCGGCAACCTGGCCCGGAGTGCCCGGAAGAAGATCGTCGCGACCTCGAGGGTCGAGAGGGAGGTGAGGCGGCGGCCTCCTCCGAGTGCGGCGCGGGCTAGGACCTGCGGTCGGCGTCTTTTCTATGGGCCGCTCCCCGTTGGGTCGCTGCAATCTGCCAAGTCCGACACGCTGCTAGACGCTCCTTCAGCTCAGCCCGCTCGGCAGCAGGTGCTCCGTGCCGACGAGATCGACGTGCGCCCAGGCAGGTCGTCGGCGCGCGCCGCTCAGCTCTTGCGTCTTCAGTCTGGACCCCCGATACTCGGGGTGTGCAATCCGTGGCGCGATCGGCAGGATGGAGCGTACCTACGAGGACGTCGTTGGTATGCTAAGCCCGGAAAAGTTGGGGCTGGACGCCGCCCATCTGTTTCCCCGGATGCGACAGGCGTATGCGGCCATGCAACGCACGCTGCTTGCCTCTGGGCGAGCGACCGCGCCGCTGCAGATGTACATCCTGGTCACCGCGCGCTGCAATCTGAAGTGCGAGATGTGCTTCCTGATCCATCAGGGCTCGCTCAACACCGGGCGCGATCACGAGCTCACCCGTGCGGAGATCCGTGCGATCATCGATCAAACGGCACCGTTTACGATCATCACCTTCTCCGGCGGCGAGCCGTTCGCGCGTTCGGATTTCATGCAGATCCTCGCGGATACGGCTGCCAGACGCTGGGTGTACGTGATCACCAACGGGACCCTGCTGCGCCCGGACGACGTCCGCGCGTTGGTGCAATTGGCTCCCAAGCGCCCGTGGGGGACGGGACTCGTTGCGCTGGGGATTTCCGTACTCGGTCCCGAGGACGTGCACGAGCAGATTGCTGGAATTCCGGGAAGCTTCCGGCGGGTCCGCAGCACCTTCCAAGCGCTTCAGGAAGAAAAGCAGCGCCACGGGAAGGCCTATCCGTTGCTCAATTTGAAGACGGTTCTCACCGGGCAATCCGCGCCCCGGCTGCCGGACATGGTCTCGGTGGTCGAGGAGTGGCGCCCGGATGTCCTCACCCTGCAGCTGGAATCCGCGGTTTCATTTGCGTTCTTCGACCCGCTTCCCAAACAGGCGGTCGCCGGCGCGTTCCACCCGGAAATCCTCGACCAGCCTCCGCCCGATGTTGCGACGCTCAGGCCGGAAGTCCTCACTGGCGTCCTGGAGGACTTCCGCGCCGCATGGGGTAATCGTTCGCATCCGCAGTTAGTCATTTACCCGCAAACCTCGCTGCAGCGCTTGCCGGCGCACTTGCAGGCGACCCCGGATCTGTCAAAGGCGTGGTGTTCGGCGTTGTGGACGGACATGGCGATTGGCCCGTGGGGCGACGTCAGCACCTGCTTGGCTGGGACCGTGGGCAACATCCGGGAACATCGACTCAAGGACCTCATGAACCATCCCAAGTACATGGATCTGCGCCAGCATATGCGCCAGCGCCGGATCTCCCCTGCGTGCCGCGGGTGTTGCATGCTCAGCGAATCGCCGTGAGGAGGCACACCCGGCGGCGCTCACAACGGCAGCGCCGCGGCAGGCTCCTGCATCACCTCGTCGAACATCTTCGTCTCATCCAAGGCAACGGCCCTCGAATCGATCTCCGTGCCCATGAGGCGATCCCAAAAGAGAAAGTACAGACCGTAGTTCCCACGGAACTTCTGGTGGTGGCCGTAATGGTGGGTGGACGTGTTCAGCCACCGGAGCACCGGATCAGCCGCCCAGGACTTTGGAAAGATTTCGATGCTGAGGTGGCCCAGCACATTGTACGCCATCGAGAAGACCCCGAAGATGAGCAGGACCACGGTATGGATCGGCACGAGGAAAAACACGGGCAGTATCCACGCGGTCTCGACGAAGGCCTCGACCGGGTGGAACGCCAGGGCCGCGAGCGGCGAAGGGTTGGTCGAGAGGTGATGTATCCGATGCACTCGACCAAAGAGCGTGCGATGATGCATCAGCCGGTGCGCCCAGTAAAAGTATGCGTCGTGGACCAGCATCAGAAAGGGCAGGGAGAGTAGCAGCCAGAGCCAGCCGTGCAGACCCGGGCTTGTATAGACATGGATAGGCGGCATCAACGGGGTCACGGTGACGGTCAGCACGGCACCGAAGACGACGACCGTGCCGAGCGAGAACGCGGCCTCGCGGCGGAGATCGCTGCGCCGGAACTCCACGCTCTGCAGCCGCCGCGGCTCCGCCCAGCTACGAGCCAGCCGCGTGACCAGCAGAAACGCGGTGCCCGGGAGTACCACATACCGCAGAAGCTGCACGGCAGTGATGACCAGAAACGTCGCGGCGAATTCCATGCTCCCTCGAACTCGATGATGGGAAATTCAATTCAGACGAACGATCCGCGGGCGATGTACACCTGAACCAGAAACCGGGTGGACGACCGAAGGCGATTGCCAGTTCCCCACGATCCCGATGGCTCGGCGAAATTTCCTGCCAATCCTCATACGATGCGCACAAACCCCCTGTCAAGCCGGGATCGCTGCGCTGCGGGATCGCTGCGGCCGGCCATGTGCCGAGGTCGCTGCCGAGCGCGCGCCAGTCATCTTGCGCACCGCCCCCAACGAAGGTTGACAGGCGGCTTCAAAGCCGTGTACCTGTGAGCGGTCGAAGTCTTCCGGAGCGCCGTTGCGGGTGTCGGAAAATCAGGATGCTTAATGCCGTATCAGCACCTGCTTGGCGGGGACGGGGGCAATATCCCTGACCATCGTCTCAAGGACTTGATGAACCATCCGAAATACATGTAGCTCCGCAAGGAGATGCGGCAGCGCCGCAGTTCACCTGCTTGCCGCGGGTGTTTTGCATGCTCAGCGAAGCGTCTTGAGGAGAGGCCGATTCTGGGGGTATTGGGCGCATGGGGGCAACATCTGGGAATATTGCCGCGGCCCGCGACGAAGGACAGAGTCGAGTTCGCTGGTGGCTATTTCGTGCGATCGCCGGTTGCGTGCCGCTATTTGGCATCGGGGCGGTGATCCTCTCGTATTACTTGTATGAAGTTGAAATGATGCCGCACGGACCCACCGTTCGGGTGACCGGGGATCCTTTGATCCAATGGGATGACGAGATCGGGTACGCCCCGGCTTTGAACAGCGACACCGAGCTCCACCATTTCGATTCGAATGCCCGGTACCATGTGTTTACCGACCGGCTGGGGGCGCGTGTCGACCACCTGGGTGACCAGACACCAGATCGGGTCGACATCATGACGGTAGGTTGCTCATTTTCATTTGCCCTTGGGATAGACAATGAAGATAGTTACACTGAGCAGCTCATGCCGCTGGTCGGTGCGATCGCTGCCAACTTTGCGGTGGGCGGGTACAGCTCAATTCAGTCTTTGCAGATGCTGCGACGTCACATTGATCTGCGGCCCAAGGTTGTCATCTACGGGTTTATACCTGCCCACCTGCAGCGCAACGTGTCACCCTGTGCTCCGAGCTTTGCACCGTTCTGCGTCTCCACCTCGTACTTTCAAAACAGGGGCGACGGAGCCAGCATTCATCCGCCGCCGCCGCGGCTGGTTGGCCTCGAGCCGATGCTCCGAGAGCTCGCCAGGCACGATCCGTACAATCTAGCCCAAATTCTGCGGGTTGCGGTTGGAGCGCTACGCTCCGATCTCTTTCGTTACATTGCCACCCGCAGCGACGCCTACGATGAGTCGCCCGAGAACATGGCTGCAGGTGTCCGCTTCGCTGTTGCGGAGATGGCACGAGCGACCCGCTCCATCGGCTCCCAGCTCTTCGTTGTGTACATCCCGTACATGAAACCCGGTGAAGCAGTCGGTCCTCCCGAGTCGGTGTTGCAGGCCGTGGCGGAAGCCGGTGTGCCGTTTGTCGATCTAAGCCCGGCGATCGGTGCGTTTGAGGAGCAGTACCCGGATCAGCCACTGTCCCGTACGCCGGACGACGGACATCCCAACGCTTTGGCGCACCGGATCATTGCCGAGCGGCTCGCCGTTCCCCTACGAGAGCAGTTGGGGGCGTCCGGCCTTCATGAGGCAGGGCACAGCGCTGGCCTGGGCCATTAGCCGCGCCAAATGGACCTGCCCGGCCGCGCTGCGGCGATTGTGCCCGCTGAATCCCGGGGCTCTAATCGCCGGATTGCATCTGCGCTTCCGTGGACTCCGGTATTGGTGGACCATCTACTTTCGCGTAAAACCTGCTGGTGGAAGAGGACGAGGATCTACTGACGAGCTCGAAGCGAACGCGCAGCGCACGGCCATGGCGCTGCGGGGTGCTCCTGGCGTTATTGGCCCTGGCGCTGGTTGCTGCGTCCTTTCTCCTCCAAGGCGATATCGGCATCAACCTCACCGACGAGGGGTATCTCTGGTATGGGGCGTCCGCCATCCTAAGAGGTCAGGTTCCGCTTCGCGACTTCCAGTCCTACGATCCCGGTCGATATTACTGGGTGGCGGCGTGGTTCCGCGCCCTTGGCGACCACGGCATCATTCCGCTGCGTATCGCTTGCGCCGCGTTCAATGTTCTCGGCGTGTGGTGCGGACTGCTCGTGCTGCGTCGTCTCAGCCGTGCCTGGTACTTCCTCGTGCCGAGCGGTGCCTTGCTGACGCTGTGCGCGTTCCCTGCCTTCATGCTGAACTACGTCTTCGCGCTTGCTGCCGTGTACTTCGCTCTCCTCGTCTTGGAGAGTCCCTCCGCGCCGCGTCACTTCGCGGCGGGAGCGTTCGTTGGCGTCACTGCCTTCTTCATGCGCAATTTTGGGGCCTTTGCGTTCATATCCCTTGCCGCCATCATGTTGCTGACTCGACAGACCCTCAGCCGAGAAGAGCGCCGGCGCCGTGAATTGGTATTCGGAGCGGGAATTGCGGTGGGGTACACGCCGGCGCTGTTCATGTTCGTCGCGCTGCCGGGTTTCTGGCAAGCCAACGTAGACATCGTACGTCTGCTCGGCGAGATCGGGGCTACAAACCTGACGAAGCCGGTTCCATGGCCGTGGGAGCAGTCAAGCTTCTGGGACGTCTGTGTCGGTCTTCTCTTTCTCCTTGATGCGGTTTTCTACGTGCTCGCGATTGGATGGATGGTAGTCTTGGGGAGAACCGCTTGCCTTAGGCGCCCCGTGTTCGTCGCCGCAACGGTGGCCGGCATCCCATTCTTGCATTACGCGTTCTCGCGCGCCGATGTCGAGCACCTAGCGATGACCATCCACCCGTTGCTGATTGCGATCTTGGCCCTGCCGTTTGAGGGACCGCGGAAGTGGCGCACGCCGGCGGTTGGATTGGCGCTCGGCGTCACGGCGGTTTGCGTGCTGACGTTTGGCGCCGTCAACCCGTGGTATCAACGCTTCGCGGCGGCGCCGGGTTGGTACGTGCGCGCCCCAGTCGGAGGTTGGAATCTGTGGCTTCCAAGATTCGACGCCGAGCTCATTGCCGGGGCGGTGCGCTTCAACGCTAACGTGGTCAGGCCGGATGAAGGCTTCTTGATCGTGCCGCAGGCGGGCCCCGGTCTGTACGCGATCCTCAACCGCGAGTCGCCTTTGGCGATGACCCTCTTCGGCCTGCGGCATCCCGAGTGGCGCCAGAAGGCCATGATCGAGGATCTTGAACGCAAGCATGTGAACTGGATACTCTTCGAGGATAAAGCGATCGACGGCAGCGAAGAGCGTCGCTTTCGGGTCACGCATCGCCTCATATGGGAATATATGGTGAAGGAGTTCGAGATGGTTCCGGAAGGACTGCCGGGGAACTTCCATTTGCTCAGGCGAAAGAAGTGATCTCGCCAGCCCTGTATGCTGCGCTGGCTGCCCGTTTCGTAGACGTAAGCCGGATCCGCCGCGCGATCGCGCCAGTCGTCAGCCGTCTCCCGACAGTACCAAACGCTCCTCGCAAATCGGGAGGTTGCCGTTGAGCAATGTCAGAGGGAGAGAGGTGGATTCGAAGGCGACGCACATGTCATCCGCTAAAGCAGCGACATCGGTGTCCGGCGGGAAGCCTACGGTGATATCGAGACCCAGATCTGCCGCGCCCGCCGGCTGGGTCGCATCCGCCTCCAACCCCGCGATCGAAAACGTCGTCGGTAACACCGGAACGCCGATATAGATTACTGCCTCTGGATCTTCGGCAGGGATTGCGGCCCGCACCTCCAAATGCAGCACATTCTCGCGCACGTGGACTCCAAGGGAACCACCGGTAAGCGCCATCTTGTCACCGTGGTATTGGTGCGCCGAAAACGCCATCGGCAGGAGCGCGGCGCCCTCGCGACGCGGACACGGCTCGTCCCAGGGTGGGTCATGCGCCGCCGGCGGCGGGACCCAATATTGCCGGTCCTCCATGTACCGCAGCAGCTGTGCGAACGGCAGCCGGTTGCCGTTGTAGTGCAGTCCTACAGTCGTGCGGCAGTGGGCGAATAGCGCCGCACCGGCGATGAGACTATCGCGCCGGTCCTTGATCGTCGGAACGCTTGCGGCGTATGCCGCGCCGGCGTGCACTAGCGCAATGACGATCACCGCGAGCTGCGCCGCCACCTGCCATCGCTTCCTCGTATCGGCGAGGGATAGCGCGCCGACGGTCACGCATGCGAAGAGGCAGCTGGACACGATGCTGTAGCGCGACGAGATGGCTTGCTCCAAGCCGAATCCTGAGCGTCCCAGCGCCGCCAGCGCCGCGCTGCCGAACAGAAATACCATGAAGGCCCACAGCGCAGCCTGCCGCGTGAAGTAGCGGCGGTAGGTGACATAGGCTCCCAGGCAGGTCGTGGCTGTGCCGGCTGCGATCGCCGCGTTGACGCCAAGAAAACCGACCGCGGACCCGACAAAAGCGAGGAAATACTCCACGGTGCGCAGAGGATGGCCCATGGACTCCGCGAGCGGCGTCACCTGTGGGGGCGGTGTATAGTGATAGAAGTAAACCGCAAGCGCACCGGCGGAGATCACGACCCAGGAGACCAATGGTCTCCTGGCACGTGCAGCTTTAGCAGGCCGCTGAAGAGTCCCGCCGCGTGCTTCGAGAGCCTCAGCATGAGCGGATACCCTCCCAAAATCGAGTGACCACTTCCGCTCACCCTGAGGCTCTCGAAGGGTGCCTCTTGCCTTGGGGCTGTTGCCTTGCAGCGCCTGCCCGAGAATCCACGCTGCGCCGAGGCCGAGCACCAATATCCCATTGGCCTGCGTGAACAGGCTCAAGCACGCAACGCAGGCGGCGGAGTAGAGACGCCCCTTTTCCAGCAGCAGGAAGCTCAGCGCGGCAAATACGAGAACGTAGTTCCGCAAGAGCCCATCCATGGCCCAGAATATCGACTCGTACCCGGACGGTTGAAACAGAAACAGCGCGGTGACCACGACGGCGACCGGAAAGACCTGACTGCCGCGATGTCCACGGACGAGCAAGCCGAAGAGCGCCAGCACGCCGAGATTGCCGATGATGATGAGCCGCCGCATATCGGTGCCGCCGACGAGCAGCCGCTCCAGCAGAAAGACGACGCGATTGAAGAACAGGCGGTTCTCGTTGTGCTGCGCCAGGAACAGTTGAATGAGGTCCCGCGGCGCGCGTGCATGATCGAGTTGGAAATAGAAGCGTATGATATTGTCGTAATCGTCGTCAGTCGGGATATTGACGGAGTACGTATAAAGAAGAGCTCCGTATAGAGTAATTACGCTCCCGGCTATCCACCAATGCAGCCCCGGAATCCGCTTTGCGGGGCTGCGCACGGTTGCGTGGTCACTCATCGCGGCGCGCGGCCGTTGCCTTCGGGGTCTGGGAGATGGTTCCACGCGTGGATCGGCGTCACTTGGGCCTTTTCCCAGGGGAAGGACGTTACCACGAAGGGCATGAAGCCCACGAGGAAGATAGCACCGGCATCGTCCCTGCAACTCATCAGAAGTCAGGGATGCTGTTGCGTCATGACGTTGCCCCTGGCCTTCTACTTCGTGGCCTTCGTGCGCTTCGTGGTGAAGCCATGTTGCGGCATCGGAGTACTCACCGCAGCGTGGCTACTTGCCCCGCTCTGGTTGCACCATTGCTGGCTCCGATCGCCGGGCGTGTTCATCGCGCGCAAAGAGCAGCCGTAACGCGCGCCGCCCGGTTTGGACCGCGGTAGACACGGGCGCTCCGGCCAAAGCCGGATACGCTTCGCACGGCGTGAAGCAGCCGCCGCAGGCCAGCTTTTCGATGTCGCGTCGGGCTTCCAGCACTTCGGGCGAGCGCCAGATCTCGCCGAGGGGACGGTCGCGCAGGTTGCCCAACTTACGGTCGTAGACGTGACACGGATACAGGTCGCCTTCGGGTGAAATAAATGCCGTGCTGCGCAGCGCTTGGCAGACGATCCCCGTCGGCTCGCCGCGCTGGTAAAAGTCGAGGTTGACGAGGAAGGCCAGCTCCATGGCGTCCACCAGGTTGTGCGGCATGCCGCGGCGCCGGATGTGGCGGCGCACCAGCGCTCCCGGCGCCGGGCGCGTCGCCTGCGCCAGGTGGCCGTTGTGAAAGAAGTGCTCCGAGATCTGCATCCAGTTCCAGTGCCACTCATCGGCATGGAAATCCGCAATCCGCTCCTGCAGCGTCGCTTCGAGGGCATCGATGGCGTCGGCGTTGCCGGGAGTGATCGTCGTGCCGACATAGACATGAAGGGAATCCATCGACCGCAACCGAACGAACGTCTCGATGGCGCGTTCGAAGCAGCCCTCGCGGCCGCGAATCTGATCGTGCAGGGCGGGCGGGCCGTCGATGCTTACGGTGATCAGCAAGTCAATGTCTGGGCGCAGGACGCGCACGCGCTCGCAGGCCTCGACGATCCGCGCCGTGAACCAGCCGTTCGTCGGGAAGTGCAGCACCGCCAGCGACGGGACCTCGCAGACGGCTTCGATGAGCTCCACCGCATCCTTGCGCAGGAACAGCTCGCCGCCGGTCAGGTCGAGCCAGGTGAGGTGCGGCATCTGGCCGAGGATGTGGCGCACCTCAGGAATCGACAGCTCATGGTGCGGCTCCAACTCCCACGTGTGGCACATCGTGCAGCGCAAATTGCAGCGGCGTGTCAGCTCGAGCACCGCGCGGGTCGGCGCCGATGGACGGTGAAACCACGTCTCCGCGAGACGCATGAGAAAGCTGGGACGCTGCAGGCGGCGCATCACAGTCCCTGCGGTAGGTGCTCTACGCGATCAAGCATGTCGAATGTTGGGTAGATAGCGCGGCTGGCGGTGGACGTCCAGCAAAAAGAGGGCGGGTTGGGTTCCACTGGTGGTCCGGGAGTCTGTCGCAGGCTGGAAACGGGGGCTTCCAGCCCGCCACGGTGAGGTCGACATGCGTGCTCGATGCTGCGTCGAAAACCCTTCCGCTTCGTCGCTGATCTATGGTACAGCAAACACACACAAGCAGAAGTCTTGATCGAGGCGGTGGCGGCTGCCGCTGGCGCCTCGCCGCGACAGCCGACGCCAGGACCTCCGTGTGATGTAGGCCAGCATGAGAAAAGGACTCGAAGACGTCATTCGCGAAGCGATCCGTGGGGGGCGCGTCGGCTGGTTGATCCGCCAGGCCGCGAAGTTTCCGGCGATCTGGTTCACGTCGCGCTGGAATCTCGCGCCGGTCGTCGGCCCGGTGCTGTGCGGTCTCTCGGTGACCTACCGCTGCAATGAGCGCTGCCTGATGTGCGACCTGCCGTTACGCGCCGACCAGGAACGTCGTCCGGAGTTGAGTCTGGCGGAATGGCTGCGGGTCATCGACGACCTGGCCGCGAACGGCGGCGGCAGCTTTGCCATCAGCGGCGGAGAACCGCTCTTGCGCCGTGATTTGCCGGAGATGTTTGCCCATATTCGCGTCAAGAACCTACCGATCTCCATCAGTACCAACGGCTTGTTGCTGAACAACGATGACGCGCGGGCGCGCTTCCTCGATCAGCCGCCGACGGCGGTGAACATCAGCATCGACGGCGCCGACGCGAATACCTATGACACCTTGCGCGGCTGCAAAGGTGGCTGGAAGATTCTGCAACAGGCGGTGGAGAAGCTCGTCCGCGACCGTGAACGGCGGCGCCTCCCGCTGGCCGTCAACGCCGTTTGCGTCTTGAGCCCGGCGACACTCCCGCAGGTACGGCAGCTCGCCGCACTGTGCGAGTCGCTGGGGTTCGATAGCCTCGGGTTCATGCCGATCCAGGAAATTCCCTCCGTCAACGCGGTGTACCCCGACGCGTTGCGGGACTTGTGGACCGATCAAGCCAAGCGCGCCCAGGTGGAATCCGTCGTCGAAACCATCGACTGGCTGCTGGCGCGTGATCGCGCCAACGAAGGTATCCCGCTGGAGAACTCGCGTGCCTATCTCGAGGCGATTCCGCTGGCGTTTCTCGGCCGCCAGTCCCCGTCGGCGTGCGTCACCGGTCACCTGTACACCTTCATCGATCCGTACGGTGATGTCTTTCCGTGTTGGACGTATCACGAATGGAAACGTCCCCCGATCGGCAACGTTCGCGACATGCCTTGGCCACAGCTCTGGCGTTCGGAGGCGTATCGCCGCAGCCGCGAAGAGACGAGCAAATGCCGGGCGTGCTTCTGGAACTGCCATTTGGAGGAGAACTTGATGTTCCAGCGCGCGGAAGTGAATGGCTTGCAGGTGGCGCGCGACGAGTTGCGACGCGCGTCCCTGATCCCTCCTCGTACGGCTGCCGCGCCGGCAGACGCCGCCACCGTGTAGCGTGTCGCCATCCCCAGCGACGCGCACCGCCCCGACTCCCTGAAGCGGATGCGAGGGTCATGACGTCTTCAGCCGGTCGTAGAGCGCTCATGCCGATGGAGCGCATGAAGATCATCGACAACTGGCTTGGAATCCCGCTCTGTGTGTGTCTTGGCGTCCTGGCGCGGTTGCGTGCCAGGCTGACGCCGCGCCGCCGCGAGATTCCGGCGAACCCACGCCGCATCATGGTGATGAAGTTCTTCGGAATGGGGAGCGTGATCCAAGCCGGTCCGATGCTGCGCGCCGTCCGCCAACGCTACCCCGACAGCGCGCTGATCTTCTTGACCTTCGACCGGACCGCCGGCGCGGTTGAGCGTATGGAGATGTGCACGGAGGTGTGGGCGATTCGCACCGACGGCGTGCTGCGCTTCGGCCGCGATGTCTTGCGTCTGGTGGGCCGTTTCGCCCGCCAGCGGATGGATGTGTGCATCGACCTCGAGGTCTTCAGTAAGTTTTCGACGCTGATGAGCGTCATGACCCGGGCGCCGGTACGCGTCGCATTTCATCTGAACAACTTCTGGCGCCACAGCCTGGTGACGCATCCGGTCTTCTACAACTACTACCGGCACATCAGCGACACGTGCAACGACGCCGCTGCCGCTATCGGTGCGCCCGTGACCGACATGCGTCCCTGTCGTCTGTCCGTCGCGGACGGCGCGGTGGAGCGCTGTCGGGCACGTTTGCGCGCCGCCGGATGGAACGGCAGGGATCGATTGGTGGGCTTCAACGTCAACGCCGGCGAGCTGTCGGTGGAACGGCGCTGGCCGCGCGAGCGCTTTGCGGCCGTCATCGAAAAGCTGGTGGTGCCGGGCGGCGCAACGCCCCACGGCCCCTGCGTGGTGCTCACAGGCGCGCCCGACGAAGTGGAATACGTCCGCGGCTTGGTTGAGGGGCTGAGCGCCGCGGCGCAGCCACGGGTGATCAACATGACCGGTGCGCTGAGCTTCGATGAGTTCGTGGCCAGCATGGATCTGTACGACCTCTTCGTCACCAACGACTCGGGGCCCTTGCACGTGGCCTACGCACAAGGCGTCGCCACGGTCAGTCTGTGGGGTCCCGGCATCCCGAGCTTCTACGGCCCGCCCAGCGGTCCGCACATTACGCTGTACAAGCGTCTACCGTGCAGTCCGTGCTTGTACTTGTTTACCAGTCAGGTTGGTCAATGGTGCAATCATCGCGCGGACTGTATGCGTGCAATCGGGGTAGACGAGGTCTGGGCAGCCGTGCAGACGCACCTGGGGAGTCCGCGTGAAGCCACCCTGGGGATTGCGGCGGGGCAGGGACACTAGGGCCTGCGGCCGGCGTCTCTTCTCTGGACCGCTTCCGTTGGTTGCTGCGGACTGCCAAGTCCGACCGGCTGCTAGGGCCTACGACTCCAGCGCTTCGCGACCGCCAGCGCCCGGCCGTCAATGACGGGCCGTCGATGATGGCGCGCGAAGCGTTACTCCTTGCCGCGCAGGTAGCAACACCCGGCGCATCCGGGGAACAGCCGCTCGGCCCGCAACTTCCGGCGGAACTCACGCGCCCCCGCGCCGTTCCAGATATCCGCCAGGCTCTCGTCGCGGACGTTGCCCAGCTTGTGGGCGATGCATGGATACACATCGCCGTTCGGGGCGATCTGAAGGCCGGACCACGGCTCGTAGCAGGGCTCGTAGCGCGCCGGCAGCGGCGCGTCGGAGAAATAGGTCTCCACGCCGTTGCGCGCCGTCAAATGCGGGTAGGTGCGGATCTTGGTCTTGCGGGTGCGGCTCTTTTCGATCAGGCGATCGATGCGCGCCTGCAGGGCTGGCGCATCGGTGGCGCGCTTCGCCAGCGGCAAGGTCGTCACCTTGGGGTCGTCCAGCGAGGCGACGAAGTTGGCGTGGAACTGGATGTCGTTCAGCTTGGGCATGGAGAGGGTGAGGAAATCGGCCTCGAGCTCTAGCGCCAGCTCGTAGAGATCCTCGATGCCCGTTGCCGTCTCGTCCGTCATCACGCCCTTGATGTCGAGCAACGGCCGCTTGCTGCGTGTCTTACGCTTGTAGTCCCGGAACATCTTCAGGTTCTCGACCACACGGTCGAAGGTGCCGACCTTACCGCGGAAGCGGTCGTGCAGGGCGCCGATACCGTCGATCGAGACGCCGAGCAGCAGCAGTTTGCGGTCGACCAGGCGACGGATGCGCTCCTCATCGAGCAGCACCGCGTTCGAGAGAATGGTGCACAGGTGGCGATCCATGACGCGCTCGATGATCTCCATCGCGCCTTTCTTGACGAAGGGCTCGCCGCCCGTGATGTTGATGAGTGTGTAGCGCGGTATGCGGTCGGCCAGCCGCAGCCAATCCTCCTTGTCGAGCTCGTTTCCCTGCTCCTTGGAGGCCATCTGGAAGCACATGCCGCATTCCAGGTTGCAGCGGTACGTGAGCTCGAACTCGACCCTGACGAACGGGAGCGCCGCGCCCTCGCTGGCAAAATGCCACGGTGCCAGGGCGTGCAACTTCATGCCGAAGTTGTACAGGGCGTCGGGACGCAGCCGATCAAGAATCATCGGTCACCGCGGCGTCGGCCGAGCGGTAGGCTCGCGAGAAACACGCACATGTTCGAATTTTTCCGGACACTTCATTACTTGCCGCAATTCACCGGCAGGTGCAAGGACGATGTTCATCGCCAGTCCTGCCGCCGCTTGTAAGTCAGTGACCAGATGTGGGCCGGCCGAATCAAAACGTCTCCCGCCCCGAGGATATTGGAGCTGCTTAGAAAGTGCCGGGGGGGCTTACCCGTCGGCGAGACGCGCTTGGAATTGGCCGAGCGCCATGCGCACGGCTTGTAGCCGCTTATCCGGCGGCAAGGCCGGCTGTGCCAGGTGGCTGCAGCCGGCACACCCGGTGGTGGCTGCGATGTGTCCGTGGTCACGGGTGGCGAGGGCCGCACGTAGCGCGGTCAAGGTTTTTCCCGCCCAGATCTCGCGCAACGGGGTGACATCAACGTTGCCCAGGTTGTTCTTGGCATTGAAGTCGACGCAACACGGCACCACCGTCCCGTCCCAGTCGATGCCGAGCTGCAGTCTGGGAAAGCGGCATGGCTGGGTGTGCGGCGGCGGGGGCGGAACACGTACGCTTTCTTGCGGCGCCCGCAGTGAACCCGACCAATTCGTTGCCGGTACCCACATGACCTGGTCGACGCCCATTTCGTGGTAGAGCGCCGCGTGGGCCTGCCGTTGACCCGCCTGGCCTTCGAGCTCGATACCGCGGACGATGATGAAGGGCGCGCGCCGGCCCGCCTCGCGCCGGGCGGCGACGAGCCCGCGCAGATTGGCGGCGACGTTCTCCCAACGCGCGCCGACACGGACACGGTTGTATTCTTCAGGCGTGCCGCCCTCCATGGAGACGGTGACGCTCGCCGGCCCCGCGGCAACCAGGTCGCGGGCGCGCGTCGCGTTCAGGAGCGTCGCGTTGCTGAAGATCCCGACGGTGAGATCCGCCTCTACCGCCAGGCGCACCATGTCGATGAAGCGGGGATGCAGCATCGGCTCGCCAAACAAGGCAAACTCGAGGTGAGTGCACCAGCCGTGTGCTTGGTCGACAATTGCGGCAAAGCGCTCGAAGGGCATCATGCCCTTGGGGCGGCGCGCCTCCGTGGGGATGTCGTTGTCCGCATGGAAGCAGAAATCGCAGCGCAGATTGCACTTGCTGGTGACGCCGACCAGCAGCGCGGCCGGAGCCTGCGGGAGAAGACGGTCGCCGCCATACGTTCCCGCAAGGTAGTTGGTGCCGAATCGGACGGCATGCGCGACCAGACGCAGTCGTCTGCCAGTGCTGCGGTTGAGTGTGTTCACAGTTTGGATGGTGTTGACTCTAACCCCGCCGCAACCCGAGGGTCAAGTTCGAAGGTTGAAGGTTCCATTTTAGAGTGGCGGGGCCATGCCCCGCGCTGAATGCGCCGGGCCGCGGACGTCCCGGGGAGCGAAGCACGGCGTCGCCACTCCCCAGAATGACGGTGGACCGTTGCGAGAGCGGGTGGTAAGCATTTCGTCGATGGCGCCCACGCAGGCCGCAGATCTGGACGGTCACGTTGCCGTGCCCGGCGGGGCATAGGTGGCGAAGCAGCGCCCGGCAGCTGTCCGGGTTCCCGTGGCGCAGGACTCGCTTCCGTCGCGGAGCGTCCTGGTAGCGGTGCCTGAACCCGGTAGGGTGATCGCTGCGGCGGCCGTGGTGTTCGTGGCGGCGCTGCTGATCTTCATCCGCCTCGATCAGCGCGTCCTGTACATCGACGAAGCCGAAACCGCGCTGCTCGGCCGTACCACCCTCGCGCACGGGATTCCGACGGCGCATGACGGGAAGAACCTCATCTCCCAGGAGTTGGAGCATGAGCACGACGCGCGCGATGTGTGGCGCTGGACGCCGTGGCTCGAGAAGTACATGACGGCCGCTTCCTTCGCCGTATTGGGAGAATCCACGTTCAGCGCGCGCTTCCCATTCGCGCTGCTCGGGCTGCTCTCGGTGGTCTCGATGTATCCGTTGGCACTTGCCTGGTTTCGCGATCGCTGGGTGGGCGTGCTGGCCATGGCGTTCCTCGCCCTGTCAGTGCCCTTCCTTCTGCATGTCCGGCAGTGTCGGTACTACAGCATCACCATCTTTGCCTCGATCTGGGTGTTCTACTTCTTGATGGGGTTGGTGCGCGGGCGGCGCGGGGCGGTGCTCGGCTTTACGCTGGCGATGACGGGCGTCTTCGAGGCGAATACCTTGACCTTCATGGCCACCTGCGGCGCCTTGGTGCCGTGCGTGTTGTGGCTTGGAGTGACCCGTGCCGTGCTGTGGCGCGCGGCGCTGGCGGCCGTATTCATCGCGATCCTCAATGCGCCGTGGTTTTTCTATTTCGACATTCTCGGCAGGACAGGCCATCGGTTGGACCCGTATTGGTGGAACGTACGAATCCTGACGGAGCTGACCGCACACTACACGTTTCCCTTCGTCGCGTTGCTGCTGTTTTTGCTCCTCGCCTGGTGGTTCCGGAAGCGGCGCAACGGTAGTGGGCCGCCGCTGCTCGATCGGCACACCTGGCGTGCGTTTGCCAGTCTGCTGACATTCGGTGCGGCCTGCATCTTCGCCTTGTCGATGGCCCCATGGTGTTACTACCGCTACATGGCGAACCTGCTACCGTTGGCGGCGCTGCTCATGGCGGTCATGTGCGGCGCGGTGCTGCGCTGGCAGCGTGTGGTGGGCGTGATATTCACCGCCTGCCTGCTGTTGACCGGCGTGTTTCACGAAGCCTCGGTGTGGCCGTTCAGTGCGCGGCTCGCGAACCTCCCATTGGCGGGTAGATCTTTCCCGGTCTTTGACACGTTCTTCCCGCTGGGGAACTATCTCTACGAAGTCACGCACCCGTACGTCGGTCCGATGGAAGGCTTGCTGCAGTTCCTCCGACAGCACGTGCGCCCCGAGGATCGCATCTACATCAGCTATGGCGACTTGATTCTGAAGTTCTACATGAACAACGAGATCCGTGGCGGCCAAACTGGACAAACGTTCAGCGGCATGCCGGAACCTGAATGGCTGATCATCCGCGGCTTCTTCCGCTACACCGATCGTGCGGAAATGCGTGCCGATACCTTGCGGACGATGGATTGGCTCAACAACGAAGCCCCGCAGGAACATTACGACAAGCTGCCGGACTCCTGGCGGGATCATCCATGGGACGACATTCCGGAACCACAGTTCCATTGGTTCCGCACCCTGGACGATGCGCAACCGCCGGATGCGAAGTGGATGCAAGTCTACCGCTTGCGGGCCGCGCCTGCTCCGGCGGCCGTTCCGTGAGACGCCGCCTGCGGATACGTGCTGCGATTTCAGTGTTGCTATGGCGCGTCCGCCCAACGTAAGCTCGCCCGGCTACTCCTTGGTAAGGAGGGGAGACCAGCGTTTGTCCCAATTCCCTACCAAGGAGGGGGCCAGGGGGAGGTCGGTCGCCGCCGGTGCGGTCCTCCTGATCGCCGCGTTCCTCATCTTCTTCCGCCTCGATCAGCGTCTCCTCTGGGTTGATGAGGCGGAGACGGCGCTACTGGCGCGCAACATCCTGACCTACGGCGTGCCAAAGGCGTACGACGGCAAGACGCTCATTTCACAAGAAGCAAGTCGCGAGTTCTCCGCGGACTACGTGTGGCGCTGGACGCCGTGGTTGGAAAAGTATCTGGCGGCCGCGTCGTTTGGGGTGTTGGGAGAATCGACGCTGACGGCGCGGCTGCCGTTTGCGCTGCTCGGGTTTCTGTCCGTGGTGAGCGTCTATTTCTGCGCCCTCGCTTGGTTCCGCGACCGTTGGGTCGGCGTGCTGGCGATGGCCTTCCTGACATTCTCCGTGCCGTTTCTCCTGCAGGTGCGGCAGTGCCGCTACTACGGCTTGAGCATCTTCACGTCGATCTGGGTGCTGTACTTTTTCATGGCGTTGGTGCGCGGCCGGCGCGGCGCAACACTTGGGCTCACCGTTGCGTTGACCGCCTTGTTTCATTCGAATTGTCTGACCGCGATCGCGGTGGGCGTGGCGCTCGTCCCGTGCGCGCTCTGTCTCGGCCTCGATCGGCGCGTTTGGCGTCAGGCGGCGCTGGCAGCGGCCGGCGTGATCGTTCTCAATCTCCCGTGGGTGCTGTATTCCCACATGCTATCGCAGGGCGGGGAGCGTTTGCAGAGCTTCGCGGAGAACCTTCACGCCTATGCGGAGCTGACCAGTCGCTACACGTTTCCAGTGGCGGCATTGGCGGTCTTCCTGATGCTCGCGTGGTTGTTGCGTGGCAGTCATGCACTGCTGGATGCGGACACGTGGCGCCCATTCCTGGCGCTGCTGGTCCTCATGGTGGTGGATGTCGTCGTGCTGTCGGCGGCGCCGTGGTCGTTCTATCGCTGGAGCATAAACCTGTTGCCGCTCGCGGCGGTGCTCCTGGCGTTCATGTGTTGCGGCGTAGTGCGCTGGCACCCGCTTGTTGGCGGAGTGTTTTCCGTGTGTTTGCTGTTCACCGGCATCCTTCACCAGGCTTCGGCGTGGCCGCTCACGGCCACCAAGTACAAGCTGGCCGCCGAAGGGCGGTCGTTTCCGCTCTTCGATACCTACTTCCCGTTGGGCAACTATCTTCACGAAGTGACGCACCCGTTCGTCGGTCCGATGGAAGGCCTGCTGCAGTTGCTGACGGAGCAGGCGCGGCCCGATGATCGGATCTTCATCAGTTATGGGGATTTGGTTCTGAAGTTCTATACAGCCCATGAAGTGCGTGGCGGGCAGTCCGGTCAAACCTTGAAAGGCTGGCCGGAGCCCGAGTGGCTCATCATCCGCAGCTTCGTGCGTTTCGGGAAGCTGCAAGCCCTGAAAGCCGACTACGAGAACATGCTCGCGTGGTTGAATAACGACGTGCCGCGCCAAGACTACGAAAGCGTCCCAGCCCCCTGGGTCGACGGCCCGTCCGACAACATCGCCGAACCGCAGCTCCACTGGTATCGCGTTCCGGAGCAAGGCGAACAGATGCAAGTCTTCCGCCGCGGGCTGCCGCTACCAACACCACCCGCAGCCCCGTAGCCCGATCACCGTTGGTTGTCGGTTGTCTGTTGTCTCCCTCACAGCTCCGCCACCGCGGCTTTCGGGATCCAGCCGCGGCGACCGTCGCAGCGGGCGATTTGCAGCCAGCCTTCACGCGTGTCGAGGACGCGCACGCGGGCGCCTTCCTTGAGGGCAAAGTGGACCGTACCGTTGGCCGCGGGTTCAAAACGCGCCGGCGTCTCACCGTCCGCGACTACAACGGCCTGGCGCTGCCACTCGTCGGTGGAAACCTGTTGCGCCAGTGACGCTGACGTGATGACCACCGACGCCGCGAGCGCGGCAGCCGTATACGCCAGCCACCCCGGCCGCCCTGGCCACAACCGATAGGCAGCCAGGGCGAGCATGAGGAGTGAATATGCCGCGCTTGTCAGCCAGAACAAGCCGGAGCTGGCGAAGCGTTGCGCGAGGGGAAACAGCGCGCGTTGCCAGAGCGGTGCGACACAGGGCTCCGCGCCGCTCAGCGATTGGGCGTACGTCAGATTGGCGGCGAGGTCCGGATCCCCCGGCATGAAGCGACGGGCGCGCTCATAGTTCAAGATCGCCTTGCCCTTTTCACCCGCCTTGAAATAGGCGTTGCCGAGATTGAAGTAGACGTTGCCGCTGGTCCCGCCGGATGCCAGCAACTGCTCGTACTCCTTGGCCGCGGCGCCGAACTGGCCGTCCTTGTACAGTGCGTTGGCGTGAAAAAATGTCGTCTGCGGGCTTGCGGGTGTGTCGGCGCCGTCCGCGCTGGTGCATGCGGCAGCGAGCGCCGCCGCCACCAGCAACAACGCGACGTGGCTCGATCCCCGAGCCGCGGAGGTCTCCCCCGGGCCCTCGCCGGACGGCAGCGTCCGCAGCGAAAAACGCCGCGTCCGCTCCAGGCTCTTGATGACCTCTTGTGCCAGCGAGAGTGTTCCGCGCATGTCGCCGTCACCCGCGGCCGGTGCGAAGCGCACCTGCTCGCAGGTGGCGAAGAAGTCGCGGATGCGCCGTGCGCAATCGGCGGGGACGCCGCGGTGTGCCACGGTGTCGGCGTCGATGCCGCCGGGCGGGAGATCCAGCTTGGCGCCAAGGTACTCTTGCATGGTACGCGAGACGGCGTCGTAGAAGGCCTGGCGATCGCCGCTGGCCAAAGCACGTTCCGAAGCCTCGAGGCCGTGCCGCGCCGCCTTGCCCGCGCGCGTGAAGCGGGCGTAGCGCAGATCACCGGTCAACAGCTGGCGGCGCCGGTCGTACCACACGGCGGCGCTGAACAGCAGCAGGGGCACGGGCTGCCACAGCAGCGCCAACCAGCTGCCGTACCAGGGCGCGTCCGGCGACCCGAGACGACCCGGGTCGTCCTTGATGTAGACGATGTCGCGTCCGAGCTTCTCTTCCGGCGCGGCGTGCGGCACGACCTGACCACCGGCGACGACCTCGGAACGCGGCGCGCTTTGCGGCGCCCGTACCACCAGGGCGATGGGTTCGCTTGCGAGGGTTTGGTAGCGGCGCGCCCGCGGATCGAAATAGCTGAAGCGCACCGGCGGAATCGTCTCCACCTTGGCGTCGTTGGGGATCAAGACTTGTTCGTAGCCCCGGGAGTTGCTGTCGGACTGGACGACGTGCGGCTCGTAGGTGCGAAACCCGTCGACGCTGCTCAGCTGCGGCGGCGCGGCGTCACCCAGGTTGCCGCTGCCGGTAACCTGGACGCGGAGCGTGATCGGGTCGCCGGCGGTGAGTTGCGTCGGTGCGGCGTCGACTTGCATGGTGAACGTTCCTACGGCTCCCGAGAACGCCGGCGGCTTGCCCTGCTCCGGCAACGGCAAGACGTTCAACGTGATGGGATCGGAGCGCACATCGTAGGGGTGACGGTCGGTGTTGAACGGATCATCCTGGAAGAAGCGGTCGAAGAATGGATCGTTGAAGCCGTTGCGCCGGCGGCTGAAAATATTCAAGCGCAAGGTTGCTGGCCCGAGGGTGAGCTGACCGGCACGCATGGGGATCGCCGACGTTTGAAAGTGGATCACCTGGAAGGTTTCGCCGTCGATGACCTCCTGACGCTGGCTGGGTTCCGGGAACTTGTCGAGGGAAAGCCCTTCCGCCGGGAGCGTCGGATATTGCAAGTCGCCGGCGCGGATGTTGCCGACGTAAAGGGTGACATCGATGGGAATGCGCTCGTGCAGGTAGACTTCGGTTTGCGGCACGGCAACAGCGAGGCGCAGCGAGTGCGGCCCGGGCTGTCCGCCGGCGGCTTGCCCCTGTGGGGCTTGGCCACCGGCTGCGGGCGGTGCGCCCGCAGCACCGACGACGTCAACGATGAACGAGTCGGTTTGGTAATGCTGGCCCTGGTAGTCGAGGCTGAACGGCCCGACCGTAAAGCGCCCGGGCTGCAGCGGCAGCAGCGAGTAGCGATGTTGGACGGAGGTGTTCATGTGCCCGTTGACGATGGAGATCTGCGTCGAGGGCCCCACGTAGCGGGCATCGAAGCCGTCGGCCTTGATCGCCGGGGCCTGGATATCCTGCGTGCCGTTGATGTCGAGCGTCAGTGTGATCGGCTCGCCGACCTGTGCGCGCTGCGGATTCAGCGTCGCCCGCACCGTGACCTCGGCATATGCGGTAGCGGTGAAGACACGAGGAGTGAAGGTGGCTAGACCGATCAGCATCAACAGCGTTCGACAGCCGACCGTGAGGTGGCTTCGTTGAGGGAGCCCGGGACGTGAGTCCCGGGTGCCATGATCGCGCATCACCAGTCCTGCGCCGGTTCGGCGACACGCCCGCCTTGCGCCTGGCGGACGAACTCTTCGGGCCGGAGCTCGTCGTTCTTCGCCGTATCGATCAGCGCCGCGGCCTCTTGCGGGGACATCTTGTCTTTCTTCTCGCCGTTGCCGCTGCCGGCTTGCGCCGCGTCCTTCTTCTCCTGATCCTGCTCGCCGCCTTCCTGTTGCTCGGCTTCTTGTTGCTGCGCGTCCTGCTTCTGTTGCTCGGCGTTCTTGTCTTGTTCGGCCTGCTGCTGTTCCTTCTCCTGCTGCTCCGCCTGCTTTTGCTCCTGATCCTTCTGCCCCGCCTGCTGCTGGTCTTGCTGTTGCTGCTCTTGATCCTTCTGCTGCGCGTCCTTCTGTTGTTGGTCCTGCTGCTGGTCCTTCTGTTGATCCTTCTGGTCCTGCTGTTGCTGATCCTGTTGGTCTTTTTGCTGCTGGTCCTTTTGCTGGTCCTGTTGCTTCTGCTGCTCCTCGAGTTTCTTCTTGAGGTCGTCCATCTTCCTGGTGACGTACTCATAGTTGAACTTGGCATCCTGGTCCGTCGGATCGGCACCCAGGGCGCGGCGATACGCCACGAGCGCCGTCGCGTATCCCTTGAGCGCATCCTGCGGTTTTGCCGCCTCAGCGGCCGCGGCAAGCCGGTACTCGGCGTTGCCGATGTTGTATGCCGCGTAGGCGACCCGTTTGGAGTCGGGTTCGCCGGGGCGCACGCGCGCGAACGAAGCGATGGCCTCGGAATATTTGCCGGCCTTGTAGTTGGCGTCGCCCATGTTGAAGTTGAGCAACGGCGACTCCGGATGGTCGACGAGCACATCGCCATACTTGGCGAGCGCGTCGTCGTACTTGCCTTGCTTGAAGAGGCGGTTGGCCTCGGCGATGTTGTCGCGCGTCGGATTCATCCAGGCGGCGCAGGGCGATGTAGAGAACACGGCCAGGAGGGCCAGGGAGAAGACCAGCTGTCCTCGCCCGCGCGTCGTCTGAGCAATCATGCGGCCTTCCTCCGCGCGCTGAGCCAGCGACGCCGCCCGTTGGACGAACGACGGCGCTCGCCGACCAGTGGCTCCAGGACCACGAGGAGCAGCGCCAGGGCCAGCGGAATTTGGAAGCGGTCCTCGAAACGACGCTCCATGGAGCTCTTCAGCTGGCGTTTCTCCATTTTGCCGATGTAGTCGGTATACACCGTATCCAGCCCGAGCGTCGGTCCTTCGGCGTGCACGTAGGCGCCGTCGGTGGTCGTGGCGATCTTCTTGAGTGTTTCGTCGTCGAGGCGCGACTTGACGACCTGGCCGCGGCGATCCTTGAGGAAGTTCTGCTGCCCGTTGACGGTGATGGGAATCAGATCCCCGTCGGGCGTGCCGATGCCGACGGTGTAGATCTTGATGCCCTGATCGGCGGCTTGCTTGATGGCGTCATCGATACTGCCTTCGTGATCCTCGCCGTCGGTGATGAGGATGATCGCCTCGTGTTTGCTCTGGTGGCCTTCGAGCGCGCCGATACTCGTGGTGATGGCCTCGCCCAGGGCGGTGCCTCCCTTCGGGATGATTCCGACGGTGACGGCGCGCAAGCTCTCGGTGAACGCCTCGTAATCGAGGGTCAGCGGGCACTGCACAAAGGCGGAGCCTGCAAAAGGCACGAGGCCGATGCGGTCGCCCTTGAGCAGCTTGACCAGGTCTTGCACCGCCAGCTTGGCGCGTTCGAGGCGATTCGGCTTCACGTCTTCGGCGAGCATGCTGCGCGAGGTGTCGAGCGCGATGATCACGTCGACGCCTTCGCGGTGCACCTCCTCCCATTGGAAGCCCCAGCGCGGTCCGGCCAGAGCGACGATCGCCAGCGCCAACACGGTCACCAGCATCCCGGCCCGCCAACGGTGGCGGCGGAGGTCGCGATCCGGGGCGAGCGTGGGCAGCAAGCGCGCCTCGGCAAAGCGCTCCAAGGCTTCCTGGCGCCGCCGCAATGCCCAGACGTAGAACAGCGCGGCGAGCGGCACCAGCGCCAGGCACCACAGCATTCCGGGCTGACGCCAATCGATCATGGCAGCTTCCTCAGTCGCGTGTGCGAGAGCCCGACCTCGGCGGCGAGCAGCAGGAGGGCTGGAATGGCCAGCCACGGGTAGAGCTCGTAGTAGTCCAGGAAACGCGGGGCGTTGAACGACGAGCGTTCGAGATGATCGATGTCGGTGTAGATCTGCTGCAAGCTCGCGGTATCGGTGGCGCGGAAGTACTTGCCGCCGGTGACGTCGGCGATCTTTCGCAGCGTGTCCTCGTCGATGTCGACTTTCATGGGTTGATATACCTTATTGCCGAAGAGGTCACGGGCGGGGTATGGCGCCAGGCCGCGCGTGCCTGCGCCGATGGTGTACACCTTGATACCGAGCGCCTTGACCGCGTCGGCCGCCGTGGACGGTGAGATCTTGCCGGCATTGTTCTGGCCGTCGGTGAGCAGGATGATCACTTTGCTCTTCGCCGTCGAGTGCTCGAGGCGGCCGGCCGCGGACGCCAGGGCCGAGCCGATGGCCGTGCCGTCCTCGATCATCCCGATCTCGGCGCGCGCCAAATTCTGTAGGAGCCAGCCGTGATCCAGGGTGAGCGGGCACTGGGTATAGGGGCGGGCGCCGAACAGCACGAGGCCGATGCGGTCGCCGTCGCGGTGCTCGACGAACTCCTTGACGGATGCCTTGACGACATCCAGGCGGCTGGCGCGTTGGCTGCCGAGCGTAAAATCCTCCGACAGCATGCTGCCGGATACGTCGACCGCGAGGATGATGTCGATGCCTTCGCCCGAGAAGGTGCTCTCCGCCTTGCCGAGCTGTGGTCGGGTGAGCGCGGCGATCAGCAGGAGGATGGCGACGCCGCGCAAGGCATGCAGGATCCAGCGCCAGCGGCGCGCGCCGGCGTATGGAATCGCGCGGACGAGGCCCAGCGTTGGAAAGCGCAACGCGGCTGCACGCGGCTGCCGGCGCTGCAGCCAGAAGAGCAACGGCAGGACGACGAGCAATCCGAGCGCCCACGGGTCATGCAGCCGCATGTTGCACCTCGGGGGTGGTGTGCACGGGCTGGGTCTCTTCGACGAAGCGCCGCGCCGCATCGTAGGCGGCTTCGCTGTCTCCGAGCGATGGTAGGTGGCGCGCGAATTTTACCAGATCGGCCTGCGTGAGAAAGTCGGAGAGCAGCCGGCGTTGCGTGGCCACCAGCCGCGCCTCGGTGGCGGCAGTTCCCAGGAACTCCTCGGTGGTCATTTCCGGCGCGCGCAGGTGGAAGCGATCCTCCAGGTAGCGCCGGATGATCGCCGAGAGCTCGACGTAGTAATCCTCGAACTTGCCGTCCTCGATCAGATGCCGCGTATGCAACCGGTTGAGCGCGGCGAGTGCGATCTCATGCGGTGGGCGCGGCGGAATGATGCGCTGCCGGCGCGGGCGGTTTATCAGGTAAAAGAAGGCGGCGCCGAGCAGCCCGACGAGCACCACGGCGGCGGCGGCAATGCCGTAGGGACGCCAGTCGAACGGCACCTCCTCCGGCGGCTTGATGTCGCGAATGTCGGTGGCGCCGCTGTCCTTGGCGAGCAAGCTGGTGACCCCGACCAGAACCTCGTTGCCCTCGGCGACCTGCAGATCTTCACCGGGAATTCGGTATTGCACCTTGGGCGCCGGCACCAGGTGATCGCCCGTCGTGAAGCTGGTGATGGTGTACCAGCGCGTCACCAGCACGCGCCCGTTTTCCTTGCGCGTCGGAACGTCTCCGAAATCGGTAATCGTGAAGTCGCCGAGTTGTCCGGTGAGCACCGGGATGAGCACCTCGGTATCCTCGGCAGCCGACACCGCAACCGTGTAACGGATCGGATCAGCGATGGTGATGTCCTTGCGATCGACGCTGGCAATCACCGAGACCGGCGCGTTGGCGGTCGGGGAAGGCTCGGCGGCGGGAGAATCGACAACAGACGCCAGACAACAGACAACAGACGCCAGAGAACAGAGGAACGCCCAACGCAAAGGCGCCGTTGCCAACAATTTGGCCCCGATCTTTTGTCTCCCGTCTGTCATCTGCCGTCTGTCGTCTACCGTCTGTTGTCTATCGTCTGTTGTCTGTTGTCTCTCTTCTCAGTGCCGACGCTCGCGCATGTGGAAGAAGCGCAGCAGCGCTTCGGTATACGGCCGGTCGGTGCGCAGCGTGATGGCATCGACGTCGACGCCGCGCAGCATGCGATCGCGGTCGCGGCGCGCTTGCTGGGCCCGTTGCTCGAAGTCGCGCCGTACGCGCGGGTCGCCGGTATCGATGAGCAGGCGGTCGCCGCGCTCGGCGTCTTCGAGCTCGATGAGGCCAACGTCGGGCAGCGTCAGGTCGCGCGGGTCGTCGAGTACGACGGCAATCACATCGTGCCGCCGGTTGGCAATCTTGAGCGCCAGCCGCGCGCGGGTGTCGAGGAAATCGGAAATGACAAACGTCACACAGCGCCGTTTGCTGGCGTGATTGAGATGCTCGAGCGCGGCCGAGAGGTCGGTGCCGCGTCCTTGGGGCGAGAAGGACAGGACCTCGCGGATGACGCGTAAGACGTGCCGCGTGCCCTTCTTTGGTGGCAGCGCGAGTTCGATGTGATCGCTGAACATCACCAGGCCGACTTTGTCGTTATTGGTGATCGCCGAGAATGCAAAGAGCGCCGCCAACTCGGCGGCAAGCTCACTCTTGAGCTGCTTCACGGTGCCGAAGTGCGTCGAGGCGCTGGCATCGACCAACAGCATCACAGTGAGCTCGCGCTCTTCGGTGAAGCGCTTGACGTGCGGCGTGCCCGTGCGCGCGGTAACGTTCCAATCGATAGTGCGCACGTCGTCTCCCGGCATGTACTGCCGCACCTCGGCGAACTCCATGCCGTGCCCCTTGAAGACGCTGTGATACTGGCCGGCAAACAGATCGCTCACCATGTGGCTGGTGCGGATCTGGATCTTGCGAACGGCTTTGATCTGCTCGGAAGTCAGCATCGTCGCGACAGGGTTCGAGAGGTCAACGTGGCAGACGCTTCACGTCTTGCGAGTCCGGCGTCACGTTCCAGACGCCTGTCGGACTTGGCAGTCTGCAGCGACCAACGGGAGCGGTCCATAGAAAGACGCCGGCCGCCGGCCTCAAGGCACCGGCACTCCGTCGAAGATGCTCTTGATGATCATGTCCGACGTCATGTCCTCCGCCTCGGCCTCGTAGGTGACGATGACACGGTGGCGGAGGATGTCGGGACCGATAGACTTCACGTCTTGCGGGGTGACGTAGCCGCGTCCTTGCAGGAGCGCGTGCGCCTTGGCGCCCAGGGTGAGGTAGAGCGTGGCTCGGGGCGAGGCGCCGTATTGGATGAGGCGCTGCAGATCGAGCTTGTAGGTGGCGGGCTCGCGCGTCGCGAACACCAGGTCGATGATGTAGTCCTTGATTTTGTCGTCCAGATAGATTTCGTCGACCAGGCGGCGCAGGCGAAGGATGTCTTGGGTGTGGACGATGGGGCTGGCGACCGGCGGGTGAGTCGTCGAGGCCATGCGATCGAGGATCTGCCGCTCTTCCACCTTCGAGGGGTAGGTGATCGACAGCTTGAGCATAAAGCGATCGACCTGCGCTTCGGGCAACGGGTAGGTGCCTTCTTGCTCGATGGGGTTCTGCGTCGCCAGTACCAGAAAGGGGTCGGGTAACGGGTGCGTCTCGTCGCTGATGGTGACCTGGTGCTCCTGCATCGCTTCGAGCAGCGCGCTCTGCACCTTCGCCGGGGCGCGATTGATTTCGTCGGCGAGGATGATGTTGGCGAAAATGGGGCCCTTCTTCACGGAAAAGGTACCGTCGCGTGGGCTATAGATCATCGTGCCGATGAGATCCGCCGGCAGCAGATCCGGGGTGAACTGCAGCCGCTGGAAGCTGGCGTCGAGGGTTTGGGCCAGGGTCTTGATCGACAACGTCTTGGCCAGCCCCGGCACGCCCTCGAGCAGGACGTGGCCATTCGCGAGCAGGCCGATCAGCAGGCGGTCCACCATGTAACGCTGGCCGACGATGACCCGGCCGATCTCCTCGCGCAGGCGGTAAAGCGCCGCCGCTTCCTGTTGAACACGTTCATTGACGGCGGTGATTCCAGCATCCATATCGACGGATTCCCTCCCAATCATTGCGGACGGCGCTTGTCTGCCGCGCTGTCGCGGGGTTAGACGGCCGACCCGGAAAAATCTTCACCTCGACGTGTGACCCGTAGCCTTCCCACAGCATTGCAGCCACGGGCTGTGAACCGGTTTACTTACCATCAAAGGCCAAGTCGTCAAGTCAACCGATCGGGGAAAATGGAAAACAGGAAGCGGAAAACCGGAAATTCGAAACCGACAAATGCAAGCACCGCCCGATTGGTCGGCTTTCCGTTTTTCATTTCCTGTTTCCGGCTCTCCATTCTCCTTGCTCACCTTCCTGCAGCTGGCGGATCAGCTCCTTCTTCTTGAACTTGCCCGGCCCGGTGCGTGGGATCTCATCGACGAAGACGATGCGCGACGGGACTTTGTGGGGCGCCAGGTGCTGCCGCGCGAAGGCGTGCAAGTCGTCCGGGGTCACGAGCGCCTCGGCCTTCGGCGTCACCGCGGCGACCACACGTTCGCCTTGATCCGCGTCCGGGACGCCGACGACGGCGACCTCCTGCACCTGCGGATGGCGGTGCAAGCAGTCTTCAATTTCAACGGCGCCCACCTTGAACCCGCGGGTCTTGATGATGTCGACGGAGCTGCGGCCGACGATGCGGAACTGCCCGTCCGCTTCGCGCACGGCAAGGTCCCCGGAGCGCAGATAGCCGTCCAGCAGGACGCGTCGGGTGTCGTCAGGCCGATTCCAGTATCCACTGAACAGGTTGGGGCCCTTGATGGCGAGCTCGCCTTGCGCACCGGTGTCGACATCGACCATCCGCCCGGCGTCGGCGTGCTCACTGTCGATCAGCCGCACCGAGATTCCCGGCAGCGGGCCGCCGACCACTCCGGGACGGCGCGTGCCGTCGTATGGCGTCGACAACACAAACCCGCATTCGGTCATGCCGTAACGGTCCATGAGCGCGAACCCGAAGCGCGCGCGGAACCGTTCGAAGGTTGGCGCGCTCAGCGGTGCCGAGCCGGAAACCCACAGGCGCATCTGCCGCAAATCGTGACCCTGCAGCAGCGCATCGGGAAGCGCGACCAGGCGGTTGTACATCGTGGGCACTCCGAAGAACATCGTGGCCTGGTTCCGCGCCAGGTCGGCGAGCGTCTCCTCGGCGACGAAGCGCGGACGGAGAACTACGCTGGAGCCGACAAGGAAGCTGGTGAGAATGCCGAGGCCGAGACCGTGCAAGTGGAAGCAGGGCAGGGTGAGCAGCAGCCGATCCCGTTCGCTCCACCGCCAGGCGTCCGCGACGGTGTTCAGGTTGCCGAGCACAGCGCGATGCGACAGCACGGCGCCCTTTGGACGGCCGGTGGTGCCGGAGGTGTAGATGATCAGTGCGGCGGCCGCCGCATCGACGTTGGCGGGCGCCGGCGCCGGACCGGAGATCATGTCGCCCGCGGTCATGATCTCCAGCGATGGCGCGAGCCCGGCCTGCGTCAGCCTCACCGCATGGTCGGGCTCGACGATGGCGAGGCGAACCCCGGCGTCGGTGACGACGTAGGTGAGCTCATCGGCGCTGTATGCCGGATTGAGCGGCACCAGCACCGCGCCGGCGCGAATGACGCCAAGCACGGCAGCGACGAGCTCGGGAGAGTTGGCGAGCCCGACGGCGACGCGGTCGCCCGCGCCGACGCCGCGTTGCTGCAATGCGCCGGCAACCGTCGCGGCGCGCTCGGTGATCAGGCGGTACGAGTACTCGACGCCGTCGAAGACCAGCGCCGTGGCGGTGTGGCGGCGCGCGGCGGTGGCGGCGAGGGCTGTAGCGAGAGTGGGCATAGGCGGCGAGCGTAGAGGGGCAGCCTCGCGCCGTCAATTCCAGCGGCCCTGGGTCGAGCCACGCTCGTCATTGTCGCCGGTTGGGCAGATCGCGCAAGGGCGGATTGATTTCGCCCAGGTCTTACACCGACCGGGTAAAGGCTACGCGAAACCTCGGAGTGCTCATGCCAGGAAGCGGGACCAGCAGCCGATGCGTCCGTGGCACAGCGCTTGCCTCATAGGACGATCCTGGAGGCGATTATGCGATACCTCAAAACCCGCTTCGTATCGTGTGTGTTGATCGCTCTCGTGGCGTTGGCCGCTGTTCCAAGCACGCCCGCGTGGGCGGAAGAAAATCACTTTGATGACAAGTATGTGTTTGCCACGACTCGCAGCCTCAACGACATGCAGGGCGTAAATCCGGCGCTCAAGTTACCGCTGTTTCCGGTAACGGTCGTTCTCGACGTGGCCTTTCTGCCCTTCGCAATCATCGCCGGATTCGTCTCCGGCTAGGACCTGCGGTCGGCGTCCTTTCTATGGTCCGCTCCCCGTTGGGTCGCTGCTTACTTCTAAGTCCGACAGGCTGCTGGGGCCTGCGGCCCGGCGTCTATCTCAGGGGCCGCTCCCCTGGGTCGCTAGGGATTTCCCAGTCCGACACCGTTCCGATAGGTTGCTATCTACCCAACCATCGGACTTGGAACTTCCTAGCGACCCAACGGGGAGCGGCCCACAGAAGAGACGCCGGCCGCAGGCCTATCCTTCGCTCTTGATGCGCATGCCGTAGAACGAGCGGTGCACGAACACCATCGATGCGACAAAAAATACCAAGGCCAGGAAGTGCGTGAGCCCGGTTGGAAGGCTGACCGCCAGCTCGACGGCGAGCAGGCCGAACAGTGTGGTGAACTTGATCACCGGGTTCATCGCCACCGATGAGGTATCCTTGAACGGATCGCCCACGGTGTCGCCGACCACGGTCGCGGAATGCAATGCCGATCCCTTCTCCTTGAGCTCCACTTCGACGACCTTCTTCGCGTTGTCCCACGCCCCGCCGGCATTCGCCATGAATAGCGCTTGGAAGAGGCCGAACAGTGCGATGGAGATCAAGTAGCCGATGAAGAAGAACGGGTTCACGCACGCGAAAGCCAGGGTGGAGAAGAAGATCGTCAGGAAGATGTTGAACATGCCCTTCTGGGCGTACTGCGTGCAGATCTCGACGACGCGTTTGGAGTCGGCGATGGACGCCTTCTCGGCGGTGTCGAGCTTGATGTTCGCCTTGATGAACTCCACGGCGCGGTAGGCACCGGTGGCGACGGCCTGGATCGTGGCCCCGGTGAACCAATAGATCACGGCGCCCCCGGTGATCAGGCCGAGCAGGAACAGGGGGTTGAGGATCGACAGCTTCCCCAGACTCTCGGGCTGCAAGCCGTCGGTCAGTGCGACGATGATGGAGAAGATCATGGTGGTCGCGCCGACGACGGCCGTGCCGATCAGCACCGGTTTCGCGGTGGCTTTGAAGGTGTTTCCCGCGCCGTCGTTTTCTTCGAGGAAGTCCTTGGCGCGATCGAAGTTGGGTTCGAAGCCGAACTCTTTCTTGATCTCTTGCTTGATGTTGGGCAGCGTCTCGATGCAGGACAGCTCGTAGACGGACTGCGCGTTGTCGGTCACCGGGCCGTAGGAGTCGACCGCGATGGTTACGGGTCCCATGCCCAGGAAGCCGAAGGCCACCAGGCCGAAGGCGAACACCGGCGCCGTCATCGCCGCGGTTCTTGCGGGCAGAGCGGTCGTGAGCGCGTCGAGGCTGAAGAACCACGCCAGGCCCATGAGCACGACGAACACGATCCCCATCCAGTACGCGGAGAAGTTGCCGGCGACGAGACCCGAAAGGACGTTGAGCGATGGGCCACCTTCGCGCGAAGCCGTAACGATCTCGTGCACGTGCCCCGAGTCCGTCGAGGTGAAGATCTTGACCACCTCGGGGATCACTGCGCCGGCGATGGTTCCACAGCTGATGATCGCCGACAGCTCGAACCACAGCTTGCCGCCGCCGAGCTCTCCGATGAGCAGGTAGGAGACGATGAACGTGAGGGCGATCGAGACGAATGACGTGAGCCAGACGAGCACGGTGAGCGGCTGCTCGAAGTTCATCTTGTCGGCGTCCGCATAGCGCCCGCGTTGGATGGTCTCGTTGATGAGGTAGGAGAGGCCGCTGGCGACGATCATCATGATGCGCATGGCGAAGATCCAGACGAGGAGCTTCACTTGCAGATCGGCGTTCTCCTTGAGCACCAGCAGGATGAAGGTGATCAGCGCGACGCCCGTGACCCCGTAGGTTTCGAAACCGTCGGCCGAGGGGCCGACGGAGTCGCCGGCGTTGTCCCCGGTGCAGTCGGCGATCACGCCAGGGTTGCGCGCGTCGTCCTCTTTGATGTTGAAGACGATCTTCATCAGATCCGAGCCGATGTCGGCGATCTTCGTGAAGATGCCGCCGGCGATGCGCAGCGCGGACGCGCCGAGTGACTCGCCGATCGCGAAGCCGATGAAGCAGGGACCGGCGAAGCTGGCGGGAATGTAGAGCAGAATGATCAGCATCATCAGCAGCTCGGTCGAGATCAGCACCATGCCGATGCTCATGCCGGCCTTCAGCGGGATATCGTACGTCGGGTAGGGTTTGCCTTTGAGCGCGGCGAACGCCGTGCGCGAGTTGGCAAACGTGTTGACGCGAATACCGAACCAGGCAACGCCGTAGCTGCCGCCGATGCCGATGAGGCTGAAGAGCAGGACGACCACGACCTTCACCAGATCGCCTTCGAAGGCACGGGCGAAGTACACGGCCATGATCGTGCCGATGAACACTTCGAGCAGCAGAATGAACTTTCCCTGGGTGATCAGGTAGGTCTTGCAGGTTTCGTAGATCAGCTCGGAGATCTCACGCATCGCCTTGTGGACCGGCAGGTTGCGCAGTTGCTGGTAGATCATGATGCCGAATCCGAACCCCAGGGCGCAGACCAGCAGCCCGCCGGTAAGCAGGGTGTGGCCGCTCATCCCGAGAAAATTGACCGACGAAAAGTCCGGCAGAACGAGGCCCATCTCGCCGTGCGCTTGCCCTTCGGCGGCCCACGCGTGACCGGCGGCGGCCAGCAGCACGCTCAGCCACCCGACGAACGACAATGCTCTTCTGTTCTTTCTCGCCATCCTCATTTCACTCCTCGGGATTGAACCACCCCGCACCGCCCCGCGGGCAGATGCGGGCTGCGGCTGGACCGTGCCACCTCGCCTCCTCGCTTCCGCCACGGCCGGAGACCGCTGACATGTGCGTGGATGCCGCAGCGCCTATTTTTCAGGCTGGCCTTATCGCAAAACTCAGTTGGAAAGACAACTGGGCAGCCTACAGGTCAGGTCGCAGGTCCGCGCGCCGTGCGTCGCCGGTCCAAATGATGAACGCCACAAGGCCGCGGCCGAACGCACGGCAAACGGAATCCATATTGACGGTGCGGTGCGCAGTAGGATAGGTCGCCGCCCATGGCCGGCCGATACTTGGTGAAAGGGGAAGCGCTGGTGCGGGCGCTGGCGCTCGCACTCGGGGCGCTCGCGGCGGCGGGTTCCATGCCCGCGCCCAGCAGGGCGCTGAACGTCAACTCGAAGCTGTTCTCCGATCGGATGGTCCTGCAGAGCGGTCAACCCGTTCCCGTATGGGGCCAGGGTGCAGATGCCCAGGAGCATGTGACGGCAATCTTGAGTGGTCAAAGCGGGTGTCTTCCCAGCTCGGTGTGCGCGACTGACTACGCAGCGGAAACAACCGCTGGTGACGATGGCGCGTGGCAACTCCAGCTTCCTGCGATGGCGCCCGCGGGGCCGTTCCAGTTGACCGTTCACGGCGACACCTCGGGCACCGTCGTCCGCCACGATGTGATGATCGGCGAGGTGTGGGTCTGCGCCGGCCAATCGAACATGCTGCTGGGGGCGCCCTTGTTGCGGGACCTGAAGGCGTACGTCGGGCTCCGCCATCCGGCGGTCCGTTGGCTGACGGGCGGAGAGTGGCAAGCCGGCAATTCGCCGGCGACCGGTGGCAACCATCCCGCTAAAGCCTGCTTCTATTTCGCCACGGACTTGAGCGAACGTCTGCTGGCGTCGCGCCAGGTCATCAACGGTGCAACGGTTGGAATCATCAACAAAGCAGTCGGAGAGACCGGGATCGTGACATGGATGGCTCCGTCGACCAGTGATGCCGATCCGGCGGTGACGCCCAATCCCGCCGGCGGGGAAAACTACGACGCGCAGATTGCGCCCCTCCTGCCCCCGCCGTGTGCGTCGCCGAATGGGTGCGCGCCGGCGGCGTACAAAGGTGTTGCGTGGTGGCAAGGAGAACGCGACGGCTACGCCCCGGACGTCTACGTTCGTCTGTTGCCGGCGCTCATCCGTTCCTGGCGTGCGCACTGGGGGCGCCCGGATCTCCCTTTCGTCTTTGTTCAGATCCGCGGTGGGAGGGGATTGACGTATGAATATAAAAATAGTCAGTTTGACCCAACTTACCCACCTCTCGATAAGTTGGATAACACGTCTATTGTTATTGCTCATATGCGCAATGCGTATCTAGATACATTGTTGCGCGTGCCCCATACCGGTATGGTCGTAACGACAGATCTGAAAGGCACCCCGTACCCCCATGTCGCCGGGAAGGAAAAGTACGGGGCGCGAATTGCTCGAATTGCTGCGGATCTGGTGTATGGGCTCCCTGGGGCTCCCATCCCCGGGGTCGCGGGGAACTATGCTGGACCGACCTTCGCCTATCAAACGAGAGAAACATGTTCCGCCGATGATCCACAGTGCCCAGCAGGAGGAGGGAATCGTCTGCGCATTCATTTTCAACGGGGCACGGCCGATGGATTGAAAGCCTGTACGCCGCCGGCACCGTGCGAGCCGGGCACCACGGAGGCGCGCGGCTTCCAACTCTCTGCGGATGGGGACAGCTGGGGGCCGGGCGCGCATCCGCCGGCGAATTCGACATTCAAATGGGCCAGCGCGGCCATCGATACGTCCCATGAGACCGTTCTCGTGTGGGACGGTGACCAGCCCGCCACGATCGTGACGCCCAACGCCGCGCGCTACGCCTGGGACTACCTTCCGCAACGCTGGGCGAACCTGTTCAATGGCGACAATCTTGGTGCCGGACCGTTCTCGACAGACTTGACTCCCTCGCCGACGCCGACGCCGGCAGCGACGCCGACGCCAACGCCATAGTAGAGAAGGGATCCCCGAGCGGTGACGGTAGCGGCAAGGGACCTGGAAGCGTGCGCCGCCTACGGTGCCAGACCCTGCGGTGCGAATGGCTGGCTGGTCGGCAGATATTTGACCGCTTTCGCATCGAGATCGAGATCCTTCATGTCGACGTAGCGCAGATGCTGGTTGTCGTAGGTCTTGAAGTAGAAGCGCTGGCCGCCCATGTCGGAGATTGCCGTCCAGTAAGTGGTTTCGAAGCGGCCCTGCCCCTTGATGCCCGAATACTCACCCGTGGAGCCGTCGGAAATATCGAAGTGGTTGAGAATGTGCTCCGCGTCTTGCACCGTATCGACGGCGGCGGCCGGGGTTTGCAGAGTCGCGACAAAGGCGACGGCCTGCACGTATCGCGATGGCGAGCTCTGGTCACCGGGCAGGCCCCGCATGCCCGCGCCGGTGCTGAACGGTGTCAGCGACTGGCCCATCACCTTCACGGCGGGCGGAAGCTGTGCGGTGATCGTCGTGTAGTTGCGCAGGTTGGTTTGATGCCAGGAGATATCAGGCGCGTTGGTGAGGACCGTGTATGGGTTGTCCGTCACCACCAGCTTGCCGTCGAGGGGCTCGATCACCACTGACGCCCCGCTGGTGTCGTGCAGCGTGTAGTGGAGCGGCGGCGCGATTCCGAGGTCGGCTTGCACCGTGTCGGTGATGACGATGTCACCGGCCGCCACCGCCTGCTTGACCTCCGCGACGCTCGCATAGTTGGTCAACGCCCACGCGAGGAATTCCCACGAGCCGATCGCCCTGGCCTGCGGCGCATCCTTCGCCGGGATGAACCTGGCGTAGCCCGGGAAGAACAGCATACCCCCCGCTAACCCTTTTTCGTTGAACCCGTCGATGATGATCGGTAGACCGAAGGCGTTCATGCCCAGGGCCGCGTAGCGCACCGTCCAGCGCTTGCCGAGTTTCCCATTCGGGAGCGCGCCCGCCAAAGCGTATCCGCGCGGCAGCAGCGTGACCTGCGCCTTCATGTCGACGCCGAACTCCATCGTGCGGCCATAGACCTTGCTTCCATCCCGCGCGGTCAGCATGAAGCTCGTGCACGCCTGCGCGGCCGAGATCCAGAGCAATACCGTCGAGGCGACGGCGGCCAACGTGCGTGCGGCGGTGGGGTTCCAGCGAACGGCGGCTCTCATGGGTGCTCCTTCGTGTTGTGTACTGCGCCAAACCAAGCGGCGCGGTGCGACGCGCGTGATGGTTGAGCGGCGCTGCGTGTGCCAGCCGGCCGCCCATCGGGAACGATGCTACTGCGGATGCGGAGGCGGAGCCATACGTCATTCTACGTGATCGTGCCCTAATCGCGGAACGGCGCACCACTTATGGCTGCTGGGTGCCTCACGCCGACGGGAGCCGAGCGCTCACCGCCTTAAATCGGCATCTGAGCTGACGGAGCGTTGGTTGCCCACTCCCGCTCCACGACATAATGTCCGCCGGTGATGACGGAGCCGTTCGACATTCGGGCCTACGCGGCAGGTGATCGCGATGCCGTCCGCTCGATCGCCTTTGATACCGGCTTCATGGGCGAGTCGGTCGAATGGCTCTGGCGCAACCGGGACAGCTTTGCCGACCTGGTGACGAGCTACTACCTGGACCGCGAGCCGGAGTCCGTCATCGTCGCGGTGCAGAGTGGCAGGGTCGTTGGCTATCTCACCGGATGTATCGACAGCCAACGCTCCCGCGGTGCCGTGGCCCGCGAGATCCGCCGTCTCCTGCGCCGTGGTGCGCTGCTGAAGCCGGGCGTGGCGTTCTTTCTCTGGCGTTCGGCTTTCGATCTCGTGCGCGACCGCGAAGCACTCGATGATGCCTTGTGGGATCCCCGTTGGCCCGCCCACCTGCACATCAATCTTCTTCCGGAGGGGCGTGGCAAGGGACTCGGACGCCGGCTCATGGAGATGTGGGTTGAGCGCCTCCGGGACGCCGGCGTTGCCGGTGTCCACCTGGGAACATTCGCGGAGAACCACAACGCGATCCGGTTTTTCGAAACCTGTGGCTTCACCCGTCACGGGACGTCGCTCCGTGCCCCGGGGTTTCGTACGCGCGACGGGCGGCGCATGCATCTCCAGTGGATGGTGCGGGCGGTGGTGCCCGGTAGATGAAAAATCGAAATTCGAAAACGCGAAATTCGACGCGTCCAAACGCCCGGCGTCGGAAGGATCACGAAAGCACGAAAGTTCGAAATCACGAAAGGGGGAAGAGGTGGGGCTCATTCTCTCCTGAGACCAGAAACCATTGTGTGACAACGGACGATCCAAACAAGCTCGCGGATATCGATCGACGTTGACCACCCCGCAGGCCGCTGTTAGCCTCGCGCCGTGGCCCACCCGCGCAACCCGGTGCCGACGGTCGATGCGATCATCGAGGTGGCAGGCGGCATTGTGCTGATCAGGCGCCGCTTCCCACCACCTGGCTGGGCCTTGCCTGGCGGCTTCGTCGAGTACGGTGAGACCGTGGAAGCGGCGGCGGTCCGTGAGGCGGAAGAAGAGACCGGCCTCAAGGTCACGCTGACCCGTCTGTTCGGCGTGTATTCGGATCCACGCCGCGACCCACGCCACCACACCATTGCGGTGGTGTTCACTGCCACGGCGATTGGTACGCCTGTGGGGGGTGACGACGCCGCCGAGGCGCAGGTGTTCACCCCGACGGCGCTGCCCGCGCCCCTGGCATTTGATCACAGTCGGATTTTGGAGGACTACTTCGCGTACAAGCGCACCGGTCAGCTGCCACGTCATGGCTTCTGAGTCGTCGCCGACACTGCTCACGCCGCTGACGCCGGATGAGCGGCGCGCGCTCTTGTGGCTGGCGCGCGAGAGTATCCGTTCGGCCCTGGACGACGAGCCGCTGCCCGTACCGCGCGAGCTGACGCCACCGCTGCTCGAGTTGAGTGCCGCGTTTGTCAGCTTGCACATTCAACACGACTTGCGCGGCTGTGTCGGAACGCTGCTCGCCGAGCACGCGCTGCATATCACGGTAGCGCAGCGGGCGCGCGCGGCCGCCTTCGACGATCCGCGGTTCACCCCGTTGACGGCGGCGGAGCTGGCCGCCGTGGAGATCGAGATCTCGCGGCTCAGCCGGCTGCTCCCGGTGCGCGCTGCGGACGTGCAACCGGGCATCCATGGGGTCCACGTACGCGCGGGAGAACACCGCGCCGTCTTCCTGCCGCAAGTCGCGCCACGCTACGGCTGGGACGCCGAGACGCTGCTGCGCGAGCTCTGCTGCAAGGCGATGTTGCCACCCGACGCCTGGCAGTCACCGGAGACGACGCTGGAGATCTTTGAGGCGGAGGTGTTTGGCGATAGTGACGAGTGACGAGAGGATGCCGCTGCCAGTTCTTCGCTTGTCACTCATCACTCGTCACAGCTTTTTGAGTGCCGCCTCAATCCGATCCAGCCCGCGCTCCAGGTTCTGCATCGAGGTCGCGTACGAAATGCGGATGTGCTCGGGATAGCCGAAGTCGGTGCCGCCGACGACGGCCACGTGCGCGGTTTCGATGAGATAGGCGGCCAGGTCGTCGCCGTTCTTCAGGCCATGGCCGCGATTCAGGTAAGCCGCCAGGTTGGGAAAGGCGTAGAACGCGCCTTGCGGCTGCGGGCAACGCACGCCGTCGATGGCGCGCAGGCGCTCGACGACGAAGTCGCAGCGCCGGCCGAACTCCGCCATCATCACCGGTACGGAGTCCTGCGGGCCGCCCAACGCTTGGGCGGCTGCGGCTTGCGCGATGGACGATGGGTTCGAGGTCATCTGTCCCTGCAGCGTCGACATCGCTTTCACGATGTGCGCCGGCGCGGCGGTGTAGCCGACGCGCCATCCGGTCATGGCATAGGTTTTTGAAACCGAGTTGACCAGCAGCGTGCGCTCGCGCAACTGCGGGCGCTGCTGCAAAACCCGCCCGGCCTTGAAGCCGCCGTAGACCATCATCTCGTAGACGTCGTCCGAAATGATGATCAGATCCTGCCTTGGCTCCAGGACGTCGAGCAGCGCGTCGAGCTCGCGGGCGTTGTAGGCGCTGCCCGCCGGGTTGCTCGGGCTATTGATGATGATCGCCTTGGTGCGCGGCGTGATGGCGGCGTCCAATTGCTGCGGCGTCATCTTAAAGTCGTTGTCGGCTGGCGTGAGCACGATGCGCGCCTGGGCGCCGGCAAGCAGCAGCATGTCGGGGTAGCTCACCCAGAACGGCCCCGGGACGATCACCTCGTCGCCGGGGTTGAAGAGCACCTGGAAGGCGGTGAACAGCGAATGCTTGCCGCCGCAGCTGGCGATGACCTCGCGCTTCTCGTAGGTCAGGCCATTGTCGCGCCGCAGCTTGGTGACGATGGCCGTCTTGAGCTCATCGGTGCCGCCGACCGGCGTGTATTTGGTCTTGCCGGCGAGCATGGCGTCGGCCGCGGCCTTCTTGATCGGCTCCGGCGTATCGAAATCGGGCTCCCCGGCGCCGAAGTCGATGAGGTCGACGCCCTGGCCGCGCAGAGCGGCGGCCTTCTCGGTGACCGCCATGGTGGCGGACGGCTTGATGAGGTCTAGACGTGCACTGGTGTGCATGGTGACACTGCGGGTCCTTTCTGCCGCGCGGCGCCGCGGAGAGCCGGCCGGGACGGCTGCGGCCAGCGTGGCTTGCGCAATCGATGTATCGGGCACATCACAACTCACTTACAGAGCACAATCAATGCGGCGAGGGTCGGGACGGTTCGACGAGCGTGAACTCAGGTGGTGATGCGGAGCTTCGCCTTGAGGCGTTTCAGCACCGGTTCCGGAAGCAAGCCCTTGACGTCGCCGCCGAGGCGAGCGACCTCCTTCACCAGGCGGGATGCCGTGTAGAAGTAGTTCTCGCCTGCGGTCATAAAGAATGTTTCAACGTGAGGCTTGAGGTGGCGGTTCATCATCGCCATCTGGAACTCATACTCGAAGTCGGACACCGCGCGCAGGCCGCGGATGATGACGCGCGCTTCGATGCGTTCGCAGTAGTCCACCAGCAATCCGGAAAAGCGATCCGCTGTCGCCCGGCCGCCGGTGTCGGCCAGGGCTTCGCGAATCATGTCGACGCGCTCGTCGGTGGTGAATAGGGCGTGGTCTTTCCGCGGATCACTGGTGTTGCTGGCCACCGCGACGATGACCTGGTCGAAAACCTCGATGGCGCGGCGGATCACGTCGAGGTGGCCGTTGGTGATCGGATCGAACGAACCGGCGTATACTGCGCGCGTCATCTCGCCATCATCCTCGCGGCCGGGCCTCGGACCATAGGTCCAGTGCGACCGCTCCCCCTTGGGTCGCTCTACGGTGCCGTCGCAAACGCTTCACTCGGAAGCAGCCTATTCGCATACGCAATTCCTAGCACGTGCTCGCCGTCTCGGACGCCACGAACAGTGCGAGCGCTGTCTTTCCATAGCGGCGGGCTTGCGTCAATCGTAGTGTGCCGTACGCGCTTGCCGGGGCCTCGTCCACATGGTGCTCCACCACCGTCCAACCGCCCGCGCGCACGAGGGCATGTGTCGCGACGACGACGAGCGTCTGATCGACGAGTCCCTTGCTGTAGGGCGGGTCGAGAAGGACGCCGTCGAACTGGACCTGCTGTCGCGCCAGCTGCGCCAGTGCGCGCGCCACTGGGAGAACGAGGACGCGCGCCGTGTCTTCCATTCGGCATATCCGCAGGTTGTCGCGCAGGAGACGGATCGACGCTGCCGACTCGTCGACGAAGGTGACGTGGCTGGCGCCGCGGCTCAAGGCCTCGATGCCGAGGTTGCCGGTGCCGGAAAAAAGATCGAGGATCCGCGCCGCCTGCAGGTCGAAGCGGCTGGCCAGGATGTTGAACAGGGCTCCCTTGACCTTGTCACCGGTGGGCCGGACTGTCTGGTCCTTGCCGGTGTACAGCCGTCGGCCCTTGGCGCTGCCGGCGATCACCCGCATGCGATGAGGAATAGGGTATCGCTCCGCGTCGAGCAAGTTGAGCGGGACTTGTCAGCATGCGCGGCGACGGGTAATTGAGAGGCCCTGCGGCCCGTTCAAGGTGCCGCGTAAACCGAAGCACGGGAAAGGAACAACATGCGCTACGCACGCGTCAGCACGATTGGTTTCGGAGTCCTCGTGGTTCTTGCCGCCTGCGGCCCCAACGCCGACGAGATGAAGGAAATCCGCGAGGGCCAGCGCCAGATCCTGGCCAAGCTCGCCGACCTGGAAAAAAAGGTGGAGCAGGCTCCGCGTCCCGCCGCGGCGCAGGCGCCGGCGCCGCCGGATCCGAACAAGGTGTACAACCTCCCCGTCGGCAGCTCCCCAAGCAAAGGCCCGGCGAACGCACCTGTGACCATCGTTGAGTTCGCCGACTTTCAATGCCCTTTCTGCGCCAAGGTTCCCGGGCTGGTGGATGAGGTGCTCAAGGCGTATCCGGAGAACGTCAAGTTCGTCTACAAGCAGTTTCCCCTGCCCATGCATTCCAACGCCATGAACGCCTCACGTGCGGCGCTGGCGGCGAACAAGCAAGGCAAGTTCTGGCCGATGTACGAAAAGCTCTTCGAGAACCAGCGCGCGTTGGACATGGAAAGCCTGAAGAAGTACGCGCAAGAGTCCGGAGTCGACCCGGCCCAGTTTGAGAAGGACATGACCTCGCCAGAAATCCAGAAGCAGATCGACGATGATATGAGCGTTGCGCGGACGGCGCAGGTCAACGGCACGCCGACGCTCTTCGTGAACGGCAAGCGGGTGAACGAGCGCTCGGTCGACGGCTTCAAGAAGATGATCGATGAGGCGCTGAAGGCGAAGAGCTGACGGGCGGAGCGGGTGTCGGAAATCGGGAATCGAAACCCGGCGCACTCGCCATCAAGTCCGATAGTCCGAATTGAACTTCACATAGTCGACGCTGAGATCCGATGCGATGCGATGTGCGGCGGCGGTGCCGGCGTGCAGATGGATGATGAGCGTAAACTCGGGCTTGCGCACCACGGTCGCGGCGCGGGCTTCGATCTTGCCGACGACTTCTTCGCCGCGGCGTACCACCTGCACGTCGTCGAAGTACACGTCCAGTTTCTGCGGATCGAACACCGCGCCGCTGTAGCCGGCGGCGCAGACGATGCGGCCGGTGTAGGGATCGCCGCCGAAAAAGGCGGTCTTGCAGAGCGGCGAGCGCGCGATGGTGTCGGCGACGCGCTCGGCGTCGCGCCGCGTGCGCGCGCCGTGGACGCGGATGTCGATCAGCTTGGTGGCGCCTTCGCCGTCCTTGACGATCATGCGGGCGAGCGCCTGCATGACCCGAGTGATTGCGCCGCAGAGCTCCGGAAACGCGCGTGCGGTCGGTGTCAGCGGGCGATTGCCGGCGACGCCGTTCGCTAGGAGGACGGCGGTGTCGTTGGTGCTCGTGTCGCCGTCGACGACGATGGCATTGAACGATTGCGGCAGTGCGACCCGCAACGCGCGGCGCAGCGCCGCCACGGACACCGCGGCGTCGGTGAGCACGTAAGTGAGATTGGTGGCGTGGCCGGTGGGCGTCATGCGCGGCGCGATCATGCCGGCCCCCTTGGTCATCCCGGCAATCGTGACCTCGCGCCCGTCGATGATCAGCCCGGCGGTGGCGAACTTGGGGAACGCGTCGGTGGTCATGATACCTTCAAGCGCGTCGTGAAAGGCATCGGGTGACAGGTGGCGGCAGGCGTCGCGCACGCCGGACTCGATGTTACGGCGCGGTAGGCGCACGCCGATGCGTCCGGTTGACGACGGGATGACGAGCTTTTGGTTGATTCCGATCTCTTCAGCGACCAGAGCGCACATGCGCCGCGCCATCACCAAGCCATCGCGCCCAGTATAGGCGTTGGCGTTACCGCTGTTGACCACAACGGCTTGCAAGCGCCCGGCCGCCGCTCGCTCGATGCCGACGAGCACCGGCGCGGCCTTGACGCGATTCGTCGTGAAGGCCGCCGCGACCGTGGCCGGAACGTCGGAGACGATCAGGGCGATATCACGCTTGCCGCTTTCCTTGATGCCGGCACGCACGCCGGCGAAACGGAAGCCGGGCACGCGAATGGGCGTCGGTTGCACGGGAATTTTCATCCGGTTCCTCGCAGTCGCGCTGCGGTGCTAACGCGAAGTGGTGGCGGCCGCAAGCCTCTTTGCGGTTCACGCATGTTGGTTGCCATTCTTGCAGGATGATCTGCATCATTGAAAAAGGCGAGCGTGTCTGGTTCACGATTGACGGGAGACGAATGATGCGAGTCAGCACGAACCTTTTTCCGACTGGTCGAAGGCGGCGGCGTGACCTCTGAGCCGGAAAGCGTGATCGACGGTGGCGTATCGCCGGGGCCGTTCGTGGGTCGGACCGCCGAGCTCGCGAAGCTGGAAACCAGCCTCGGCAATGCGCTGCACGGCGGCGGCCGGGTCATCCTGGTCGCCGGAGATCCAGGAATCGGCAAGACGCGTCTTGCCAAGGAAGTGGCCGGTCGCGCCGTGCCGCAGGGTTTTACGGTGCTATGGGGTCGTTGTTGGGACAGCGGCGGGGCGCCGTCGTTTTGGCCCTGGGTACAGGCCTTGCGCGGCTACGCGCGCCGCACGGGCGAGCCAGGGCCGGGGGCGGCAAGCGCGACGCCGCCCGACCCCCGCCTCCCTGAGTTGGCCAGGTTGATCGGCATCGACAGCAGCGCCGGATTCCCGACACTCGATCCCGACCAGATGCGCTTTCGTCTCTTCGACGCCACCGTCACGTTCTTGCGCGCCGCGGCGGTCGAGCGGCCGCTGCTGCTGATTCTCGATGACCTGCACGCCGCCGATGCCGACTCGCTGCTGCTGCTGCGCTTTCTGGCGCGCGGGTTGACGGACATCCGATTGCTGGTGATCGGTACGTACCGCGACGCCGACGCGCGCAGCCGACCCGAGATCGGCACGCTGCTCGAAGAGGTGGCGCGCGAGGCCCTGTCGTTGCATCTGCGTGGCTGGTCCGAGCCGGAGGTGACCCAGTTCATGGTCACGGGTGTGGGTTCCGCCTCCACAGGGCTGGCGGTCAGCACCGAGCTTGGGGGAGCGGTGAGCCGCGTCACCGAAGGGAATCCACTGTTCGTCGAAGAGATCGTGCGCTTGTGGAATGCGGAGGGTCGTCCCCCTGAAGTGCCGGCGCAGGGGCAGGTCGAGGTGCGCATTCCGGATTCCGTGCGCGCCGCCGTCCGTCAAAGGCTGGTCCTGCTGCCGACGCCGAGCCGCGACGCGCTCGGCGTCGCCGCGGTCATCGGCCGTGAGTTCGATGTGGCGGTGCTGAGCCGGGTGATTGGGACGCAGCCCGAAAGCGGCGTGCGCGATCTCCTCGATGGCGCGGTGAATGCGGCCATCATTGCCGAGCTGCCAACCCCACTCGGCTTTTACACCTTCAGCCACATTCTGATTCGCGACACGTTGTATCACGATCACAGTCCGAGCCGCCGCGCCGCGCTCCATCATGCCGTGGCGCGCGCCATCGAGATGGTGCATGCGGCGACGCTCGACGCACACTTGGCGGATCTTGCGCATCACTATGTCGCCGCCGTCGCTGACGGTACCGCGGCGCAGGCCCTGCAGTATTCGTTGCAAGCCGCGGAACGGGCGACGGTGAACTGTGCCTACGCGGACGCCGTGAGCCATCGCGAATGCGCCCTGGAGGTGGCGACGCGCCTGTCCGACAGCGATCCGCAGGCGGCACAGCCTCGACGGTGTGAGCTGCTGCTCGGGCTCGGTGAGTCGCAAAACATGGCCGGGAAGCGCCGTGAGGCGCGCGAGACGTTTCGTCACGCCGCGGACCTGGCGCGCGCGCTCCAGTTGCCCGAAGCCTTGGCGCGCGCCGGCTTGGGGTACGGCGGGTTGTGGGGTGGACCGGAGGAGCTCCTGAAGTTCAGCAGCGCGGATCCAGGACACTTCGATGACACGTTGGCGCGCTTGCTGAGCGAGGCCCGCGACCTGCTCGGTGCGCGGAATCCCGCCTTGCGCGCGCGCCTCCTCAGCCGTCTGGCAATCGAGCTGTACTTCACCGCAACGCCGGCGCAGCGCGAGGTGCTGACACACGACGCCATGACCATCGCGCGCCGGCTCGACGATCCGCCGACCCTCGCGGTCGTTCTCTGGGATTGCCACGCGGCGGTGTGGGGACCAGATAGCGTCAGCGCCCGGCGTGCGATGGCCGAGGAGATCGTGGAGGTGGCCGAGCGCATCGGCGACTATGGTCTCGAGTTGGGTGGGCGCGCCTGGCTCATCGGTGATCTGCTCGAGCTCGGTGACGGGCAGCGGGTGCAGGTGGAGTTCGAACGCTTCCGGCGGCTGGCCGAGTCGTATCGTCAGCCGATCCACCTCTGGGGTTTGAAGAGCTGCCTTGCCCAGCACGCGTTGCTGGTCGGCGATTTCGATCAGGTGCCGGCGCTGGCCGGCGAGGCGCTGTCGTTGGGGCTGACGCTGTTTGCGGGGGCGTTCATCGCCTACGGCGTACAGATGAGCAGCCTCTACCGCGAGCGCGGGCAGTTTGACGAGCTGCGTGCCACCGAGACGGGACTGCGTGGGTTCATCGAGCGCTATCCGGATCTCCCACACCCGCGCGTGGCATTGGCGCACATCCTGGTGCTCACGGGTTGCCGTGACGAGGCCCGCACGGAGTTCGATCGGCTGGCGGCGCATAACTTCGAAGATCTGCCGCGCGACGTCGGCTGGAGCAGCGCCATGGTGGAGCTGACGGAGGTGTGCGCCGCATTGGGCGATACGCGCCGCGCCGGCGCCCTGTATCGCCTGCTCCTGCCGTGCGTGGCCTACGTTGCCGTGAGCCCGTTCCATGCGATGTGTTGGGGGGCGATGGCACGCAGCCTCGGGGTGCTTGCCGGCATGCTGGAGGATTGGACTGCGGCCGAGGCACACTTTGCCGTGGCGTTGACGTGCAACCGGCGGCTCAATGCCCGTCCGTGGGTGGCGCGCACGCAATACGATTGGGCCACGATGCTGTGTGCACGCACGCAACCCGGTGACGCGGGCCGGGCGCGTGCGTTGCTCGATGAGGCGCTGGCAACGGCTGATGCGCTGGGCATGCGGCCATTGCTGCAGCGCATCGGCGAGCTGGCAGCGCGGCTGACCTCGGCGACGGCGGACCCGGCTCCGCGTCCCGTCAGCCTTGCGCCGAACCGTTTCGCGCACGACGGCGACCTCTGGAACATCGCGTATGCCGGCCAATCGTGCAGCCTCAAGGATGCGCGGGGCTTGAGCTTCCTGGCGATGCTGTTGCGCCACCCGCGTCACGAGTTCCACGCGCTCGAGTTGGTGCAGCTTGCGGGTGAGGCGGCGGACAGCGATTCACCAGGCGCCGCTGCAGATACACTCGGCGCGCTTGGCGGCTCGGATACGGGGCCGATCCTCGATGCGCAGGGCAGGGCGATCTACAAGCGGCGGCTCGTCGAGTTGCGGGCCGAGCTCGCGGCGGCGCAGAGTTGCCACGATCCTGGCCGCGTCGAACGGGCGCACACGGAGATCGACTCCCTCACCCAGGAGCTGGCGCGGGCCTTCGGCCTCGGCGGCCGGGGGCGCCGCAGCGGCTCGAACGCCGAGCGCGCACGCGTCAACGTGACGCGCGCCATCGCTGCCACGCTGAAAAAAATCAGCGCGCGAAATCCCGACCTCGGCCGCCACCTCGCCGAAACCATCAGGACCGGCACGTTCTGCGCCTACAAGCCCGATTCGCGCGTCCCGATTGTGTGGGACGTCGTCTCGTAAGGCGCACCTGACGAAGCCTGGATTGCGACGAGTGAGCCGTCCGCCATCGGCCGCGGTCAGATTCTTCAATGTCCCGTTCGGATAGCGGATACAGAGATCGCCGCCGCGGCCTGCCGCATCCCTGCTCGCGAGGTGGCCGCCAAAGGTCGGACTGACGTCCGAGCTCGGAGCGCCGGATGCTCCTCCTTCGATCGTGTCAGCTCGGCAGCTCTGGGCGGTGGAGTTTTGGTCACCGGTTTACGGAACAATTGTTCACTCGATTGTTACGCCTAAAGGATAGAAGGGGAATGCCGTGGGCCACGTCGCGACACTCGAGACCAGAGAACCCGGTGCGGACGATGACTGCGAGCCTGGCGAAGGGGACGCGCCGATCGCATTGAATGCGCTGGGGTTGGCGGGGAAGCCGCTTTCCGGGCAGCTCCAGCTGGTGCAACGTCAGATGTTCCGCCGCGAGGGGGAGTACTGGACCGTAGAATACGATGGAGCGGTCTGTCGTCTCAAAGACACGAAGGGGATGCAGTTCATCGCTCATCTCCTGCGTTGTCCTGGGCAACGGGTGCGGGCGACGCAGTTGCTGAGGGGGCCGCGCGAGACTGAGCCTGACGCAGGAGCGGCTGCGCCGGCGGCCCCGGCTGCAATGCTGGGGACGACGCCGCCAGACAGGGGAGCCGCGGAGCGGGCCCGCGTGAATGTGACCCGTGCGATCAAGGCGGCGTTGCAAAAGATCGGCGCGCATCATCCTGCGCTGTGTGCGCATCTCAGTATTACCATCAGGACGGGAAACGCTTGCGTATATCTGCCGGATCCGCGGCTGGCGGTGCGATGGGAGACCTTTTCGGCGATGGCAGTCTTCAGGGTGAACGTATGGGACGAAGCGTAATCGAGCGCAGTGACCGAACGCAGTTGGTGGTGGATCGACCGCGCAATCTTGGATCTCCTGACTCAAGCGCGGCGGAAGCGCCCACGCCGGCGGGCGGTAGTGCAATGGATGAGCACGAATTGATCCGGATCGCGATTTTCAAGGTCGCCGCCACCGCTCGGCGGATGGATGCGCTTGCCGGCGCGGCGCAAACCGCAGACGGGCGGCATCTGCTTGGTACGGTGGCCCGGCTCCTCGAGCTGTACGAGCAGGACCTGCGCGCCAGTCTCACTGTACCGGAAGAAACAAAAGACAGAAGGGCGATCCCGTCTTGAGAACGCGCCGCCGCGCACGTCTGTCGACCGTCTTGCGAGCTTCGGGATTTCCCTAGCCCGACCTCGGGTTTCCCCTAATTGACCGGTTTTGGAGGGCGCAGTAGCACCAGCGCATGCACAAAGCTGCGGGCGGCGCCACTGGTGGCTGGTGCAGCGACCTGATGCAAGAGGGGTAGAAACTCGAGTCGGGAGACGAACATGGCGCGGATACTCTTGGACGACAACGGTGGCTGGATGACGGTGGACATTGAGGTCAACGGACCAGTCTTGGGCGCGGCCCTGGAGCACGAAGAAGCCGAGTCGATCGTCCGTTGTGCGGTGATGATGGCCCTCTCGGCGCTTGCGGCCGATGATCCGTGGCCGCGTCAGCTCCTGGACTCCATGGCACATTTCCTGTCGAGCATGCGCAACGACGTCAGCAGCGCCCGCCTCATCTAAGGCCTGCGGGTCTGCGGCCGGCGCTCTTTCTATGGCCCGCTCCCGGTGGGTCGCTAGTGGTGTGATTCACCAATACGGGGCATTATCTTTGCGCGCCACACGCGGAGTTTCCGGAAAAATCCAGCAATGCTTGCAATTTCATAATGCCCCAACAGGATGAATCACTACACTAGAGAGTTCCAAGTGCGACCGGCTGCTGGTCGCTTGCGAATGAGAACATGCTCCGCGAGGGTTGAGGGCTTGCGAGGGCAGCCCACAGCGACCAACGGGAGCGGGCCATAGAAGAGACGCTGGCCGCAGGCCTCAGGTGCCGTGGCACTTCTTGTATTTCTTGCCGCTGCCGCACGGGCAGGGGTCGTTGCGTCCGACCTTGTCGTCGTGGCGCACGGTCTGCGCCTTGCCTGGCGGTGGTGCCGTCGTCCCGCCGCCGCTCATCACCATCTGCTGGGGCTGCGGGCGGCGGCGCTGCTGCTGCAGTCGTTCGACGTCCTCCTGCCGCGCGATTTGCATGATGAAGACCTTCTCTACCACATCGGCCTCGAGCATCTGCATCATGCCTTCGAAGACCTCGAAGCCTTCCTTCTTGTACTCCTGCAGCGGGTTCTGCTGCGCATAGCCGCGCAGGCCGATTCCCTCCTTCAAGTGATCCATCGAGAGCAAATGGTCCTTCCATAATGCATCGACGGTTTGCAGGAGGACGATCTTTTCCAGATGGCGTAACACCGGGGGGGTGAATGCTTGCTCGCGCTGCGCGTAGGCGTCCTGCGCGGCGTCGAGGACACGTTGCTCGAGCTCTTCGACCGTCAGGCTCTTCTTGTCCTCGTCGCTGAACGGGATGCGCAGGTTGAAGGTCTTGAACAGTACATCGCTGAGTGTGTTCCAATCCCACTCGTCGGGTGCGGTCTCGCGATTGGCATACTGACCGACGATGGTGGCCACGACGTTCTCGGTCATTTCCTGTACGTCGCGCTTCAGGTTGTTGCTCGAGAGGATCTCGCGGCGCCGGCCGTAGATGATCTCACGCTGCTGATTCATCACGTCGTCGTATTCGAGCAGATGTTTGCGGATGTCGAAGTTGTGGCCTTCCACCTTGCTCTGTGCGTTGGCGACGGCGCGTGTGATCAAGCGGTGCTCGATGGGGACGCCTTCTTCCATCCCGAGGCGGGTCATCAAGCCCTGGATGCGCTCGGCACCGAAGATGCGCAGCAGGTCATCTTCGAGGGAGAGGAAGAAGCGCGAGGCCCCCGGATCGCCCTGGCGGCCGGCGCGACCACGCAGTTGGTTGTCGATGCGCCGGCTCTCGTGACGCTCGGTCCCGATGATGTACAGGCCTCCGGCGGCGATGACCTTCTCGCGTTCCTCGGCGCACAGCTGCTTGTATTGTTCGAGCGTGCCCTCGTAGCGATCGCGGAACTCGAGGGGCGCCTTTTCCATTTCTTCGCGCACGTCCTCGACCGCCTTGGTGTACTTGCGGCGCGTCTCCTCATAGTCGCGCTGCGCCGCGGCCACCGCTTCTTCGAACGGCTTGCGCTGCTCCAGGTAGGCGACCTCGGCCTCCTTGTAGACGCGTTCGGCTTCCTGGTAGGCATGCAACGCGGCGTCGTAGTCGTTGTCGGCGTTGGAGATCAGTGCCTTCTGTACGGCGCGTTCGTAGTCGGCGCGGGCGCGTTCGAACAGCGTCTGCGCGGCGGACAGGCGTGATGCGTTGCCGCCGCCGTTCTGTGCGGCCTCTTCCAGCGCCGCGCGCAGCTCCTCGAGCGCGCGCAGGAAACGTTGCTGGCCTTCCTCGCCGAAATACGGGCCGGTGACGCGGTCGACCTCCTGCAGCGCTTCGCTGTATGTCGCGACCGCTTGGTCGCAGGCGGTGGCGGTCGTGGCCGTCGGCTGCGCCCGGACCTGCTCAAGCGTACCCTCGTAGGCATTGCGCGCCCGCCAGAAGGCGGCTTCGAGGTACTGCCGATGCACGTCGGTCAGGTGGTTGAGCCCCTCGGCTTGCGCTTCCTCAAACGGCCTCCACTTCGGCTCGTATTGCTTGCGGGCCTGCTGGATGGCTTCGTCGTAGCGATCGCGCAGCTTCTGCAGGACATCTTCGTAGCGCTGGCCGCCCTCGGGCAGCTTGGTCGAGCGCTGCATCCACTCGTTCTCCATTTCGGAGCGTGCCAGAAACTCCGGATTGCCACCGAGCAGGATGTCGGTGCCACGGCCGGCCATGTTGGTGGCGATGGTGACCGCAAGGTGACGGCCGGCCTGCGCGATGACGGTGGCCTCGGCTTCATGGTTCACGGCATTCAGCACGTTGTGCTTCACGCCGCGCTTCTTCAGCATTTTGGCCAGACGTTCGGACTTCTCCACCGAGATCGTGCCGACGAGCACCGGCTGGCCTTTCTCGTTAGCCTCCACCACTTCATCGACCACGGCGTCGAACTTCTCGCGCTCGGTCTTGTACACGACGTCCGGGTGGTCGATCCGCACCATCTTCTGGTTCGGCGGAATCACGACGACGTCAAGCTTGTAGATGTTCTTGAACTCCACCGATTCGGTGTCCGCCGTGCCCGTCATGCCGGCGAGTTTCTTGTACATGCGGAAATAATTCTGGATGGTGATCGTGGCGAGCGTTTGGTTCTCGCGTTCGATACGCACGCCTTCCTTGGCCTCGACGGCCTGGTGCAGGCCATCCGACCAGCGGCGGCCGGGCATCAGGCGGCCGGTGAACTCGTCGACGATGATCACCTGGCCGTCCTTGACGATGTAGTCGACGTCGCGGTGGAAGATCGCGTGCGCTTTCAACGCCTGGTTGACGTGATGCAGCGTGTCGATGTGATTCGGATCGTAGAGATTGGGGACGCTGAGCATGCGTTCGACTTTGGCCACGCCTTGCTCGGTGAGCACCGCCGAGCGCGACTTCTCGTCGACCCAGAAGTCTCCCGACTCCTCCGCCGGCGTATCGCCCTGCTTCTCCTTGCGTTCGCCCTTGCGCAGGCGCGGAATGACGCGGTCGATGACATAGTACTTGTCGGTGGATTCCTCCGCCGGCCCCGAAATGATCAGCGGCGTCCGCGCTTCGTCGATGAGGATGTTGTCGACCTCGTCGACGATAGCGAAGTTGAGCTCGCGCTGGACGTATTCCTCCAGGGTGAACTTCATGTTGTCGCGCAGATAGTCGAAGCCGAACTCGTGGTTCGTGCCGTAGGTGATGTCGGCGAGGTAGGCCTCCTTGCGCTCGATGGGGCGCAAGTTGAGCATGCGGTAATCCTTGACGACGTAGGTCGGATCGAACAGGAAGCTGGTGTCGTGGACGATCGAGGCCACCGAGAGGCCGAGGAGATAGAAAATCGGGCCCATCCATTGGACGTCGCGGCGGGCAAGGTAGTCGTTGACCGTGACCAGGTGTGCGCCACGACTGGTGAGCGCATTGAGGTACAGCGCGCCGGTGGCCACGAGTGTCTTGCCCTCGCCGGTCTTCATCTCGGCAATCGTCCCCTGGTGCAAGACGATGCCGCCGATGAACTGGACGTCGAAGTGGCGCAGGCCCGTCGTCCGTTTCGACGCCTCGCGGACCACGGCGAACGCCTCTGGAAGGATCTCATCGAGGACCCGGTTCTCGGCGTCGCGCAACGCCTTGTCCTGCTCCTCGATTTGCGTGCGCAGGTCCTTGGCGGTGTCGGCCGCGTTGTCGTCGACGTCAGCGGTCGGGGTGTCGGTTTGCTGCTGCAACGCCTGCAGCTCTTCGAGATGCGCGCGCTCGCTGGCCGTCTGCTCACGGATCTTGGCGCGAAACTCGTCCGTCTTGGCGCGTAGCTGGGCATCCGTCAGCTGTGCGATCTCAGCTTCGAACTCGCTGATCCGCTTGACCAGCGGCCGGATACGTTTCAAGACCCGGTCGTTCTGGGTGCCGACGATTTTCTTGACGATATTCAGCATAGTGTCCGCTGGGATGAGCGACCGGGCCTACGCCCGTCGGCCTGAGGGTCGATGACAATCCATGTTCATTCGGCTCGCAGACTAGCAGCTTGGAAAGCGAGATTCACCTCTGGGGAAGAGGTGTGGGGTGTCGGGTGTGGGGGCGAATTCCTTCCCACACCCGACACCCCACACCCTCTCTTCTACAGTAAGAATTTCCCATTCCCCGACGCCACCGGCCGCGCCGGATCGTCTTGCCATGCGAGCACGTGCACCACGGCGATGCGGCGGCCGAGCTTGAAGATATCGGCGCGCGCGCGGGTCGTCGCCGGACCGGCCGAACGCAAGTAGTCGACGGCGAAGTTGATCGGCTTGGGCACCTTGTCCGTGCCGCTCTCGTCGACCAGACGCAGGATCGCCGTCAACTCAAGGAAGGCCCCGATGACGCCGCCGTGGACCGCTGGGAGAATGGGGTTGCCGATGATCTCCTCGCGAAATGGCAGCAGGCACTCGAGGGTGCCGTTGAGACGTTCCACGCTCACGCCCAGGAAGCGCGCGTACGGGATGGCGTTGAGCACGTCGATCATGACTGCTCCGTGTCGCCCTTGGGGACCAGGCGCTGGAAGGCAGTGCCGCCCGGATGGGCGCCCAGCATGAAGGTGCCCAAGCAGCTTGCGAAGGGGTCGTCGGGCCGATGCTCGTAGGCGCTGCCGCGTACGAAGGCGACGTTGCGTGTGACCTTGTAGCACTCGACGCGCGCGTGCAGGTCGAGCCCGGGCGTGGCGGCGCGCAAATAGTCGACACGCAGGTCCACCGTGGCGATGGCGCGCAGTACGTCAAGCGCGCACGCCACCGCCAGTCCCGAGGCTTGATCGAGCAACGCGGTGATCGCGCCGCCGAAAACGACTTTGCGCACCGGGTCGCCGATCAGATCCTCGCGGTAGGGCAACAGCACCACCGCAAAGCCCGGCCCGGTCTCGATAACCTTCATGCCGAGATGGCGAGCGTGCGGCGTGTGACTCATCATGTCCTCGCGGCCGGGGCCGAAGAGGGACGCCAGGGCGTATTGCTGGGGTATCGACATGGCGCGGGATTGTAGCAGGAAGTGCGTCATTGGTTCATCGGACCATTGACGATTGCCTCCCTCCCAATGACGCAAGGCCCCGATGCCTCGATCGTCAATTCAGCCCCGCAGCGCCAGCTCCTGCTCCTGGAGCTTTTGGATGCGGTCGCGCAACTCGGCGGCGCGCTCGAACTCGAGCCGCGCCGCCGCTTCGCGCATCTCTTTTTGCAGGGCAGCGATGGTCTTGGGGATGTCCTTGAGGGCAACGTAATCCGCGCTCTCCTCGGCGACGCCGGTGAGGTCGACGTAGTCCGCTTCCGCCACTTCGGCCCAGCGTTCGGCGATGACCTTCTGGATCGTCTGCGGGGTGATGCCGTGCTCGGTGTTGTAGGCTTGCTGGATGCCGCGCCGGCGATTGGTTTCATCGATGGCGCGGCGCATCGATTCGGTGATGCCGTCGGCGTACATGATGACCGTGCCGTTGACGTTGCGTGCCGCGCGCCCGATGGTCTGGATCAACGAGCGCTCCGAGCGCAGGTAGCCTTCCTTGTCGGCGTCGAGAATGGCCACCAGCGACACCTCGGGAAGATCCAGGCCTTCACGCAAGAGGTTGATGCCGACCAGGACATCGAACTCGCCGCGGCGCAGATCGCGGATGATGTCGATGCGCTCCAGCGTTTCGATATCCGAGTGCAGATAGCGCACGCGCACGCCGAGCTCGTGGTAGTAGTCGGTCAGGTCCTCGGCCATCTTCTTGGTCAGCGTTGTCGCCAATACGCGCTCGTGGCGTTCGATGCGGCGGCGGATCTCTTCGAGCAGGTCGTCCACCTGCTGGCGTGCCGGGCGCACGATGATCTCCGGATCCATGAGCCCGGTAGGACGAATCAGCTGTTCGACCACGACGCCGCGTGCCTTTTCGAGCTCATAGTTGCCGGGCGTCGCCGACACGTACACCACCGTCTGCGCCAGGGATTCGAACTCCTGGAAGTTGAGCGGCCGGTTGTCCAGCGCCGACGGCAAGCGGAAGCCGAAGTTGACCAGTGTTTCCTTGCGGGAGCGGTCGCCGCGATACATGCCGCCGATCTGCGGGACGGTGACATGGCTTTCGTCGATGAACAGCAGCCAGTCGTCGGGAAAGTAGTTCATCAACGTTGGCGGCGGTTCGCCGGGCGCGCGGCCGGTGAGGTGGCGCGAGTAGTTCTCGATGCCGTTGCAGAAGCCCATCTCGTGCAGCATCTCCAGGTCGTACATCGTGCGCTGCTCCAGGCGTTGGGCTTCGAGGAGCTTGTTCTCGGCGCGCAGCGCGGCCAGCCGTTCCTTCAGCTCGGTGCGGATGTTGGTGACGGCCTGCTCCATGCGGTCGGGCGTCGTGACATAGTGGCTGGCAGGGTAGATGGCGATCTTGTCGAGCCGCCGCAGCACGTGCCCGCGCAACGGATCGATCTCAGCGATTGCTTCGACGGTGTCGCCGAAGAACTCGACGCGCAAGGCGCGCGACTCCTCGGACACCGGAAAGATTTCGACGACGTCGCCCCGCACGCGGAAGGTGCCGCGATGAAAGTCGATGTCATTGCGCTGGTACTGGATGTCGACGAGCTTCCGCAAGACGTGATCGCGATCTGCCGCCGAGTTGACCTCGAGGAACAGCAGCATGTCGAAGTAGGCTTCCGGTGAGCCGAGGCCGTAGATGCACGAGACGCTGGCGACGATGAGCACGTCGTTGCGTTCGAGCAACGCCTTGGTCGCGGAGTGGCGCATCTTGTCGATCTCGTCGTTGATCGACGAATCCTTCTCGATGTACGTATCGGTGCTTGGGACGTACGCCTCCGGTTGGTAGTAGTCGTAGTAGCTGACGAAGTAGCGCACGGCATTGTCCGGGAACAGCGCCTTGAACTCGTTATACAGCTGCGCTGCCAGCGTCTTGTTGGGCGCGATCACCAGCGTCGGCTTGTTCAACTGGGCCACGACATTTGCCACGGTGAAGGTTTTTCCGGAGCCGGTGACGCCGAGCAAAACCTGATGCTCGACCCCGCGTTGCAGGCCGTCGGTCAGCTGCGCAATGGCCTGCGGCTGATCCCCCTTGGGCTCGAACTCGGCGACGAGGTTGAAGCGTTCGCTGTGTGGCACAATGCGGACGGTTATAGCAGGCGTGTGGCGGATGCGAGAGTGCGTGGACGGCGGCCGGTGATGGTGGCGCATAGTGTATTGTGCGGCGGTCGATCATTTCATATAAGCCAACATATGAAGCAGTTACTGATCGAAGTCGACGAGGACACCTTCAAAGAGCTCGAACGAATTGCTCCCGCCCGGTCGAGGCGTCGGTCCGCCTTCATTCGCGCCGCGATCCACAAGGCGATTTGTGAGACACACGAGCGCGCCACGGCCGAAGCGTATCGACGCGTCCCTGACAGCGCCGCGGAGGCGTGGTTCGATCCACGCGTCTGGGAGTCCAAGCCGCCCGCGTATCGTGGTCGGAGAAAACGGTGAAACAATACGAGATTTGGTGGGCGACCCTGCCCCTTCCGGTCGGCCGGCGGCCAGTACTTCTGCTCTCGCGGAACCCGGCGTACGCGTACCTGAACAAAGTGCTGGTTGCGGAAGTTACCACCACGGTCCGCAGGATTCCCCAAGAGGTGACAGTCGGACGGCCCGAAGGCTTGGCATCTGCCTCAGTGGTCAATCTGGACAACCTGCATACGGTCGCGAAAAGTCAGCTCAGCGAGCGGGCCGGGACGTTACGATCGTCCCGCGAGATCGAGATCAAGCGATCCCTTGGGCATGTGCTCGGCTGGCCGGAGCTGAGTGCTCTCTGACTCAAGAGTTGTCGATTCTGAAATGACCTGCGCTGTATGCAGTCAACAACAGATGTTACCGTGAGCCGCGATGGGAACTGGTCAGCGAGCTGTCGCATGGCTCACCTTCGTCGTGGGCACTCTCGCAGCTCCATTGCTATTGGTGTCGGGAATTCACCGGGTTGCCTTTTGGGTACTTGCGCCACCCAGGGGCCACCACTTATTTGCTCTCTACCTCTCACCGAGCCTTCTGTTTCCCTTCGCCGGGGCGGGCGTTGCTCTTTGGGGGTTGCTCCCGCAGCGTGCATGGTGGCGATTGTCCATAGCCGCAATTGTCAACGCGCTTTATCTGATTTTCTTGGTGCTGATGTTTATCGGCACATGGAAGGGGATGGAGGACTAGAGCGCCCGACCTCTTTCGGAACCCCAAAAGACCGCGTACCTCGTCCGTCCTCCGTATTGAATTCCCTACCCGCTTGTGGCGAGATGGCCGTATCATTTGGCAAAAACAGGAGGAAGGTATGCGCAAGCTGCTAGCAAGCGTCGCGTTGGGAGTTCTGGTGCTGACTGCCGGGCGGGTGTTCGCCGAGGAGCGTCAGTTTACGGTGGTGAACATCGAATACGAAGGCAGCAAGATCTGGGTGCCGGGCACACTGGTCGTCAAAAAGGGCGATAAGGTGAAGATCAAGCTGATCAATAACGTGAAGTCCGATCCCAACCAGCACGGATTCGCCATCGCTGCGTACAACATCGCCGCGGTGGTGACGCGGGGCGAGCCCGGAAACGTCGAGTTCACTGCCGACAAGGCCGGAATTTTCCCGATCAACTGCCAGTTGCACCCGGCGCACGTGGGTGGCGAGTTGGTGGTCCTGGAGTAGGTCGAGCGAGGTGGGGGCGCCGCACGCTGGGCCTCCACCTCCGCTCCGATCCATGACTGGGATGTTGATCGCATGGCTGCGCTGACGCCTGAGGATTGTGATCGGGTGAGCTCCGATATTTCCGCAGCCTGTCAGGTGGCGAAGGTGCGGAAGGCGAAGCGCTTGGTGTCCTCCCAGTCATAGCCGCACAGCAAGTACATGTCCCCGGGGCCGGTGGCGTCGCAGGCTTTTGCCTGCCGCTCCAGCGTGTCCATGAGCTCCTGAACGGCCGCGGCGTTGCGCTGCTGAAAAACCATGACGCGGAGATCGGCACGCGCCGCCAGCAATTCCTGAAAATCGGCGTCGATGTGCTCCTCACGGCAGCTGTGCCACTCGGATTCGAAGACCAGGGGGACGCGCGCAATATCCTTGCCGTCATTCACCACTTGCAGCCACGTCAGGTCGTAGAGACAGTCAGGCCAGGGGTGACTGTTGTCGCCGGGCCGCGCCGCGGCGGCGGTCCATACTTCATACTTCATTTCGTCGCCCAACTGTGCGAGCTGATGCTTGATGAGCAGCGTCCAGCCGCCGGTGGCATCGATCCCAAGCCGGCGCGCCTGATCGGGGATCTTTTCGATGGCTCGCGTGACGCGGAGCGCTATTTCCTCTCCGTAAGACATGTGGACCTCCGCCATGTGCAACGAGTATGCATCTGTACCCAGGTCTCTGTCAAGCAGCAACGATGTAGTTGGAGTCGAATCTTCGCAACTGGTGCGTATCCAACTATCTGGAAAGGTCTGCGTCCCCTCGATAGTGTAATGCTCAAATGGGTTTCCTTGGGCGGCCACAATGCTGTTGGCTGGGGCCTGTGGCTGTCGAGCCCTTGCGCCGGCGTCGGCGGCCCCTGGTTTGTTTGAGGAATGGCGAGCTGGTATGCATTTCCATGGTTGTGGTCCGGCAGCGCGACCAAGCGGAGGAACATCATGGAATCGGCCTGTGATCCGTCACTCGAACAGCACCTGCAGTGTGTCGAGAGATATATGCGGGGGTGTGCGCTGCTGACATATCCACGGACGAAGAGCGCCTTGCGGAGCGAGCTCGCGGGGTTGCTGCTGACGCGAATGCCGCAAGCGGTGCAGGAGTGGGTGGATCTGGCGTGTCCCGCTTTCGGCATTCCCGAATCGCAGTGGGCGGAAGTGGCGGACTGGCTGCGCGAGGCGATGCTCCGTTGGGTGCGGCACATCGAGGATCCGGAGGATATCGATACCTACATCTATCTCCGCAACCACGCGCGGCGCGGCTTCATTTCGCACTTCCCGGCGTCGCGCTTCATCAGCGGTCAAATGAAGATGCAGCAGATTCTCGAGCGCCACGTCCGGGCGGCATATCCAGATGACGCCGAGAAGCGCGATGCCCTGTTGGTGCTGTTTCGCCAAGAGTTTCAAGAGCGCATTTTGCATGTCACCGACCTGTTCGTCGAAGGCCGCGAGGACGAGCTGCGCGAGCAAGAGGCCAGTTACCAGCAGGCGACCGATAATGCCCCGGTGGCGATCTTTACGGTCGACCACGAGTGCGGGCGCATCCTCGATGCGAGCAAGGTGGCCGAGAAGCTCGTCGGGTACTCGCGCGGCGAGATGACCGGGATGTGTATCTGGGATCTGCTCCCGTCCGGCGAGCGCGCGCGCGCCATCCGCGTCTTCGAGGAAAGCCGGCAGCGCGGGCATTCGAACCGCGAGGATCTGCACCTGCAGACCCGTGACGGGGAAGCGGTGCCGGTATTCTTCAACGCCGGGCTGATCGAATACGGCCACCACCATTTCTTCCTCATCATTTGCGTCGACATTTCGGACCGCAAACGGCTCGAGAGCCAGCTCATTCAGTCGGAGAAGATGGCGGCCATCGGCCAGCTCGCGGCGGGCATCGCGCACGAGATCCGCAACCCGCTGGGCATCATCACCAACGCCCTCTACGACTTGGAAGAGATCGTCGACGCGAACAACCGGGAAGTGGCCGAAGATCTGCGGATCGCCAAGGAAGAAATGGGGCGCGTGCAGGCGGTCATCAACACCCTGCTCGAGTTCTCCCGCGAATCGCGCGCCGAGCTCGAGGTCGTCGATATCAACGATTTGCTCCGCAAGACGTTGCAGTTGATGCACAAGAGCTTGCAGAACAGCGAGGTGCGCGTGATCACCGAGTTTGGGGCACTGAGCACGTGCATGGCCAATCAGAACGCGCTGCGGCAGATCTTCTTGAACCTGATCACCAATGCCGTCCAGGCGATGCCTCGTGGCGGCGAGCTGCGATTGCGCACCGCACCGCTGCTGGATGGCCGCGTGCAACTGGAGTTTTCCGACACCGGAGTGGGGATCCCGCCGGAGCATCTCAAGGACATTTTCAACCCGTTCTTCACCACCAAGGACCCGGGACAGGGCACCGGTCTTGGCTTGTCGGTGGTGCATTCCGTCGTGCGGCGCTACAAAGGCGACATCCGCGTCGAGAGCCAGGTGGATCGTGGGACGACGTTCACCATCGAGTTCCCGTGCCCGTGCGCGTCGGAGGTGATGCTGCCGGAGGCCGCGGCGGCATCCTGATCGGCAATTGATGCCACCACCCTCACGCATTCTGCTCGTCGAGGACGAGGCCAACATGGTTCGCACGTTGACCAAGATCCTCGAGCGCAAGGGCTATATCGTCGATGCCGCCGGCACCGGTGCGGCCGCGCTTCAACGCCTGAGCGAGTACAGCTACGATCTGGTGATCACGGACCTCAACATGCCGGTGATGGACGGCATGCAGTTGCTGCGGGAAATGCACGCGCGCCAGCTCCATCCGGCGACCATCGTGCTCACCGGGCACGGCACCATCCAGACGGCGGTCGAGGCGATGAAGCTGGGCGCTGGCGACTACCTGATCAAACCCTGCCACCCCGACGAGCTGCTCCTGGTGGCGGCGCGTCTGCTGGAAGTGCGCGACTTGCGGCGCGAGGTCACGCAGCTGAAGCGCGAGCTGCGCAAGTTCGATCGCTTCGGGGAGATCATTGGTACCAGCGCGCGCATGCAGGAGATCTATCGCGTCATCGATGCCGTCAGTCAAAACAAGAGTAACGTGCTCATCTCGGGCGAGAACGGCACCGGCAAGGAGCTGGTAGCGCGGACCATTCATAACAAGGGGCCGTTGGCCGTGCGGCCGTTCCTGGCGATCAATTGCGGCGCCCTGTCGGAAACACTGCTCGAAAGCCAGCTGTTCGGCCATCGGAAGGGCTCTTTTACCGGTGCCATCGAAGATCACGAAGGCGTCTTCCAAGCCGCCGCCGGCGGCACCCTGTTTCTCGATGAGATCGCCGAAATTCCGCTGCCGCTGCAGGTGAAGTTCTTGCGTGCCATCCAGGAGAAGGAGGTGACGCCGCTCGGCTCGACCCGGCCGGTGCACGTCGACGTGCGCATCATCGCGGCGACCAACCGCGATCTCGATGACACCGTCAGGGATGGCACCTTTCGCACCGATCTCTATTACCGCTTGAACGTGGTGCCGATTCATCTGCCATCGCTGCGCGAGCGCCGTGAGGACATTCCCCTGTTAGTGGAGCGCTTCATCCAGGACTTCAGTCGCGTCTACGGGGTCGAGCCCAAGCGCGTCACCGACGAGGCGCGGCAGAAGATCATCGCCTACGCGTGGCCGGGAAACATTCGCGAGCTCCAGAACGCCATTGAGCGCGCCTTCGCGTTGTCGTCGGAGCCGGAGATCACGGTGCAGAATCTGCCGCCGGCGGTGCTGCGGCAGGGCACGAGTGACCCGATGCTGGAGGCGCTGTCCGAGCCCGTGCCGCTCGACGAGTTGGAGCGACGCAACATTCTCGCCGCCTTGCACCGCAGCGGTGGGAACAAGAACGAAGCGGCGCGCCTGCTGCGCATCGACCGCCAGCGGCTCTACCGCAAGATCGAGAAATACGGCCTCGATGTCGATCGCTGATCGCCGATGGCTGATTGCCGACCGTACCTCGTCCTTTGCTGACTGGCTATCAGGGCGCCACAGCCATCGGCCATCAGCGATCTGCCGGCTTCGGGGTCGTCAGTATCCCAGGTCGCGGATCGCCTTGTCGTCCATGCCGAAGTAGTGCGCAATCTCGTGGATGACCGTTGTGCGCACTTGGTGGCGAATCTGCTCCGGCGTCCGGCAGTGACGCAGCAGCGGACGGTAGTAGATGCTGATCTTGTCGGGGAGAACGTTGCCGTAGCTGGCGCCGCGATGAGTCAGCGGCACGCCCTGGTATAGGCCGAAGAGCGTGTCGCGCCGCGGATTCAGGCCGAGCGATCGCATGAGCTCGCTGTCGGGCTCGTCCTCCACGACGACCGCGACATTATCGAGATGGCGTGCAAACTCCTCGGGCAGGTCGTCGAGCGCAGTGCGGACCAGGTCCTCGAACTCGCTGCGATCCATGCGTACCACTCTATACCAATTCTCGCTCTGTCGCAGCGGCAGCCGAACGAGACGGCGCGAAAGGAAATACAGCCTTGACCAAGCGAGTGAATCCTGAAAGAACCGGCAACCCAATGATGAAACGTGTTTTCCCGTTCTTGCTGGCGATTGTCATTGTGATCCTAGTCGCGGCGGCTGGTTGTGGGACCAGTGGGTCGAGCCCGATCCTGTACCATGAAGTGCGATTCCAAGTTGAGCCCGCGAATTCGGGAATTGGGCAGGCGACCTTCAGCGTCATCTCGCTGAATGCCGATGGCGTTCCGTTTGGGTTTGCGAACGGAACGACCTTCACGACGACGGGGGCGTTTAACTTCTATCTGGATGGAGCCGCACCCCCGTATTCCGCGACCTTTGTGCAGCAGGGAGATGCGCCGATCCTCGTCAGTGTCTTCATAGACAGAAACCTGGTGAGTGGCGATAACGTCAGCACGGGACCTGGCTCGACGGTCACCGTTGGACCCATCGACCTGGGGACACCTGGACCGCCTGCGCCAGCGGGCCCGCTGGTACGCTTCGATGTCTGCGCGCCGTTTCCGGGCTTGGGAACTTGCTCGACGACCAATCCTACCGATCTCCCTCCCGGCAAGCAGGGGACCTGCAGCGGAAGCCCCAGCACCTTCTGCTCGACGGACCCGGCGGCCATGGATTGTCCTTCACCCCAGACCTGCATCACGGTCTCGGCCGGAACCTTTGGCGTCCCATACAACGGCTCGATCGGCGATAGCTTCATGTCGCACTTGTTGGAGAGCGATAGCTCACGTCAAACGCCGGCCATCTATTTTCTGCAAGACGCGCGCGACACCGCCAACGGAATCTTTGGTTCGATATCGGGGCAATTCCTTCAGGGGCAGCTGTTCATCGATAACCAGCTGCAAGAGACCAAGTCGGGAGGCGGCACCGGCACCGGTAGTGGTATCCGGTTACAGAAAGACCTGTAGCCGCCTATCGAACTTGGAACTCCAAGGGGACCGGCGCCGCAGCAGGTTCGAGAGCTACGGATACTGATATCAGGAACCCGCGTCGCCAGCCCCTGGGTTGTACCGTTCTTCCCCTTATCAACATCGGCAATTAGTTGTAGCCCGTCCGGGTTACAGCTGTGTGACAGGAGATTCCAGGCGAGCAACGTGCATAAAACTCATTGAAATGCCGAATGATTGTGCGCGATTTCAATTGCAGCAAAAGTTGGCAATGCAAGCAAACCCTTGCAGCACTGGGGTGGGCGCAACCTCCTCCACAAGTTGTCCACAGCTCGCAGCCGGTCGGGCATGGCAGCCTTAGCGACTAACGGGAGTGGGCCATCGAAAGGACGCCGACCGATGGCTCTTGTGCGCGGTGCACCGGTGAAATCAGCCGGCGCCCGCCGCAGCAACCACTTTGCGGGCGGCGTCGGCCATGTCCGCCGCGGAGAGAATGTTCAGCTTGGAGTCAATGAGGATCTGTTTTCCAAGGTCGACGTTGGTCCCTTCGAGGCGGACGACGAGCGGGATCTTGAGTTGCACCTCGCGCGCCGCGGCAACCACGCCGGTTGCGATCACGTCGCATTTCATGATGCCGCCGAAGATGTTCACCAGCACCGCTCTGACGTTGGGATCGGAGAGCAGAATCTTGAACGCGGCCGTGACCTTCTCGGTGGTTGCACCGCCTCCGACGTCGAGGAAATTGGCGGGTTCGCCGCCACATTGCTTGATGATGTCCATGGTCGACATCGCCAGACCGGCGCCGTTGACCATGCAGCCGATGTTGCCGTCGAGCGAGATGTAGTTGAGGTCATGCTTTGAGGCCTCGACCTCTTTCGGGTCTTCTTCGTGAACGTCGCGCAGGTCGCGAATATCGGGATGGCGGAAGAGGGCATTGTCGTCGAAGGCCATTTTCGCGTCGAGTGCGACGAGGTCGCCGGCTTTGGTGAGCACCAGCGGGTTGATCTCGGCGAGCGAACCGTCGGACTCGACAAACGCCTGGTAGAGACTGGTGATGAATGCCACGGCCTTGTTCACCGATGTCTTGGGGATGCCGAGGGCGAAAGCGATCTTGCGTGCTTGGAACGCCTGGATGCCAACCGTCGGATCGATGGGCTCGCGCAGGATCTTCTCCGGCGAGCGCGCCGCGACCTCTTCGATCTCGACACCGCCCTCGGCGCTGGCCATCAGGGTCGGCCAGCCGCGGGCGCGGTCGATCACCATGCCGAGATAGAGCTCGCGCGCAATCTCGCAGCCCTGTTCGACGAACACCGTGCGGACGACGCGCCCGGCCGGGCCGGTCTGACGCGTGACCAGGGTCTTGCCGAGCAGGCCATTGGCGAACTCGCGTACCTCATCGGGCGTCTTGCACACCTTGACGCCACCTGCTTTACCGCGTCCGCCGGCGTGGATCTGCGCCTTCACCACGCAGACACCGCCGAGCTCACGCGCAATTGCCGCTGCTTCTTCGGCCGTGGTGGCGACCTTGCCGTTCAGCACCGCGACGCCGTAACGCCGCAGGATATCCTTTGCCTGATACTCGTGGATGTTCATGGGGGTGCTCCATAGCAAGGAGCGCGTCGCGCTGGAAGCGGCCACACTCCGGTGTCACTGTTCGCGGCTGCTCTCGCAGCCTGTCGGACTTGGAACCCCGTAGCGACCCAACGGCGAGCGGGCCATAGAAGCGACGCCGGCCAGCCGGTCGCAGGCCCTAGCGGCGCAACAGATCCTTGATTGCCTTCACGGTGGTTTGCCGCCCGAGCTCACCGATCGCCGTGGTCAGCGGGATCTCCTTCGGGCAGACCTGGACGCAGTTCTGGGCGTTACCGCAATCGGCGATGCCGCCTTCGCCCATAGAAGCTTCGAGACGTTCGTCCTTATTCATCGCCCCCGTCGGATGCATATTGAACAGAACTGTTTGCGCCATTGCTGCGGCGCCAATGAACGGCGAGTGATCGTTGTACTGTGGACATACCTCAAGGCAGCAACCGCAGGTCATGCAGCGCGACAGCGCGTAGCCGATCTCCTGGGTCTCCGTCGACAAGCGTGGCCCGGGGCCGAGATCGTAGGTGCCGTCGATCGGGATCCAGGCGCGCACCCGCTTGAGGGCTTCGAACATACGGCTGCGGTCGACCACCAGATCGCGCACCGTCGGAAATTTGGTCATCGGTTCGAGCGTGATCGGCTGTTCGAGCTTGTCGATCAGCGCCGTGCACGCTTGCCGGACGTGCCCGTTGACGACCATCGTGCACGAGCCACAAACCTCTTCGAGGCAACTGGCTTCCCACACCACCGGCGTTGTCGGCTTCCCTTCGCGGGTCACCGGGTTGCGGCGGATCTCCATGAGCACGGAGATAACATTGTGCTGCGGCTTGTAGGCAACCTCGAACTCCTCCCAGTACGGCTGGGATTCCGCGCCGGCCTGGCGCTTGACGCGTAAACGAATGCTGCGCGTGTCCATGGCTATCGATCCTCAGGCGGACTTGTCGACATCGTACTTCCGCGGCCGTGGCTTGATCAGCGAGGTGTCAACGGGTTCATAGCTGAGCTCGGGGCCGTCCGAGCTCCAACGCGCTTTCGTGGTCTTGAGGAAATTGGCGTCGTCGCGCTCGGGGAACGCCGGCTTGTAGTGCGCGCCGCGGCTTTCGTCCCGTTTGAGCGCCCCGAGGGTGATGACGCGCGCCAACTCGATCATACTCGACAGCTGCTTGATGAACGACAGCTCCTGGTTTGCCCAACCCGATTGATCGTGCAAGCCGATCTCGGTCCAGCGATCCTTGAGCTCAAGCAGCTTGTTGTCGGTGGCGCGCAGCTTGTCGTTGTCGCGGATGACCGTGACGTTGGCGGTCATCCATTCACCGAGCTCCTTGGCGAGGACGTAAACGTTTTCCTTTCCCTTCATGCTCCGCAGCTTCGCGTACGCGGCCGCTTGGCGACGTTGCTCCTGCTCGGCGGCGGTATCGGCCGCTCCGTTTCCGGCGTGGCCGCGCGCGTAACGCACCATGTTCGGACCGCCGACCATGCCGCTGTACAAGCACGATAGGAGCGAGTTGGCGCCCAGGCGATTGGCGCCATGATACTGGTAGTCGACCTCGCCGGCGGCGAACAAGCCGGGGATGTTGGTCATGTGATCGTAGTCGACCCACAATCCGCCCATCGAGTAGTGCATGCCCGGGAAGATCTTCATCGGCACCTTGCGTGGGTCGTCGCCCATGAACTTCTCGTAGATTTCGAGCACACCGCCGAGCTTGCGGTCGAGCATCTTCGGGTCAATGTGAGTCACATCGAGGTACACCATCGGCTCGCCGTTGACGCCGAGGTTCATCTCGAAGACGACCTTGAAAATGGCGCGCGTAGCGATGTCGCGTGGCACCAGGTTGCCGTACGCCGGGTACATATCTTCGAGGAAATACCACGGCTTGCCATCGCGATAGGTCCACACGCGGCCGCCTTCGCCGCGCACGGATTCGGAGATCAAGCGCAACTTGTCTTCGCCCGGAATGGCCGTTGGGTGTACCTGAATGAACTCGCCGTTGGCGTAGTACGCGCCTTGTTGGTAGGCGGCACCGGCCGCACCGCCGGTGTTGACCATCGAGTTGGTGCTCTTGCCGAAGATAATCCCCGGGCCGCCGGTCGCCAACATCACGGCGCCAGCCCGGAAAGCCTTCACCTCCATGGTGCGCTGATTGAGTGCGACGATGCCGCGACAGGCGCCGTGACTGTCGATGATGGCGGAGAGAAATTCCCAGATCTCGAACTTGCGCACCAGGCCCGCTGCTTCGTGGCGGCGCACCTGCTCGTCGAGAGCATACAGGAGTTGCTGCCCGGTGGTGGCGCCGGCAAACGCCGTGCGGTGATGCTTGGTGCCGCCGAAACGCCGGAAGTCGAGCAGCCCTTCCGGTGTGCGGTTGAACATCACCCCCATGCGATCGAGGAGAAACACGATCGCCGGTCCGTGCTCGCACATCGCCTTCACCGGCGGCTGATTGGCAAGAAAATCGCCGCCATAGATGCTGTCGTCGAAGTGCTCCCACGTCGTGTCGCCTTCGCCCTTCCAGTTCACCGCGGCGTTGATGCCGCCTTGCGCGCACACCGAGTGCGACCGCTTGACCGGCACCACGGAGAAGACGTCGACCGGGACACCCATCTCCGCGATCTTGACCGTGGTCATGAGGCCGGCGAGTCCGCCGCCGACGACGATGAGCCGTTCGTCACCCATTGGTCACGTCCTTTGATTTCAGCGGCGGGAAGGAGTCACCACCGCACGAGAGGGCAGCAGCAGAAAAGAGCATCTCCATGTATGTTGTTTCCTTCTCCTCTTCCCCTTCGTGCTTTCGTGATGTGCCTTCTCGTTTCGTGACTTCACGCTTAGCGAAAAGCGGTCACAATCAACAACCCGGCGGCACCCATGGCCACGAAGAGCAGCGTGCATGCCGTTTGCACGGCGTGCTGGGCGCGGGCGCCGACGGTGATGCCCCACGTGATACAAAAGGTAGAAACGCCATTGGTGAGATGGAAGACCGAGGCGAGGACGCCGATCAGATAGATCGCGAACACAACCGGGTTGCCCATCCAGCCGTGCATGGTGGCATAGTTGATGGGGACGCCCCAGACGTAGTTGTAGAAGCGCGTGGTGTACATATGGAAGCCCAGGAACAGGAAGGCAATGACACCGCTGATTCGCTGCAGGGAGTAGAAGACGTTGCGCGTGTAGGGATAGGCGGTAAAGTTGTGCTCCGCCTCCCGGACGATGAACAGCCCGTAAATGCCGTGGAAGCCGATGGGCAGCCACAGGAAAAGGATCTCGATGCCCAGCAGCACGAACCAGGGCGTGGACTCCAACCCTTCGGCCACCGCGTCGAAGGCCTTCGGCCCGGCGAGCACGGCGGCATTCGCCAGGTAGACGTGAAAGAGCATGTAGACCCCGATCGGCACCAGCCCCGAGAGGCTGTGCAAGCGGCGCAGATAGAAATGCGTGCGATCACTGTCCGTCGCCATGTGCGAGAAGTCTCCTCCGTCTTCGTCTAATGATCCAGTTTGCCAGCATTAAGAAAAATGAAATCGGCAGGCGGGAAGGAGAAGAAAATCTCACGCAGGGACGCCGGGGCGCAGAAGCGTAAAGGGAAAGACGAGGAGAGAGACGAGATGCAGCGGCCCCAGGTGTCGAAACTCGCTTTCGACAAACTCATGGCTTTCATTCTTCTCGGCGACTCTGCGTCTCTGCGTGAGTCCCTTCTTTAGGGCTTCGGGAGAAACTTCTCGGCGGCCTCGACGAGCTCGCGCACGTGACTCACCGACACATCGAGCGCCGCGCGTTCCGCGGCAGTCAGCTCGATCTCGATCACCTTCTCCACTCCGCCGGCGCCGATGACGACCGGCACGCCGACGTAGAAGCCGTTGACGCCGTACTCGCCCTCGAGCAAGGCGGCGCACGGCAGCACTTGCCGGCGATCGAACAGGTAGGCTTCGGCCATCAGGATCGCGGCGTGCGCCGGCGAGTAGAAGGCGGAGGTCTTGAGCAGATTGACGATTTCGCCGCCGGCCTGGCGGACGCGTTGTTCGATGGCGTCGAGGCGCGGCGCGGCAATGAGCTTCTCCACCGGCACCCCGCCGACCTGGCAGTAGCTGCGCACCGGGACCATGTCATCGCCATGCCCACCGAGCACGATGGCTTGCACGCTCTGCACCGAGACGCCGAGCTCCATGGCGACAAACGTGCGGTAGCGCGCCGAATCGAGGACGCCCGCCTGACCGACCACCCGGTGCTTGGGAAAGCCGGTGATGCGCTTCATGGCCGTGACCATGGCGTCGAGCGGGTTGGTGATCACGATGACGAAGGCCGCGGGCGCGAGCGTGCGGATGCTGGTGGCGACATCGTTCATGATCTTGGTGTTCACCTGCAGCAAATCGTCGCGACTCATGCCGGGCTTGCGCGCCAGGCCCGCGGTGACGATGCAGACGTCGGCGCCGGCGATGTCGTCGTACTTGTTCGTCCCGAGGATCGATGCGTCGAAACCTTCGATGGGCCCGGCTTCGAGCAGATCGAGCGCCTTGCCTTGCGGCAGGCCTTCAACGACATCGAACAGAACCACGTCGCCGAGGCGCTTCAGAGCGCACAGATGTGCTAGGGTTCCGCCAATCATTCCCGCCCCGATCAGGGCGATTTTCTTCCGTGCCATGGTGAAGACCTTTCCTTTCGAAGGATTCGCCCGAAGGGCTCGCCGGCGGACCGGCGAGGGTTATAAATCACTTTGAGCTGTTCGCGGCAAGGTCGGACCCGAGGGCGGCGCTTCGGGCGTTGCGCTCGAGAGTTTGCCTGACCCGGTCGGCGCACGTATCGTCCCCGCCATGCTGCGCCGCGACGTTAACCCCGGCGGACCAGCGCGCGCCGGTACCACAGCCGTATGGTGTCTGCTCGCCCTTGCTGTGCGGCTCGGCGCCGTGCTGGCCCTGCACGACCGCGCGTACCTCATGGATCACTTGAGCTACGTCTTCTGGGGGCAGTTGGCGGTGTCGCGCGGCCTGTCGGCCATGTATATGGCCCCCGCCGAATGGGCTCGCCCGGAGAACACGCCATATCGCGTCTACACCGGAGCCAATCGCTTTGCGGACCGCCAACTGCTGCCGCAGCCACCGATTCCCCTTGCTGACCGGCCGCAGACGGTGAACTGGACGTCTGACGATGGGCTGACGTTGACCCTCGAGTTCCCGTCTGGGAGCGGCACGCTCGCATATGCGATCTACCGGCCGTTGCCTTTTGGCTACCCGCCGGTTGCGGCGGTGCTGTACGCTGCGCTCGGACATCTGCATCGATGGTTCGACCCGACACAGACACCGGATACCCGGTTGGCGCATGTCCTGTTCGCGGCGCCTGCGATCCTCTGTGACGTCCTGCTCGCTTTGCTGGTTGCAGCCGCGTTGCGCGCGCGCGGTGGTGTGTTCAGCCCGCGCGCCGGGCTGCTGCTTACGCTCTTTGCTCCGGCACTGATCTGGGACTCGTCGGTGTGGCTGCAGACCGACTCGATCGGTGCAGTGTTCATCGTCGGCGCGTTGCTCTGCGTGCTGCATAAGCGTTTGCCGCTGGCCAGCATGCTCTGCGGTGTCGGCCTACTCGTGAAGCCTCAGGTCGTCTTGACCCTACCGGTCCTCGCGCTCGCGGCGGTTGAAGGTGCCTCCTGGCGTCGTACGGCAGTCGCCGCGCTCGCGGGCCTTGCGACAATCATTGCCGGTGCATGGCCGTTCCTGTTGAGCGGCGGGCTGCGCTGGTTCGAGGTTGCGTACGTCGCCAACGGCTCGCTGTTGGCCGGTCTGACGCTGAGCGCCGCAAATCCCTGGTGGATCGTGTCCCTGTTCCGCGGCGCCCTCCTCGAAGCTTCCACGTGGCCGGCGCATCCGAGCCCGGATGCCTGGAAGTCGCCGCTGCTCAGTGACCGCTTGCCGTGGATCATGGGGCTCACCCCGCGTGCGGTGGGCCTGGTACTCTTCGTGAGCGCCGCGGTGCTGGCCTGGGTGGTGGTGCGCCGTCCTTTGCGGAACGGTGCCGCCGTGTGTGTATTTGCCTACCTCTTCTACCTGGCGGCATTCATCTTCCCCACCGAAGTGCACGAGCGCTACATCATCTACGCGCTGCCGCTTTCGTTGCTTGCGGCGGCGGAACTGCGCAGCGTGCGCGCGAGTTGTTGGGTCTTGCAGGTCGTCTGCCTGATCAATGTCGCGGGTTATATGTTCTTGGAGCTGCCGGTGGAGCAAACGGGTTTTGGCGCCGCTGATTGGGGCAAGGTCGTGGTGCTGGGAGCGGCAGCAGCGGTGACGCCGCTGCTCTTCATCTTGCCCCTGGTGGAGCTGTGGTACCGACCACGCGAGCCGCTCACGGCGCAGGGCAGCCCCAATGTTGCAGCACCCCACTGGCCGGTGCCGACCGCAGGCGCGCAGCGCCGACGGTGGCTGCGGTCTTAGCCGCCTGTCGGAGGTGGCAGTATGCAGCGACCAATCCTGTCCTGAGGCTCCCCGAAGGCGGGACCGGGCCAAAGAAAAGACGCCGCCTCCAGGGGCCTTAGGGCTTGCCGCCGAAGAATTTGTCGAGCAAATCTTTCACGCCGCCGCGCGCAGCGCCGCGTTGCACGAGGGTCATGATGTCGTCGTTGTCGAGGTTCGGCCGGGCCTCACCGAGCTTGCCGCGCAGGTGAAAGGGCAGGGCGAATTGCCCGTCGCTGTCGAGCAGGTACTTTGCGGCATGCACGTCGGCGACCACGTCGCTGCTGAACTGCTTGGACATCCGTAGCTTCCCGGCCATGTCCATCTGCCGGTTGAAGCCAATCCAGCCGCGCCCGACGACGCCGTACTCGGCGGTGGCAATGGTCAGGTCGTCGGTCTCGGCGCGCTGCTCGGCGATCGTGAATACGGCGTGCAGGGTCTTGAAGTGGGTGTCCGGATCAGCGAAGAGCCGCGGATATTTCGGCTTGATCTTTTCGGAGACGACGCTGCCGATGACGGGCAGCCGGCTGGCCTTCCCGAGGACTTCATTGGCGAGGTTCAGCTGCATGAGCGCGCCATCCACAATGTCGGCAACGACTCTTCCAGAGAGGTTGGCTTCGATGGCGTCGCGGGTCGTGCCGGTCCCGCTGACGTCAATGATGAGATGCGCCTTGCCGCCGATCCGCGCCGGGCCCTCGTTTTGGACCGCGTCGATAGCCTGGGCTAGATCGAGATCGCGGACCGTTCCTCGGAGCGCCACCGGGGCGCCAGGTTGCAGGGGAAAATCTCCGCCGAATGTGATGGCTCCGCCGAGGAGTCGACCGGTCAGCTCCTTTACATGTACCTGCGCCGCGCTCAGTGCGCCCACGACGTGCAGCGCGTCGACCTGCGCGTTGAACTCCGCAAAAGGTCCGAGCGTGCCGTCGAGCTGCAATGGCAGCGTCCGATCTTTGTCGCGTGGCCCGATGCCGCCGTGTACGTCGACATTGCGCGTCTCGGCGGCGACGGCCGCGGCGATGGTCACCTCGAGAGGCGACGCCGCATCGATATAACGCAACGCCGCGTCGAGGTGCGTTACCCGGGTCGTGCGTTCCGGGGGCTGGCTCCGATCGATCACCACCAGCGTGCCGTCGGCGATCGAGGCGTGGGCGACGAGAAACGGCGCGGCGCGTACCGCGTTCGGGGCGGCGGGCTCAGGTGTCGCCGCCGTCGTCGCCACGCGGATGATTCCGGCGGCCAGGGCCGAGGTCTGGCGCGGTGCCAGCGGGGGCAGCGTGGCATAGTTCCACTCCCCAGCCGCATCGCGGATCACGTTGATCTGCGGCTGGCTGGCCACGATGCGGCTGAGCTCGAAACGCTGGCGCAGGAGGGGCCACAGCTTGGCATGAGCGCTCAGGGCCGCGATGCGGACGAAGTCGTCGCTGCCGAAGCGCGGATCCTCGGCGATGCGGACGTCATCGAGCCGCACCGCGATGCCGCCCCAGAGGCTCACACTGATGCGCGCCACCGCCACCGGCCGGCCGAGTACGGCCTGCGCCTCGGCGACGATGCGGTCGTGACTGCCTGCAATGAGACGATTCAGCGACAGCGTCGCGGCTACGACCGTCGCAACGACGAGCACGAGGAGCACGCCTGCGACGATCAAGAGCTTGCGCATCGGTGGGCGACACGGTACGCGTCACACCGCTGGCAGTCAAATTGGGATGAAAAACGTGATCGTGCTCGTGGAAGGGATGAAGATCGTCTGATTGCTGCCAAGTGGCTGGCGAACAATCCCACCGATTCTTCGTCTGCTAACGAGCACGAGCACGATTCACGATCAGAGGAGTGACCGATGAGCTACGACCACATTCGCATCAGCCGCGAGGACGGCATCGTCACGCTCGCATTCAATCGGCCGGAAAGCCGCAATTCGATGACCCCGGCAATGGGCGACGAAGTGGTGCGCGCGGTCGAGGAGATTCGCGCCGACCCGACGGCGCGCGTTGTCGTACTCACCGGCAGCGGCAAGGCTTTCAGCTCAGGCGGGGACCTGGGCATGCTGGCGCGCGACGCCGGCGTAACCCGTGAGTCCGACGCGCCCAGCATGGCCGGTTCGCCGCGCGACTTCTACACGCGCTACCTGGCCATCCAACGGTTACCGATGCCGACCATTGCCGCGATCAACGGCCACGCCATCGGCGCGGGCTTGTGTATCGCGTTGGCGTGCGACCTGCGGATCGCGGTCGCCGACGCCAAGATGGGCATGACCTTCGCCAAGCTCGGCATTCATCCGGGCATGGGTGGAACGTATTTTCTCCCGCGTTTGGTGGGCACGTCGAAGGCCTGCGAGCTGTTCTTTACTGGGCGCATCTTCGACGCCGCGGAAGCGGAGCGCCTGGGCATCGTCACGCGCGTCGTGCCGCGCGAGCAGTTCGACGCCAACGTCAACGCGCTGGCCCGAGAAATCGCTGCCGCCGCGCCGCTCGTGACGCGCATGGCGAAGAAGGCCATCTATCGCGGTACCCACCACACGCTCGACGAGATGCTCGACTACGAATCCCTCAATCAAGGCATCACCTTCACCACCGCCGACGCACGCGAAGGCGTTAGCGCGGTCATGGAGAAGCGCGAGCCGAAGTTCGTCGGGAAGTAGCCGGGCGGCGATCAGAGAATCGCTTAAAGCGCGAAATGTGAAGGCCTGAAGAACTTCCTCTCGTGGAACAGTCAAAGGAATGGTCAATGCGCGTAGTCCTACGCGCGTAGTTTTCCGAGCTTCCGCTGCTGCCTCAGGGCGCATATTCTGATGAGGATGAAGCGGCGGTTTCGCGGAAGGCCAAACGCAAGCGTCCGGTGCCCGTGAGCGCTGACGCGCTGCTGAGCGCAGAGGATCCACCCGTGTTCCAGATCGAGCGCGCCAACGGCAGTTCTGCCGTCGTGCTCACGTGCGATCACGGTGGACGGGAGATCCCGCGGAAGCTGGCCAGATTGGGGCTCTCCGAGCACGAGCTGTCCACGCATGTGGCCTGGGACCTGGGCGTGGCCGAGCTTGGCCGGCGGTTGTCGGCTCGCCTCGATGCCTTTTTGATCGTCCACAACTACTCGCGACTGGTGATCGATGCGAACCGTCCCCCAGGCGCAGCCGATTCGATTGCCACGCTCTCTGAACGTACCCGCATCGCGGCAAACGAAGGGCTTTGGTCGGGCGAGGCGCGCCAACGATTCGAGGAGGTCTTCCAGCCCTATCACCAGCGTATCCGCGATGAGTTGGATGCACGCCGCGCCCGCGCATGCCCGAGCGTGTTGGTCACGCTGCACAGCTTCACGCCGGTGTACATGGACGCCGTGCGGCCCTGGCAGGCAGGCGTGCTGTACGGCCGAGACCCGCGACTCGCCCGGCTGGTGCGCGACGGGTTACGCCGCGACGGATCTCTCGTCGTCGGGGATAACCAGCCGTATGCGGTGAGCGATACCAGCGACTACACCATCGTCGTGCACGGCGAGCAGCGCGGCATTCCGCATGTGGAGCTCGAGATCCGGCAGGACCTCCTCTCCAGCGATGCCGGCGTGCAGAGTTGGGCCGAGCGCCTTGGGCGCGCTCTGGAGGAAGCGGTGCCGCAAGTGTCTCCAACGTAATTGATTTCAACGCCAGGCCTCCCCAGACGCGCAGACTGCCGGAAACGCGTAAGCGAAATCCACGCCCACCGAGAGATGTGACCATGCAAATTCAAGTTGGCTACGAGCTGATCTACAAGTGCCCACAACCGACACCGATGATCGTCACATTGAGCGTTCACTACAGCCGCATTTCGGACATCATCAAGCCCGACCACCTGGTGCTCAGCCCGTCGATTCCGATCCGGGCCTATCGGGATTCCTTCGGCAACTGGTGCAGCCGCATCGTCGCACCCGCGGGACATCTGCGGCTGCGCAGCGATGGTGTCGTATCCGACACCGGCGATCCCGATCCGGTACTGCCGTGGCTGGAGCAGCGGCCCGTGGAGGCGCTGCCTGAGGAAGCCTTGCTCTTTCTGCTGGGGAGCCGCTATTGCGAGACCGATCTGTTGTCGGAAACTGCGTGGCGCATGTTCGGCACGGGACCGACCGGCTGGAAGCGCGTCCAGGCCATCTGCGATTTCGTGCATCAGCACATCCAGTTCGGCTACGGCCTTTCGAGCCCGGCGAAGACTGCTTTCCAAGTGTTTCAAGATCGCAAGGGCGTGTGTCGCGACTTTGCCCATCTCGCCGTCGCGCTTTGCCGCTGCATGAATATCCCGGCGCGCTATTGCACTGGCTATCTTGGCGATATCGGCATGCCTCCGCCCTACGCGCCCATGGACTTTGCGGCCTGGTTCGAGGCCTATCTCAGCGACGGCTGGTATACCTTCGATCCGCGCAACAATACGCCACGCATCGGGCGGATCCTGATCGCCCGAGGCAGAGACGCGGCGGATGTGGCACTGACCACCAGCTTCGGCCCATCGACGCTGGAGAGCTTCAAGGTGTGGACGGATGAGATCAAGGCGAGCTGAGCTGCGCCGTCCGCGCCAGCGACGTCGAAAGCCCGCGTCCGGCGTACTTTCTATGGCCTGCTCCCCCGTTCGGGGAGCCTCAGGACAGGATTGGTCGCTCGGGGCTGCCAAGCCCGACAAGCCGCGAGCTGGGAAGGTCACGGCATGACGTACTGTGTCGGCATCTTGCTCCAGGATGGCATCGTCATGGCGTCGGACTCGCGCACCAACGCCGGCGTGGACAACTTCGCCAAGTTCTGCAAGATGACCGTGTTCGAGCGCCCCGGCGAGCGCGTGCTCATCTTGCTGAGTTCCGGCAATCTGGCGGGGACGCAAGCGGTGATCAGTGTGCTGAAGCAGCGCAGCGAAGTCGCGGACGGACCGCCCAATCTGTGGACGGTGCGTACGATGTTCGATGTGGCAGGCCTGGTGTCGGATGCGATGCGCGACATCGAGCGGCGCGATGCGCCCTTCCTGGAGACCGCGCCCATCACCTTCAACGCCTCGTTCATCGTCGGTGGACAACTCAAAGGCGAGCCGCCGCGGCTGTTTCGCATCTACGCGGAGGGCAACTTCATCGAAGCGGGAGAGGATACGCCGTTTCTGCAAACGGGCGAAGCCAAATACGGCAAGCCGATCATCGATCGGGTCATCGTGCCCACCACCACGCTCCCGGACGCCATCAAGTGCGTCCTCGTGTCGTTCGATTCGACCATGCGCAGCAACTTGTCGGTGGGCATGCCCATCGATTTGGTCTGCTATGAGCGCGACACCCTGGAGATCCGCAAGCGCCGCCGCTTCGACCAGGGCGACGCGTTCTTCACGGCGCTGAGCGCTGACTGGAGCGAGGGTGTCCGCAAGGTGTTCCGGGAGCTGCCTGAGTTGAAATGGTAGAAAGCCCGTTCCCCGCGGCACGCCCATTACCTCGGGAAATCACGAACGCACGAAATCTCGAAAGCACGAAAAGGGAAACATCCGACTGCATGCCATCTCCCCTCGCCCGCGCGTCTTCGCAGCGCGGGAGAGGGCAGGGTGAGGGCGCATGGTGAACTTGAGGATGATGAGATACAGTCGGGTTTCCATTCCGCAAGGAGCACGCAGCGATGCCAGCCGCTCCCACCTTCGCCAAGCCCACCCTGATCGAGGACCTCTTCGGCCGCACCCTTGGCGCCCTGCTACGGCTGGGCGTCGGCCCCGCACACATGCGCGTCCTCGAAGTGCGCGGCCGCAAGAGTGGCGCCGTCTACACGCTGCCGATCGATCCACTGCACCACGACGGCAAGCTCTACCTGGTAGCGCCGCGTGGCCGGACGCAGTGGGTGCGCAACGTCGAAGCCAGCGGCGCCATCACCCTGCGGCGCGGTAGTACGATCGAGCACTACAGCGTGCGTGCACTGACGGATGACGAGAAGCCGCCGATTCTCAAGGCCTACCTCGACGGCTTTCGCCGTGAAGTGCAGCGCTTCTTTCCGGTCATTGCCGGCTCACCCCCCGACGCCTTCGCGCCGCTGGCAGCGCGCTATCCGGCGTTCGAGCTGGTGCGCCGCTGACGTAGCGCTGATTTGAAGAACTGCTGCACCACGAAGTACATGAACGGCACAAAGAAGAGGGCAGGGGCGGAGCTCCTATTGTCACATCAGTCGTCATGAAGCTGCGCTTCGCCCGAGAGGAATGAAAATCCCCAAGCCCTCAAACCCCCAGGCCCCCAGGCGCCCAGCCCCATTTCGACCAGGGTTAGTGCTTCTGCTTGAACGAGTCGCGCGTGCGCTCGAAGATGTCGGTCAGCTGCTTCGCCATCACGCCGCGGCCAATGCCCTTTTTCATCGACGATCCGAAGCCCGCGACTTGTTCGGTGGCGACGCGGCTGCGGTAGACGACCATCGTGCCCTCCGGGACGGGAATCAAGCCGGCGAACGATTGCGACGTGTTGTAGCCGTGGCTGACGTAGAACTGGCGATCCGCCACCACGTAGACTTCTCCGATCGGCAACGCCAAGCGGTGCCGGAGGGTGAAGTTCGGGCGGCCGTCGAGCTCGTAACGCAGCCAATAGAAGTGCTCTTCCAGTCCCGCTGGCTTGGCCTCCGGATATGACAGCAGCAGGCGTTGCATCGCCGGCGCGTGGATCTTGAGGAGCCGCGCCGCTTCGGAGGCGCGGCGCAACTCGTCGGACGGATCGCAAGGCCCGTGGCTGCGCTCGTATGGCGCCATCCCGGCGAACCCACGGTCCAGATAGGCTTGGTAGCGACGCAGCAGGAGCTGCTTGAGCTGGGCTTCAACCCGTGCCTTGGTATCACCACCGGACGCGAGGGCGTTGAACGTTTGGATCTCGTCCGCGGAGAGATTGAGCTTGTCTCCCGGGCTCGCGGTGACGTAGCGCTTCGCCTCCGCCGGCCCGCCCGGCTCGAGCACCAGGCTCGCGAAGTCGGCGGGCGTTCCCGCGCCGTCGATCGGCACCGACGCGGCGAGCTGTGGGTCCGCTTTCAGGTCCACCGCCTTGCGGAACACCTGCAGCACGTCGGCAACCGGCTGGTGGATCAGGAACGTCAGGCCGATGGCCATTTCGCGATCCGATGACTCGTGCGGATTGGAGTGGACCATCTCGCCGCGACGCAGGCGCGGCGCGGCGTCAGCCGGGAGGTTGAGGTCCACCAACATCTCCTCGACAGTGAAGGCGCGGGCCGCCACCGCGGTCCCCAGGATCACCGTCACCAGAATTCCGACGAACACTTGCTGTGTGCGCCGGCGCATCCGGGTTCGGCCTCTGCCCGCGGTGATGACCCCAGACGACGTGAGCTGTGCGTGGACGTGACTGCGATACATCTTGGCATGGCAAGAGTACGCCGTTGCCAGGCGTGAGCAAGGCCTCAATCGTGAGCGCTCGTTGCGGATGAAGGATCGTCGCGCCCGCGAACGCGGGAATGACGCACAAGCTTCTCCGCAGTTTGGTTCCGAACGGGCAGTCTGTTGTCTGTCGTCCGGAAGGTTTCGAGACAGTCGTCATGAAGTTGCGCTTCGCCCGAGAAGAATGAAAACCCCCAAGCCCTCAAGCTCCCAGGCCTTCAGTCCGATTTTCGAGACAGCCTCTTCCGCCCCGCTTGTGTCATGACGCACTGCGGCGTACACCAGACGCACACGGAGGTGGCGGTATGGTCGCTCCTGCAGGTGCAAGCTGGCTCGTGATGCCGGTCGGCTCGGCGGCGCAGTTTACGGGCGCCGACTTCAGCGACGAAGACATTCTCTACGCGCGTACCGCGGAGGACTTCGTGCGCGGTGAGGTGCTGCCGCTCCTGGATCGGCTCGAGTCGAAGGAAGAGGGCTTGATGCCGGCGCTCTTGAAGCGTGCCGGCGAGCTTGGATTGCTCATGATCGATGTGCCCGAAGCCTTCGGTGGGCTCGGCTTGCGCAAGGCGACATCGATGCTGGTGTCCGAACGCAGCGCGCTGTGCGCATCCTTCAGCGTGTCGTGGGGCGCGCACACCGGCATCGGCTCGCTGCCGCTCGTCTACTACGGCACGCGCGCACAGCAGGAACGGTACTTGCCCAAGCTTGCCAGCGGCGAGTGGCTTGCCGCCTATGCGCTCACCGAACCGCAAGCCGGCAGTGACGCGCTCGCGGCGCGCACCAAGGCAGTGCTCGATCCCGATGGCAAGACCTATCGCCTCACCGGCACCAAGCAGTTTATCACCAACGCCGGCTTCGCCGACCTGTTCACCGTGTTCGCGAAGATTGACGGGGAGAAGTTCACCGCCTTTATCGTCGAGCGCTCGACACCCGGGCTGAGCGTCGGGCCCGAGGAGCACAAGCTCGGGATCCGGGGCTCGTCGACGCGCCAGGTCATCCTCGACAACGCCCCGGTTCCTGCCGATCACATCCTCGGCGACATCGGCAAGGGCCACAAGATCGCCTTCAATATCCTCAACATTGGGCGCTTCAAGCTGGGCGCCGGGTCGGTGGGCGCGGCCAAGGATTGTCTGTCGATCGCGTTGGCCTACGCGCGCGACCGCCACCAGCACGGCCGCGCCATCGCCAGCTTCGGCATGATCCAGCGCAAGCTCGCGGACATGGCCACGCGTATCTACGTCGCCGACAGCATGAGCTATCGCACCGCCGGGCTCATGGACGCCGCGACGGCGGCGATCGACCACAGCGCGCCCGATGCCACCCGCCGGATCGTCGAGCAGGCCATCGAGGAATACACGATCGAGGCCTCGATCATGAAGGTCTTCGGCACCGAGACGCTCGACTTCGTCGCCGACGAATCCCTGCAGATCCTCGGGGGCTACGGTTTCACCGCCGACTACCCGGTCGAGCGCCACTACCGCGATGCGCGCATCAACCGCATCTTCGAGGGGACCAACGAAATCAACCGCCTCATCATCCCGGCGACGCTGGTGAAGAAGATCGGCCGCGGCGGGCTGCCCTATGTCGAGTTTCTCCAGCAGGTCGAGCGCGAGATCGCCGAGCCCGCGACCTTCCCGCCCACTGTCACCGGCCCGTTGGCGCGCGAGCTGCGGGCCACTGAGGTCGGCAAGCGCGTCATCGCCTACACGGCGAAGCTGCTGATCGAGCGCAGCCTCGACTCGCTCAAGGACAAACAGCAGCACCTGGAGATCCTGGCCAACATGATCATCGACCTCTATGCCATGGACAGCGTCGTTGGCCGCACGCTCTTGCTCCAGGGCTACGGCACCCCGGAGGATAACGCGCTACGCCTGGCGATGACCAACGTGTACGTCGCCTCGGCGAATGAGCGGGTCATCGACGGGGCGCGCCGCATCCTGGTCAACGAGTTCGAGGGTGAGGAGCTGCGCCGCCATCTGGCGCTCGAAGGCCTGGTGCCGCACATTCCCATCCGCACCATTGCCACCAAGACACGCATCAGCGAGGCCTTGGTCGCCCGCGGCCTCGGCCCCGTCTTCCTCCGCTAGACCTGCGGTCGGCGCCTTTTCTATGGCCCGCTCCCCCCTTCGGGGAGCCTCAGGACAGGATTGGTCGCTGTGCGGTGCCCTCGCGAGCGGTTGACCGGCGCGCGGGTCACTCCCTCTCCTTACCAAGGAGACGGCCGAGTGAGGTTGATGATGGCTTGCGCGCAGGGGTACATGATGAACAGCCTCTCTTGATCGGTGGCGAGCGGTAAGTTGTCGTCCGTGACGCTCGACTCCCACTTGCTGGCCCGGTAAAGTCGCCCCATGGATCTGGAGCTTCTCGAGCTGTACCTGTCTCCCTGGTCCGAGCGCATGCGCTGGGTGCTCGACCTCAAGGGTCTGCCGTATCGGCGCCGCAGCTATCAGCCGATTGTCGATGAAGCGGAGCTCCGCCAGAAGACGGGTATGACGACGGCGCCCGTGTTGTTCGCTGACGGCGAGGTGATCGGCGACTCCGACGTTTCGGTGGACTGGCTCGAGATACACCATCCTTCTCCTGCGCTTCTGCCGGCGGACGCGGCGCTGCGCGCGCAGGTGCGTGTCTTTGAGCTGGCCGCGACGGAGGCGCTGGCGCCGTGTGCGCGCCTGGCGTGGATCGGGCGCGTCAAGGCGATGAACCTGCAGCCGATCGCGGACCACTTTGCGGCCAAGTACAGCTGGTCGCCGGAAGCGGAGGCGCGCGGTGCACGGCTTGTCCGTGTGCTGCTGGCTGACCTGACGCCGCACGTTGCGGCGCATGGGTATCTGGTGGGTGATGCGTTCACCCGTGCCGATGTGACCGTCGCGACCATGTTGGCGGGAGCGTTTGGGCATCCGCCTGACGAGCTCTTCGAGCTCGAGCCGGCCCTGCGTTCCATCTTCGAGCCGCCTACCGTCGACCCGGCGCTGACCCCGTTGCGCCGCTGGCGCGACGATCTCTACCGCCGCCACCGCGGCCGCCGCGTCGTCCCCGCCTAGGACCTGCGGGGCCTGCCGCCGGCGTCTTTTCTATGGGCCACTCCGCGTTGCGTCGCTAGGGAGTTCCAAGTCTGAAAGGCTGCTAGGCCTGCGGTCGGCGTCTTTTCTATGGTCCGCTCCCCCCCTTCGGGGAGCCTCAGGGCAGGATTGGTCGCTGCGGGCTGCCAAGTCCGCGATGCGCACACCGCGACATCAGAGCGACGGTAGGGAACAGAGACATGAACAATGGACGCTGCGATTGAGGTTTCTGCCGGCAGTCTGTCGTCTGTTGTCTACGTGTCTGGTGTCTACGTGTCTGGTGTCTCCCCTCCTGCCGCCGTCAGGATGTGGCCCGAGCTGCCAACGCGCAGTCCGTCGGTCCGATTTGAAAGGAACGTTGCGTTGAGCTCGTCAGGTCCCATGTCGTGGGCGGTCCGGAAGCCCATGCGGAGCATTGCGGCGAGCAAATCCTGCGTTGCGAAGAAGCCGCGAAACGGCTCACCGGCGGCGGCCACTCGCGCCGCCAGCGCTTCGAACGCTGGCCGCGCGCGCGGCGCCAATGACGCCGTTGGAACGTTGTAGTCGAAGACGATCCCGCCGCCGTTCGTGGCAAATGGAGCGATCGCTGCGAGCGTTGCGAGCACCGTCGCGGGCTCCAGGTATTGAGTCACCCCGAGCCACGAAAAGAAGCTCGCTTCATCGCTGCGCAGCCCGGCGGCGCGGAGGGCGTTTGGCAGTGGCTGGCTCGTAAAGTCGACTGCCGCGTACGTGACTTCCGCGGGGATGACGATCTGTGCTTCCGCCAGGCGTTGACGCTTCCAGGCCTGGGTTGCGGGATGGTCCACTTCAAAGACACGTAGTGCGGGATAAGGATTCCGATAGGCGAAAGTGTCGAGGCCCGCACCCAACACGACGTACTGTCGGACCCCGGCGGCGACGGCCTGCGCGAGCGTGTCCTCTGCCAAGCGGCTGCGGACGGCGAGAAACGCACGCAGCACCGCCGCAACCGATCCTGTCTCGAATTGCCACGGGTCGGCCCGCAGCGCCGCGGCCTGCGCGGGTCCCAAGATAGTCAGGGCGAATGGATCGTCGTGCACGCGCGGGTCGTCCAACAGTTGGTGGGCGGCACGTCGCAGCGCGACTCGTTCTGCCGTTCGACTCGGTCGACTCTCAATCATGCGCAACCGCGAACCGGTATGCGGCTATGCCCCGATCTTTTCAAGTGCGGAGATGTTGGTCAGCAGAGCGGGGCACTACGACTGGTGTCGTGCCGCCGCTCTGCTCGATTGGTTAACGGGGGCCAGGATGGAAGCGTAGGACGAGGTTCAGCGAGCTCCGGCGCGGCGTGATTGTGGCTCGCTGTAGGCGGTCAAGCGATCGTCGACGGTGCCCCAATCGACGTTGGCGAAAAATGCTTCGATGTATTTCGGCCGTTCCGCGGGCTTGTAGTCGAGCAGGAAGGCGTGCTCCCAGACGTCGAGTACCAAGATGGGCGTGAAGCCCACAATGGCGCTCACCTCATGCAGGGTGACCCAATGATTCGAGAGATGCCGCGTGCTGGGATCTTGATAACAAATCGCCCAGCCGACGCCGCGCATCTTGGCGACGCTGGTGAGATCGGTCTTCCAGAGCTCGAAGCTGCCGAAGCTCGCAGTGGCCGCGGCAATGAACGCCGAGCTCCGCGGCGGGTCGCCGCCGCCGCCCTTTTTCAGGTTGCCGAAGTAGTACTCGTGCAGGATCATCCCGTTGTACTCGAACCCCAGACGCCGCTTCAGCTCGGAGTAGGCGGGCATTTCCTCCTGATCGACCTTCCCGTCTTTCAAAAACTCCGCAATGTGCGTCGTGAGCCGATTGCTCTCGGTGACGTATCCTTCGTAGAGCTTGAAATGCATCTCGAGCGTCCGGTCGGAAATACCGTGCAAGCCGCCGAGATTGAATTGCTTGGCGCGGTAGAGACCTGTGTCAGCCATGGCCCAACCTCCTCGCCGCGCTACGCGGTTCGGCGCCGCGGCGCGTCAGGCTCTTCGAAGCGCCGCTCGAAGTCGGCGATTTGTTTCTCTACCTCGTCCTTGGCGATCCCATACTTCTGCTGCAGGACCCCGGCGAGCTTTTCGCGCTTGCCGCTGATGGTCGTGAGGTCGTCGTCGGTGAGCTTGCCCCATTTTTCACGCACGCGGCCGCTCAGTTCCTTCCATTTTCCCTCGATGCGATCCCAATTCATAGAGTACTCCTTTCGGTTGATGTGATGGTGGGTGCGGTTGCGTTGAGAGCAACGGCGGTGCCACGGCGAAAGACGCTTTGCGAGGGGAGGGCGCGTCGGTTCAGACCGGCTTTGGAAGCAGGAATTACACTTTTGCGGGAACAATTGCATCGAGGAAGGGACTGTGCCAGGACTGCCGCGTTCCCACGTATAATTCGCGGGTGTATAGAAAATTGCGTAGGTGATTGGCGACGTGCGCTTTGACGAAGTGTAGGAGCGGGCTGCGGCTAAGAACTGGAGACGGTTCGATCCGCGCATCGCCAGGGGATGGAATTCCCTGGCTGAGTGGCTTCAAGTCGTCTGAAGACGACTACGACAGGGGTGGTCCGCAAGTGTCGGGTGCATCCGGCGGTACCAGGAACACGAAGCGACCGCGGGATACGCGGCATATGAGCAACGGGGCAGGGATAGCCAATAATGGTCGATCACTCAGTCTGTCTTCGGCGCACTGCCGACGGGCGGTGCGGACCGGTCCACTTCCGCCAGTCGGTCGAATCGAGCGGATCCTTCCCGGCGAGAAAGAGCTCGAGGAACGGGAAGTCGTCGTATCCCCAGAAGACTTCACCGGCTACTTCCATCGCCGGCACGCCGAACACCCCGCGCGCGATGGCGTAGTCGGTCTGCCGGCGTAGAGTCGCCTTGCAGTCGGGCTGCTGCGCGTCGGCGACCATTTCGGTGCCCGATTGGCCGATCTCATCGGCAACGCGCTCGACGACCGTTGGCTCGCTGACATGCAGGCCGCGTGCCCAGACCGCGCCGAACAGCGCCGTAATGAGCGCGCTGCGCGCCGCGCTGTCCAGAGGCAGCGATGACACCCGCAACGCCAGCAGCGGGTTGAATGGATGAAACGCTGGTGGGTTGAGCGGTATGCCGAGCTGCGCCGCCTTACGCAAATTATTCTTGCCCATCCACAACGACTTGGCGGGGATCTCCGCGGGTCCCAGTTGGCCGTGGGCTTCCAGGAGACCGGCGAACAGGACCGGCACCGGCTCGATCGTGGCACCGTAGCCTGTGGCGAGCTTGGGCAGCTGGGTCCACGCCAGGTACGCGTTCGACGAGATGTAGTCGAAGTAGAAGCGGATGGTTGCTGCAGCCATGGCGGCAGATTTCCGGATTGGGTCTAATCTCGTCGAGGCCCGTGCGGCATGCTCCTCGCGCCACTCACCCCGCGCGCTCGATCACCAGCTTGCGGCCCTTGAACTTGATCCCCTTCAGCTTCTTCAAAACCTGATCGACACAATCGTCGCTGACGTCGACGAACGTCTGTTGCGGCAGCACGCGGATGGCGCCAATGCTCTCGCGCGAGAGGCCGGCCAGGCCGGCGATCACGCCGACGACGTCGCCCGGCCCGACGTTGCCGATCTTGCCGGCGTTCAGGACCAGGCGGGTCATGCCGGCCTCATGGGATACCGGCGATGCGTCGACGCGCTCGGGGCGGCGCGGGCGGTCCTGGGTGCCGCGCTCGCGCGCCGCGCCGCGCTGTGGTGTGTACTCCGAACGGCTGCGCGTGGCGGCCTGCGGCGGCGGTTCGATGATCGGCTCCATCTCGCGCGCCGTCTCGCGGCCGAGCAGATCGATCAGCGCGCTGGCAATGTCGGTGGGCGAGTGGCCGAGCTCCAGCAAGTGGTCGATGATTTCGTCGTAGCGTTGGTATTCGCCCTTCTCGAGGGTTTCCCGTAAGGCCTCGACGAACTGGGTTGTCCGCTTCTCTTCCACCTGCTGCTCCGACGGCACGCGCTCGCGGCGCACGCGCCCCTTCATGGCGCGCATGATCTGCTGCATCTTGTAGATCTCGCGCCCGGCGACGAAGGTGATCGCCTTGCCGCTGCGGCCGGCGCGTCCGGTGCGGCCGATGCGGTGCACGTAGTCCTCGGCATCCTGCGGCAGGTCGTAGTTGAACACCACTTCGATGTCCTCGACGTCCAGGCCACGCGCCGCGACATCCGTGGCGACCAGGAACTCGAAACCGCGCTTGCGGAACTTCGCCACGACACGCTCGCGCATGGCTTGCACGATACCGCCGTGCAGCTTGTCGCAGCTGTAGCCGCGCGCCGCGAGATGGTCGGCGAGCTCATCGACCATCATCTTGGTGCCGCAAAAGATGATGGCGTACTTGATGTCCTGCAGGTCGATGATTCGGCAAAGCGCTTCGAGCTTGGAGCGCGGATCGACCTCGTAATAGACCTGATCGATCGCCGGCACGCTCAGCGCGTGCGCTTCGATGCGCACGTTCACCGGCGTCCGCGTGTAGCGCCGGATCAGCTGTTGAATCGGCGGCGGCAGCGTGGCGGAGAAGAACACCGTCTGCCGCGTCGGGGGCGCCCCAGTGAGAATGGCCTCGATGTCGTCGCGGAAGCCCATGTCGAGCATGCGGTCGGCTTCATCGAGCACGACCATGCGAATCTGCTCGAGGCGCAGGGTGCCGCGCTTGAGATGGTCGATGACCCGGCCGGGTGTGCCGATGATGATCTGCGCGCCGTCGCGCAGCCCGCGTAACTGCCGGTCGTAGGCCTGGCCGCCGTAGATCGGCAGCTCGCGTACGCCGCGTTTGAAAAACGCCAGCTTCGCGACTTCCTCCGCGACCTGCATGGTGAGCTCGCGCGTCGGGCACAGGATCAGCACCTGCGGCGCGCGCAGTGCCGGGTCCACCCGTTCGATCGCCGGGATCGCGAAGGCGGCGGTCTTTCCCGAGCCGGTTTGCGATTCGCCGACGATATCGGCGCCGGCCAATAATTTCGGAATCGTCGCCGACTGAATCGGCGAAGCTTCCTCGAATCCCATCTTGCTAACGGCTTTGAGGATCTCAGGGGACAGGCCGAGATCCGAGAAGAGTTTCTTTTCCATCGAGACTCCTAAGCCGTAACCGCGCCGCGTCGCAAGTGACGAGTGATGAGCAAGCGGCAAGAAGGGGTCCCGCGCTCGCTACTCACTGGCATTGAGGCCGATTCACCGCCCGGAGCCGTCATTCGTCCGCATGGACAGCGCGATGCGCCGGCGTGGCAGATCGACACTGAGCACCCGCACGTTCACCACGTCACCCGCTTTGACGACTTCGTGAGGATCTTTCACGAATCGATTTGCCAACGCCGAGATGTGTACCAGGCCGTCTTGATGAACGCCGATGTCGACGAAGGCGCCGAAGTTGGTGACGTTGCTGACGACGCCCTCGAGCAGCATGCCTGGGTGCAGGTCTTCGAGCGTCTGCACGCCTTCCTTGAACGCCGCGGTTTTGAACTCTGGGCGGGGGTCGCGTCCTGGTTTTTCCAGCTCGGCGAGGATGTCGCGAATGGTCGGCTCGCCGAACGTTGCGTCGGCAAAGTCTTTTGGGTTCAGCGTCTGCAAGAACGTGGGGTCGCCGATCACCTGTCGCAGGGTCCGTCCCGCGTGACGTACAATGCGCTCGACGATCGGATACGCTTCGGGGTGAACCGCGGACGCATCGAGGGGGTTGTCGCCGTCCGCAATGCGCAGGAAACCCGCCGCCTGCTCGAAGGCGCGCTCGCCGAGACGCGCCACCTTCTTGAGCTGCTGGCGGTTGCGGAAGGCGCCGTTGGCGTCGCGATAGGCGACGACATTGGTGGCCAGCCCGGCGTGCAGACCGGACACGTGTGCCAGCAACGGCGCCGACGCGGTGTTCACATCGACCCCGACGCCGTTGACGCAATCTTCGACGACGGTATCGAGGGTGCGCGCCAACTGGGGCTGATTGACGTCGTGTTGGTATTGGCCCACACCGATCGACTGGGCATCGATCTTCACCAGCTCCGCCAACGGATCCTGCAACCGCCGCGCGATGGAAACCGCACCGCGTAGCGACACATCGAGGTCTGGCAATTCCTTGGAGGCGTATGCCGAGGCGGAGTACACCGAAGCGCCGGCCTCGCTGACCAGGGCCTTCGTCAGCTTCAACTGCGGCTGCTGCTGCAGCAGCTCGGTGACCAGGCGGTCGGTTTCGCGCGACGCCGTACCGTTGCCGATGGCGATGAGCTCCACCTGAAAACGTTCCGCCAGCTGGGCCAGCATGTGCAACGCGCCGGCCCAGTCGTTGCGCGGCGCGTGTGGGTAGATGGTGTCAGTGGCCAGCACCTTGCCGGTGCGATCGACCACCGCCGCCTTCACGCCCGTGCGCAGACCTGGATCCAAGCCCAGCGTCGTCCGCGCGCCCGCCGGTGCGGCCAGCAGCAGCGCACGGAGATTGCGGGCGAATACAAGAATCGCTTCCTCCTCGGCGCGTTCGCGCAGCCGGTTGGTGAGATCGGTTTCGAGGTGCGGGTAGAGTTTGGTGCGCCAGGCGAGCCGTACCGTTTCCTTCAGCCACGCGTCGGCTGCACACCCGCGATCCTGCACGCCGAAGTGCGCAGCCATCAGGCGTTCGACCACAGCCGCCTGTTTCGCGTTCCGGTCTTCGTCCGCTGGCAGGATCAGGGCGACGCGCAGCACCTTTTCGGCCAGCCCGCGAAACATGGCCAGGGCGCGGTGCGACGGGACGGTTTTTATCGGCTCGGAGTATGCGAAGTAGTCGGCGAACTTCGCGCCCTCGGTCTCCTTGCCGGCCACGACCGTGGCGGTGATCAGCCCGCGCTCCCACAGGTACTCCCGGGCGCGCCCAACCAGGGGCGGTGCTTCGCAGAAGTGATCGATCAAGATGCAGCGCGCGCCGTCGACGGCGGCACCGATGTCCGGCACGCCTTTCGCCGGGTTGACGAACGCGGCGGCGCGTTGTTCCGGCGCCACGCTTGGATCCTTGAGAATCGCCAGCGCCAGCGGTTCCAGACCGGCCTCGCGCGCTATCTGGGCTTTGGTGCGGCGCTTGGGCCGATAGGGGAGATAGAGATCTTCGAGCCCGGTCCGCGTGTCGGCGGCGTGGATCGCGCGCTCGAGATCGGGTGTCAGCTTCCCCTGCTCGCGAATGCTGTTCAGCACTGTGGCGCGCCGCTCCTCGAGCTCGCGGAGATAGGTCAAGCGTGCTTCGAGCGTGCGCAGCTGGGTGTCGTCGAGGCCGCCGGTGGCTTCCTTGCGATAGCGCGCGACAAATGGAACGGTAGCCCCGCCGTCGAGCAGGCGCACGGCCGCCTCGACCTGGCGCTCATGGACCGAGAGCTCCTGCGCGATTCTCTGATGAACCGTGATCATCATGCAAGTGAATCACGAAAATGTGGGAGAACGAAAGGTGGAGGCATCCGAAGAAGATCCACAAATTGACACAGATTAACGCAGATCCTCACCGACTGGAGTGGATCTGTGAAAATCTGCGTCAATCTGTGGATCTTCCGCCGGAACGTTCGTCGCTGTTCGACTTGCGCCAGACGCTTGCCAGCCACGCTTGCTGCTCACGCGGTAGTCCGGGAGGGCGGTAGTAGTGCTCGAGCTCATCGAAGCCGGCGACCGACAGGTACTCCCGCCACGTTTCGATGCGATGGTACGCCCCATAGCGCCCGCGGTTCCAACCTTCTTCATCGTCGCCGCGCGGGTTGGAGGCGAACAGCACGCCGCGCGGCTTCAGCGTCGTGTGCAGCTCGCGCAACACGCGTGGCAGCTCCTGGCTGGGGACGTGGAACAGCGCCGCGTTGGCGAAGACGCCGTCGAAATGCTCCGCCGGGAGATCGAGCTTGAGAAAATCCTGTTGCCAGACTTCGCCGCCGCTGTAGGCGCGGGCCATGTGGACGAAACGTTCGGCGCCGTCCAAGCCGACGGCAAGGTGGCCGAGCTCGGCAAAGGCCTTGAGATCACGGCCGGGGCCGCAGCCGAGGTCCAGGATCGTGAACGGCGGCGTGCCTTCGATATGGCGTAGCAGCGCGATGATGTTCTGTCTCACATCGTGATCGCGCGTACCGTCCCAGAAATCTTCGGCCCGTTCGTTGTAGTGTTCCAAGGTGCGATGGGCGACCTGTTGCAAGTCTTGCGGATACAGCTTCATGTGGAGGCTCACTTGCCGTCTCAGTTGTCGGTGGTATTCCACAGCGACCCAACCGGGAGTGGATCGCTGCAAGGACGCCGGTCGCTGGTCTCAATCGAACTCTTCGAAGTTCGACACCTTCCAGCTATCCCCGTCGGGCCGCATGGTTACCAGCCACTTACGTTTGAACTGGCCGGCGTCGTCGACGTCGATGGTGCCTTCGAACACGAAAGTCGGGTGGTCGGCGTCGTCCTTGGTTTCGATCAGCCGGTAGTGCACCGTCGGCTTGCGGGTCGACTCGTCGATCTGTTGCCCTTGCGTCAGCCGCTGCTCGTCGCGCAGTTTCTGCAACGCCAAGCCGGTGCAGAATGGCTTGGCCGCTTCGAGGTCGATGTGGACGTAGTGCTGGTCGACGAACTGCTCGGCGACGCCGCGGGCGCCGGCGTTGCTGGAATGGCAGGCACTGCCAGCGAAAATGAGGAGCAGGGGCACGAGCGCGCGGCGCGGTATGCGGGTCATCGGTTCTTTCTGAACAGCGCATCGAGGCGGGCCCGTGCCGATTCGGTTGGGGCCGGCGTGGCGCCGAGCCGGCCGACGCGGAAACTGAAATAGTCGCAGAAGTTGCCGGCCTGCTTGTCGACCTGGAGCTCTGCCTGCGGCTCGCGGCAGTGGTTGTGATAGGCCGGATCGTAGAAGGCGCAGTTCAGGCAACAATGGAGATTGCTGTGACACTGCAGGCACGTGTCACGGCGGCCGACGCGTTCCATCTTGCCGATGTCGTGCCCGCAGCGATGGCAGACGCGGTCCATCGGATCACCTCGGAAGGCGTGAATCTTCAATTGTCGAGTCTGCAGGCATCACCGTTTTCTTGCTGCCGGGTGCGTGGGTTGATAGCATACGACGCTCATGGAGTCACAGCCGCAGCCGGATACGATGTCGGCGTTGATCAGCGAGTTCCAACGCAGCTTGGTGGCGGAGGAGAATGCCTCCGCGCATACAGTGCGGAACTACGTCAGCGACCTGGGACAGCTGCATGCCTTTCTGCAGGCGCAGCGCCTGGGGCTCGACGACGACGGTTGCGAGGTGGTGCCCGCCCGCATCGACTCCCTGGCGCTGCGGGCTTTCGTGAGCGACTTGTTGCGGCGCAATCGCAAGAGCTCGGTGGGCCGCAAGCTGTCATCGACGAAAGGCTTCTTCCGGTTTCTCCTGCGCCGCAATCTGATCACGCACGATCCAAGCGCCGGGCTTGCGACACCGAAGAAGGAGCAGCAACTGCCCGTCCACCTCACCGTCGATGACATGTTCCGGCTCCTCGACTCACCGCCGAAGGACACCCCCGCGGGGTTGCGCGACCGCGCCATCCTCGAGGTGATTTACTCTTGCGGCGTGCGCGTCAGTGAGCTGGTAGGGCTCGACTGGGAAGACGTCGACGCCAAGTTGGAGCTGGTGCGCGTGCGCGGCAAGGGAGGCAAGGATCGCCTCGTGCCGATCGGGCAGAAGGCGCTGGCGGCGCTGGCCGCCTATCGGGAGCGCGTTGCGGAGCTGTGCCCGCGGCAGCTGCGCGATGAGCCTGCGGTGTTCTTGAACCGCCACGGCGCCCGGCTGACGACGCGCAGCGTCGCGCGCCTCGTGGATCAGTGCGTCCTGGCCAGCGGCATCGCCACCAAGGCGAGCCCGCACGCCTTGCGCCACAGCTTCGCAACGCACCTGCTGAGCGCCGGAGCCGACCTGCGCGCCATCCAGGAGCTCCTCGGCCACGCCAGCTTGTCGACGACGCAGAAGTACACGCACGTCAACCTCGACCAGCTGATGAGCGTGTACGACAAGGCGCATCCAAGGGCGTGAAAGAACGTGGCGAGTGACGAGTGATGAGTGACAAGTGAGTGACAAGCGGGGCGCGGCGGTGTGCGGTCCTTACTCGTCGCGTGCCACTCGTCGCTCGTCAATGACTGTGGAAAGGAAATGATGGACACCACGCAGACATTCCACGGCACGACCATTCTGGCGTTGCGCCACGGCGGCAAAGTCGTCGTTGCCGGAGATGGCCAGGTGAGTCTCGGGCAGACGGTGATGAAGCGGACGGCGCGCAAGGTGCGTCGTATCTATGGTGGCAGGGTGCTTGCCGGGTTCGCCGGCGCGACGGCCGATGCGTTCACGCTGTTCGAGAAGTTCGAGAAGCAGCTCGAGCAGCACAACGGCAACTTGCGTCGCGCTGCCGTCGAGCTTGCCAAGGACTGGCGCACGGATCGCGTCTTGCGCCGCTTGGAGGCGCTGCTGGTGGCGGCCGACGCGGATACGGTTCTGGTGCTCTCCGGCAGCGGCGACGTCATCGAACCGGACGATAGTGTGATCGCCATCGGCTCCGGCGGCAACTACGCCCTGGCCGCGGCGCGGGTCTTGATGAAGCACACGGCGCTCGACGCGCGCACGATCGCGGCGGAATCCATGCATCAGGCCGCGGCGATCTGCATCTACACGAACGACGAGCTGACGATTGAGGAACTGGGATAAGCGCCGCGCGCTGCTTGTGGCATGTGGCTCGTGGTGACGAGGGCGCCAGAATAAGGAGCCACGTGCGACGCGCCACGTGCCACGTGCCGCTTCTCGCTGCTTGCGCCACGCGTGCAGCGTGTTAGCTAGATACCCCAATGAGCCAAATGACTCCGCGAGAAATCGTCTCCGAGCTCGACCGCTACATCGTCGGGCAGCGGGCCGCGAAGCGCGCGGTGGCGGTGGCGTTGCGCAATCGCTGGCGCCGGCAGCAGGTGCCCGAGGAGCTGCGGGACGAGATCGCGCCGAAGAATATCATCATGATCGGCCCCACCGGGGTCGGGAAGACCGAGATTTCACGTCGTCTGGCCAAGCTGGCGCAGGCGCCGTTTCTCAAAGTCGAAGCGTCGAAGTTCACCGAGGTCGGCTATGTCGGCCGCGACGTCGAATCGATGATCCGCGACCTCGCCGACCTGGCCATCAAGATGGTGAAGGACGAGGAGCAGGAGAAAGTCGCCTTGCGCGCCCGCGAGCTCGCCGAGGAACGTGTGCTCGATCTGCTGTTGCCGCCGGCGCGAGCGGCGGAGCGCCGCGTGCACGGCATCGGGGAACAGGTGACCGCCGAGCCCATGGAAGAGTCGGCCACGGCGACGCGTGACAAGCTGCGCCGCATGCTGCGCGAGGGCAAGCTCGATGACCGCATTGTCGAGCTCGAGGTGACGAAGTCGGCCATGCCGATGGTCGAAGTGCTGACGCCGCAGGGCATGGAGGAAATGGAGTCGCAGCTCAAGGACCTGTTTTCGAACCTCATGCCCAAGAAGACCAAGAAGCAGCGTCTGAAGATTCCGGAGGCGCTGGAGATCCTGACGCAGGAGGAGGCCGGCAAGCTGGTCGACATGGAAGTCGTCCACAAAGAGGCGATCCGCCGGGTCGAGCAGTCGGGCATCATCTTCATCGACGAGATCGACAAGATCGCCGGCCGTGAGAGCGCCATCGGCCCGGATGTGTCACGCCAGGGGGTGCAGCGCGATCTGCTGCCCATCGTCGAGGGCAGCACTGTCAATACGAAGTACGGCATGGTGCGCACCGACCACATCCTGTTCATCGCTTCGGGCGCCTTCCACATGTCGAAGCCCTCCGATCTCATTCCCGAGTTCCAGGGCCGCTTTCCGATCCGCGTCGAGCTCGAGCCGCTGACCCGCGAGGACTTCGTCCGCATTCTGACCGAGCCGCAAAACGCGCTCATCAAGCAGTACGTGGCGTTGATGCAGACCGAGAATGTCACCTTGGTGTTCCGTGACGATGCGATTGCCGAGATCGCCGCGATCGCCGCACAGGTCAACCAGAACACCGAGAACATCGGCGCGCGCCGCCTGCACACGGTCGTCGAGCGGCTGCTCGAGCAGCTGTCGTTCGACGCCCCGGAGATGGGCGGCCGTGAGGTGATCATCGATGCGGCGCACGTCCGTGACACGCTGAGCGACATCGTCAAGGACGAGGACCTGTCGCGGTATATCCTTTAGATGGAGACACGTTGATGGCGCACCGGTCCGACGCGCAGATGCAGGAGCTCATCGCCAAGGCCGATGTCCTGCTGGACGCGCTGCCCTATATTCGGCGCTATTCCGGCAAGACGATGGTCATCAAGTACGGTGGCCACGCGATGACCGACGAGGAGCTGAAGGAGAGCTTCGCCCAGGACATCGTGTTGCTCAAGTTCGTCGGCATCAACCCGGTGATCGTCCACGGCGGCGGGCCGCAAATCGGCCAGTTGCTCAAGCAACTGGGGATCGAGTCGCAGTTCGTGCGCGGCATGCGGGTCACCGATGCGCAAACGATGGACGTGGTGGAGATGGTCCTTGGCAAGATCAGCAAGGAGATCGTCAGCCTCATCAATCGTCACGGCGGCCGCGCCGTGGGCTTGTCGGGGAAGGATGGCGAGCTGATCCATGCGAAGAAGCTCACGGTGGAAACCCAGGAGGCCGGCAAGGTAGGCAAGGTGGACATCGGCCTCGTCGGCGAGGTGCGGGCCATCAACCCGGCGATCATCGAAGCACTGGACCGCAGCGATTTCATTCCGGTGATCGCGCCGGTTGGTGTCGGCGAGCACGGCGAAACCTACAACATTAACGCCGATCTGGTGGCCGGGGAGGTGGCGAAGGCGCTGCGCGCCGAGAAGCTGATCCTGCTCACCGACGTCGAAGGCATTCGTGACGGCGAGCGTAACCTGATCCCCGCCGTCGACATGGACCGCGCGGTGCAGCTGATTCGCGACGGCGTGATTTCCGCCGGCATGATCCCCAAGGTGGAGTGCTGCATCGAAGCGTTGCGCGGCGGCGCCCGCAAGACGCACATCATCGACGGCCGGGTGCGGCACGCCGTGCTGCTGGAGATTTTCACGCGGGAGGGCGTCGGCACCGAAGTGGTGCGCATGCCGGCGCGGACCACCATGGCGCGCAAGCGCGTCGGCCGATAGGGGAAGTTGCGAGTGCTGAGTCCTGAGTCCTGAGGCTAGATGTTAAGTACTCACACTCAGGACTCAGGACTCAGGACTCAGGACTAAGTAGATGACGAACGCCGAGATCATATCCCTGAACGAGCGGTATCAATTCCCGGTGTATATGCGGGCACCGATGGCGCTCGTGCGTGGCCAGGGCTGTCGCGTCTGGGACGCCGACGGCAAGGAGTATCTCGACTTCTTTGCGAGCACGGTGGTGACGGCGCTCGGCCACGCGCATCCCGGGGTGACGCGTGCCATCGTCGAGCAGGCGGGCAGAATCCTGCACGTCTCCAATCTGCATCACAGCGAGCCGCAGGCGCTCCTGGCGGAGTTGCTGTGCACGCACTCGTTCGCCGATCGGGCCTTCCTCTGCAACAGCGGCGCGGAAGCCAACGAAGCGGCCATCAAGCTGGCACGCAAGTACGGTGCGGAGCACGGTGAGGGGCGATTCGAGATCCTGACGGCGCTGGGTTCGTTCCATGGCCGCACGATCGCGACCATCACGGCCACCGGTCAGGAGAAGATGCGCCGCGGCTTCCAACCCCTGCCCGAGGGCTTTCGCTATTGCGCCTACAACGACGTGGATGGGCTCGAAGCGGCGCTGACGCCGCGTACCATCGCGGTGATGCTCGAGCCCGTGCAGGGCGAAGGCGGGATCGTCGTGCCACAGCCCGACTACCTGCGCCGCGTGCGCGAGCTGTGCGATCGGCGCGGCCTTCTGCTGATCTTCGACGAGGTGCAAACCGGCATGGGCCGCCTCGGGACGTTGTTCGCCTATGAGCAGAGTGGCATCGCGCCGGACATCATGACGTTGGCGAAGGGACTCGGCACGGGCGTGCCCATCGGCGCCATGCTGGCGACTGAGCAGCTGGCGACCAGCTTCGGCGCCGGGGCGCACGGGTCGACATTTGGTGGCAACCCGCTGACCTGTGCCGTGGGCGTTGCCGTGATGCGGGCTCTGCTCGACGAGGGCGTGCTCGAGAACTGTCGGGTGCAAGGCGAGTATCTGCGTGCGCGGCTGCGCGACTTGCAGGGCACATGCGCCCGCATTCGCGACGTGCGCGGCGCGGGGCTGCTGGTCGGCGCCGAGCTCGACGGGCCGGGTGCCGCCGTCGTCGAAACCTGCCGCACCGCCGGATTGCTGATCAACTGCACCGCCGAGAAAGTCCTGCGCTTTACGCCACCACTGATCGTGACGCACACGGAGATCGATGCGGCGATGGCGATCGTCGCGCAGGTGCTGCGGAAATGAAACGCGACTTTCTCAGTCTGACCGATTTGAACCGGCTGGAGCTTGAGCAAGTGCTCGATCTCGCGGCGACGCTCAAGCGCGACCTCAAGGCCGGGGAGCGCCCGCCGCTGCTGGCAGGGAAGTCGCTTGCCATGATCTTCGAGAAGCCGAGTCTGCGCACGCGCGTCACCTTCGAGGTGGGGATATCCCAGCTCGCCGGCTATGCGGTCTATCTCACCCCGCAAGACATCCAACTGGGACAGCGCGAGTCGGTTGCCGACATCGCGCGCAACCTGGAGCGCTGGGTCGATCTGATCATGGCGCGGACCTTCGCGCACGGGACGCTGGTCGAACTGGCGCGGCACGCCCAGGTTCCGGTGATCAACGGGCTCTCCGACCTGTTGCATCCGTGTCAGGTGTTGACCGACTGCTTTACGCTGGTGGAGCACCGCGGGCGGCTGGAAGGCCTGCGCGTTGCCTTCATTGGTGACGGCAACAACGTTGCCAATTCATGGATGAACGCCGCGGCCGCCTTCGGATTCGAGTTCGTTCTGGCGTGTCCCCCGGGGTACGAGCCGCACGACGCTGTCTTTGCGAGTGCGCGGGCCGCGGGTGGGAAGGTCGCGGTGACCCACGACGCGGCGGCGGCGGCGGACAGCGCAGACGTGCTATATGCCGATGTGTGGACCAGCATGGGGCAAGAGAATGAAGCAGAGCAGCGCCGCCGCGACTTCGCGCCCTACCAAATCAACGGCGCGCTGCTGCGACGTGCCCGTAAGGATGCCGTGGTCATGCACTGCTTACCGGCGCATCGCGGCGAAGAGATCACCGACGAAGTCATGGACGGCCCGCAGTCGATCGTCTTCGACCAGGCGGAGAACCGCTTGCACACCCAGAAGGCCGTCATGGTGTGGCTCAACAATAACAAGTCCTGAGTGCTGAGTCCTGAGTGCTGAGGTCGGACGGGACCTCCTTGCTCGGGGCTCAGCACTCAGCACTCAGGACTCAGGACTCAGGACTGGACAAGATGGATTACAAGCCAAAGAAGATAGTGCTCGCCTACTCCGGCGGGCTCGATACGTCGGTCATTCTGAGCTGGCTGATCGATACCTACGGATGCGAGGTGGTCGCCTTCTGCGCTGATCTCGGTCAAGGGGAAGAGCTGACGCCGGTTGAGGGCAAGGCGAAGGCGGGTGGCGCGCGCGCGGTCTACATCGAGGATCTGCGCGAGGAGTTCGTCCGCGACTTTGTATTCCCGATGTTGCGCGCCAATGCCGTGTATGAGGGCAGCTATCTGCTCGGTACCTCGATCGCGCGCCCGTTGATCGCGAAACGACAAGTGGAGATCGCCGCTGCGGAAGGCGCCGATGCCGTCGCCCACGGCGCGACCGGGAAGGGGAATGATCAGGTCCGCTTCGAGCTGACCTACTACGCATTGAACCCGGGGATCCAGGTGATCGCCCCCTGGCGTCTGTGGGACCTCAACTCGCGGACGAAGCTGATCGCATACGCCGAGAGCAAGCAGATTCCGATCCCGGTCACGGTCGAGAAGCCATACAGCTCGGATCGCAACCTGCTGCACATCAGCTACGAAGGTGGCGTGCTCGAAGACCCCTGGCGCGAGCCGTACGAGGATATGTTCCTGCTGACGGTGTCGCCCGAGCGCGCGCCGGACACGGCCGAGTACGTCGAGATCGACTACGAGCGCGGCGATCCGGTTGCCGTCAACGGTGAGCGGCTGTCTCCGGCCACTCTGCTGGCGCGGCTCAATGCCATCGGCGGCAAGCACGGGATCGGGCGCGTCGATCTGGTGGAGAATCGCTACGTCGGGATGAAGTCGCGTGGCGTCTACGAGACGCCGGGGGGAACGATCTTGCACGCCGCGCACCGCGCCGTGGAGTCGCTCACCCTTGACCGCGAGGTTCTGCACCTACGCGACGCGCTCATTTCGCGTTACGCCGAGATGGTGTACTACGGCTACTGGTTTGCGCCCGAGCGCCAGATGCTGCAGACCGCCATCGATGAGGCTCAACGTCTCGTGAGCGGTACGGCGCGCCTCAAGCTGTACAAGGGCAACGTGATGGTCGCCGGCCGCAAGTCGGTACATTCCCTGTATCGCACCGATATCGCCACCTTTGAAGCAGACTCCGTCTATCGCCAAGCCGACGCCGAAGGTTTCATCCGCCTGAACGCGCTGAGACTGAAAATCCGCCAGCGCGTGCAAGACAAGTCGTGAGTCCCGAGTGCTGGAGCAGGGTCGCTCGGCACTCGGAGCTCAGCATTCAGGACCGAGGAGCAACAGCCAATGAAAGTCGGGATCGCCGGCTTCCCGCGCAGCGGGAAGACCACCATTTTCAACGCGCTTACCGGGCAGCACGCCGATGTCGGTGGCTTCACGGAGCCGGGCAAAATCCACCTGGGAACCATCAAGGTTCCCGATGCGCGCATCGATCGGCTCACCGCAATCTTCACCCCCAAGAAGACGACGTACGCGGAGATCGTCTTCGTCGACTTCCCGGCGGCGGCGGAAAGCGCCGGCGGCAGCGCGCTGGACACGGCCACGCTGACGCAGATGCGCGAGAGCGACGCGCTCGTGCAGGTGGTCCGGGCATTCCCCGACACCGTCAGTGGTGACGCGCCGAGCGCGGTGCGCGACCTCACCAACTTCAAGAGCGAGTTGATTCTCAACGATCTGGTGCTGATCGAACGCCGCCTCGAGCGCCTGAAGAAAGAGAAGGGGAAGGAGCAGGAGCGCGCGCTGCTCGAACGGTGTAAGGCTGTGCTCGAAGCCGAGCAGGTGCTGCGCAGCCTGCCCTGGACGGCGGAAGAGGCGACGGCCCTGGCGGGATTCGGCTTCTTGTCGCGGCGGCCGATCATGGTCGTGCTGAACGTCAGCGACGAGGCCGTGCACGCCGGCCTGCCGGCCGACGTGGCGGCATGGCTGCAAGCCGAAGCGGTGCAGGGGTTAGTCCTTTCGGGGAAAATCGAGATGGAAATCGCCGCGCTCGATGCGGACGACCGGCAAGCCTTTCTCGACGACCTGGGCTTGCAGGCACCGGCGCGTGAGCGCTTCATTCGCGCCGCCTACGAGCTACTCGACCAGATCAGCTTTCTCACCAGCGGCGAAGACGAGGTGCGCGCCTGGACGATCAAGCGGGGCACCCCGGCGGTGAAAGCCGCGGGCAAGATTCACAGCGACATCGAGCGTGGCTTCATTCGCGCCGAGGTCGTGCACTTCGAGGATTTCGTGCACTACGGCAGCGATGCCAAGTGCCGTGAGGCCGGCAAGCTGCGCCTCGAAGGCAAGGAATATGTGGTCAAGGACGGTGACATCATTCACTTCCGATTCAATGTGTGAGCGGCGCGCAACTCACAGTAACGCACCGATGAAGTGCTCGAGCTCGATGTTGAGCTTCATGATCACTTGATCGGAGCCGCGGGTGAGGCCGATGCCTGGACCCATATTGTACTCGAGTCCGCCGAACAGCTCACCGCGAATCACCGGGAAAAGGTAGTGCTGCTGCTCGGAGAGCGGGTCACTGTCTTCGATGGCGCCGATCCCACCGTAGAACTCGAGGCCGGGCGAGAGCCACCGCTCGTAGTTGTAGTAGAGCCCGGTGGCATACCCGAATTCGAAGCCTGTGGTTTTTTCGGGACCCCAGAAAAGCGGCTTTTCGAACTTCGGGTTCAGGTCGATTTGCAAGCGGCCGAAGTTCTTCTCGATGATCGGCCGGAGCTCGAGCTCGAGCTCGCTTTCGTCGAACTGGGGTATCTTGTTCCATTCGAGCTCCACGTACCAACCGAGATCGACGGGCAGTTGTCCTTGTTCGAACAGAGAACCGCGCAGGCGGTATTTGGAGCCGGCATACTGCAGCGACGCGCCGTTGGGGTGCGCGAGGTTGAGGTAGACGGCCGCTTCGATCTTGTCGGTCAGGCCGTAGGTTAGCTCGAGCGACGTACGATACATGTATTTACTCGCATACACCTCACTGGAAGTGCCGCCATCGTCTTCCGAGTGACCATCGGGAATGTAACTGTTGAGCGATTCGAGCTCGACAACGCCTTTGCCCTCGGTTTGTGACGGGTAGACCTCGAACTCGAAGGGGTCCACCTGGGCGATGGCAGGGCGCGTGAGCAGCGCTAAGGCAAGGGTCAAAACGGCGGATCGCATTCCCATGATGCTTCTCTCCTGTTGGTCGTGCGAGGCAGGCTTGGAGCGGTGGTTCGGAGCGCCGGCCCGCGTTGCAGCGCTCCGTCCTGTTGTCCGTGACGTGATACGGGTTGAAGCTGTTTCGCAGCTGGTGGCGTCTAGTCAGTGCGGGCGCGTTGCTTGATCTCTTCCTGTTTGGCCCAGCGAATGACGCGATCACGCTGCGCAGTGGTCAGGCGCGCATCTGCGTGCAGCAGGCGGTAGTACGCCGGCGCCATGTCGCCGTTCGTGAGCGCGCTGGCGATCTGGCCGAGCTTCTGCGCCGCGGTCTCCGGATCGGATTCGTACGCCGCCCAATCGGAGAAATTCAGCCGTTGCCGGCCCTCGCTGACATCGTGGCGAATCAGCCACGAAATTGGCGCAACGGCGCTGTACCACGGCCACACGGTTTCGTTGGAGTGGCAGTCGTAGCAGGCGTGGTGGAGCGCACCTTTGATCTCGGCGGACGCGGCGAGGTCGCCCCGTACTGGAGGGTTCGTGGCACTAAGCCGTACGAATTGTGCGGCGCTGGCGAGCACGACCACAACCATCCCCGCTGTTGATCGCCTGCGCATGCGGCCTACTTGACAATCAGCGTCCCTTCCGGGGTGTCGCGGTGGAAGTCGTCGAAGAACTTGTACGTTCCAGGCGCCAACGCCGGCATGTAGACCGTAATCGTTTCGCCTGGCTGTACGACCCGCTCGCGATGCAGCTCGAAGCTTTCGAACTCAATGGCCTTCGGATCGGCGTTGGTAATGCGCAGCTTGAATGCCGTGTTCGCCGGTACGGTCAACTCCGCCGGTACATACTTTCCGCCGTCGAGCCTGATTTCTGGCGGCAGGTCATCTGCGCGCGCCGCCAATGTGGCCAAGGCTAGTGCCGTACAAGCGAAGGTTAGGACGAAGATCGCGGGTCTCATGCATTCCTCCTGGTGATATTGATATTCGATTTCAATCGCTGGCCATGGCAAATCACGAGACCACCCTGCCTGTCCTGCGCTTCAGTGCCGGCTCCGCCCGCCCGCGTTAGCCAGGCGCGCGACAGGTGTTTTGGCGAGTTCGCCGGCGAGGCGCTCCACCTGCAGGAGCACGCCGCTGACTTGTTCTTGAATGGCATCGCCACTGCCGGTGTCGCCGCGCGCTGCCGTTGTGGCGCACAGAGCGCTGAGCTCCTGCCGCACGGCGTCGACGGCAACGTGCAGGGCTTGCACCTCGGCGACGACGCTGCCATCGGATACCAGCGCTGGCATCTTGGTCCGACGCCGCAGCGTGACCGCCGTGGCGTACAGCAGCAAGGCGACAAACAGGGCCTGCGTTCCCAGCGACTCGAGGGTGGGAAAGACGCCCAGCAAAGGCAGGGTGGGCATCCAGTCGACGGATGTCACACTTACCACGCCCGCGTCCTGCAGCTCATGCACCCCCTGTCCGGCGAACACCGCGGCCATCGCATAGAGGAGGAGGCCAGTGACGAAAAAGAACTGTTGAATCGGAATCTTCACTTGGAAGCGGCGGAAGGCGGCGTACACCGCCGCGAGCACAATGGCGCCGGCGATGAAACCCGCGGTCACGATCGTCGATTGGCCCGGCGCGCTGGTGTACAGCGCCTGGTAGAAGAGAACCGTCTCGAAGCCTTCGCGGTACACCGCGAGAAACGCTGCCCCCGCCAGCGCCACGGTGCGGCGCCCGCTGAGCGCCCGCTGCACCTTGCCGCGAATGTAGCGTTGCCACTTGTCGGCCTCGGCCTTGGAGATCAGCCAATAGCTGACCCAAAACAGCACCACCGCGGCCAGCAACATGGTGCAACCCTCGAGCAAGTCAGACGAGCTGGGATGCAGGCGCAGGAGCTCGCCCATCACCGCCGCCGTCGCCAGGCTCGCGACCACGCCGCCGGCGGTACCCCCGTAGATGGGCTTCCGCATGTTGAGGTTGCCGCTCTTCACGACGTAGGCGAGCAACGCTCCAATGACCAGGACCATCTCGAACCCTTCGCGAAAGATGATGGTGGCCGATTCGAGGAACAGTGCGTAGGGGCTGCTATGTGGCTGCAGCGCGGTGCGGACATCAGCGAATGCGTTCGCGATACCGTCCTTCGCCGCGGTGGCGGGTACCGCGTTGTTTGGGGAGCGCAGCGCCTGCCGGAACTGCATGAAGAGGGTTTCGACTCTGGTCTTCAGCCCTGGGGCGGTTGCTCCGAGCCGCTGCTCGATCGGTTCGAATTCCAGGTAGGCGTCTGCCGCGGTGCCGGCGGCGGCGGTGTCACCGCGGCCATAAGCGGTGAGGGCAGTCTCGACAAGACGTGTGCTCGCAGCGAGCGCTGCGTCGACATCGCTCGAAGTGCCTGCTGCCGTGGCCTGAGTTTCAACGGGGACAACCTCGTGCGTCTGCACCAGCGTCGCCAGCGTCTCGACCGCTGCGGTGACGTGCGCCGCCGGGGCGCGTTCGTGAATGGCCGACACCAGCCCCGCTACCTGGGCACGAAGAAGGCCGGCGGCATCAGGGGCGCGCGCCGCCAGCGCGGCTGCGACGCTGTCGCCGACCCGCGCCACCTGCTCGGCGAGTGCGCTGGCCTCGTCGTACTCCAAGGTATTGGTCAACTGATCATCCGACCACGCCGCCGCATATTCGCGGGCGAGCAGCCGCAAGAGCCCGGCGAAGCGCGTGCCATCTGGAGCGGGACCGCGGACAGCGCCGCCGCTGGCGGGAAGCGAGCCACCCAGCGACAGGGCGCGGAGGAAGGCGACCGTCTTCCAGCGGTCAGCGGCGCTCAGGGTGTGCGCAAATGCGGGCATGGGGCTGCCGCTGAGGCCGTTTGTCGTGGCGGCAAACAGCTCCGTGTCGGTGCGCTGCGCCAGTTCTTGCGGTTGCGTAAGATCATGTGCGGGCGTGATCAGCACCTCCGCAAAGGGGGCGTGCCCGTTGGCGGTGGCGCCGTGACAGCTGGCGCACTGGGTGAGATACACGCCCTGGCCCTCGGCAAGCGTGGCGGTACCTGGAGCCAGTGTCCACAAGTAGGCGACGAGGTCCCATCGGTCCTGGACCGAGAGCGCTCCATCCCAAGCCGGCATGGCGGTGTTGCGTTTCCCGAGGCTGATCACGTGAAAGAAGTCGTACGGTGTCTCGCCGCGGATGAAGCTGGCGTCGGTGAAGTCGGCTGGCGGCGGAGTGAGCTGCGCCGCGCTTGGTCCTTTGCCGTCGCCGCGCTCGCCGTGACAGCTGACGCAGTTCTCCGCGAAGAGGCGTTGGCCGCGGGCGGCGGCGGGCGGTGCCGGAGGATATGCCAGCGCGCTCACGCCCGTCGCCGTCGCCAGGCGCTCGCGTAGCATCGTCAGCATGTCGGCAACCTGCGCCGGGGGCGCCTGGCGGTCGACCGCGGCGCGCGCCGAGCTGAAAAGAGTGTGTAGCGCGCTCGCCGTGTTGGGATCGAGCGTCAGTGATTCCACGCGTTGCTGCGACTCCTCAAGAAAAGCGGTTGCCTCCTCGACCTCAACGGCGCGGACAACGCTGCCGTCGCGCACACCCTCTCGATAGTCCTCGGCTGCCGCTTCGAGCATCGTAAGCACTCGACGCACCGCATCGGGCGGCACGGTACCGGCGCGGGCTGGCTGTGGTAGAAGCACGACAGCGAATGCCAGGACGGCCGCGGCCCCGGGTGCCACCCAGCGATTTGAGCCTTGTGTGTGCCGCGTCGTCATGCTCGATTTTGAAACTCATTCTCAATTAGCCCAGGTCAGCAGCGGAAGTCAACTGCGTTGTGAGGAATCTAGAGAGCAACCCAAGCGGCGACGTCGCCGCAGGCCTCAGGCCCACTTGCCGGCGGCCGCGGCCACATCTGGAAGGCGGAAGGGCAGCGTTACGCGGAAACAGGCGCCGTGCCCGGGGCTGCTGTCGACGCTAATGGTGCCGGCGAGCAAGTTGACTAGGCGTCGGACCACATGCAGCCCGATGCCGTAGCCGTCGCGTGCCAGGCCGGCGCCATTGCCGCGTTCAAAGAACTCAAAAATGATGCGCAGGTCCTCGGGACGGATTCCCGGACCTTGATCCAGGACGCTGATTTCCACCAATTCAGACTGCGCCGTGCGGGTACGAATGGTCACCGGCGCGCCGGCGCCATAGCGCAACGCATTGCGCAGCAAATTGCCGAGAATTTGCTTCAGCTTGACCCGGTCGGTGGCCAACATGGGGAGATCCGGCGCGACCGACCACGTCACCGCGACGCCTTCGTGGGGCGTCGCGTTCACCAACTCAGCCAACAGCGCGGCGAGGCTGAACTCCTCGCTGCGCACGACGACGCGACCGGTGTCGAGACGCGACAGGTCGAGTGTGCCGGTGAGCAGCAGCAGCAGCTCGTCGGCCTCGTGGATCAGGTCGCTGAGCACGCGCTCTTGTTCGGCGGACACGCTGCCGAACTCGCCGGCGTGCAGGAGCTCAAGATAGCTGAATAGATGCGCCAACGGCGTGCGCAACTCATGCGACACCGTATTGATCTGCTCGAACGTGCGCTGCAGGTATGCCTCGCGCGTATCCGTGTAGGCTTGGCCGACCAGCATCATGAGTTGAAGGGACAGCTTGGTGTAGGCCGTCATCAGCCGATCGTTGCCCGGTCCCAGAAATTCCTGAATGACGTTGAGACTGACGCACGCCGAAGTATGCATCCCCATCAGTGAAATCGGACGGGAGGGGATGCGTACGAGGTCGGCTTCAAGCAACCGGCGCGTTGAGGTGTAATAGATCTCATACAAACCCGTGAGGTTGTCTTGTTCGACGTGGCCCAGGACCAAATTGAGAAACGCCTCGTTCAGCTGTATCAACTGTGCGGCGGAAACTTCGCCGCTAGTCAAATGCTCCGGCTCCGTGGCGATCAGTCGTTGCGTCCACTCGACGGCTACGTCGTGCCGGATGTCGGTGAGGAGACTCGCGAGTTGACGCAAGGCGGCCATGTCCGCAGGGCCGACGGCGCCGACCGCAAACCTGAAAGCGTCGTTCATGTCTTGACGTCCGGCTGCAAGGCGCGCACTTTCATCAGGGCTTGTTGAACGTCGCTATGGTGCGTGAAGCTTGGAACGAAGTCTAGAGGTTTATGCACGACGAGAGGGCCATGGAATCTCCGACGGTTCTGATAGTTGACGATGACATGAAGTTCCTGAGCTTCCTGGCGCGGATTCTCAGACGTGGCGGCTACGCGGTGCTGACGGCCAATGACGGCTGCGAGGTGCCCGAGATGCTGTTGCGGACACACATTGATGTGCTCGTGCTCGACTTGCAGATGCCGGGCATGAACGGCTGGGAGGTCATCCGATCGCTGCGCGGCGAGGCAGCGCAACCCCAGCTCTCACAACGCCCCAAGGTCGTCGTTGTCAGTGGCCGCAGCGAGGATGACACCGCGGCGTTCGTGCGCCGCCTGGGGGCTGACGCATTTCTGACAAAGCCTTGCTGGGGCGACCAGCTGCTGGCTACCGTTCGACACGTGCTGGCCCACTGAGCGCTGTACAGGGATCAGTGGGCCAGCGGGCGGGTTGGCCTTGAGGGGGTGGAACCCGACGCCTGCTGGATTGAAACCAAAGCCTCAAGCCCGCAACCCCCGTCATCCCTATTGGTCGCGCAGATCCAGCAGGTCTTTGCGCCGCAAGACGTCGATGAACTTTACCGCCGCTGGTGACAAGTGCCGGCCCTTCTTGTGGATGATGCCGAGCGGGCGCAGCAGGGTTTCCTCGGACAGGTGAACGACTTTCATCGTCCCCTGTGCCAGTTCGTGTTGTACCGAGGCGAGCGGCACGATGGCCATCCCTTGCTCGATCTCGACGGCGCGTTTGATGGTTTCGATGTTGTCGTACTCGCCGGTGTAGCGGACGTTGATCCCGTGATCTCTGAACAGCTGATCCGTGGCCTTGCGAGTCGAAATGTCGCGCTCGTAGCCCACGAAGGCCTCGCCATCGAGACGTCCGATGTTGATTTTTCTCAGGCTCGAAAAAGGGTGTTGCGGGGGCACGACGAGGACCAGGCGGTCCTCGCGGAAGTTGATGACGGTGACTTGGGGGTGCTTGGCGGGATAGGCCACGATCCCCAAATCGATGCGGCCGGCGATCACGTCGTCGTAGATCTTGTTGGGCCGCGAGTACTCCACGTGCACGTTCACCTGGGGAAACTCGCGCAAGTACTCCTTCAGATACGGGGGGAGCTCATGCAGCCCGACACTGTAGACGATGGCGATGCGGAGCGCGCCGCTGACGACTTTGGCGCTTTCCTGCAGCTGGGTTTCGATCTCGCGATAGCGTTCGAGGATGTCGCGGCTCGCACGGTACAAGATATCCCCAGCCGGCGTCGGCTTTGCGCCCGAGCGGCCGCGTTCGAGCAGTTTGCAGTGGTACTTGGACTCCAGGGACCGGAGTTGCTGGCTCACCGCCGACTGCGTGATGAAGTTCTGCGATGCCGCCATGGAGAAGCTCCCGGTCTCCACCACGTCGCAGAACACCTTGAGGGTCTCGATATGCACGGTGCCACGTTAGTCGGGCTGATCAATATGTCAAGGACAGCCCGGCGGGGCTAATGCGCTTCTGCGCTCACCTTGCTGGCGCGCATGCCCTCGGGGTAACATGCCAACTCGGATGGAGGGATGCTGATGACGCCATATGCTGGCGTGGACTACTACGCTGTCGACGACTTGCTGACGGACGAAGAGCGCATGATCCGCAAGACGGTGCGTGACTTCGTCGACCGCGAGGCGGTACCGACCATCGAAGCCTGCCACGCACGCGAAGAGTTTCCCCGCCACCTCATCCCGCGCATGGCGCAGCTCGGCTTCTTCGGGGCCAATCTGAAGGGCTACGGCTGCGCCGGGCTCAACAACATTTCGTACGGCCTGATCTGCCAGGAGCTGGAACGGTGCGACAGTGGACTGCGCTCGATGGTCTCCGTGCAAGGCTCCCTGTGCATGCATCCGATCCACGCCTTCGGCTCGGAAGCCCAGAAGCAGCGCTGGCTTCCGCCGATGGCGTCCGGGACGGCCATTGGCTGCTTTGGGCTCACGGAACCGGACCACGGCTCCGATCCCGGTGCGATGGAGACGCGGGCACGTCCCGATGGTGAGCACTACATCATCTCGGGAACGAAGCGGTGGATAACCAACGGCAGCATCGCGGATGTCGCCATCGTGTGGGCCAAGACCCCGGAGGGCATTCGCGGCTTTCTGGTCGAGAAGGGCCTGCCCGGTTTCAGTGCACACGACATCAAGGGCAAGTTTTCGCTGCGAGCGTCGATTACCTCGGAGCTGGTTCTCGAGGAGGTCCGCGTCCCGCGCGACAGCATGCTGCCCGGTGTTGGCGGACTGAAGGGACCGTTTTCCTGCCTCACCCAGGCGCGCTACGGCATCGTGTGGGGTGCCATCGGTGCGGCGATGGCCTGCTACCATACGGCGCTCGACTACGCCAAGAATCGCAAGCAGTTCGACAAGCCGCTCGCCGGGTTTCAGCTCGTCCAGCAGAAACTAGTGCACATGCTGACCGAGATCACCAAAGGCCAGCTGTTGGCGTGGCGGCTCGGCACGATCAAGGACCAGGGGAAGCTGCGGCCGGAACAAGTGTCGTTGGCGAAGCGCAACAATGTCAGTCACGCGCTCGAGATCGCGCGGCTGGCGCGCGATGTGCTCGGCGCCAACGGCATCGTCAACGAGTACCCGATCATTCGCCATATGCTCAATCTCGAGACCGTCAACACCTACGAAGGGACCCACGACATGCACACGCTCATCATTGGGCGCGATATCACCGGCGAGGACGCGATCCGATGATGGCTCCCTCCGTCAAGGCGCAACGCTTCCTCGACAAGCTCGGTGTTCCGGCGGCGTTTGCGCGGGGTGAGACGCTGGTTTTGGCTGGGCCGCTGTATGAGCTCGTGAAGGACCCCGGTATCCATGTGCGTCTCGCATTCTTACGGGACGACGAGGGCCGGCTGTGTGTCGGCTACGCGAGCGACGACGGCGGCGATTGGCGGGCCGTGGACTCGGAGCCGCTGTCGATGCGGGCGTTGGGCTACTATGAACGGCGACTCAAGCGCATCGCCGCGTTCGTCGAGTCCAGCGGTCGCCATGCGCGCCGCTGACTCGCTGTCTGCGATCCATTGCCCGCCACACTGTCGGATTCTGGTAGCGGTGTGTCGGACGCGGTGGCCGGCAGCGACCCAATAGGGGAGCGGACCGTAGAACGTCGCCGGGCGCAGGCCTTGGTGTGATTCCTTGCTTGACAATAGGAGGGTAGGCGGTCCAAATTGGATGCGAGCATCTTGCGCGCACGGTTCCAATGAAGGGATCGCTGCCGTCTTAAAGGGGGAAATGGATATGATTGAACTGCACCGCGCCTTTGCCGCAGCCGTAGTATTGGCAACCTTGGTCCGCCCGAGTTTCGCGGTGACCCCGCCGAACCAGGTGAGTCTCAATCTCTGCCAGCAGACCGTCAAGGCCGAAGGCGTGAAGTTCGTCAAGGCGGAGATCGCAGCGATCTCCGCTTGTCTGCAAAAGATCTCGGTAGAGAAGATTCGCAACAACGCCCTCATCGATAACGCTGCGGCGCGAGTGTGTATCACGCAGTTCCGCAAGCTGAACGATTCGCGCAATGCGGGCAAGAGCCTCAAGGAAAAGCTCACCCAGAAGATCCGGAACAAATGCGACAAAATTTTCAATCCGCTCCTGGCGCACATCGACGATGACATCACTGGAAAAGGGTCGCCGACAGTTCCGGTGCCGATCAACACGCAGCAACTCGATCTCTGGTGTACGAACTTCGGCGGCGATGGCTCGATCGACGGCACGCACACTCCGCCCGAAACCACCGTGCAAGAATGGGTTGATTGCATCGTTGCCGCGCATCAGTGCGAGGTGAACCAGGCGATCGCCGAGCAGTTTCCGCGTGCCTCGGAATGGTTGAGCGCGGTGAAGCTCGTCATGCCGGGGATTCCCTCTCCGCTAAGCGATCCGAACAAGACGAACGATGCGATTGCCGGCCTGACGACGGTGGATAGCGCCATCGACTCGGACAACGACGGCAAGCCGGACATCACGTGCCCACAAGCGGCGCCGGCACCGGTGTGCAGCACGGCGTGCTGCTACATCGAGCAGAATGTGGGCTCGTTCAAGCCGACGAGCTGCTTCGAATATACCGGTTCCGCGGGCGAGATCACGACGTTCAAGAACAATTGTACGGGGAAGCAGGCGTCGCCGTCCGGCTTCTGGACGCTAACTGCGGCGAACGGGGCCTGCAGCGCGGGTCCAACGTTTGGCACCGCCTGCGTGGTAGGCGGTGCGGGGAACAACGCCGTGGCGGTTCCGAAAGATTCGGCGTGTCCGTAATCCGCAGTCGGTAAATCCCTCCCACGGCAGCGGCGCGGTCGACAATGAGACCGCGCCGCTGCCGGTATACCCGCAACGGTCGTGGCGTCGAACCGCCACGGAGATCCCGCTCCCCTCTGGATGAGCGGGCGTGCAACGGCGAACGCCGCTTCAAGTGCGTCGGCTCAATTCCCCACGCGACCGCCAAGGCCGCACCGCGCATCGGTGCGCTGGCGTGGGTTAGGGAAATCCCTAACTTGACAACCAAAGGGTAACAGCACCACACTCCCTACAGGAATTGTCTGACGGTCAGATCATCACAGGCGTGCTAGGTCCAGAAGGGGGTAACTGACATGGTTCAATTGCAGCGCCGCGTCTTCGCAGCGTTCATGCTCTGCGCGTTGGCTGCCCAGCCGAGCTTCGCGGTCTCGCCACCGCCCAATCAAGTCAGCCTCAACGCTTGTCAAAAGGCGGTAAGGGCTGAAGGAGTGAAGTATCTCAAGGCGCAGATCGCGGCGATCTCCGCCTGTCTGCAGAAGATCTCCGTGGAGACGATCCGTAACAATGCCGCCATCGACAACGCCGCGGCGCGCGTGTGTATCACGCAGTTTCGCAAGCTCAACGATACGCGCAACGCCGGCAAGAGCCTGAAAGAGAAGCTGACCGCGAACATCCGAAAGAAATGTGACCCGATGTTCAATGTTCTGCTTACGCATACGTTCGATGACATCACGGGCAAGAACTCCCCAACGGTTCCGGTGCCGATCAATACCAAGCAAATCGACCTGTGGTGCCAGAACTTCGGCGGCGACGGCTCGATCGACGGCTCGCCCGGGCCAGCCAATACCGTTGAAGAATGGGTCAACTGTATCGCCACGGCACATCAGTGCGAGGCGGAGCAGGCGATCGCCGAACAGTATCCGCGCGCTTCGGAATGGCTCACTGCGGTGAGGCCGATCATGCACAACATAGCGTCCCCTCTGAGCGACCCGAACAAGACCAGCGACGCTGAGGCAGGTTTGGCAACGGTCGATATGGCCATCGACTCGGACGGCGACAACCTGCCGGACATCACGTGCCCGCAGGCGCCCCCGGCCCCGGTGTGCGGCACGGCCTGTTGCTACATCGAGCAGAGCGTGGGTGCGTTCAAGCCGACAAGCTGCTTTGAATATACCGGCTCCGCAGGAGAGGTGACGACCTTCAAGGCCAATTGCACGGGCAAGCAGGCTTCACCAGCCGGCTTCTGGACACTGACCGCGGCGAACGGGCCGTGCAGTGCCGGGCCAACGTTGGGGACTGCTTGCGTGGTCGGCGGCCCCGGCAACAACGCCGTGGCGATTCCGAAAGATTCGGCGTGCCCCTGACCAATCGCGACTCGTTCCGTCGGCGCTGAAAGCGCGCAGCGGCTGTTGGCATTCACGTTCCGTGGGGCTTCAAAGCTGAGCCAGCGCTTGGTGTAGGTCGGCGATGAGGTCATCGCCGTCTTCGACGCCGACGGAATAACGGACCAGTGTGTCTTTGATGCCGACCTGCAAACGCTCCTCGGTGCTGAGCTCGTAAAAGCTCATCAACGCCGGTTGCTCGATCAGGCTTTCGACGCCGCCGAGCGACGGCGCGATCCGTGGGATGCGGCAGGCATCGACCAGCCGCGACGCAGTGTCGAGGTCACCGCGGACCTCGAAGGAGACGACGCCGCCGCAGCCACGCATTTGCCGGACCGCAAGGGCATGCTCCGGATGACTGGCGAGGCCGGGATAGTGCACCCGCTCAATGTTGGGGTGGGCTTCGAGAAACTCCGCGATCCGCTGGGCATTCTCGTTTTGACGCGTGACGCGCAGCGCCAGTGTCTTGATGCCGCGAATGAGTAGGTACGCGGCAAAGGGATCCGGTACGGCGCCGGTGATGCCGTGCAGCTCGCGAATGGCGCGCACCAGGTCCGCGTTTCCCAACACCGCCCCAGCCATCAGGTCGTTGTGTCCCCCGAGATATTTGGTGGCTGAATGGATGACCAGGTCGATACCGAATTCAAGCGGCCGTTGGTTGATCGGCGTGGCGAACGTCGAATCGATGATCGTCTTGACGCGGTACCGCCGGCCGATGGCCGCGACGCGTTCGAGGTCGAGGATGCGGTTGTAGGGGTTGGTGGGCGACTCGCTGAAGATCACGCGCGTCGTCTGGCGGACCGCTTCCTCCATGCGCTGGTAGTCGCCGGCGGGAACGGTGGACACCTCGACGCCGTAGCGCCGCAAGATCTGATGGAGAAACTGGCGTGTGCGCCGATACGCATCGTCGGTCACCACGACGTGGGCGCCTTTCGAGAGCATCGCGAACAGGGTGGTGGTGATTGCGGCCATGCCGCTGGCGAACAACAGGCCCTCTTCGGCGCCTTCGAGGGCGGCGAGCTTCTGCTCGGCGACGCGTTGCGTGGGATTGCCGTAGCGGCCGTACTCCTCCCGGTCGATGCGCCCCTCGAAGTGGTCGGCAATCTCGTTGGAATCGGCGAACGTGTACGTCGCCGTCTGCATGATGGGCGTGGTGATCGCGTTGCCCGCCTTGACCCGGGGCTCGCCGGCGTGGACGGCTTGGGTGCTCGGGCCGGGTTTCGATCGTGTCGGTGTGTCGGTGGCCACTTACGACTCCAGGAGCTTGATCTTGTCGGCGTAGCGCCGGATGGCGTCATTGACCTGGCGCAGGTCAGCCGGAATCTCGACCGGCCGATTCGCATGGACCGAGTGCACGCCAGGGATCTGGCCGAGATGATACGCGGTCTTCTGGTCGGCAAACTTGAGGCCGTGTGCCGTCGAAATGACGACGACACGCTGATTCGAGCGGATGACCTTGCGCTCAACGAGCTTGCGTAGGACCGCCAGAGCGACGCCGGTGTGCGGGCAGTTGAACATCCCGGTGCGATCGGCACGCGCCGCTTCGTCGGCGAGCTCGGACTCGCTGGCCTGGTCGACGACGCCGTCGAACTGCGTCAGTATCCGGGTGGCGCGCTTGTAACTGACCGGGTTGCCGATCTGGATCGCGCTCGCCAGCGTCTTCTTCGCTTGCACGGGGGTGAAGGACTCGAAGTGCTTGAGATACGACAAATACAGCGGATTGGCGTTCTCCGCCTGGGCGACGGCGATGCGCGGCAGCTTCTGAATGAGCCCGAGCTCGCGCATCATCAAGAAGCCTTTTCCCAGCGCACTCACGTTTCCAAGGTTGCCGCCGGGAATGATGATCCAATCGGGGACCTCCCAGTCGAACTGCTCCACCAACTCGATGGCTACCGTCTTCTGGCCTTCGATCCGCAAGCTGTTCATCGAATTGGCAAGGTAGACGTCACGCTGCGTGGTGATCTGCTGCACCAACGCCATGCAGCCATCGAAATCGGTGTCCAGGCTGAGGACGAGCGCGCCGTTGGCGAGCGGCTGAACCAGCTGCGCCGGAGACACTTTGTCGCGTGGCAACAGGACCACGGCCGGAATCCCGGCCGCGGCGCAGTAGTTGGCTAGGGCGGCCGACGTGTCGCCGGTAGACGCACAGGCGATCGCGGTGATCTGCTGGCCCTCGGCTATCATCTGCTTGACCGCAGACACCAAGACCGTCATGCCGAGGTCCTTGAACGAACCGGTGTGGGAGTTGCCACATTGCTTCACCCATAGATCCTCGACGCCGAGCAGCTTGCCATAACGATCAGCCCACAAGAGGTTGGTCCCGCCTTCGTACGTCGACACCACGTTCTCGTTGTCGATGTACGGCAGCACCCACTCCTTCTTGCCCCACACGCCCGAACCGTACGGAAACACGTTGTGGCGGTAGCGGTCGTCGAATAGCTGCATCCACGCTGCCGCCGAGCGGCGCTTCAAGGCCTCGAGGTCGTGCTGGACGTCCAGCAAGTCGCCACAGTGCGGACACCGATACACGATCTCGAACAGACTGAAGCGGGTCGGGCACCCGTTGATGCATTCAAACCACGCACTGTATTCGCTCATCGTCGTACGCTCCTCCCCCGAACATTTGCCGTCAGGGTCGCACCGCATCCTTCCTGGGTGCTTCGCGCAGCCGGGTGCAGATGTCAACGCTCGCTGCACGCTCGTGTGCGCGTGATACTTTTCCCTTGAGATATCGCTGCCGCTGCGATATGCCCCGGATGTCCGTTGAAAATTGTAGTTCAGGCCGTACCGAGTTGCTTTTCAATTCTGCGGCATGGGGGCGGGAGTCGGTGAGCCCAATGGGTTTCAGGTGGATTTGGTCAACGTGCGGTGCTGCCATGCGCCTACGCCCAGCGGCAGTGCTGCTCGGCGTGAGCCTCGCAATGGCTACGGTGCAATCGAGTTGGGGCATGAGTGGCGTGACGTGTAAGTCCGATGACAATCACGTCTACTTCGTCCTCAGAGGCAACGTTGCGAATAAGGGGACGCAGGTCACGAGCGTGACCATGACATCCGGGACCGCCGCCGGATGCGTTGAGGGACCGCCGTCCGACGGCATTTTGACCACGCTCGCGGTAGGAATCCAGGGCGGTGGTTCCAGTTCAGCCCTCCTCCCCGGGCGCAAGCGCACAACGGTCATCAACGGCAAGGCCAACGCCGCGATTTCATGCAGTGACTTCAACGCGAGCGCGAACGGAGGGACTGGCCTTCTCACACTGCCATCCGGTGGCACTGTGGGCGTTGCCGGCGGCACGATTCCCTTGACGGATGTTCAGGTAGGCGACGCAGCCGTCCCGGCAGCAGTGGACCTGGCATCGGAAACGCGGACGGTAGGTTTGTTCGTGTGCGCCGGTTCCACCATGGCGTTCCCGCTTCCCAACCCGCAGCAAGCCGGCTGCTCCGGCAGCGGTGCGACGAGGGTGATCGAGTCGGATGCGACGCTCGGTGAACAATCCTGCCAGACGGTCACCTTCGACGACCACAACCACAGTACCGTCGGTAACGTCAGCGGTGGCTCGATGCCGTTCACGATGCCGCCGACGCAGACTGTGCCTGACGGGTTCCTGCTCCAAGGCAACTGTACCGCCGACGCGGATTGCCAGCTGATTGTCTTTGTCGCGAGCCAAGACAGTGCCTCCGGGTTTGGTGTGGCGGCGGCCGGATTCAAGGTGACGGCGACAAACGAGGTCTTTGGGACCGATAGCTTTTCGACCAACGATCAGTTCAACAATACACCGACGCCCACCCCGACGTCGGCGGCGAGCGCAACTCCGACCCAAACACCCTCACCCACGGTAACACCGACGTCACCCCCAACATTCACACCGACCCCGACGCCGACGAGTACGCCAACGCTGACACGCACGGCGGCGCCAACGAATACGCTAACGCTCACGCCGACGGCGACCCCGACCATGACGCCAACACTGACGCCGACGACAACCCCCACGAACACCTTGCCGCCGGCGCCCACCAGCACGCCGACCTGGACGCCGACCAATACGCTGACGCCGACGAATACCCCGACCTCGACCAGTACGTTTACGCCGACGCCCACCAGCACGCCGACGTGGACGCCGACCAATTCTGCCACCCCCAGCAATACACCGACTCCCACCAGTACGCCGACGTTCACGAACAGTCCGACGAATTCTCCGACGGTGACCGCGACCCCGTCACCATCACCGACGCCCAACCTCTGCGGCAACGGTGTGGTCGACGGCACCGAAGAGTGCGATGACGGCAACAAGGTAGATGGCGACGGCTGTGACTCCAACTGTACGTACACCGGATGCGGCAACGGGATTGTCACCGCTGGCGAGGAATGCGACGACGGCAACACCATCAACCACGACGGGTGCGAAAACAACTGCACGAAATCGCCCTGCTATCCCGGTTTCGATCAGATGGTTCCGGGATTGTGCTACTCGGTGAAAAACGACTGCTTTCTCGAGCTGTGTCTCAACTCGCCGCTGACGGCATTGCCGAGCGGCTTACCCAGCCGGAAGCAGGTCTGTCACGACGGTGACCCCACCTGTGACGCTGGGCCCGCGTTGGATGGGGTGTGCACCTTCCGGCTGTCGATGTGCTTCAACGTGAGTGATCCGCGTTTTCCGTGTATCCAACCGCACAGCGCCGAGACCTTGAAATTCCGGGTGCCGAGGTTCTTGCATCCGGGAGACGGATTTGACGCGGAAAACATTTCCGCCATCACCGCCGCAGTGCGCGGCATCGGCGCGAAGGTCAACGGAGTGTGTGACAACCTCGCCAAGAAAGGTCAGACCTGCGATTTGGCGAGCGACTGCGACGCCTCGACCGGCAGTGGTGATGGTGTTTGCCGCGCGAAGACCATGGTGTTCGCGCCTCCCCTGGTGACGTCGGATACCTGTACGGCGTATTTTGATTTCAAGGTACCGTTGGGTACCGGTGGCTTGAAGTCGAATACGAAGGCGATAAAGGTGGCGATCTACGCGCCCAAGAACATCCCGCTCGGAAAGCGCCTGCTCAAGGATGGTGACGATCTCTACTTGACCTGCGAGTCGAAGTAGATCGTCGGTTGTGAGCACAGTCGCGAAGGGACCTTGCGGATCTTGGGCTGGTGAGCGCCGCGGATATCGAACCGTCGTGTCCGAACTCGCGGATCGCTGCTGCCAGCATCGTCACCTGCGCCTGCTGCGATGGCTCTACCCGTGCGGCATGACCAATGGCCTGTTGACAGGCAGACCGTACGCGCCGTATGAGGCAACGCTCGCTCCGCGGTCGAAAACCTGCGATTGGCTCCGCCGCGGGCGCTTTTCTTGTTGACTAATGAGGTCGAAGGATGAAAAGAACAGCTAACCTTGAGCGTGTACTGTGACGATGCGAATCCAAAGAGACGTGCTGTTTCTAGTACTTACAGTCTGGCTCGGCGCAGGCGCGCTGACCCGTGCGGCGGCGCAAACACCGACGCCGCTGCCGAATGGCGAGTTCTTGTGCTCGGTAGCGGGCGGCGCCTCGCCGGATGGGAAGGCGTGCAACAGCGACGACGACTGTGTCCCGAATGGCGTGTGTGTCATCGCGCAGCCTGTCTGTAACGGCGGCGCCGACGACGGTGGCTACTGCGGCTGTATCGGTGTGAATTGCGTCGCTTCCAGCCCCGTGTGCGATGCGAGCCTGACGGGTGTCTGCCCGTCGGGACCGAACGCCACCGAGTGCTGCGATGTGACGAGTAATTGTTCCGATGGGGCTCCCTGCGTTGGCGCGCAGAAGGTTTGCCTCGCTGGGGACTTCAAGGCGGTCTCGTGCCTGAATGATGGCCAATGTCCCAGTTCGGTCTGTCGTTCCACGGGGAAGTTCTGCAACGGTGGAGATTTCGACGGCTTTTCCTGCGTTGACAGCGCCGATTGCACAGGGTCGCCAGCCGGAACCTGCGACTCCGTAACGGTAGTGGCCACGCCCACGAACACGAGAACCACCCTGGTTTCGACGCGAACCGCGACGCCGACGACCGGCGCGGGCACGGTGCCGCCGACGGCGACACGGACGCCGACCAAGACACCGGGCACGGTGGTGCCGAGCGCAACACCATCAACGCCAACGCTTACAACGCCAACGCTTACACCAACCACTCCAGTTACGGTGGTGGCCCGGCTGACGCGGGCGATCAGCGCGTCGGACCTGACCATCGCGGTGGATGATGCAGGAGCGCTGCCGCCGCAGGGGAAAGTTCAGATCGACAGCGAGAAGATTTCCTACCTGGGGAAGTCTGGCAATGTGCTGACCGGGGTGACCAGAGGTGTGGATGGTACCACTGCTACCTCGCATGCGGTCGGTTCCCAGGTGCTGGCGCTGCTCGCGGCGCCGTCGGTAACACCACGTGCCACGGCAACCGAGGTTGGCAACAGCGGCAGCATCAGCGTTACCGGCAATGGCGGTGGGTGCTCGCTGGCGGGAACGAGCGGCAGCCTCGGTGGCGTCGGCTGGATCGGCGCGGCATTGGCGCTCGCTGCAGGGCGCCGTACGCGCGCCAGGTAATGCATCAGCGCGAAGCGGATTCAGTCGCGTAACAGCCCGCCGGCCTTGGCGGTGTGCAGCGAGCCAATGCGGAGCGGAGCATAGAAAGGCCGCCGACCGCGGGTCACCGTGTTGACTCACGGCCTCCGATGATGCAAAAGGTCGCCGAGCAGGTTGCGAAGAACCGTATCGGCCACCCAGTGGCCGGATGAGCAGCGGCGCCCTCACGTACCCCCCTACGTAGGGCTCTGCGCCGGGAGCGCTCCGTGTCAAAGCGGGGTGCTCCCGGCACTTCAATCTGTTCCGCCGCGCGCACTAACAGCCTGTCTGGACTTGGCAGCGCGCAGCGACCCAACGGGAGCGGAGCATGGAAAAGACGCTGGCCGCAGACCCGCAGGCCCGGTTGTTCTCTCCCAGCGAGTGCGGCTAAGAATGGGCGCACAAGAGGGGGCTGTGATGCGGTGCGAGACAACGGGAAACCGAGTGCTGCTACTGATTTTCCTGCTATCGCCCGGAGCGGCATTCGCCGACACCATCGACTGGCCGCGCGTCGGTGACGAGGCGCTGCAGCGCCTGCAAACCTACGTGCGAATCGATACGACGAATCCGCCGGGTCACGAGACCCCGGCGGCAGAGCTGCTGCGCGGCTGGCTGGCCGCCGAAGGGATCGAAGCGCAGCTCTACGATCCCCTCAACGATCCGCAGCGGCAGGCGTTGGTAGCGCGCCTACCCGGGAATGGCGCGGACGCCCGCACGCTCGTGCTCATGAGCCATTCAGATGTCGTCCCCGCAGTTGCCGCCGACTGGAGCCATTCCCCATTTGCGGCGGACATCGCTGACGGCACGCTGTATGGCCGTGGCGTCCTCGACACCAAAGGACTGGGCATTCTGGAGCTCACGACGCTGATCCTGCTGCATCGCCAGGGTCTCACGCCGCGCGACCACATCCTGTTGCTCATCGAGCCGGACGAAGAGGAGGGCAGCCGCGGAATCGAAGGCATGCTGGCGCAGCACGCCGACCTGTTCCGCAACGTACGCATGGTCCTCAACGAGGGCGGGTCGGGAACCCATGACCTGCTCACCCCGGGACAGACGATCTTCTTCGTGCAAACGGCGGAGAAGGGCAAAGCTTGGATGAAGCTCACGGCGCACGGCGACACCGGACACGGCTCGGTGCCCCTGCCGAACAACGCCGTCGTCACCATGGTCCGCGCCCTCGATCGCATTGCGAAGTACGAGACGCCGCTGCGGCCGTCGAAAACCGTGGTCGATCTCTTCAAGGATCTCTCCAGCCAGTTGCCGTTCCCCGGTTCGCTCATCATGCGCCACGTGGATAACCCCATCGTGCAGACGCTCTTCCGCGGCCAGCTCACGGAGCGGCCACCGATCAACGCACTGCTGCGCACGACGATCTCGCTTACCGGCGTGCATGGTGGCTACAAGACCAACGTCATTCCGGCGCAGGTCGAGGCGACGCTCGACTGTCGGGTCACCGTCGGCGACAGCGGCGAGGCGCTGCAGCGTGTCCTCGAGCACGTCGTCAACGATCCGCGCGTGACCATCGAGCTGGACGGCGGTGGGCCGCCAAACGAGTCTCCGGTCGACGAGACGCTGATGGCAACGATCCGCACGGTCACCCAGCCGCGCTACCCGGGCAGCATCGTGGCGCCGCTCATGACCAGTGGGGTGACGGATTCGGCTCAGTTCCGCGAGCGCAATATCCCTGCCTACGGTTTCAATCCGATCGTCGTCAGCGAGGCGGAGCTTGAGAGCGAACACGGGAATGACGAGCGCGCTCCGGTCGCGGCGTTCCGCGACGCGGTGCAGATGTACTACGAGGTGGTCCGCCGTCTTGCTGGCGTAAGCGCCGAGAATCCGTGAAGGAGTCTTGCCCGGCCGTACTCGCAGCATTCCGCAGCCTGACGGCAGGTGCGTCCTGTCGCCGAGAAAGGAGCAGTCAAGGATGCTCTCGCCTGACCAACAACGGCTCAACGACCTGTGGGAAGAGCACCTGCGCGATGAATTCGTAACTCGGGACACGGCAGCCACGCTGGACACCATGGTGGAGGAGGCCTACGTCAACCATGTGCCCGTCATGACCGGAGGTGTCGGCCGTGCGGCACTCGACGAGTTCTACTCCCGGCATTTCATCCCGAAGATGCCGCCTGATACGGAAATCGTTCCGGTGTCGCGGACCATCGGCACGGATCGGCTGGTCGACGAGATGATCTTCCGTTTCACCCACACGATCGAAATGGAATGGATGCTGCCGGGGGTGCCGCCGACCGGCAAGCACGTGGAGATTCCAGTGGTGGCCATTGTGCACCTCCGCGATGGGAAGCTGGCGCATGAGCATATCTATTGGGACCAGGCGTCCGTCCTGGTGCAGCTGGGTCTACTCAGTCCCGGCGGTCTGCCGGTTGCGGGCGTCGAGACCGCCCGCAAGGTATTGGATCCGAGCCTGCCCTCGAATGCGCTGATGCGCTAGACGCACCAGACGATGAGAGAATCACGAACGCACGAAATCTCGACAGCACCGCAGCCTGGTGGCTCAGCGTCCGGTAAAGCGCGGCGGGCGGCGCTGTACGAATGAAGCGACGCCCTCCCGAAAATCTTCGGCGGAGAACGATTCCAGCATGCCACGGTCGGCTTCGCGCATCGAGCTGCCGAGGTCGGTAAACAGATCGCCGTAGAGTTGCTGCTTCATGATGCGGATCGAACGCGGCGAACAGAGGGTGGCCATCTCGGTGGCCGTCTCGCGCACCACCGCCAGCAAGTCGTCGTGCGGCACGACGCGATTGACGAGTCCCATGTTCCGCGCTTCCTCCGCAGCGATCAGGCGACCGGAAAACAGCAGATCGCAGGCGTTCGCCATGCCGATGAGGCGCGGGAGCAACCACGCGCTGCCATGCTCGGCGATCAGGCCGCGGCGCGAAAAGGCGGTGCCAAACCGTGCCCGGTCGGAAGCGATGCGCATGTCGTAGAAGAGCATGTACGACAGCCCGAGACCGGCGGCGACGCCGTTGACTGCGGCGATGACCGGTTTGTGGAGGCCGAGCGGATAGCTGTAATCCCCCTTGAATGCGACGGGCACGACCGGGTCGTCCGAAACGCTCAGGTCGTCGGTGCCGGCGGCAAGGCTGGCGGTGTCGCCATCGCCGAGCCCCTGCAACATGTCCATGTCGGCACCGGCACAGTAGCCCTTACCGGCGCCGGTCACGATGATCACGCGCACGGCCTCGTCGCGGTCGGCGTGGAACGCCGCGTGCCGCACCTCGGCACTCATGCGCATCGTCCACGCGTTCAACTTGTCCGGCCGGTTCAGCGTGATCGTCGCAATCCGATCCGATACGTCGTAGAGAATCTGTTCGTAGCTCATGCGGCGACCCTTTCTGGCACGGTAGCGCTGCTGACCCGCAGCGCGTACCCCGGATGCATTCGGACTGCAACAGGGATGCGCCCCACGCAAAGAAGAATAGGAAAGGAATGAGGGCTTCGAGCCCCAGCCCGTTGCCGCGCCTTGACCCCAATGACGCCCGGCGTTAGGCGAGCCTGGCCATGCACCGCATCTACCGTATCTTGATGCAGCCAGCAGACGACTATCTTGCCGCGCTGCAGGCTGCGGTACCGCGTCGCAGCGTCGTGCCGGTGTTGGCGATCATCGTTGCGACCGGGCTCTCCTGGTGGATCTACGTGCCCATCCACGAGCTTGGTCACGCGTTCGGCTGCGTGTGGACGGGTGGCGAGGTGACGCGTCTGGATATCGACCCGATCTACGGCGCCACACTCCTGAAGAGAGTGTTTCCGTTCGTCAGCGTCGGCTCAGCATATGCGGGGCAGCTCACCGGCTTCGACACGCACGGCAACGACCTGACGTATTTGGCGACCGACTTCGCGCCGTTTCTGCTCACCATCCTTGTCGGGGTCCCGCTGTTGCGCGCCGCACCGTTGCAACGAACGCCGCTGCGTGCCGCGCTGTGCCTCGGTGCCGCGCTGCCGCTGGCATATGCGCCGTTCATCTCGGTGACCGGCGACTACTATGAGATGGGATCGATTCTCGTGTCGCGGATGGCAACCCTCTGGAACCCATCCCTGCCGCTAAGCCGTTGGCGCAGCGACGACGCACTGAAGCTCGGTTCCCAGTTGTTCGCCACCAGTGGTGGCGGCCTCAGCGATGCCGTAGGTATACTCGCCTCGCTAGTGCTTGGCATCGTGCTCATTTTCGCGACCTATTGGCTTGGTACAGGCTGGTCGCGTGTGATCGTCGGCGGAGTGAGCCGCAAGTCGTGAAGCCAACACGTCGGATCCGGAACCCTAAAATGGAACGCCGAACCAATTGCCCCGTTCTCCATTCTCAGTTCCCCGTTGTCGGTTTTCCATTTTCTTCCTCTGGGAGCACTTTCCCCAAGCCCCCAAGCCCGCAAGCCCCATCACCAGGAGCCTTCAATGCCTTCAAACGTAACCCTTGATTCCCGCATCCCCGTCCTCGTCGGTGTCGGTGCGGTACAGCAGCGGCTCGACGATCCCAGTGCCGCGCTCGAACCGATCGAGTTGATGATCGCCGCGCTGGAACGCGCCGCGGCGGATGCGGGGAGTCGTGCGCTCCTGGCGCAGGCAAACTCGGTGCGCGTGCCGCGTGGCTTTTGGGATTATCCGGACCCTGGCCGGATGATCGCCGACCGTTTCGGAGCCAGCACGGCGCGCACCCAAGTCGCCGAGCTCGGCGTCCTGCAAACCACGCCGCTCGGCCTGGCGGCGGCAGCGATCGCGTCGGGCGAGGAAGCGGTGGTGCTGGTTGCCGGCGGCGAAGCGAAATACCGCGCCCTGCGGGCACAGATCACCGGCACGCCGGCGCCGCTGAGCACGCAGACGGGGGGCGCACCCCACAGCGTCCTGCGCCCCGAGCGCGACATTTGGAGTCCTCTCGAAGCCGAAATGGGGCTGCTGATGCCGGTGAACCAGTACAGCATGATGGAGAGCGCTCTTCGCTATGCCGAAGGCTTGCGCGTTGACGCGCATCGGCAGGCGGTGGCGCGCCTGTGGGCCGACTTCAGTCGGGTGGCGGTGGACAATCCGTCCGCGTGGCATCGCGCCGCGGTGAGCGTCGAGGACATTCTTGGGACAGGCGGCGGCAACCGCATGCTCGCTTTTCCATACGCGAAGCTGCACAACTCTCACTGGAATGTCGATCAAGCTGCGGGGTTGATCTTCTGCTCGGTCGCCGCCGCGCGTGCTGCCGGGGTTCCGGAGAGCCGGTGGATCTATCCACTGGCGGTCGCCGACTCGAATCACATGGTGCCGCTGTCGGCGCGCGCCGCGCTGCACCGCTCGTACGGTTTCCAGCACGCGGGCCGGCGCGCCCTGGAGATCGCCGGGCTGGGTATTGATGGCGTCGCGCATCTCGAGCTGTACAGCTGCTTTCCGGTGGCCGTGCGCGTGCAAGCACGCGAGCTCGCGATCCCTCCCGGCCGTCCGCTCACCGTCACCGGCGGCATGGCCTTCGCCGGTGGGCCGCTGAACAACTTCGTCCTGCAAGCCATGGTGCGCATGGCGGAGGTGTTGCGCGCTGATCGCGGCAGTGCCGGGTTGGTGACAGCAGTGAGCGGGATGCTGACGAAGCAGGGAGTCAGCGTATGGTCGACGCGCGCCCCGGCGCGGCCCTTCGCTTTTGCGGACGTAACATCGGAGGTTGCCGGTGCGATGCAGACCGTGGAGGTCGTCAGCCACTACGAGGGCGGCGCGACGATTGCGGCGTATACCGTGCTGTATGAGGCGGATGCGCCGGCGCGCGCCGTGATGATTTGCGACCTACCCGATGGCCGCCGGACACTGGCTGCCACTACGAATCCGCCCCTAGCCTTGGCGATGACCGAGCAGGAGTTCTGCGGTCGTCGCGTGCAGATTGGTAGAGGTCGGACGGTGATTCTATGAAGTGACCATCTTTGCGCCTCGACAACCGTCTGAACGTTTAGTGATTCAGGGGCTTCAGGCCTCAAGCGTTACCGCAAACGCGCCTTCCGGTGCCGCGCCGAACCATGATCCCAGCCACGCGGCCCAGTATTTCCGGCGCAGCAGGTCGTTCACATGCTGGAGGCGCGGCGCATCGGTGATGCGCTCGGCGTGTCCTTTGAGGACTTTTCCGCCGACCTCGAGCTCGACGTTGCCGTTCTTCAGGATGTTGCGTGGCCAATCGCGACGTAACGTCAGCGTGACGAGGTACACCGTCTCCCGATCGACGAGAAACCAGATGGTGACGGTATGCGGTCTGCCGCTCTTCCGGCCCAGTGTGGTGAGCTCGAGGGTGCTGGCGTTGCTGAGCGCGGCGAGCTGTGATTGCAGACGCCGTTTGGCCATAGCAAAATAAGGACTACCCACCCTTGGGCGCAACCGCAAGCAGCCCTGCGGGCGGCGCGTCTTCTATGGACCGCTCCCCGTTGGGTCGCTGGAGACTGCCAAGTCTCACAGGATGGGGGATGAAATTTCACCATCGTCCCTCTCGCCGAGCGCCCTTGGGTCGAGTATGGTGACGTCGGCAGCGCGGCAATTTGCAAGGTGAGGGATCATGCCGGCATCACGTGAAGGCCCGATCTTGATTGTGGATGACAGCGCCGATGCGCGCGAGTCCATGGCGGCGTTGCTGGAAACCAAGGGACTCGCCGTGGTCGAAGCGAGAGGTGCCGACGACGCGCTGCGCCGCTTGCGCGAAGGGTTGGCCCCGTCGTTGATCTTCCTCGATCTGCTGATGGCCGGGAAGGACGGCTTTGCCTTCCGCCATGAGCAACTCGCCGATCCGGACCTCGCCATGATTCCCGTGGTGATCTACTCCGGCTATCACAACGTGCACTACGCCGCGCTGGAGCTCGGCGTATCCGCCTATTTTCAGAAGCCGGTCGACCCCGAGAAGTTTCTGAAAATGGCCGAGACCTGCCGCTATCAGGGTTGACTGCCCGCTGAAGAAGGGGTTGAGGCGCAGGCAGGGACGCCTGCGCCACCGGATTCCCGGCCGCTGCCAACGGCAGTGGCGCGGGCGTCCCTGCCTGCGCGCATGTTTCCATGGGCTGTCCCAGCAAAGCCCGCGGAGGTCTCACGTCCGGCTTTCGCCCCGGAGATACCGATCCAACCCTTGCGCCACCGAGGTCAAATTCGGCGTGATGAGGCCGACGACGAAGCGTTCCACGATCGGGGCGAGACGTTTGCTGAGGAGCGCCGGTATGCCGGGGACACGATCGGGATAGACGGTGAGGTTGCCCGTGATACGAATGCGGGTGCGCTTGTCGGGCGCCTTCGGATCGGGTTCGATGTAGTTGGTGCCGGAGCAATCGTAGAGGCGGCCGAGCTTTGTAGAGATCGACCAGTCGACCTTGTACGCGGCTGGCGTCCACAGCGCGTCGTCGATCCAGGCCAGCCACTCGGTCGAGATGAAGGGCCGCAAGGCGTTGGGAAGCCGGTCGGCGCTGGCTTCCCAGCGGCGGATGATGTGCTGGCGTCCATGGCGCGATGCTTTCTTCTCCAGGGTCTCGATGCGCTCGATGTTCGGCAGGTAGGGCACGATTGCTTCCAGGTGCTCGATCATGATGTCGAGCACGACCTCCGCCGGATGAGCAATGGTGTCCTCTTTGTGGAAATTCATTTTCGGGCCTACGTCCGACGCCATGGCCGCTGCCGCAAGCGTCCAATCCCGGCAAGCTGCCAGAGAGCGATATTCATCATTGTGATCGCGCGCGCAAGCACCGAAAGATGCGTTCTGTACAATGCTCTGTCAAAATTGTTTGTCTGGGCCAGCGATCTTCACAGGCGACCTGTTGGCGCCGTATAGACGGTTCCTCTCAATTGTTTGGGTTGTGCGGGAGACTCTGGGGAGCGCCACGGTGCCGGCGACATAGAATGCGCAGCCCTCGCATGGTGCGATCATTCTCCTGGCCTGGTCTCTACACCGGCAGGACGCGCAGGCAGGGACGCCTGCGTCACCGGGCTTGCTACCCAGCAGAACAACCGAGAAAGTGGCGCAGGCTTCCGTGCCTGCGCGTCAGCAGGTATGGAAGAACTCGCGATGAGCATTGACGCCCACAGCCAACCGCGGCCCGGCGCAGCAAGACAAATCCACGGCGGCATCATGTAGTAGCCAGAGAACCCAACATGGCCGAACCGCGCAAACTCTATCGCATCTTCGTCGCTTCCCCTTCCGATCTGGCGCAGGAGCGCGCGATCGCCCGGTCCGTAATCGCCGCTGTGAGCAAGGACCTCGGAGCGGCGGCCAAGCTCACCCTGTCGGTATCTTGTATCTTGAACATTATCTCCTTCCCCAGTGACCTCCATGTCTGAAATCGTCCTCATTCCAGCCACTCCCGCCGATCAGTCACGTCTCGAGAATCTCCTCGAGCTCTACCTCCATGACTTCAGCGAGATCGTCGGCTTCACGCCCGGTGAAGACGGACGCTTCGGTTACGCGGCGAATCCATTTTTCACTGAGCCGGGACGTTTCCCGTTCCTGATCCGCGCGGACAACCAGCTTGCCGGCTTCGCGCTTCTCTCGCTGGGTTCGCAAGTCTCCGGCGATCCGAGCGTCTACGACGTCACCGAGTTCTTCGTCGTCCGCGGACTCCGGCGGCACGGCGTCGGCATGGCGGCTGCGCACCGTGTCTTCGCTTCGTTCGCGGGAACTTGGGAGGTGCGCGTCATGGAGCGGAACACCGGTGCGCTAGTGTTCTGGGAACGCGTCGTTGCAGCGTTCGCGAAGGTAGGGTGCGAGGTGTTCACGTGGCAGTCGCCGCGCCGTACGAGCTTTCGGGTGTATCGGTTTGTCAGCTCCGGCGATCGCTCCTGACAGGCTGTGAAAACGCCCGACTTGCAGGCAGGGAAAGACTCCGGCCGGTTCAAGGAAGCCTGCCCGCCGCGGAGCTCTTGGTCTGTTGTCTGTCGTCTGTTGTCCCAGGCGTTGAGAAAAGCTCTCCTCACCAGCCGCGCAGATCCACCGCCCACACGTCGACCACGCGCTCATCAGTGACGACGTGCATCTGCTCGTGGTACGCGATCGTCGGATCGACGTGGGCCGGCCAGACGCGGATCCGGTCGCCCACCTGAACGGGCGCGGCGGGCACGAACGTGATGTGCTCGTCGGAGCAGAACAGCACGTGCGCATCATCGATCGACGGATTGCCGTGATCCATCCCCAGCGCTTTCAAGCCGCAGTCGGCAACGGCATAGCCGCCCGAGACTGCGATCACCGTCGCCAGCACGCTGAGCGCTTGGCGAAAGGGCAGGGCGAGCTTCGCATAGGCCGTATCCATCAGCGCATAGGAACCCGCCTGAATCTCCGTTGCCCAGCGGTTGCAGTCGTAGGTGCCCGTCCCACCGGCGGAGATGAGCTCGCCACCGACTTGGGTATGGGCCGCGAGCAAGCGTTGCATGCTCTCCTCGCAGAGGCGCTCGCGCAGTGCCCGGTCGTCGAGACCCACGGCGTGGCCCTCGTATCCCATGACGCCGCGAACGCGCAGTCCCCGCGACCGCGCCAGATCAGCCAGCGGGCCGGCGTCGTCGGGTGCACAGCCGCAGCGCGGCAGTCCAACGTTGACATCGAGGACCACCTCATGCACACCGCCTACCGCCGCCGCGGCGATGGTGGCGGCGGAATCAACCGCTACGGTGACGCGCGCGTCCAACGCGCCGAGACGCCGGGCGTCGACGACTTCGTTGGCGAGCAGGACGTCGTCGCCCAAGCCGGCGGCGACCAGACCTTCAACCTCGCGCATGGTGGCGCACGTGAACGTCTGATGCCCGTGGGCCGCTTGCCGGCGCGCCAGCGCCGTGCACTTGTGCGCCTTCACGTGTGGACGCAGCGTCGGCCCAGGCCGCGCCGCGGCCATGATGGCGAGGTTGGTTTCGAGGATCTGCGCATCCACCAGCAACGCGGGTGTTTGCAAGTCGTGAATGGTGCGTGTGGTCATGTGGACGGATCCTCTGACGGCGGGCATGTGGGCGTGAGGGCCTGGGGGCCCTCACACAGTCAACCTCTCGCTGACTTCCCTCGCCCTCCAGAAGAGCATCTCGGCACCTTGCTCGAAGAACTGAAAGCGCTGATCCTTCGTCTGGCCGATGTGGTAGCGATAGTAGATCTGCTGCAGGACAATGGCGATCTTGAAGATGCCGAAGACGTAATAGTAGGGTACGTTGCCGACGTCGACGCCGCGGCGCTTGCCATAGCGCTCGACGGCCTCGCGCCGCGTCAGGAAGCCGGTGGTGTTGGACGGCATGCCGACCTGGCCGGCGCCGGGCGCGCCCTCGCTGGCCTCGATCCATGCCGATAGCAGCGTGCCGAGATCGGCGAGCGGGTCGCCGACGGTGCACATGTCCCAATCGAAGACGGCGACACACCGTCCCGGGTCCGCCGCGTCGAGCATCATGTTGTCGAGCCGCCAGTCATTGTGCAGCAGCGTCGGCGGCGGCGGCGGCGGCAGATGATCGCGCAACCATTGCGCCATCTCCGCAACGATCGGCACGTCTTTGGTCTTGGCGCGCTCGTAACGGGCGGTCCACCCATCGACTTGTCGCCGCAAAAAGCCGTCCGGCTTGCCCAGATCGCCCAGGCCGATGGCGCGGTAGTCGACCTGATGAAGATCGGCGAGCGTATCGATCATCACCTCGCTGATACGGCGGTTGATCGCCGGATCGCTGCCACCGCCATACGCGTCCGGAATGCTACGGCGCACGACGATGCCGCGCCGCCGCTCCATGACGAAGAAGGGTGCGCCGAGGAGCGTGGCGTCATCGCAGTACACGTAGGCGCGCGGGGCGAGCGGATAGCCTTGATAAAGCACGGACAGCACGCGGTACTCGCGCCCCATGTCGTGCGCGGACGGCGCCACCGGACCAACGGGCGGGCGGCGCAGCACGTACTCCGTGTCGCCGTAGCGCAACAAGTAGGTGAGGTTGGCATGGCCGCCGGCGAATTGGACGACGTCCAACGGTCGTTCGGAATCCGGCAGCTTGCCCTTCAGATACGCCGCAAGGCGCGCTTGGTCGAAGTCCTCGCCTTCGCGAACCGCGATGGTTTCCGGATCGGCCGCTGCTGTCGGGTGTGCATCGGTCATACTCTCTCCATAGAAGGCACAGCGCTGCGCGGTGACTCGTGGCGGCTCTTGTCAGATTGGTCGCAACAGCATGTCGGGAGAACGCTCGTCACGGCAGGACTCTATAGCGACCCAATGGGGAACGGTCGAGTAGAATCGGCGCCGCTTGCTGCTCACTTCAGGCCCCTCGCCCATGAACTCACTGGCATTGGGCCTTACCCCGCCACAGGCCCCCGCGGCTTCATTGCATAGATGCGTGTCACCGTGATCTCCAGCGCCACCGTACGGCGGGTGGCGCCGGTGGCTCCGGGGCGCGTCTCCCGCAGGGTGTCTGGAATTTCTCGGGCGCGACCGGAGACGATTGCGGCGGCACCGTCGGCGCCCCATGTGGTGAGCGCCACGCGTGGGTTGGCGGACAGATCCTGCCGCCGCAGCGCGTTCTCATAGATCGTTGTGCGCAGCTGGCCGTTGACGAATTCGGCGTGTACGGGCGCGACATGTGGCGCGGTGCTGGCGCCCACGGTCGCCATGGCCTTCAGGCGTATGCCATTCCAGAAGGCGATGAATTCCAGCGCGCTCATCTGGCGCTCGTCACGGTTGAAGGTGTCGCGGACCGCCTGCCCGGCGCGCTCGCGACTGCGGTCGAGCACGCGTTGAATGCGTGCGAGCGCCTGCGGCGGCCAGGTCGTCGGATCACGCTCGTCGGGCGGTGCATCGGCAACGACCGGCCGACTGCAGCGTGGGGACTTTGGATCAGGTACGGTAGACATGTGTCGTCCTTTCTGACCTGCGGCCGGTGTATTGTCTATGGGCCGCTCGCGTTGGTCACTGCGCGCTGCGGTCGCCGGACGCTGACGCGTGCGCAGCATTTTGCCCTTGCAAGGGTAACCGACTTGAGAAGGATCGGGGTGTCGTTTACGCCGGCGGACTGCCGGCGACCGGTGCGCGTCTACGCCACACCCAATCGCTCGCGGCGCGCACCACCTCGCCGCCATCGGCTCGAGCGATCAGCTGCAGCAGTTGCGCGGTGCGCGGCGGGCCGGGCACTGCATCTACCAGCGCTCCGGCCGGCAGCCAACTGTGCACGATCAATTCCTGACCGGCCTGGGCGTCGCTACGGTACTCGGCGTCGAGCCATTCGATGCGCAGCGCGCCGTCGGCTGACAGCATGCGCTGCAGCGGCCAGCCGTGCGCCGCAAACAAGGCGAACGCGCCGTCTTCGAGGAAATTGGCATAGACGGCATTGTTGACGTGCGTGACGTGATCGAGGTGCGACGGTTGCACGGTGAGGGTGGAGCGCACCGCATCCGGTGGCGGCTCCGCACGCACGGCAGGCGCACGTGGTAGGGTGATCGCCTCGGCGCCCGGTGGGAGGAAGGCCTGTTGCAGCGCGTCGGCGACACGCGACGGCCGGCCGGTAAGCGCGTCGCAGTAGACCCAATCCGTCATGGCATGCGCAACTTCCACCGCATCCCTGCGTACCAGATAGCGGCGCAGCGACCGCACTCGACGGCAATCAGCGACCGCCGTGTTCACGTCGATCCGCTCGCCGCCACCCACGGGTACCAGGCGGTGCAAACGCGTGCGGTGGATGATCCAGATGCGCTGCTCGCGCATATACCATTCGGCGTCGAAGCCGGCGTCAATCGAGGCCTCGATGGCCGCTTGCTCGAACAGTCCGAGAAGCGCGGCGACCTTCATCTCGCCGAGAAAGTCGACGTCGGCGTGTGAGACACGGCGTTCGAGATGGTAGATGTGCATGCGTGCCGTTCGCTATCATCAGACGCGACGCAATTGAAGGGGCCTGCGGCGCTGCGCGCGGCGTCTTTTCTATGGGCTGCTCCCCGGTGGGTCGCTGCGGGCTGCCAGGCCCGACGGTGTGGTGATAGCAGGTGGCGGCTCGTATTGGACTGCGGCTGCGGCGATCACGTGCTATTGTGCCCGCCAATGACGACCCGGAGCCGGCACAGCGAGCCCCCTGTTGTCGACGCGGATGCCGGGACCTACCACGGGAAATCCGTGGCGCGTCGCTTCCTCTCGCCTGACGGTTTCGTCGTCCTGGTCGGGCGCACGGCGAGCGACAACGACGTTGTGACCTTCAAGCTGGGCGCGCCGCAGGATTTCTGGCTGCACGTCAGTGGCGAGTCCGGCTCGCATGTAATCGTCCGTAACCCGGACGGTGTGGAGCGGCTACCGCGCGAGACGCTGCGGTTCGCGGCGGCACTGGCAGCGGGCTACTCGAAGGCCCGAAATGCCGGCCGTGTCGCGGTGCACGTGGCGCAGTGCCGTGACGTCCGCAAACCGCGCGGCGTCCCCGCCGGCACGGTGACGCTGAAGCAGTTCACCACGGTGCAGGTCACGCCGACACGAGCCGCGGGCGAGTAGTGGCCACCGCTCATGAAGGTCGGCTTCGCTCGAGCGGGAGAATCCCCTCAAGCCCTCCCATCACGTTCGAAGCAGAAAAGGACCGGGGCGAGTTTGCTGGCGCGACGCTGCTTTCGAAAGTTCCGCGAAAAGCCGTCACCCCTGTGAAGAACGCACCAGAGCGGCGGCGACGCGACGGCTGAGGCTGCGGGGCACCGCGCTGACGAGCGTCGACACCACGCGGTTTGCCAGGCCCGGCACGTAGACCAGATCCCCACGGCGCAATCCCGCCAGGGACGACTCGACCACCGCCTCCGGTGCCATCCACGCCGCTTGCGGGACCCGCGAAACATCGACGCCGGCGCGTTGCTGAAACTCGGTACGGGTGAATCCGGGACACAACGCTTGCACGCGCACTCCGCTGCCGCGGAGCTCTTCGTGGATAGCTTCTGTGAAGCTGTTGACGAATGCCTTGGTGGCCCCGTAGGTCGCATTGTACGGTGCCGGCTGGAGTGCGGCCATCGACGAGACGTTGATGATCGCACCGCTCTTGCGCTGGATCATCCCGGGCAGGGCCGCACGCGTCAATCTGACCAGGGCGACGATGTTCAAACGGATCTCCGCTTCTTCGCGCTCCGCATCGAGCTCGGCGAACGTGCCCATGGTCCCGAAGCCGGCGTTGTTCACCAGCAGCTCCAGGTGCGCATCGGCAATGACCGCCTCGACAATGTGCAGCTCCGCCGGTTCGGTGAGATCGGCGGGCAAGACCTCGACTTGGACGCTACTGCGCTCGCGCATCTGCTGCGCGCGCGTTTCCAAGCGCTCGCGGTCACGCGCGACGATGACGAGGTCGTAGCCCTCGTGCGCCAATCGTTCGGCAAAGGCCGCTCCGATGCCTGCCGATGCGCCGGTCACCAAGGCGCGGCGGGGCGCGCTGCCAGCCTGTTTCGAAGACGATGCTCGCGACATTGCTAAGGCTCCTTATACGGAATACCGAGCGACGAGAGCGCCGCTCAGCGGTACTTTGTTCTGACGGAGAAGCACTTCCATATGTTTGCGTGGACCGCAAGCGTGGAGGTGAGTCCTTGCCGTGCCGGGGATGATTAGCGGGGACCCGCTGAACCCAGCTGGATATCGTTCGCGCCATCACTGGAGGTCTGGAGCCGTATGGAAGGAAACGGAAAACCGGGAACGGAAAATGGAGAATGGAAAACCGGCCAATTACCCGGTTTCCCGTTTCCGGTTTTCCATTCTCCCCTCTTCGGTCTCGTGCGAGGGTAGTATTCGAGCGTGCGCTGAAGATTCAACTGAGACTGGGAAAAAGTCGGGCGCCCCCTGTCCGGGGGGGGAAGGGGGGCGCCCAGTTCCTGCGTCTGAGGGGGGCTAATCCCAAGTTGCAGGCAGCGGCAGGATTAGCACGTGACGAGCACTATGCAATATACCCATTATACGGGATGCCATCCCCATTCACCTTTGCGCGCTACTCGTCGGCTATGACGTTGTGCAGCGGCGGGACGCTCTTGAGGTATGCGGCAATGGCGCGCCGATCGTTGTCGGGGGCGTCCTTGTAGCCGGGGCCGCCGCCGTGTCCGTCGACGACTTCTGCCATCAGGCCTTGCACGGTGTCGAAATCGGGCAGGCGGCCGAAACTGATCACGTTGTCGATATCCTCCATGTCCCACTCGCCGATGCCGGTGGGGTCCGGGGTGATGTTGGGCACTGCGTGGCCGCCCGCGCCGTGTGTGCTACCGGCGAGGTACATTGACCGTTTGGGAACGCCGAGAGAGTTGCGCGGCGTGTGACAATCGACGCAGATCGAAACATGCTCGACCAGGTAGCGGCCACGCTCGCTGCCGGTGGATGGTGCGACCGGCGCAGCCTGGCGCGGCCAGAAGAAGAGCAGGCGCCAGGCGCGATACGCCAGGCGTGCCAGCGGCGGCTCACCGGCGTGTGCGCGGTTCGGTTGATGGACGGCCGGGAGTATCCGGAGGTAGGCGATCAAGTCGGCGACGTCTTCATCCGCCATTCCCGAATACTGGTAGTACGGCATCGCCGGTGTTTCGATGCCGCGCGCGCGGCTGACGCCGCGACGGATAGCGGCATCGATCTCGTCGTCGCTCCAGCGACCAATGCCGGTGTCCGGATCCGGGGTGATGTTGCTGCCGACGAAGGTGCCAAAGGGAGTCGGCACCTCGCCGCCGCCGGCGCCGACCGGGCCGTGCGCCGACGTGTGACAGCCGCACCCAGCCGCGAGCGCGAAGATGACCTTGCCGCGCTGCGGATTGCCGGCCGCCGCGCTGGTCGCGACGGCGACGTCGAGCATGCCGGCGGCGAACAGTGCCGCCGCCAGGTAGCGCGGGCTTACAAGCATATCGGTAGCAACTCCCAGTGCGGCCCTCGTATAGCCTGCGCTCCTAGCGCGTGCGACATGGCTTGCGCGCTCTCAGGCCGCCGGCGCTACTTGACTGAGCCGCGGCGCCCGCGCATAGGTCAAACCTTCCCAGGTTCAATTCGGGTCCTATGCAGGGCGATTCAGCGCGTTGTGGAAAGGAGAATCATCATGCCGACCGTATATGGAGTCAATGCCTCGCCGTTCGTGCGCAAGGTGCGCGTGTTTTTGGCGGAGAAGGGGATTGCGTATGACCTCGATCCCGTTATTCCGTTCAATGTGAGTGCCGAGTTTAGGAAGATGAGCCCGCTCGGCAAAGTCCCGGCTTTTCGTGACGGCGAGCGCACACTGGCGGACTCGTCGGTCATTTGCGCCTACCTCGAGCGCGTGCACCCGCAGCCGGCGCTGTATCCTGGCGACGCGTACGACTATGCGCGTGCCTTGTGGTTCGAAGAGTATGGTGATGGCGGCCTGTCAGGGATCATCGGCGCCAAGATATTCTTCCAGAAGGTGGTTGGTCCGATGTTCTTCGGTCAGACCACGGATGCCGCCGTCGTCAAGAAGGCATTCGAAGAAGAGTTGCCGCCGATGTTCGACTACCTCGAAAGCCAGCTTGGTGGTGACGGCGTCCTCGTCGGCAAGCAGTTCTCGATCGCCGACATCGGCATCGGCACGCAGTTCGTCAATCTGCGGCATGCTGGCTACAGCGTCGACGCGGCGCGCTGGCCCAAGCTGGCCAAGTACCTGGCGGCGTTGCACGCGCGCCCGTCGTTCAAAGCCGTGATCGACGAGGAGGCCGCGGCGTTTGGAACGCCGTCTTAGGCCATGCAGTCAGCGTAAGCGCTCTGGTCCGCTCCCCCTTCGGCCGCGCCAGCGCTGCAGATGGCGACGACACCAGCGCGTCTCAATTGCGCGCGGCCAGGGGGAGCGTGAAGTGAAACGTGCAACCGCGGTCGGGGTTGCCGGTGGCCCACAATCGTCCGTGGTGCGCCTCGACGAGGCTGCGACTGATGGCGAGGCCCATGCCCAGCCCGTCTGCTTTCGTCGTCACGAACGGCTGAAAGATCTTGTCGGCGACGGCAGGGTCGAGCCCTTGCCCGGTGTCGCGCACCGCCACCTCGACCACTGTGCCGTTGGCGAGATGGGTCTCGACGGTTAGTCGCCGCGCCTCGCTGGGCACCGTCTGGAGCGCGTCGATGGCGTTGTGGAGGAGGTTCAGCACGACCTGTTCAACGTGGATTACATCGCCCTGCGCCTGCGGCAGCCCGTCGGCGAGCGCGAGCCGCATGGGGACATCGGGACAGCGAAATTCCACGGCGCGTATGGCGGCGCGGATGATCTGGTTGACGTCGATGGGCTCGTTACGCACGGGTTCCTGGAGCACCGTGCTCTGCAGGCGATCCAGGATTCCGCCCGCGCGCTCGGCTTCGCAGGCGATCTGATCGATGACGTCGTCCAGCGCCGAGAAGTCGATGTGGCCGGCGTGCAGCCGCCGGCAGCAGCCCTGCGCATAGTTGGCGATGGCGCCGAGCGGCTGATTGATCTCGTGTGCCAGCTCCGCGGCCAGCTCGCCCATGGTGCTGCGGCGCAACACCTGCGCCAATTCGGCTTGGTGCTGGCGCAGCTGTTCCTCGGCGCGTTTGAGCGCCGTGATGTCCTTGACGAAAATCGTCACCCCGATCACCCCGCTGTCATCGCGGATGGGGTTGAGGGACACCAGCGCGTTCTGGGTCTCGCCGTGGAGCACAAAGGCGCTCTCGACAACGACCCGTTGCCCCGATAGGGCCTGCTGGTATTGCGCTTCCCAATAGGGCCCGACCTCCGCTGGCAGGAATTTGCGGAAGTCTGCACCGACCTCCGGCTGGGTGCCGTATAGCTTGGGAAAGCGTTCGCGCGCCGCCGAGTTCAACAGCTGGATCCGATAGTCCCGATCGAACGACCAGATGCCTTCGCCACTGTTCTCGATGAGGGTCGACAGGGTGGATCGCGAATGTCGCAGAGCGTCTTCCATCCGTTTGCGTTCGGTAATGTCGGTCGAGATCCCGCCGGTTCCATAGGTCGTCCCATCAGGTCTGCGCACCGGGAATTTTACCGAGAGATAGGTATGGTCTCCGTCGTCTTGTGGGATGATCTCCTCGAACTGTATCGGCCGATTGAGGGCGACGATCTCGCGATCATTGGCCATGACACGGGCGGCGACTGTGGAGGGAAAAAGTTCATAGGACGTTTTGCCGACGAGCGCGTCGTGGGCGTACCCGAAGACCCGCGCGTGGTGCGCGTTGGTGAGGAGGTAGTGCCCGTGCAGATCCTTCACGTAGATCATGGTGTTGGAGTTGTCGACGATGGCCCGCAGCAGGTTCTCATTTTGGCGCAGCGTCTCGGCGGTTCGCCGATTCTCGCTGACCTGGCGTGCCAGATCGCGCTTGGCCGCTTCGAGCTCGGCGACGCGCTCTTGGACACGCTGCTCCAGGTGCTGGTTCGACAGCCGCAGCGTTTCCTCGGCGCGCCGGCGCTCGAAGGTATCCTGCAGCAGCGCCAACAGCCGGGCGCGGGCGGTAGCGGCGCAGATGACCGAGCACACCAAGCACACCACGACACCTTCGGCGCCTTGATAGCTGATCATCGAGCGCCCGACGCTATGGACCCAGTACATGTTGGCGCCGATGCTCACGCCGGCGACGAAAGCCGCCGATAGCTGCGCGAGAATGCCCCAGGGGAACAGTGCCGCCGCCGCGAACGTGAGCAGCACGTTCAGGATCGGCGTTGCGCTCGAGGCAACGGCGCTGCCAATTCCCCCAACCGCCATCAAGGTGCAGCCAATGGTAAAGACGAGCCAATCGATGACGACCGCATACGAGCGCAGGCGCGGCTGCCGCAAGAGCCAGTAGGCGCATCCAGCTAGAGTTGCGCTAAGCACTCTGAGCCCGAGCAGTTGTGGCTCCACGGCGTGTCGGTTCCAGAGGTCGGCGACGGTGAACATCAGCATGCCGCCGATGAGCGCGGCCAGGGCGATACACCCTCGCCGTACGAACAGTCGGTCGATGGCGGCGTGGACGTGCTGCCGGGCATCGTCATACACTCGCGGGGCTGTCAAGGCCGCCGCGTCCGCGATCGCCGTCATGGCAGCGGCACCGTGAAATGGAAAATGCTGCCCCCAGCCGGGTTGGGCGTTGACCACAACTGTCCCCCGTGCGCTGCGACGATGGAGCGGCTGATGGCGAGTCCCATGCCCAGACCCCTGAGCTTGGTGGAGACGAACGGCGCGAACACGCTTTCACCCATGCCGGGGTCCAAACCGGTGCCAGTGTCGCAAACGGAGACCTCCACCGTGGAGGCATCGGTGAGGCGCGTGTGCACGGTCAGCATTCGCAGCTCGGTGGGGACCCCATGCAGCGCGTCCAGCGCATTGAGCAACAAGTTCAGGACGACCTGCTCGAGTTGGACGCGGTCCCCGTGCACCAGCGGCAACTGCGGCGCCAAGGCGAGTTGCAAGGGCAACTCCGGGTGCCGCGCTTCGATGATACGTGCGGCGTTGCGGGTCACCTCATTGACGTCGACCCCATCGCGCATCGAGCTGTCCTTGCGAACCAGCCGGCGTAGATCACGGAGCGATTCGGCGGCGCCCAGGGCTGCGGCGGTGACCGGGGCGATACGCTGCGCGAACGCGGCCGGATCAATGCGGCCGGACCGGAGCGCTTGCCGGCAGTCGCGCGCGATGGCTGCAATTGCGGCGAGAGGTTGCCGCAGATCTTGGGCCAGACCGGTCGACATCTCGCCGATCGTGCTGAGCCGCAAGGCGTGCGCCAGCTCAGCCTGATGCTGTCGCAAGGCCTCCTCGGTGCGCCTGAAGCCCGTAATGTCCTTGGTGAAGATCACGACCCCGGAAACCCTTCCGCCCTCCCTGACCGGATTCAGAGAGATCAATATGTGATAGGGCGCGTCGGCGATGGTGATCGGATGCTCGACGACGAGGTGCTGCCCCGACAGCGCCTGCTCGTAGCGCGCCCGCCAGTAACGGCGCGTCTCCGGTGGTAGACAGGCGTCGAGCGACATGCCGATCTCCGGGTGCGTGCCGAACAATTCCGGGAAGCGGCGCCTGACCACCCAGTTCAGGGCGGTAAACCGGTAATCGCAATCAAGTGACCAGATGGCCTCGTTGCTGCTTTCGATCACCGAGGAGAGCAGCGTTTCCGTCCGTCGCAGCTGGTCTTCCATCTGTTTGCGTTGGGTGATGTCTGTGGAGATACCGCACAACCCATAGATCTCACCGGCGGCGTCTCGCAGCGGGACCTTGAGGGTCAAGTAGGTCCGTGTGCCCTCGGAATCCGTCACCGTATCCTCCGCTTCCAAAGGCTGGCGGGTTGTCAGGACGAGGCGATCGTTGGCTGCGGAGGCGGCCGCGGTCGCAGCAGGAAAGAAGTCCGCGGCTGTCTTGCCGATGATCTGCTCCCGCGGGACGCCGAAGTGGCGTTCTCCTCGGGTGCCCATGAAGCGGTAGTGGCCGGCGAGGTCCTTGACGAAAATCAACGCACTCGAGTTGTCGACGATGTCCCGCAGTTGCTGCTCGTTCCGATGCAGCGTCAGTAACGTCGCCTCGTAGGCGGCGATCTGACGCTCGAGGTCTTGTCTGGTCGTTTCGAGCAGCGCGGTCCGCTCGTTCACCACCTGCTCGAGGTGTCGGTGGAGCGTCGCGGTCTGTGCTTCGGCGCGCACGCGCGCCATATTCTCGCCGTGCATCGCTTGCCAGGTTACCTGCCGTTCGTAGGTGATGACGACCGAGACGATCAGCGTCAGCACCGCGGCCGCGATGGCTTGGTAGCTGACCGGAATCGTCGACTCGCTTGGCACCCAGTGGAGGTTTGCGGCGATGGCCACTCCGGCACACGCGGCTGCCACCAGTTGGGCGCGTATGCCCCAAGGAAAAAGCGTTGCCGTCACCAAGAGGGCGCCGACGCACATGATCACCGCACCGTGTGAGTCTCCGGTGGCGATCCCTGAGAGCGCAAGCATGGTACACAGCCCGACGGGGACTGACCAGGCAACAACGGTGGCGTACGGCTTGATGCGCGTCCACCGGGTGAGGGTGTAGACGAGCGCGAGCAGCCCGAGATCGATTGCCTTCAACCGCAGCAGCAGGGCCGGGGCGACATCTCCGACCGATAGGTCGGCGAAGGTGGTCAGCACGACCGCGCCGGTGACCATGGCCAGAGCGACGCGCACCCCTTGCAACAGCGCGGCTTCAGGTTCCGTGCGGGCCTGTCGGTCCAACTCTTCGGTCACGGACGTCGGAGCGCCGCTGGGGGGTCGGTGTTGCCTTCGCATCTCCGCTCGGTGTGGGGGCGTCACGCTATGCTGTTGAGTTACGGGGCGCAAACGAAAGCTTGCGATCTACGGCGCTCCATCTGACGGTCTCGCACGCAGATGCCAATGAATACTGAACACAAGCACGATGACCCACAGGGTGGATATCGTCGATACCACCGCCGTACCGACCGCGTGTTGTAGCGCGGAGGCGGTGACGGGACGGGGGAGGGCAATGAAGCCGGTTGCGGCGCCGACGCAGGTTGAAATGGTGAACATCGCGATCACGATGCGCGCCCGTGTCGACGGGGCGAACGCGGGCGTGGTCTCCATTGGCTGTGGTGCGGCTCTGCTGAGCCAGCCCTTTACCCACCAGGTCAGGAACAAAATACCGAGGACGGTGCTCCCGTGCTGCAACACCTTGTAGAGCACAATCTGAAACGCCCCCACCGACAAGACCGGGGTGCGAAGAAATCCGATAGCACGTACCGCGAGCCCATCCTCGTGGGTGAAGGCATCCCACCCGAGATGGCTCAGTGCGCCGAGGAGCAGCGACGCCCCTACCCATCGCCATTCGACTGCGGGCAGCCGCCCGGGGACGCACAGCAGGCTCGCCAGACGGCCGGCGACGCGTGCCGGCAACAGGGAGGCCATCGGCCGTTCCAAAATGAGATGGAAGAGCACGTAGGTCGCAAATCCTACCGGCAAACAGAACCACAGTAGACCAGCCAAGCTGTGACTTTCCGTGCGCGTAACGCCGAGTGGCAGATAGTAGGCCAGATCTGGCGCTACACTGCCAATCACCAACGCGGACGGAACGAGGCGGCCACGATCTATACGCGCGAGCGGAATGACGGCGGCCGGGTGGGCCAGAGTAAACGGCATGGTGGCTCGATAATGCCAGAGTGTGTATGCACAAGGCGAGCGCATCACACCCTGCATCGTTGCGGTCCCGCGATCAACCGCCTGGCGGCTGCATCGCGCGGCTCGCTTGCAGCGACGACGTCAACGGCAGTAGTCAACGGGTGGGAGAACGTGCATGAGCGGGACGGAGAATGACATCGACCTGGTTACCGGCGCCTTCGGCTTCGCGGCGACGCATCTCATCGCCATGCTGCTGGCCCGCGGCCGCAGCGTCGTGGCCATCGACCTGCCCGCCGTTTTGCAAGACGGGCGCCGCCGCCAGTTGGCCACCCGCCTCGGTGTCGATCTGGCGCACCCGCGGCTCGCGTTGGTGGCGGCCGACCTCCTCGAACCGAACAGCTTGACGCCGCTGTTTACGCGGCCCATCCGCCGCGTCTTTCACACGGCGTCGCTGTACGACTACAGCGCCCCGCTCGACCGCTTGCGCCGGGTCAACGTCGACGGCACGCGCAACCTCCTGGCCTGCGCCGTCGATGCGCGGCTCGAACGCTTCATCCACTGGAGCACCTGCGGCGTCTTCGGCAAGCCCTACACCGCTGCGTACGGCAAGCGCTGCAATCTGCCGTTCACCGAAGAGTCGTCGTCTCCCAAGAACACGCCCCTCGGGACATCGGGGCCGGCGGGCACGCATATCGTGAATGACTACTCGATCACCAAATGGGAGCAGGAGCAACTGGTCTGGCAGGCGCATCGCGACCACGGCTTGCCGGTGACAGTGATACGTCCGGCGCCGATCTATGGGCCGGGTAGCAACTATGGACACGGCGGCATCATCCTGGCCGTCGCCCACGGCCTGGTGCCGGTGATCCCCAATGATGCGCGCAATTTTATTACTGCCTCCGTGCACGTCAGTGACCTCACCGAGTTTGCCTGCTGGGTCGCCGAGCAACCCGGTACCATCGGCGAGGACTACAACGTCGCCGATAACAGCGTCATCTCGTATGCCGAGTTCCTGCACTACATCGCCCTGCTCGTCGGCCGCCGCATGTGGGACATCCCGTTCCTGATGATGCCGCTGGCGCGCTGGCTGGGCATCCGCGGCGCCACGCTGTGGACCGCGCTCGAGCGCCGCTACGGCGTCCCGCGCTTGCGCGTGTTCGAGGTGCAGTCGGCGACGTACATGGCGTCGTCGTATTGGATTTCGAACCGCAAGACTCAGCGCGCCGGGTTTGTCTATCGCTATCCGGACGTGCGCGAAGGCCTCAAGGATACGGTGGCGTGGATGCACGATAGCGGGTGGTTGTGAGCCGTGCGGAAACAGAGGAGGAAAATGGATAACCGAGAACCGGGAATTGAGAATGGAAAACGGGCGAATGGATGTAACGGGCCATTTGCCGGTTCTGAATTCCGGGTTCCCCATTCCCGGTTTTCCATTGTCGTCTCTCGTCCGTTTTCAGGATGCCGGGTCAGTCATCGACTCTTGTATGGTCTTGTTGTCCTCGTAACCCTCGGTGCCTCGGCGCGTGCCGCGACGCTGATCGACGGTGGCGAGCATATGTTTGGCGCCACCAACATCAACGCGGTTACAGGACACGGACGCCTGACGGCCGGCTTGTCAGCCGACGGTGACGTCACCGTCTTGAGCTGGCCGAGCCCGAGCTATGCCGATCAGCTCGGCTATATCTCGTCCAACGACATCGAAGCGCGCTCTCTGCCGCGTCTCGGCGCGCCTGAGGGGGCGGGCCTGTTCGTTGGCTTGCTGATCGAGACGAATGACGGGAGCCGCGAGGTTTCGTGGCTACGCGATCGGAGCCGCTGGCAGATCGCTCAATCGTACGGCGATGACGACGGGGCGAACATCGTCACACGATATACCAGCGCGGATCTCGGTGTGACGGTTACGCTGACGGACGCGATCCAACCGCCGGTGACGAATGTTGCGGATATCCTGGTGCGCCTGGTGAACGTAGCGCGCGCCGTCGGCAGCCCCGTCTCGAAGGCGTGGCTGCTCACCTATGCCAATCTCTCGCCCACCCCAGCGAATTCACGCTTGGCCGAGTTGCCGATCGTGGATTGGTTGCTCGATGGCAGCAACGATTTTGCCGCCGTCTGGGATTCGAGCGCTAATGCGGTGGTGCATTTTCATCCGGCGAACCAGCTCGTCTACACCAAGCTCACGGACGTGTTGATCCCACCGCAAGTAGCGTACGGACCACTCGGGGAGCAGCTGAAGATGCCGTCGCCGGATGCCGCGACATTGGCAAACCTGGCGGCGACGTTGGATGACCATTACGCCGCCGGCAGCTACGTCGCGCTGACCACCAAACCGGCGCCCGATCAGCACCAGATCGGCTTCGATGGCTCGGGCCTGTGCGCGGCGCGCGCGTCATTCGCCGATAACCTGATCGCGCTACCGACGCACTTTCCGGGCGTGCAACTGCCCATCGATCCGGCCCTCATCAACGCGCTACGCTGCCCGACGGGTGCAACGATGCGGCAGCGCCAGGGCTGGATTTACGATGCGACCGACGCGCTGCAGGATGCCGGCGACGGTGAGCTGCAGGGCAGCAACGTGGCGGCCGGCGAAGTCGATGAAGCGCTGCGCACCCCGTTGACCTTCGTTGCGGGCGACGCCACGGACGTCGCACAGGCGGCGGTGGTGCTGGCGTGCGCATCGACCGGCGCCGCAGCGCGCGCGGGGGCAGCGGATGTGCAGTGGCCGCTCGGCCCCGCAGCGATCGCTGCCGCGTCGTCGGATGCGGTGACCGGATGGTTGGCGGGCTTGCGCCTGCCGGTGTCCGCGCCCGCGGATGCGCTCGCGGTCGCGCGCCGCGCCTTGATCAACCTGCGCGTCGGCACCGACGCGGCCACGGGCGCCGTGGTTGCGTCGATCGCGCGCCAGCCGCCGTACTATCTCGACTGGCCTCGCGACGGGACGTTCTTCAACGTCGCGCTCGACGTGTCCGGGCAGACGGCGCTCGCCGGACAGCGCGCCGACTTGTATCTCGATTGGCAGCGGCGCAGTGCGGTGCCGCCGACATTGCCCATCGATCAGCCACCGCCGCGCGATCCGACGACGGGCAAGACGGCCACCTATCCGGCGGATAGCTGGGAAATGAACTACTACCCGGACGGCCTCGCCGGCGCCCGATTCGCTTTGAGATCGACAATACCGCCTTGGTGCTGTGGAGCATCGTCGGTCATGTCGGTTGGGTGACCTCGAATCGTAGCGCGTACCTGGCGCAGCGTTGGGACGCGATTGCCCGCGCGGCGAATCTCCTGGCGCGTTGGCGTGATCCGGCCACCGGCCTGCAGGCTCCTGCCAGTGAGGACGACAACCTGGCGTACACGCAGACGCTGCACGGTGCCGTGACCGTGTTTGGCGCGCTCGACATCGCCAGCCGTGCCGCGCGCTGGTTGCGCCATGACAGCGACGCCGCCCGCTGGGAACAGCGCGCCTGCGAGCTGCGCAACGCCATCGGGCAACAGCTCTACGATCCGGTCGCGCAGCGCTTTGTCAGAGCCCCCGGCGATCACTTCGACGCCGCGTCCGCACCGACTGAAGAAACCGCCTGGCTCGTGTGGCCGACGCACCTGTTGCCCTGGGACGATCTCCGCATCACCCCGCAGATCGCCAGCGACCTGACGATCATCGGCCCGACGGTTCGCCTCGAAAGCGATGGTGGCTCTTATTTCATGAAGACCACTGCTGCCGCCGCCCTCGCGCGCGGAGCAGATCCCATCCTCGGGCCGATCATTGCCGACTTCCGCGACGGCATCGCACAATTCCATGCGACGCCCGCGACGCGGCAATTCGGCGAGGTGATGGTCGTGGTTGAGGATACTGACGGCCGCCACGCCTCCCAGCGCGTTGCCACGCCGCACCTGTGGGAAGGCATTCTCTTCTACTTGACCGCGATGGCGTTGGAAGACCCGGGTGCCTTCGACCGCTACGAAGCGGTCCTGCCGGCATCGCAGGTGCCGCCCATGGGTGCCGCGTGTCCGGTGCTGTGCGCCGGTGACTGCGACGGCGACGGTGTCGTGACCATCGATGAGTTGCTCGTGGGCGTCAACATCGCGCTCGACAACACCCCCGCGAGCGCCTGTGCTTCATTCGACACCAGCGGCGATGGCGCCGTGACGATTGATGAGCTGCTCGACGCGGTCGCGCACGCGCTCGGGGGATGTGGGCTTGAGGGCATGAGGGCGTGAGGCCCCCAAGCCCCTCACGACCCCTTATCAATCCGATACCGCCGCAACTCCGGCAGGGTCACCGCGACGATTGCCAACACAATCAGACAGCCGACACCGCCGCTGACCACGGCAAACGGGGCACTGGTGAGCGCGGCGACGAAGCCGGACTCGACGGCGCCGAGTTGGTTCGAGGCGCCGATGAAGATGAAGTTCACCGAGCTCACTCGGCCGCGTAGCGCGTCAGGTGTTGAGAGCTGAATGGTCGTGCTGCGCATGACCACGCTGATCTGGTCGGCGACACCGACAGCCATGTAGGCCAGCACGGAAAGCGGGAACCAGCGCGAGAGTCCGAAGACGATCGTCGCCAGGCCATAGGCGACGACGGCGATCATCAGTGCGCGACCGGCGTGCCGGATTGTGGGGACCGTGATCAACACCAAGGAGGTGAGTAGCGCCCCGAGCTCGAGCGACGAGGTCAGCAGGCCGTAGCCGCGGGCGCCGACGTGCAGAATCTCGTTAGCGTAGATCGGCAGCAGCGCGTTGGCGCCGCCGAAGATCACCGCAAACATGTCGAGGGTCATGCACCCGAGGATGACGTGTTGCCGGCGTACGAAGGACAGACCTTCGCGGATGGCTTGCCAACTCACGGCACGTTGGCTGCGCTCGGTGTGCTGTGGATGGATGAACGCCAGCATGCTGAGCGAGCCGAGAATGAGGGTTCCATAGACGGCATAAACGGTGCCGATACCGGATTCCGCAATGATCAAGCCGCCGGTTGCCGGACCGGTGACGAAGGCGAGTGCCTGCGCGGTGGACGCGATCGTCACGGCGCGCGGGAAGATGTCGCGCGATACCAGCGTCGGCAGCAGAGCGGCGCGCGACGGACTGTCGAAGGCCGCCGCGGTCGCCACCAGCAGGATGAGCGCATAGATCAAGGGCAAGGTCACCAGGCCGCTGCGGGTCAGTAGGAAGAGCACCGCCGAGCACAGCAATGGAACGACTTGCGCCAGCATCATCACGGTGCGCCGATCGTAGCTGTCCGCCACCGCGCCACCGACGAGGGTGAGCGTGAGCGCGGGGATGAACTGCACGAGACCAATCAAGCCGAGATGAAATGCGGAATGCGACAGATCAAATACATGCCAGGCGATGGCCGCGCGGAACATGGTCATCGCCGCGGCTGAGCAGAAGCGGCTGCCGAGATAGAACAGAAATGTCGGCGTCAGCACCGGGGAGGTGCGGAGCGGTCGCAGGGGCCCGGCGCCGTTAGTTTTCCGAGTCATCGGCTCGATGAAGAATTCCAGCAAGGGAATTGTCGTCATTCCCGCGAAAGCGGGAATCCATGAGCGCGCGTTCGGCACTGCTCCCCCTGGATGCCCGCTTTCGGGGGCATGAAGACTCCTGGCTTGCGCTCACGATACTCAACGAATTCACGACTCGGGAGACTAGCAGCCTGTCGGACTTGGCAGCCCGTAGCGACCAATCCTGCCCTGAGGCTCCCCGAAGGGGGGAGCGGGCCATAGAAGAGACGCCGACCGCAGGTCTAGATGTATTGGACGACTTCAAGCCGGTTGCCGTCGGGATCGCGTGTGAAGAAGCGGCGCACGCCGGGAATGTCGCGCTCGGTTTCGAACACCGCGCCGGCGGCTTCCAAGACCGTGCGCGCTGCGTCGAGGTCTGCGACCAGGATCGCCAGGTGGGCTCGACTCGCCGGTTTGGGCGGGCCGACGGAGACGTGCAGCTGCTTCCCATCGGGAAATCGAAACCACGCACCGGATGGGCCCGGTGTGCCCGCGCGTGGGATCTCCTCCAAGCCGAAGTGGCGGTAGAAGACGAGGGACCGGTTGAGGTCCGTCACCTCGACGTTGACGTGCAGAAGCTCTTTGACGCGAATGCGCGGCGCGCTCATGTCGGCCATCTGGATGCCCCCCCGAGTTCCGCCTACCACAGTGCCTCGCCCTCGTGGCGCACGAGCGCGTGAAACGCTTCGATGAGCCGCCGCGTGACGGCGCCGGGCTTGCCGTCGGCGATCACGCGGCCGTCCACTTCGGTGACCGGCATGAGCTCGGCACCGGTGCCGCTGACGAAACATTCCTCGGCGGTGAACACGTCGTACCGAGTCAGATGGGCTTCTCCCGCGGCAATTCCGGCCTCGGCAGCCAGCTCCAGGATGGCACCGCGGGTGATGCCTTCGAGCGCACCGTCTTGTGGGGACGGTGTCAGCAAGCGGCCGGCGCGGACGACGAACAGGTTGTCGGCGGAGCACTCGGCGATGAAGCCGGCGGCGTTCAGCATGATGGCTTCATGCGCGCCGGCGCGCTGCGCGTCGATCTTGGCGAGGATGTTCTTGAGATAGTTGAGCGACTTCACCCGCGGATCGAAGGCCTCGTGCGACACCTGGCGGGTCGCCGAGGTGATGGCCTTGATCCCGTCGGCATACAATTCGCGCGGGTAGACGCGGATGTCGGTCACGATGATGATGACGCTGGGGTGCGCGCAGCTGCGCGGATCGATGCCGAGATCGCCGGCGCCGCGGGTGACGACGAGCCGAATATAGCCGTCGTCCTTGCGGTTGCGGCGCACGGCCTCCTGAACCACGGCCTGCATCTCCGCAAACGGCAGCGGGATGGTCAGCGCCAGAGCCTGCGCCGAGGCGTAGAGCCGCTCGAGATGCTCCGTGAGGCGGAAGATGCGCCGGTTGTAGACGCGGATGCCTTCGAACACGCCGTCACCGTAGAGCAACCCATGATCGAAAACCGAAACCTTGGCGGCGTCCCGCGGATGCCACTCCCCGTCGATGTAGATCTCCATGTACCGTCCTCGCTCCCTGCAACCCGCGGTCTTGGCAGCTACTAGCGACCAACGGGAGCGGCCCCTAGAAAAGACGCCGGCTGCCGGCCTAGACTCGCGTGCGAGCGGGGTGCCGTCAAGCGTCGAGTATCACGGGCCTTTTGTGCGATTGTGGAATGGGGCGGGAAAGGAAGACGGGAGAATCACGAAAACACGAAATCGCGAAATCACGAAATTAAGAAAGGAAAGATAAAAGAGGGCTTTCTCTTTTTCGTGCTTTCGCCCTTTCGTGCTTTCGTGATTCGCTTGTGGCTTCGAGCCGGCTTTGCCCAGCCGCGCGAAGCTGCTACAGCCGCCCGCATGCCCGTGCGTGTGCAGATCGCTGGCGTCTCGACGCTCGAGGAAGCGTTGGCCTTGGAGCGCTGCGGCGCCGACGCGCTCGGGTTCACGGTGCGTTTGCCCACCGGCGTGCACGACGAGTTGACCGAGACGAAGGCGCGCGGCATCATCGCGGCGCTGCCACCGTTCATCACCGCTGTCGCCATCACATACATCGACAGCGCGCGCGAAGCTGCCGACCTGTGCCGCGCGCTCGGCGTCGCGGCGATCCAGTTGCACGGCGAGTGTCCGGCACGGGAGATCGAGCTCCTGCGGGTCGTGGCGCCGCATCTGAAAATCATCCGCGTCGTGCACGTCACCGGGGACGGTGCCGTTGCCAGAGCCCGCGCGCTCGAGCGCCGTGTCGATGCCATCATTCTCGACACCTACGACCCCACCACCGGCCGCGGCGGCGCCACCGGCAAGACGCACGATTGGGCGATCAGCCGCCGCATCGTCGACAGCGTGCGCGTGCCGGTTATCCTCGCCGGCGGTCTCACGCCGGACAACGTGGCCGACGCGGTGGATGCCGTCCACCCCTGGGCGGTCGACGTCCACACCGGCGTCGAAGACGCGGACGGAACGCGCAATTTCACCAAGATGCGTGACTTCATTGCGCGCGCGAAAGCCGTGGCCTCCTGAAGACCGGCACTCAGGAGGCAGCACTCAGGACTCAGCACTGTTTACATTTCCCGCGCCGCTACGTTAGTGTGCCGCCGCGTTGAGAGGAGAAGTGCATGGCCCGCTTGCCCTACGTTGATCCAGCCACGGCTTCGCCCGGCGTGCGCGAGACGCTCGAACGTCTCCCGGCGCCGCTGAAAATCTTCTTCATGATGGCGCACGCCCAGACCAATCTGCGGCCGCTGCTGCGCCTCGGGACGTCGATACTCACCGAGCAGAAGCTGAGCGCCGCGGTGCGCGAGCTGGCCATCCTGCGAGTGGCGCGCTTGTCGCCGGCGGAATACGAGTGGATTCAGCACGTGCCCATCGCGCAAGCGGTCGGTGTCACGGAGGCGCAAGTCGACGCGCTCCGGCGCGATGACATCACCGCCGGCTGCTTCAATGCCACCGAGCAGCTGGTGTTGCGCTTCACGACGGAGGTCGTGCGCGACGTCCGCGCCTCCGACGCGGTGTTTGCCCAGATGTCGGCGAGCTTCAGTGCGCAGGAAATCGTCGAGCTCATCCTCGCGGTTGGTTTCTACATGACCATGGCGCGCTTGATGGAGACCACCGGGCTCGATCTCGACGCGCCGGCGGGGAGCAAATTTACTGAGGGGCTGAAGCGTTGAAGAGGGGAGAATATGGAAAACCCGGAAATAGGCCGCGGGCTGATGGCCGATCGCCGATGGCAAATGGTTCCGAGCATCAGCGATACGCCATCTGCCATCAGCAAGCGACTTTCCATTTCCCCCGTTGGACTTGAAGAGGAGACGAGATGAAGAAACTGTGGATGACTGTGCTGGCGATGGGGTTGGTTGCCGGCTGCGGCGAGAGCACCACGACGACGACGGCACCGACGCTGACCGTGCACGCCGGCGGGTCGATTCAGGCGGCCATCAATGCGGCGTCCGCTAACACGACCATCTTGGTGGAGCCTGGCGTGTACCACGAGTCCGCCAGTGCCGTGAGCGCCGTGATCATTTCGAAAGACGGAATTCACCTTGTCGGCGAGTCGACGCCCGGTCATCCTGTCGTGCTCGAAAATCCGGGCGGGCAGATGAACGGCATCGTGGTGGCCCCCACGGATAGCGTCGAGATTTCCACGGACGAACACCCGGGTGAGCACCCCCCGTGCGGCGCGGACGGTACGCTGCTGCACAGCTTCTCGGTGCAAGGATTCACCGTGCGCGGCTTCGATCAGTTCGGTATCTATCTTGCCTGCGTCGACGGTTTCACGCTGGATCAAAACTCAGCCGATGCAAATCAGCTCTACAGTCTGTTCCCGGTGCGCTCGCACAACGGCACGATCAGCGACAACGATGCTCAGCACACGACGTTGGACGCAGCAATCTACGTCGGGCAAAGCGACCACGTGACGATCACCGGGAACACGACGCACGAGAATCTCCTCGGGCTGGAGATCGAGAACAGCAGCGATGTCACCGCCACGAAGAACCAGGTGTTCAACAACACCCTCGGCATCGTCGCGGACATCAACGCCGGTCTGCAGAAGAAGGATCAGACGAATGTTCTGATCTCCGACAACGACGTGCACGACAACAATTACCCGAACACCGCCAGTGCCGACGATACGCAAGAGGCCCCGCCAGGGACCGGGATCGTGATCCTCGGCGGCACCTTCGTGACTGTGGACGGCAATCGGCTCAGCAACAACGGCTTCGTCGGCGTCATCGTCGCGAACTATTGTGAAAGCCCGTCGTCCTGTACGGATCTCGACATCAATCCGAATCCGGAAAACGACCGCATCGTGAACAATGTGTTGACCAACAACGGCAAGCTGCCGCCGGACAATCCGATCGAGGCCGGTCTGGCAGCCGATCTGATCTGGGACAAGACCGGCACGGACAATTGCTGGTCCGGCAATACTCCGACGGCGACGGTCAAAGTGCTCGGCGGCGGGGCAACACTTCCGGCCTGTTAGAGCAGTGACGGGAGATCGGTGATGGGTGACGAGTGACAAGTGACGAGTGACAAGACATGAGAAGTGACGAAAGTAGGAGGCGTTGAGCCCAACGGTCGCTTCCGCTGATCACTGATCACTGATCACTGATCACTGATCGCGGATCGTTGTGTCATTCATCGTTCACCACTTGTCACTGATCACTTGTCACTCGTCAGCCGCAGCCCCTATCCGGCGGCTTCGGTGCCGTCGAAGGCGAGGACGTCGGGGCGACACACGAAGCGCAGGCGGGGCAGGGTGATATCGGCGAGCGCTAGTGATGCCGCGACGGGATACACGGGCTGCACGCGGGCCTCGCCCCACGCCGTCCCTTCGAATTCCACAGCGCGCGGGCGGCCGCGCTCGACGCGATGAATCTGGTAACGCGGCTCGACTTGCACCAGGCGCAGTCCGCGCGGGGTGTGGGCGAGGTTCATGTTGGCTGCGTATTGGACGTCGGCCGCCGACAAGGGATCCGGGTCCGAGACGATCAGGTCCAGAATGGCGCGACGGTCGACGGTGGCTGTCGCGTGCACGCAGTCGTAGTAGTGCCGCAACGTGACCGCGCCGTCCTGCACGGCAAATCCCCAGCGTGCGCTCAGAGCGGTTGCCGCGTCGGGGTTGTCGACCACGGCAGAGACCAGGAACGCGCGCAGGCGGAGACCACTGCGGCATTCGATGCGCGTCTGGGCCATGGCAAACGGCCCCCAGGGACTTGACGGGCAGCGGTAGAGCAACCAGATCACGAGCGGCGGATCGGTGGGATGCAGCGCCGGCGGCAACATGGCCGTGCGGTGCGGTGTGGCAATCTCATACGCAACTTGCAGCACCTCTGCGTGCTCGAAGGTGACCGCGTCGCCGTCGAGGCGCTCCATAACCGGCGCAAAAGCAGCCAGTGCGTCGAGGTTCGCGGTGCCGATCAGCATGGCGGAAGCCGCATGTTGCGCGTGGCACGTCGCCCGTGGTTCATCGGCTACGCTCAGCGCGGCTTGACTCGGGCGACGTGCCACCCGCCACGCGCGACGTGCGAAACTGTGGCATCACCTCACGCGCAAACAGCCGCAGGCTGTCGAGCACCTGCTCCTGCGGAATGATTTCCACGGCGTTGACGATGAAGTTGATGCTGTCGACGCCGACGGACTCCCAGCGTTTGACCGCGGTAATGATCTGCTCCGGATCGCCGATGGCAATCCCCTCGGGCACCGCGCGGCGGTCGCCGGGGCTGCCGTCGTCGCTGGATGGGCGCGGCGACAGGTTGCCCAGTGAGTGGTAGGCGCGCGTCGGATAGGCCTCACGCGTCGACAGCAGATGCGTGTTCAGCACCCCGAACATGCCCAGCATCAACAGGCCGGTGCCGGCTGCTTGCTTCGGGTTCTCGTGGCAATAGAGAAAGTTGAGTGTGGCGACCCGCTCGTTTACCGCGCCGACCGGGTCGCAGAGCTTGATACGGCGCCGGTACTCCGCGGTGCGGCGCTCCTGTTCCGCGTAGCTCGCCGCGGCCACCCCGAGGCAACCGATGCCGCGGTCGGCGGCATCGAGCTCGGTGCCCGGACTGGTGACCGTTACCCACAGCGGTGGGTGCGGCTGCTGCAGCGGCTTGGGAATGATGGCGCGCTCGGGCATGGCAAACGAGAGGCCTGCGTAGGCGAAGCGTTCCTGCGTCCACATCTTCGGCAGCACGCGCACATACTCGTCCCAGGTTTTCTTGGTGGTGTCGGGATCGACCTGGAAGCCACCGAGCTCGGTCCACGTCGACGAACGCGCCGTGCCAAACTCGAGGCGTCCACCGGAGAGAATGTCGAGCACCGCGGCGCGCTCGGCGACGCGGACCGGATGGTTCATCTGCGGCACGCACACCACGGCGCCGTGCCCGAGACGCACGCGCGTCGTCTGCATGGCGCACGCCGTCAGGAACAGCTCGGGCGCCGAGCTGTGCGAGTACTCTTCCAAAAAATGATGCTCGACCGCCCAGAGGTAGTCAAAGCCGAGCTGGTCGGCGACACGCGCTTGCTCGAGCGCGTTTTCGAAAACCTGGCGCTCCGCATCGCCGGTGAAGGGACGCGGCACCGAGAGCTCGAAGAAGAGACCGAACTGCATGGGAGGCTGTTGATCCAACAATGGGTGCGGAGAGTCAAGGAGGGGAGCCGCGCTCATTGGCAGAGGCTTCGCCGGACGCTGCCGCCGATGCCAGACCCTTACCCCTGCGCCCAGAAGAGAATGCGCTTGAACGGATAGAAATATGGCTGCGTGTCCTCGAGTTGCGGCAGTAGCTGTTGCCGGTAGCGGTCGAGAAACTGCGCGAACAGTTCCGGCCCCAGGCGCTTTTGGAAATCTACCAGCGTTGTGCCCTTCACCCACTCGACGACGTCGTCGCGCGACGGCAGGTGATGGACGTAGACCTGCAAACGCACGTGTTGCTCGCGATAGCCGAGGCCATCCAGCACGGCGGCATACTCTTCGGGCCGCAAGACGCCCGGCTGGCCGATGTAGCCGTCGAGCACCGAGCGGAACGGCTTTTCGGTGGCCAGCGCCGCCGCCACGCGATGCGTGAGGTGGTCCTGGTTGGCGGGTACTTGCACCGCCAGCTGACCGCCGGCGCAGACGAACGCCGTCAGCCGTGCCAACAGCTCCGGGTGTGCCGGTGCCCAGTGCAAAGCGGCGTTGGAGAAGACGAGGTCGTACGGCGCCGCCGGCGCAAACGCGGTCAGATCGCCGGTTTCGAAGCGCACCCCGTTGCCCGCGAACGCCTGGCTGCGTTCCAGCATGCTGGCGGAGCTATCGAGCCCCAACGTCTCCACCGCCTGCAAGCGGTCGTGCAGCAGCCGCGTCAGCTCGCCGGTACCGCACCCGAGGTCGACGATGCGCATGCCGGGATGTGGCGGCACCAGGGCGAGCAGATCGAAGAAGGGCTGGCGGCGTTCGTCGCGGAAGCGCTCGTATTGCGTGGGATTCCAATCGGTGTCTGCCATGGACGGCCTCCTTATGAGCTCACCCTCTCGTTCGGGGGACTGTCGAGTTTCTCGGATGTAGGGGCGATTCGGGAATCGCCCCACACGGCGCTGCCGATTCGACGCGCCCTTTCGGGCAGTTCCCGAATCGCCCCTACATCCGAGGTCTCCGAACCCGAGAGAATCGACAGTCCCTTCGTAAGGAGAGGGAACTTGATGGTAATGGTAGCGTCAATAATCGAGACTGTGCGGTGTGACGCGGACCCCGTGCAGCTCGTCCGACGGCAACGCTTTCCCTTCCTCCCTCTCCTTTGCACGGAGAGGGCCGGGGTGAGGTTGAGAAAGCTGGAGCAGCCGGCCTCTGCCGTTTCCAGCCGCTTCCGCCGCATCGAGGTTGCCGCGGTCCTCTCCGTGACGCCGGCAAGCGGCCAATGGAGCCGTTCGCGCGACCGGCATCAGGTTCGGAATCCGCAGCGTACGCGCCGCGCACGATCACCGTGCCGCCAAAGCGCGCGGTCAACGCATCGAGCGCGGCATTCAGCGCGCGGCGCCGCGACTCATTGGCCGAAAACAACGTGAGCTGTGTTGACGGCTGATCCTCAATACCGCTGACGGAGACGCCGATGAGGCGGATGACGAGGCGCCCCTTCACGCCATCCCACAACTGCAGCGCGGCAGCGGCAATGGCGGCGCCATCGTCAGCTGGGGTTGGGAGCGTGAGGCGGCGGGTCAGCACCGGATACTTGCCGGGCCCGATCCGCTGCGCGAGCTTGAGCTTGAGCGTCACGGTGCGACCGCGGCGGCCGTCAGCGCGTAGTCGTGCCGCCACGGTGTCGGCGTGCGCTGCGATCGTGCGCCGAATGACCGGACCGTCGCATAGGTCGCGTGCAAAGGTTTCTTCCTCGCCATACGACCGGCGCCGGCGATCCGCGTCGACACTGCCGCCGTCGCGGCCATGGGCGAGGGCCCACAGAGCGACGCCGTGCTGGCCAAGCTCGCGCTCGAGTCGTTCCGGGGAGGCATCAGCAAGCTGAGCGATAGTGTTCAGACCCAGCCGCTGCAATGTCTGTTGCATGCGCGGGCCGACGCCCCACAGCTCCTTCACCGGCAGCGGGCGCAGGAAGCGTTCCACCTGTTCGGGGGCGATCTGTAGTAGCCCGTCAGGTTTGCTCAGGCTGCTGGCGATCTTCGCGACCATCTTGGTCGGACCGACGCCGACGGAGACTGTCAGCTCGGTCACGGCGCGCACGCGCGCCTTGAGCTGCTGTCCCAATTGTACGGCATCGTGAAACAAGCGCAGCGAGCCGGTAACGTCGAGAAACGCTTCGTCGAGCGACAGCGGCTCGACCAGCGGCGTGAACTCCTCGAAGACGCGCCGGATATCGCGGGCGACGGCGACGTAATGTGACATGCGCGGCGGGACGAAGATGCCCTGTGGGCACAACCGGTGCGCATGAATGCCCGGCATGGCGGAGTGCACGCCGAAGACCCGCGCCTCATACGACGCCGTCAAGACCACACTGCGGTTGCCGCGTCCACCGACGATCACCGGCTTACCGCGCAGCTCCGGATGATCGCGCTGCTCGACGGCAGCGTAGAAGGCATCCATGTCGGCGTGCAGGATTGTCGGCGGCGGCACGCGGCGATTGTGGCCCGCCGCGCCAGGGGTGACAAGGGGCTGCAGCAGGCGGACCTGCGGTCGGCGCCGTTGCTATGGCCCGCTCCCCTGTTGGGTCGCGGCGAGCTATTCAAGTCCCCGAGGCGATGATTGGCCCACCAAGTTGTTGATTCCTGGTCCGTGCGGGCAGTATAGCCATGATGCTCTGCGGAGGTGCGATTGCCGCGGAAACTTGTGAGGTTTGCCAATTCAATGGGGGAGCCTGGCGTCTTGAGAGCGCACTCTGGGATGGAACGTACTCTTGGGCTCCTGGTGTTGATGCTGTTGGGAGCGCGCGCACAACCACGCCATGTGGAGGGGCCCGGCTTTGATCGGGACGCCCGCATTGTGAAGGTGGTCATCGAAAAAGCGGTGGGGGCGCATGGGCATCCGGTTGTCACCACCGATCAAAAAACGATCGACCTGGCGGAGCGCCTTTTCTCGGATGAGGGATGGGAAGAGAGCACTTACGCATTGGTTCCCGACTATCGTGTCCATAGACAACGGAGAACGAAGTATATATTGGATCGGAACGTTCTCAGATCTCTACCTGTTCCCTTGCTATTGGTTTTGCTCGGGATGGTGGGTGGCTTCTTCGGATCCAGGGGGTACCTTGTTTCCGGGTGTATACAAGCCCTTTCTCTCCTCAGGAGCGATGCTTGCTGTGTTTAGCTTCGTCAATACCAAGGCTCCGGCGGTGCAAGAGGGAGCGCCATAGCCGGCTTCGGAGGAACCCGCGTGATGTCCAATCGCTGAACACCAAGGCGCGGGGATGCACTGGTAAAGTGCGCACCGCTGAAGCTCAGTGTTATGCCCCATCTGAAACCGGTGTATGTTGTAATGCGTGAAGGTCCGGGAACTGATCGTGTTGATCGAGGCCGATGGGTGGGCACAGGTTCGGGCTAAAGGAAGTCATCGGCAGGTTCGTCATCCCGCGAAGCCGGGAACGGTTACGGTGGCGGGAAAGCCCAGTATCGACGTGCCGCCGGGAACCCTGAACAGCGTCCTGAAGCAAGCAGGTCTGAAGAAGTAGGAGGCCAGGAGATGCGCTACTTAGCCCTGATGTGACATTAATCAGGCCGTTTTCAAGAGCCGATCGAGCCGCCTGAAGCGTTCCGCGACTGCGGGAGAGCAGCCGACATCGAGTGTCGGGCGTCCATCGGGGTGGATGATCACGC